>VFQN01000257.1_pt1 | contig 106861 bp, 107 predicted proteins | sample 3512371 | NCBI WGS metagenome assembly VFQN01 (sample SAMN10412370, study PRJNA504923) | tailings metagenome | isolation source: Replicate 2 from Balatoc abandoned mine | place: Philippines: Itogon, Benguet | collected 2017-08-28 | reverse complement strand
CGCAATGACATGACCTCCGGTGCGCGCTGGCCGGATCGGGACCGTGTTGGGCAAGACCGCCGCTGTGGCGGTGATCCTGCTGTGGTCGCTGTTCCCGATCGCCTTCATGGCGATGTCGTCGCTGAAACCGGCGCGCGAGATTTTCGCCGTCCCGCCCACTTTCGTCTTCGCGCCGACGCTGGAGCATTACACGGCGTTGCTGGTCCGCTGGCCCGATTTCTTCCGCGGGCTTTGGAACAGCCTGATCGTGACCGTCGGTGCGACGGTGCTAACGGCGATCGTCGCGACGACGGCCGGCTACGCCTATTCGCGCTTCCGCTCGCCCGCGTTGACGCGCTCGGCCTCGTTCCTCGTCGCGGTACGCCTGTTGCCGCCGATCGTGCTGACCCTGCCGCTGTTTCCGCTGATCAATTGGCTGGGGCTTAGCGACACGCATTTCACGCTGATCGTCCTTTACGCCACGTTTTTCGTGTCGCTGGGCACGCTGTTGATGCGCGCCTTCATCGACAAGATCCCCGTCGAGCTGGACGAAGCCGCCTTGGTCGACGGGGCAGGGCGGGGCACGCTGATCGCCAAGATCATCGCCCCCTTGGCGTTGCCGGGCATGTTGGCGCTGTCGGTCTTCGTGATCGTGTTCGCGTGGAACGAGTTCCTGTTTGCGTTCGTCTTCACCTCGACGCGCGCCAAGACCGCGCCGTTGATCGTGTCCGAAATGCTCGGCTCATTCGACGGGGTCGATTGGGGCGTGTTGTTCGCCGCCGCGACGATCCAGTTGCTGCCGATCCTGATCTTCGTTTGCGCCATGCAACGCCATCTCGTGGCGGGGCTGACATCGGGCGCCACGAAAGGCTGAGACATCAATAACAACCCCCGGGAGGAACCCAACGATGACGACCTTTAAAATGAATCGCCGCACGGCTTTGGGCATGGGCGTGGGGGCTGCGGCCCTCGCGACGGGCATCGGCCGCGCGCGCGCCCAAGGCAAGACGCTCAACGTGCTCGCCCATCGCGTGCATCAGGCGAGCTTAACGCAAGGTCCCGCCGGCGACTTGACCAAGGCGTGGCGCGACGCCAATGCGACCGAGGTCAATTGGGCGACGTTCGATTCCAACCCGTTGCAGGATCGCCTGTTCCGCGAAGCGAGCCTCAGCAGCACCGATTTTGGCGTCGGCTTCTTGGTGAATAGCCGCGCCACGCGCGACGCCGCCAAGCTGATGGCGCCGCTCGATGACTTCCAGCGCGCGAACCCGATCGAGGACTTTGCGGATATCGCACCCGGCCTGGTCGCCGCGATGCGCTTCGACGGCAAGCTCGTCTCCGTGCCGTTCCGCCACGCCACAATCGGCCTGTTCTACAACGAAGCGCTGCTCGAGGAGCGCGGCATCAAGGCGCCGCCGCAATCGCTGGAGGAACTCGTCGATCAGGCCAAGCGCCTGACCTTCACCTCGGCGGCGGGCACGCCGGTCACCGGCATGGTGCTGGCGAGCGATTTGTCGGTGTTCCCCGTAACCTTCGCGCGCGCCTTCGGCGGCGACTTCATCTCGGGCGATCTGAAGCTGGTGCCCGATCGTGGCGCGCTGGAAAAGGGTCTCGCCACGATGCAGGACCTGTTCAAGGCGGGCGCGCTGCCGCGCACATTCGCGACGACGACGAACGACGATCAGGTGACGTGGATCCAGCAGGGCCGTGCGGCATTCACCGTGCTGCCCTTCGCGCGCTTCGCGCAGCTCAACAATCCGCAGCAATCGAAGTTCCCGGGCAAGATCAAGGCAATCGAGTTCCCGATCTCCGAAGCTTTGCGCGGCAAGGTGCCCTTCGCCTCGGTCGTCGAATTCTGGGCGATGAGCATCCTGGGCAACGCCCGCGACAAGGACCTCGCCTGGAACTTCATCCGTTCGATGTCGTCGAAGGCCGTGACGACGGGTGCGGCGCGCAACGGCAACGGCCCGGTGCGCGTATCGACCTATCAGGATCCGGGCTTCGCGGCCGACCAGCCGCTGGCGGCCGTCGAATCGAAGGCGCTGGCGGGGGCCCGCGTCCCGCTCCCGGCCTTCCCGGAAGCCGCACGCGCGCAGACGATCTTCCTCGAGGAGGTGCAACTCGCCGTGCTCGGCCGTAAAAACGCCAGCGAGGCGGTTGGGGCGATCATCGAACGCGTGCGCCCGTTGCTGCCGGCGTAAGATCGGCGGATGACCAAGGGCGATCTCGCGATCGGGGTGGATGTCGGCTCGACGAGTGCGCGGGCCGTCGTCTACTCGCGCAACGGAAAGGCGCTGGGCGGTTCGCAAACCGACTTCGCCATCCGCCGCCCCGCACCGGATTTCGCGGAACACGATTCCGGCGAGATTTGGCGCGCGGTCGTGGCATCGGTCAAAGCGGCGATGGCGGCGTCGGGGGCCAAATCCAGCGCCGTCGCCGCCATCGGCTTCGATGCGACATGTTCGTTGGCGATGTTCGACGCGTCGGGCGCGCCCGTCGGCGTATCCGACGACGATGATCGCTGGAACGTCATCATGTGGGCCGATCATCGCGCGATCGGCGAGGCGGCGGAGATCACCGCCACGCAGCATCGCGTGCTCGACTATGTCGGCGGCGTTATGTCGCCAGAGATGGAGACGCCGAAGCTGCTGTGGCTGAAGCGGAACCTGCCCGCGAAGTGGAAGCGCTACGGCCTTGCGCTCGATCTCGCCGACTTCCTCGTCTGGCGCGCGACGGGCGCGGTCACCGGTTCGGCCTGCACGCTGACCAGCAAATGGACCTATCTCAATCACGAGACCCCGGGTTGGCAGGCGGATTTCCTCGCTACGATCGGGCTCGACGGGGCGTGGGAGAAACTTCGAATCCCCGCGAAGGCCGCGCAGCTTGGCGATCGCGCGGGAAGCCTGTCGGCCGTGGCGGCCGCCGAGCTTGGTCTCGATCCCGGTATCGCCGTCGCGGTCGGGTTGATCGACGCGCATGCGGGCGGGCTTGGGCTTCTGGCCGGAACCGCGCCGGCCGAGTTTGACCGCGCGATCGCATTGATCGCGGGCACGTCGAGCTGCCATATGGCGCTGTCGCCGCAACCCCGCGCCATACCCGGCGTGTGGGGTCCATATTTCGGCGCGATGATGCCGGGGCTGTGGCTCAACGAGGGCGGCCAATCGGCGACCGGCGCCTTGCTCGATCATATTCTCGATTGGCATGCGGAGGGGCGCAATCTCGGCCCCGATCGCCATGCGATCCTGGCCAAGCATATCGCGGCGCAAGACCCCGATTATGCGGCCGACATGCTGGTCATTCCCGATTTCCGCGGCAATCGCTCGCCGCTTGCCCGGCCGGAATTGAAGGGCGCCATTTTCGGCCTCGAACTCGATTCATCGTTCGAGAGTTTGGCGCGGCTCTATCACGCGACCGCCGTCGGCATCGCCTATGGCACGCGTCATATCGTCGACGCGATGAACGCGAAGGGCTACGCGATCGACCGCTTGCATTTGACCGGCGGCCATTCGAAGGCGGATTACCTGACGAAGCTTTACGCCGACGCGACGGGCTGCGACGTGATCCTGGCGGGCGAGCCGGATGCGGTGACGCTCGGCTCGGCGATCGCCGCCGCGTCCGCCGCGAAGCTTTATCCCGATCTTTTGGCGGCGGGTGCGGCGATGTGCCGGGAAGGGGCGCGCGTGCGGTCCGAAGCGAAAGCGCGCGCGATTCACGACAAAGGCTATCGCCGCTTCCGCGCGGCGCTGGAAGCGCGGGATCGACTCTAAGCGCGGGTCTTGGCCGATTTCGGCGACAGCGCGGCCGTCAGATCGACGCGCTGCGGCGCTTCCTCGACGAAATGATGCGCGTGCATATTGGTTTGCAGATGCGCCTTCATCAGCGCGATGCATTCTTTCGCCTTGCCGGCGGCGAGCAGATCGACCATGCGTGTATGCTCGTCCACCACGCAGGAATGGCCGTCGGGCAAATACAGCGTGGTGATGATCGCCGCGCGCGCGACCAGGCCTTCGAGCAACTCCGCCAGCATGCGGTTGCCGCCCAACCGCGCGATCTGCAGATGAAAATCGCCCGACAGATGGACGAATTCGCGCTTGTCGCGGCGCTTGCGCGCGGCCGCCTGCAATTCGATATGCGCGCGGAGTGCCCGGATATCGTTGGCGGTGCAGTTCTTCGCCACGTCTTCGATGATCGCGGCTTCGATAACCCGGCGCGCGGCGTAGACGTCGTCGGCGTCCTTCACCGTCGGCCGTGCGACGAAAGCGCCGCGCTGGGGCAGGATTTCGGCGATGCCGCGAAAGGCGAGTTCCTTCAGCGCGTCGCGCACGATGGTGCGGCTCACCTCGAAGATACGGGCAAGCTCGTCCTCGCCAAGCTTCGCGCCCGGCGGCAGGCGGCCATCGCAGATGGCGTCCCACACCGCGGCGACGATCGCTTCGCGGCGGTTTTCGCCGCTTCCGACACCCGGCATGTTGACGACGGCCATTGCGACTCTAACGCTCCCCAAATTCGATACGCGTTATTGCCCCCTGGCGGCCGGTCCCGTCAAGCCGCGCTGGCGTCGCAGAGAGGTCATTGCACACAAATATTGCAGTATGTATACAGAGCGGCCTCTTGTGCGCCAAATTATGCGCCGGCGATGGCTTTTCCCTGGCATGGAACCTGCTGTTCGGACCCTCATGAGCGCTTGCCACGTCTATCGCTTTCCGATGCGCGATCCCGACGACATGTCCGGTCTCGCTGATCTATTGGATCAAGGGAAGATCGCCGCATCCGACATCAAGGCGGTGTTCTGCAAGACTGAAGGCAACGGTCTTAACAACGATTGGACGCGGCATTTTGTCGACCGATCGGTCCGCGCGACGATCGCCGCGCATGGCGGCGGCGATGCGGAAACACTGCGCCGCAACGTTCTTGTGCTGATTTCGGGCGGCAGCGAGGGCGTCGTCTCGCCCCATATGCTGGTCTTCGCCGCCGCGCCGGCCGCCGGAACGGAGCCGGGCTTGGCGCTGGGTATGGAAATCCGTGAACTCGCCCCCGGCGATTTCGCGCGGCGCAACCACTCGATCGCGACGGCCGAAATGGTCCGCGCCGCGATGAAGGCGGCGGGCGCCAAGGATGAGTCGCAAGTCGGTCTCGTCGTCGTGCGCGCTCCTGCCGATGCGGCGCAAGGGGTGACGTCGCCGCGCGTGCGCGCCGCCGTGTCGCTCGGTGTGGCGCAAGCGCTGGGCGAGATCGCCGGCGATATCGACGAAGCCGCGTTCCTCAAGGATTTCTCGAAATTCTGCCGCCGCGTTTTCGTGGTGGCGCGCGACGACACGACGACACAGCAGGTGATCGTGCTCGCCAACGCGCCGGGCGGCACGAAAACTTTGCGTATCGCGGCGGGTCCATTGCGCGATCCGCTGGACTCGCCGGGCGTGGCGGCGGTTCTCGCCAAGCTCGGCATCGATGCCGCGCCCCAGGCATCGCCGGCGGCGAGTGCGCGAATCGTCGCTTCGCTCTCCAAGGGCGATCCGCCAGGCAATGGAAAAATCCGCGGCGCGCGCCACACGATGAATAGCGATAGCGATATCCACTCGCATCGTCATGGGCGTTCGGCCTATGGCGCGATGATCGCGTCGGTGATCGGCCATTCATATTGCTTCGTCTCGGGCGGGGCGGAGCATCATGGCCCCGAGAACGGCGGTTTAGTCGCATTGATCGCGCGCGCCGATGGGAGCCCCGCATGACGAGCGAAATGGTCCCTCAAGCCTGCGATCTGATCGTCTTGGGCGCCGTGGTCGTCACCGGCGAAGGCAAGGCGATCGGCGACGGCGCCGTTGCGGTGACCGGCAAACGTATCGTCGCCCTCGGCGAAACGAAGAAAATCGACGCCGCCTATACCGCCGCGCGCCGGATCGACGCCAAAGGCAAGATCCTGATGCCGGGTCTCGTCAATGTACACAATCACACGCCGCTGATGATCGTGCGCGGCATGGTCGAGGATTTGGGGTTCGCACCTGCCTATACGCCCGGCATTCCGCAAGGGCATTGGCTGTCGGACGAGGAGACCTATCTGTTCGCACGGCTGGGCGCGTGGGAACTGCTGCGCATGGGCACGACGACGGCCGTCGACTACTACCGCAAGCCGCAAGCTTGCGCGGCGGCCCTGGCGGAGACGGGCTTACGCGGCTTCGTCGGCGGGCGTATTCACGACGCGGACACGGCCGCTCTTGCCGACGGCGCCTGGACGCATGATCGCAAGCTGGGCGAAGCGACGCTTGCCGAGAGCCAGGACATGATCGCCGCCTGGGACGGCAAAGCGGAAGGGCGCATTCGCTGTTTCCACGCGCCGCACGCGCCCGATACGTGTTCGCGCGATCTCTTGCGCATCGTCGCCGACATTGCAGTGAAGGATGGGCGCCAAGTGCATACACATCTCGCCCAGTCGCCGATGGAGGTCGAACGCGTGACCGCGCGCGAAGGCAAGGGGCCCGCGCAACTACTCGACGAAATAGGCTTGCTGAACGGCGATCTGGTGGCGGCGCATTGCATTTTCCTGGACGATGCCGAGATCGAATTGGTCGGCAAGGCCGGCGTCAATGTGGCGCATGCGCCCGTCGGCAACGTATCGGCGGGAATGATCGCTCCGATCGTGGCACTGGAAAAGGCGGGGGCAACCATCGCCATCTGCACCGATACCAAGACCGGCGACATGTTCGAATCGATGCGCACGGCTCTGGCCGTCGCGCGCGTGCGGGGGGCCGGTTACACTTGCGACGCGCGCACGGTGTTCGGCTGGGCGACCAAAGGCGGGGCGAAGGCGCTGGCGATGGACGGCGAGATCGGCGTTTTGAAACCCGGCGCCAAAGCCGATTTCATTTTGTTGGATGCCACGGCGCCGAATCTGCGTCCGATCGTCGACGGAATTGGTATCGTCGTCCATAGCGGCGTGGGACCCAATGTTTCGACGTCGGTGATCGACGGGAAAGTGGTTATGGAAAACGGCAAGCCGACGATGTTCGATGCGGATGACGTGATCGCCGCCGCGCAGAAAGCGGCCGACCGCTTGTGGGCGCGCGCGGGCCGCTCCGGCGTGATGATGGAGGCGGTTTGAAGATGGCGCGCGATCTACGCGGCTACGGTCCCAACCCGCCTTTCGCCGATTGGCCGAATAAGGCGCGCGTTGCGGTCACCTTCGTCGTGAATTTCGAAGAAGGGGCGGAGCTTTCCATCGCCGACGGCGACGAGCGCAACGAGAAGGTCTACGAAGTCGCCGACGAAGTCGTCGGCCGGCCCGATCCGTGCCTCGAATCCCATTTCGACTATGGTACGCGCGTCGCCTATTGGCGCATTGCCGAGTTGTTCGATCGCTATGGCGTGAAATTCACGCTGTCGTCCTGCGGGCGCGCGATCGAACGTTCGCCGGAAATCGCGATCGACGCGGTCAAGCGCGGTCACGAGATCGCCTGCCACGGCTGGCGCTGGGAAACCCACGCGACCATGCCGATCGAGCGAGAGCGCGAAGCGATCGCCAAGACGATCGCCGTGATCGAGCGCACGACCGGCACGCGGCCCGTTGGCTGGCATACGCGTTCGGCGCCGTCCTCGAACACGCGCAAGTTGCTGATTGAGGCGGGCGGGTTCCTTTACGATAGCGACGCCTATGGCGACGAGCTGCCGTATTTCGTGGAAGTCGACGGCAAACGCCATTTGGTGCTGCCCTATGCGTTCGACACCAACGACATGCATTTTCACCAAGGCTTCCAGCGTTTTGCGCTCGCCTCTGATTTCTCGACCTACGCGATCGATGCCTTCGATTGGCTGCACGAGGAGGGGGCGAAGATCCCTCGTATTCTGCCGATCGGCCTGCATCTACGCATGGTCGGACGGCCGGGGCGCATGGCGGGGTTGCGGCGTATCTTGGATCACGTGACGCGGCCGGAAGCGCAGGCGTGGTGCGCTACGCGCGCCGATGTGGCGCGGCATTGGATCGCGCGTTTCGGCGGATGACCGCGGCGCTTGCCATCGCGCCCAGCGCGCATCTCGATATTCGCGGCGTATCGAAAGCCTATGGCGAGACCACTGTGCTCGATCGCCTCGATCTGGCGGTCGATCGCGGCGAGTTCGTTTCATTGCTCGGGCCGTCGGGCTGCGGCAAGACGACGCTGCTGCGCTTGATCGCGGGGCTGCAAGATGCCGATAGCGGTTCGATCGCGGTCGATGGGCGTGATTTGACGTCGCTGCCTGCGCATAAGCGCAATATCGGCGTCGTGTTCCAGAACTACGCGCTATTTCCGCATCTGACGGTCGCGGAGAACGTGGCTTTCGGTCTCGACGCCAAAGGTGTTGCGAAGGCCGAGGCCGCCGAGATCGTCAAGCGTACGCTGGAACTTGTGAAGCTTGGCGAGATGGCGCCGCGCACGATCTTCGCGCTGTCGGGCGGCCAGCAGCAACGCGTCGCCGTGGCGCGCGCGCTGGCGATCCGGCCGAGCCTCTTGCTGTTGGACGAGCCTTTCTCCGCACTCGATCGCAAGCTGCGTGAGTCGATGCAAATCGATCTGCGCCGCTTGTTGCGCGAGCTTGGCATCACCGCCGTCTTCGTGACGCATGATCAGGAGGAAGCGATGGTGATGTCCGACCGCATCGCGGTCATGAATCGCGGCGCCATCGAACAACTGGCGGCGCCCAAGGCGATCTACGACCGTCCGGCGACGGCTTTCGCCTTGGAATTTCTCGGCGGATCGACGCGGCTGCACGCGAAAGTCGCCGCCGTCGACGGCGATCACGTGACGCTCGATACGGCGCTCGGGCCGATCATCGGCAAGGGACATTTCCTGCGAGGCGTGAACGTGCTCGTGGGCGTAAGGCCGGAGAAGATCGCCGTCAATCGTCCGGCGACGCCGGGGCGCAATGTGTTGGCCGCGCGCGTGATCGATCGCGTCTTCCTCGGCTCGAAGCTGATGGCGATTTTCGAGGCGGGCGAAGGCGGCCAAGGTGTCGCCGAACTCAACGCTGCGGATATGCCCGATCTGCCTGCGGATGGGATCGTCGAATTCTCGTGGGCGATCGACGATACGCTAGTCTTTCCGCGCGCGTAGATGCGGCGGCGCCGCGCTCACGGGATCTCGAACAAACGTCCCCAGCCTTGCACACGCGCGGGCTTCTCGCCGATCAGGCGCAGGCCGGTCCACACGGCAGTCGCGACCGTGTCGAGAACCGGAATCCCGAGTTCGCGTTCCAGCTCCGCCGCGATCTTTCCGCCGCGCATGTTCGTGCACAGAATGACGATCGCGTCGGGCTTGGCGGCCGCCACCTCTCGGATCAACCGGGCGATGGTCGCTTCCTCGATTTCGGCGAAGGCGTAGTTGACCCGCTCACCCGTGTGCCGTTCGGCGGCGCAGGTCAGGCCTTCGCGTTCGAAATTGGCGACGATCTTCGCCTGCACGTCGTCGAGATAGGGCGAGACGAGGCCGTAGCGCTTGACGTTCATCGCCCGGAACAATTCCATCAACGCGAGGACCGATGTGCCGGCCTTGGCGCCGGTGCGTTCCGCGATTCGCGCGCAAAGCCGGCGGTCGGCGTCGAGGCCGAGCCAGCTTGCCGACGTGCCGTTCCACACGATAGCGCCCGCCCGCGCATCGGCCAGCAATTCGGCGGCGGCGAGGATCGGCATATCGTCGAACTGCGCCAGCGCCTTTTCGCCCAGCGAAATCTCCGTCACGCGGAAACGGCCGAAATGGGCGGTCACGTCCGGCAGGTCGGCCAGCATCGCGGCGGTGACCGGCTCCAGGACCGTGTTGGAGGACGGCGTGAGCATGCCGATATGCTTGCGTTTCGTCGCTTCGGGAGTCATTGCGTCGCGGTTCCGTGCTAGAATTTTGGCGACCATGACCCACGATTTGCTGATCCGCAACGCCCGAATTGCATCGCCCGCGCGGCCGCGCTCGCTTGGCGCTGCCGACATTTTGATCCGCGACGGCAAGATCGCGGCAATCGGCAAGGTCGTCGATCCGCCGCCGGGCGTTGAGGTCGTGCAGGCCGACGGAAAGCTGGCGCTGCCGGGCTTGATCAACGCGCATATCCATTCGCCGGGCAATTTGATGCGCGGCTGTCTCGATTCCTATCCGCTTGAAGTCTTCATGCTCTACGAGGTGCCGCCGCTGGCCGGCGGCGCCACGGCCGGGCGGCTCGCCTATTTGCGCACGGCCTTGGGCGCCATCGAAATGCTGAAACTCGGCATCACCACGGTGCTTGACGACGCGTTTTTCGTGCCGACCGTTTCGCCGGACGCGATCGATGCGGTGATGACCGCCTATCGCGATTCCGGCATGCGCGCGACCGTCGCCCTCGATCAGCCCAATATCGTCGAGTACGAGAAACAGCCGTTTCTCGCCGAGTTGATCGACGATGCCACGCGCCAGGCGATGGACGCGGCTCCGCGTCAATCGGCCGAGGAATTGATGAAATGCTACGCGCATCTCGTCGGAAAATGGCATGGGGCGGCGCGCGGGCGGTTGGGCGCGGCCGTGTCGTGCTCGGCGCCGCATCGCGTGACCAAGGACTACTTCGCGCGCCTGTCCGCGTTGTCGCGCGCGCGCGATCTCCCGTTTTTCGTTCATATTCTGGAGACCAAGACGCAGCGCGTATTCGGCGAGGAGAAGCTCGGAAAGTCCCTCGTCAAATACGTCGATGATCTCGGCTTCCTCGACGAACGTATGCTCGTCATCCATGCGATCTGGATCGATGACGAAGACATCGCCGTGTTGGCGAAATCGGGCTGTACGGTTGCGCATAACCCGATCTGCAATCTGCGCCTGGGCAGCGGCATCATGCCGTGGCGGCGCTTGCGCAACGCCGGTGTGCCCATCGCCATCGGCACGGACGAAGCGACCGTCGATGACACGCATAATCTGTGGCTTGCGGCCAAGGCCGCCGGCCTTGTCCACAATATCGCGCGCGAGGATTGGCGCGAATGGCCGTCCGCGCCCGAAGTTCTCGACGCGTTGTTCGATGGCGGGGCGCGTGCCGCACGCCGGAAGGAAAAGCTCGGCAAGCTGGAAGTCGGCGCGGCGGGCGACGTGATCCTCGTCGATCTCGAAACGCCGGCTTTCGTACCGCTCAACGATATCGAACGCCAGCTCGTGTTCTGCGAAACTGGCTCGTCGGTGCGCGACGTGATCGTCGACGGCGAACTCGTCGTACATAACGGCCGCTTGCTGACGCTCGACGAGAAAGCGGTTTACGCGGAGATCGCCGAACTCACGCCCAAGCTAGCCGCCGATATGGCTGCGCTGCGCGTCGAGGCTGCCAAACTCGAGCCCGCCTATCGGCAGATGTACCAGCGCGCGATGGCGCGCGACGTGGGCCTGCAGCGACGCGGCGGGCAGGGCTAGAGCTTGAACACGCCGCCCCACGCGGCGGCGGCGGGCGACGGATCGACGCCCAGCATCTTCAACGCCTTCCAGATCACGATTGACGTCGCGTCGTGGAAGGGAATGCCGGTCTCGCCCTCAATCTCCGCCGCCACGATCGCGGCGGGATAATTCGTGCACCAGCCGATCAGCACGTCGGGTTTCGCCTTGGCGGCGTCGCGCGCCTGTTCGCGGATCGTGTCGAGCGGCACGAAGGCGTAGCTGAGATTGTCGGTCAGGCGCAGATTGGAGCGCGACACGGTCTCGAAACCCAGCGCCGCGAAATTCGCTTCGACCTTCGCCTGATACGGGTCGAGATAGGGTGTCACGAAGCCGATGCGCTTCGCGCCCAACGCGTTCAGCGCATCGATCTGCGCGAATAGCGACGTGGTCGCCGGACAGCCGGCCGTTTCGGACAGGCGCTGGACGAGTTCTTCTTCGATTTTATGGCCGACCGAGCCGCCCTTGCTGCCGTTCCACACGATCACGCCCGGCTTGGCATGGCCGAGCAGCTCGGCGGCGCGCGTCATCGATTGCCAATCGTAGCTGCCGGGGAAGGGATCGCTGGTGCCGAACACCGGCGTGCGCGAATGCAGCGGCACGACCGCAGGAAAATGCGACAACACGCCGGCGGTCACGCGTTCGACGACGTTGTTGCCGGACGGCGTCACCACCGCCAGATACTTGGTCTGGGCGAGAAAACGTTCGGTCGGCGTGGGCATCACATCTCCGCGATTTTGCGCAAGCCGACCATACGTTCGCACAGCAGCAACAGCAACAGGACCAAGCCGATCAACAGGCTGGAAATCGCCGCGATCGTCGGATCGGGCTGTTCTTCCACCAGATTCAGCATCTGGATCGGCAGCGTCTTCGTCCACGCGTTGGTGAAGAAGATCGACACCGCGTAATTGTCCATCGACGCCAGGAAGGCGAAGATCCCCGATGTCAGGAAGGCGGGTGCCAGGTTCGGGATCAGCACGCGCGTCACGGCTTGCGGTGCCGAACAGCCCAGCGTGCGGGCTGCATCGATCAGCGAGAAATCGAACAGCGTCAGCGCCGAATAGAGCGTGCGCGCGATATAGGGGATGGTGATGACGACATGGGCGAGGGCAAGGCTCAGCCACACGTCGCGCAAGCCGGCAAAGCGGAAGGCCTGCAGGAAGGCGATGCCGAGCACGAGGCCCGGCAGCATCAAGGGCGACGTGAGGAAGGCGGCGATCGCTTCGCGGCCCGCGAAGCGCCCGCGCGCCAGCGCCGTCGCCGCCATGCCGCCGATCAACATGGAGACGAATGTTGCGACCGCCGCGATCTGGACCGAGACGAGCAGCGAGCTGGACAAGCCGCGCACATTCATCAGGCGCTGATACCAGCGCATCGACCAGCCGGGCGGGGGCAAGGTGAACAGATTGCTCGACCCGAACGATACGACGACGGCGACGACCAGCGGCGTCAGCAGGAAAACCACCGTCGCGGCGGCGATCACCCAAACGGCGATGTTGGCGCTGCGTTCGGTGAGCGTCATCGCGAATCTCCCTTGCCGCGGGACAGCAATGCGCTGCACGCGACGATGGCGACGGCCAGGAACAGCAGGATGGTTGCGGTCGTGGCGCCCAAGGCTTCGTTGCGCATCAGCAAGAAGGCGCGGCCCGTCAGCGTTGCCAGCGTTTGGAACCGGTCGCCGATCAGCAGGCTGGGAATGACATACATCGATGTGGCCAGCGAGAACACGATCGACACGCCGCCAATGATGCCGGGCATGGCCAGCGGCAGCGCCACGTTGAAGAAGCGGAACACGGGCGGGGCGCCGAGCGTGGCGGCCGCGTCCTGCAAATTGGGGTCGGCGAGTTTCAGCACCGAGTAGATCGGCAGGATCATGAAGGGCAGGAACACGTTCGCGGCACCCATGACGAGACCGTGTTCGGTGAACAGCAGCAGCTTAGGTTCATCCCATACGCCGGTCGCGACGAGGAGCGCTGCGACGATGCCGTCGCGGCGCAACACGATCTGCCAGGCGAAGGTCTTGACGACCACGCCGACCGACAGCGGCAAGATGATCGCGATCAGCATTGCGACTTGGACGGCGCCCTTTGAACGCGCGAGGGCGACCGCCGTGGGATAGCCGAGCGCGAGACAAACCACAGTCGTCCAGAAGGCGACGCGCAACGTATTGCCGATGACGACCCAGTTGAACGGCTCGGACAGAAACTTGATGTAGTTCGACAGCGTGAACCCGTCGGCATCCATAAAGCCGCGCGCGACCAGCCATAAGACCGGAATCGCGAACACGATCACCATGTAGATCGCCGCCGGCACAGCCAGCAGCAGCACCGGATCGAAGCGGAGCTTCGTCGTCATGCGGCTTGCGCCTCGGCCGGATAGATCAGCGTGTCTTCCAGGCGCCACCAGAGCGTCGTTTGCGTGCCGATGGCAAGGCCCGGCGGCGGCGCGCTCGTCTCGACCATGGCGCTGGCCCCGTTCGGACCAGCGAGCAGCACATGGATGCGCGAGCCTTGGAAGATGATCTCTTTCACTTCGGCGTCGATATAGTTGACCGCGTCGTTCACGGGCGGGGCGCCCAGCGCGATGCGCTCGGGCCGCACGGCGAGGGTGACGGCGGAGCCGCGTGTATAGCCGGCTTGGACGAAGATCCGGCCGAACGCTGTGTCGACCGCCAGAATGTCGCCTTCGGCGGGACCGGCCGTGCCGGCGATGCGCGTCGAATGGCCGACGAACTCCAGCACGAACCCGGTCTTGGGCTTAAGATAGACGTCCGACGGCGCCGCGAATTGTTCGATCGTGCCGCGGCTCATCACGGCGACGCGGTCCGACATCACGAGCGCTTCTTCCTGGTCGTGTGTGACCAGAACGGTCGTGATGCCGAGCGAGCGCAACAGGCCCTTCAGCTCGATCTGCATGTTCTCGCGCAATTTGCGATCGAGGGCCGAGAACGGTTCGTCGAGCAGCATGAGTTTGGGCGCAACGGCGAGGGCGCGGGCGACGGCCACGCGCTGCTGCTGGCCGCCGGACAGGCCGCGCACCGGCCGGTCGGCGAAGGCCGACATATGGACGAGGCCAAGAAATTTATCGATCGTCGCCTGGTGCTGGTCCTTCGGCACTTTGCGCGCGCGCAAGCCGAAGCGCACATTCTCGGCGACCGAGAGATGCGGGAACAAAGCATAGTTCTGGAACACGACGCCGACGTCGCGCAGATGCGGCGGCGTGTTCGTGATGTCCTTGCCGTCGAGCGTGACGCGCCCCTGATCGGGGCTCATCAATCCCGAGACGATGCGCAGCAATGTGGTTTTGCCGCAGCCCGAAGGCCCGAGAAGAGAGACGAACTCCCCTCGGGCGATCTTGATATCCACGCCATTGAGCACGCGATGGCCGGCGAAGGATTTCTCCGCGCCGCCGACATCGAGAAATCCTTCGTTTCCGGCCATCTGATGCTTCTTCGTCGTGGGTTCGGTCAGAGCGACATTTCCTTGTCCCAGCGGGTTACCCAGCTGGCGCGGTTGGCCGACACGTTCGCCCAATCGATCGGATGGATGACCAGCTTGTCGAGGCCTGCGGGGGCGGGCACCTTGCCGTTGGTCGGCAAAGCGTAGGTCGCGGCGGCTAGCTGCGCCTGAATTTCCGGGCTCAGCATCAGATCGATATACGCGGCCGCCATTTCGGGCATCGGGCCGTCTTTGACCAGCGCCACGCCCGACGGCATCGAGAAGGTGCCTTCCTTGGGGGCGGCCAATTCGATCGGTGCGCCGCGCGCCTTGCGTGCCAGCGCCAGCGTCGAGATCGAGCCGTAGACCATGAAGGCTTCGCCCTGCTCGAGCAGATTGTAGGCTTGGCCTTCCTGCGTATAGGCCATCAGCAGGTTCGGCTTCATTTCCTTCAGCTTGGCGAATGCCGCGTCCATATCCTTCTGCGCTTCGGCCATCGGCTTGCCGGTCTTGAGGAACGAGGCGAGGAACAGGTTCATCACGCCTTCGGTGTTCTGCAGGCCCGGCAGGATGACGCGGCCCTTGTACTTGGGGTCGTAGGCTTCGGCCCACGACGTCGGGGCGGCCATGCGGTTCGTGTTGTAGGCGATGCCGACCCAGGGCTGCAGGTAGTTGACCCACATGCCGTCCATATGCGTGACACCGGGCTTCAGCGACGCGGCGTTCGGCACGACCTTGGTCAACGGCGTCAGCAGGCCCTCGGCGACGGCGGTGATCATCACCGGATCGTCCATCTGGACGAGCGACAGATACTGGCTGCCCTTGTTCTTTTGCATCTTCTCGAGGTTCACGAGCGAACGCGTGCCCTCGTAGACGACCTTGATGTTGTACTTCTTCTCGAAGGCCGGGATCATGATCTCGTTGGTCCAGGTCTGTTGGCTGGACGCGCCGCCGACGACCATTTCCTTCGGCTGGGCGCGAACGATCGCGGGCGCGGCGAGAATGCCGGCGCCGGCGAGCGACCCGGCAAGAAAGCTGCGGCGGCGCAAGGCGAGGCGGGTCGGTTCGGTCATGAATCTCTCCTGATCTGGATGGGCGCCCGTTTTTGGGCGGCGCGGGATGGGGCGACGCGTGCTGATATCGGATTGGATCAGCAATGCGCGTGCCACAGCGCGGCATAGGCGGTTTTCCCGGTGTCTTCGCCGCCGCGACGACCGATTGGATACAATCATGTGTCCAATTCTCGCGATAAATCGCGACTGGCGCCGAACGTGCAAAGGGCGGGACGAGGGGCGCGAACTCGGCGCCGTCCGGAAACGCGAAACGACGGAATAAGAACACAATGCCGAATTCGAAGGCGATCGCCGCCCGCCCGGCGGGCACTCGGCGGAAAAAAACGACGGCGCCGCGCGGGCGCCGGGCCGGTGCCACGGCGGAGAACGTGTTCGATCGCGTGGTCGAAGCGATCCAATCGCATCGTTTGGCGCCCGGCACGCGGCTGGTCGAGGAAAAGCTGGGTGCTTATTTCGGCGTCAGCCGCACGATCGTGCGCCAGGGTTTGGCGAAGCTTGCCCAGGCCGGGCTGGTCGAGTTGTCGCCGAACCAAGGTGCTCGGATCGCCTGGCCCGACGCCAAACGCACGGCCGACGTGTTCGACGCGCGTCGTTTGATCGAAATCGAGCTGGTCGCGCGCGTCGCGACCAATGCGTCGCCGGCCGATGTCGCCAAGCTGCGCATGCATCTGCGCACCGAAGACGCGGCGCGCAGGCGAGGCGACCGTGTCGGCCTGGTTCGCCTGACCGGCGAGTTCCATCTGAAGCTGGCCGCAATGGCCGGAAACGGCATTCTCGCGCGCACGCTGGCCGAGTACGAGACGGTCACGTGCCTTGCCATTCTCGCGCACGATCGGACCGGCGAGTCCGCTTGTCCGCCCGACGAACACGCGTCGATCGTCGACGCGATCGAAGCGCGCGATCCGCGCGCCGCGGCGGCGTTGATGCGCCGCCATCTCGATCATGTTCTCGCGGGTCTCGATCTCGACGCGGCCCCGCGCGACGCCGATCCGTTGGAGGCGGCTTTGTCGCCGCGCCCGGCGGCGCCGCGCCGCCGTCGCGGTCATTGAGGGCGCGCCGATGGCACTCCGGCATCCTGGCCGTTTCGACGATACGCCGATCGTCCACCGCACGAAGGGTGCGTGGCCCGGCGGCCGCAAACTCGCGGTCTATGTCGCGCTGAATCTTGAATCCTACGCGTTCGGCGAAGGCCTGTCGGAGGATATCGTGCCCGGCAGCGGCCAGCCCGACGTTCTGAACTGGTCTTGGCGGGAGTACGGCAACCGTATCGGCGCGTGGCGGTTGCACGACGAGTTTAAGGCCGCCCAGCTTCCGGCATCACTGCTCGTCAATTCGGCGATCTTCGAACGCCACGGCGCGCTGGTCGAGGCCTATCGAAAGGCGGGCGCGGCAATCGTCGCGCATGGCCGCACCAATTCAGAAAGTCAGGCGGGGCTCGATGAAGCCGCCGAACGGGCGTTGATCGAGGGTGCGCGCGATGGCATCGCCGCGCATACCGGCGCGGCCCCGCAAGGTTGGCTCGGGCCTTGGATCGCCGAAACGGAACGCACGCCGGATCTTCTGCACGCGGCGGGTTTCGGCTACGCGCTCGACTGGTGCATGGACGATCAGCCGATTTGGCTTCGCGTCGATGGCGGCAAGTTGCTGAGCGTGCCGTATCCGCAGGAGCTGAACGATTCGAACGCCATCGTCGCGCGCCGCCATGGTGCCGCCGAGTTCGCCGACATGATCGTCGACCAGTTCGACGAAATGCGCGAACAGGCGGGGCAGGGCGTGCCGTTGGTAATGGGTGTGGCCCTGCATGCATATGTCGCCGGCCAGCCGTTCCGGCTGCGCGCGTTGCGCAAGGCGTTGCGCCATATCGCGGCCCCGCATCCCGATGTGTGGCTCGCGACGACCGATCAGATCGCGGCGCATTGGCGCGCCGCTTCAATGGCATAGGACTTGCTCGTCGAAACGACATAAAGGAGACCGGAAACATGCGTACATTGATCATCGGCGCCGTCGCGGCGGCCGTTTTTGCGACAGCCGCTTCCGCCCAGACGACGACCGTGCGTTGGCTGAGCCAAACGCCGACGGTGCAAACCCAGTATCCGATCGAATCCGCCGCGATGGCGCGCATCACCGCCGCCGGCGTCGATTTGCGCGTCGACCGCCAGGAGTTCATGGCGCTGGGCCTCAATCTCGGCGATGCGCTGCGTTTGGTGCGCAGCGGCACATACGACATCGTATCGACGCAAGTTGGCCTCGCCTCGCGCGACGATGCGTTCCTCGAGGGGATCGACGTCATCGGCGTGTCGACCGACATGGACTCGCTCGAAGCTTCGGTGAACGCCTATCGTCCGCTTTTCGCCAAGCGCTTGGAAGAGCGCTTCGGCGCGCGACCTTTGGCGATCTGGCCGTTCGGCCCGCAGGTCTTTTTCTGCAATCAGGCGATCAAGACGGTCGACGATCTGAAGGGCCAGCGCGTGCGTTCCTTCACGCCGTCGATGTCGAAGCTGCTTGAAACGCTGGGCGCCACGCCGGTGACGATCTCGTTTCCGGAAGTCTATCCTTCGCTTCAGCGCGGTGTCGCCAATTGCGGCGTGACCTCGCCGACTTCGGCCAATACCGGCCGCTGGCCGGAAGTGACATCGCATCTGCTGCCGCTGTCGGTCTCCGGCTCGGTGCAGGCGCATCTGGTCAACGCCGCGTGGTTCGCCAAGCTGAAGCCCGCCCAGCGCGACGCCGTGACGGTCGAGCTGAAGCGTATGGAATCCGAACTGTGGAATCTGGCGCGCCACACCAACGCGCTGGCGACCGATTGCAGCATCGGGAAGGGCGAATGCGCGCCGCCGCACGCGTCGTACAAAATGACGCTGGTCGAAGTCGCGCCGGCCGATCTCGCGAAGGTCAAGAAAATCTCGGCCGAGCAGGTTTTGCCGGAATGGGCCGACCGTTGCGAGCGCACCTATAAGGGCTGCAAGGCGGCCTGGAACGGTTCGATCGGCAAGGCGCAAGGCATCGCGATCCGCTAATCGCGCCGACGGCGAATTTCGAAGAAAGACGACACGATGGCCGGCCCCGGACCCTATGACGACGACAATCCCGTTGCGCGGGTTCTGGGGCCGGTCGTCGCCCTTTTCCAGATCGCTTGCGGCTGGGCGCTGCTGGCGATCTGCGTCGCGACGCTCTACGACATCGTCGCGCGAAGGCTGTTCGGCCACTCGGTTCAGGGCGTCAACGAAATCGGCGCCTATCTTCTGGCGATCGTCTCGGCCTTCGGCTTCGCGTCGGCGCTGTTGCAGAAAGCGCATTCGCGGGTCGATTTCCTTTACGCCTATCTGCCGAAGCCGGCGATCTCGTTCCTGAATCTGCTCGCGGCGTTGCTGTTGTTCGTGCTCGCGGCAATCTCGCTCTACGAAGGCTACAATGTTCTCGACGAAAGCCTGCTGTTCGAAAGCCAGGCCGCGACGCCGCTGCAAACGCCGATGTGGATCCCGCAGGGCCTGTGGATCGGCGGGCTCGCGCTGTTCGCCGGCGTCACCTTCGCCTGCGCGGTGCACGCGACCTATCTCTATTTCAAGGATCGGCCGCGCCTCGACAAATTGTATGGCCCGCTGACCGTCGAAGGGCAGATCGCGGTCGAAACACAGGGCACGCTGCCCCCGAACGTCGAAACGAAATCATGACCATCGGAATCACCGCCGTCGCCATCGGCTTTGCCATCATGATGGCGATGCTGTTCATGGGCATTCATGTCGCGACGGTGCTGTTCCTCACCGCCGCCCTCGCCATCGAGATCTATTTCGGCGGGGCGCTGATGAGCGTCTATGGCACGCAATTGTGGAGTGCGATGGAGGACTACATCCTCCTGTCGATCCCGCTTTACATCTTGCTCGGCGAAATTCTGGTGCGCTGCGGGGCGACCGACAAGATGTACGGGGCGCTGTCACCCTGGCTCGGCCGCTTGCCGGGCGGCTTGCTGCACACGAATGTGGGCGCGTCGGCGCTGTTCTCGGCGGTGTCGGGATCGTCGGTCTCGACCGCCGCGACGATCGCCACCGTGGCGCTGCCATCCTTCCGCCAGCGCGGTTACGATGATCGTCTGGTTCTCGGCTCGATCGCGGCCGGCGCCTCGCTTGGCAATCTCATCCCGCCGGGCATCGCCTTCATCGTTTACGCGGCATTGACCAACGAGTCCGTCGGCCAGCTTTATGCGGGCGCCATCCTGCCCAGCGTTCTGATGACCGTGCTGTTCATGCTGACGATCATCGCCATCGCGCTGATCCGGCCGCAACTGACGGGCCCGAAGGAACCGCGCATGCCGATCCTGCAGCGCGTCCGGATGTTCACCGACCTGACCGGGCCGGTCGTCGTGTTCATCGTCATCATGGGATCGATCTATACCGGCTGGGCGACGGTCACGGAATCGGCCGCGCTGTCGGTATTGGTGGCACTGGTCGTCGCGGCGAGCAACCGCACGCTGACAATCAAAATGCTGCATGAGAGCTTCGTCGCGACCGCGAATTTGACCGCGATTACGATGCTGATCCTAGCGACCGCGTTCTTCCTCAATTTCGCGCTTGGCAGCTTGAATGTGACGCAAACGCTCAGCACCTTCATCGGCGGATTGGGGCGCAGCCCCACCGAAATGATGTGGATTCTCGCCGTCTTCTATTTCGTGCTGGGCATCTTCTTCGAAACGCTGCCGATGATGGTCGGCACCGTGCCGATCGTCTTTCCGATCATCACCGCAATGGGGATCGACCCGATCTGGTTCGGCGTTTTCATGGTGCTGATGTGCGAATTGTCGCTGCTGTCGCCGCCCGTGGGGATGACGCTTTACGTCATCCAGGCCGTGCGCCGCGAAGGTAATATCCGCGACGTATTCGCCGGTACGATCCCGTTCGTCGGCGCGATGCTGGCGATGACGGCGCTGCTGATCCACTTTCCGTGGCTGGCCACCGAATTGCCGCGCCGCATGTTCGCCGATTAGACGTCCGCGTCGATCAATTTAGGGGGGCTCGGTGCCGGCGCGAATTCCACGGCGCCGATCACCGCGGCGACATGCCCGTCCGTGTCCGTTAACGGACACATCACCTGTTCGACATGTCGCGTCCAATCCGGCACGCGAAACAGCGTGTCGCCTTTGTAGTACTGCGGCGCCCCGGTCTCGGCGATGCGTTGCAAAAGACCATACAGGGCGCGGCGCGTGCTGCCGGGAATCTCGGTCTCGTTCACGCGCTTGCCCGTGAGATCGGCGCCGGTCGCTTCGACCAAATAAGTTCCTTGGACGCGCACGACGAACTCCCGCGATTGCGGGCACAATTCCAGCAGTAACAGATTCTTCCAAACGCGCGCGGGCAGGTCGAGCGGCGTGAAACGCGCGCGCGCCGGCGCAACGCCGTCTCTCGCCAAGGTTGACCAATGCGTGGCGAGCGCGCGCACTGATTCGCTGCCGATCTCGGGCCACAGGAAACGCTTCGTCGCTGAATCGAAAAGCACGTCGTTCATGGGCAGCCCAAATGGTCGGCGCCGTCGATGACGTCAAGCGGCGCGCGCGTCGAGATGCCTTATCCAGTCGCAAGAATACATGCGGTTGCAGGCCCGATATCGGGCCCGCGACGGGACGAAAATGGCGGCGCTGAAATGTTCGATAGAAGATTGTAATGCCGGGAGAAATTTTTGCGGATATGATCGGGGCTATGCTTTTCGATCGTTTCAAGCGATGCGCAATGGTCATGGCAGCCTTCCTGTCGATGGCAGCGCCGGAACAAGCATCCGCGCAAGACGCTGGCGGTTTGTCTTTCTATGGCGGTGCGGCGGGTGGCGCGTTTCTGCCATACGCGCAAGGAATGGCGGCGTTTCTCAACCGTGAGTCGGGATTGCGCACGCGCGCGATCGAATCGGGCGGATCGATCGCCAATCTGACGGCCGTTCAACGCGAAGCGAACGCGATCGGTCTCGCGTTCTTGCCGACGGTTCAGGAAGCGGCGACCTCCACCGGTTTCGCGCAAGGGCGCAACTACGCGAATATCCGCGCACTGCTGCCGGCGTTCCGCAGCACATATCAAATCGCTGTGCGCGGCGATTCCGATATCAACCGCGTCCTTGATCTCGATCGCAAGCGCGTCGGCGTCGGTCCGGCGGGCGGGACGGACGAGTTGCTGTTCGCCGTGGCCGCCAAGGATCTTTTTCTGAAGCCGCAATTCGTCAACGGGTCGATCGCGGATCTCGGCGATTCCCTGCTGTCCGGCGGGATCGACGCGTTGTGGGTGGGCGCGCGCAGTCCCATTCCGGCGATCGCCGACGTGACGCAAAAAGGCGATGTGCGGGTCATTGGACTTTCTGCCTGGGATTTGGCGGGGCTGATCGAGCGCTATCCGTATTTGACGCCCGCGATCGTGCCCGCGAATACCTATCGCGGTCAGAAGCGCGCCTTTGCGACGGTCGCCTCGTGGAATCTCTTGGTCGTCAACAAGGACATGCCGGAAGAAACGGCGTTGGCGATCGTCAAAGCGATCCTCGATGCGCCGGATTTGGCCAAGGAAGTCCATCCCTTCGCGAGCGAGACGCGCGCCGAGTTCCTAAACGATATCCGCGTCGTCGATTATCATCCGGGCTTGTTGCGCTATCTGCGCGAGCGCTCTGCAAAGCCGCGCTGAGTTCGCCCCATCTTTGTCATCACGTCTGGATTCGCCGCCCGTCACGGGCGGCGAGGCGCTCGGTGTCGCGTGCTTAGATTCAACGATCACTTCATAAAAATTATATAATATGCTGTAATTAAACATTAAAAATACTCTTTTGATAAGCTCGAGAGATTATTCCCAATGCTCTCTCATTGACATGAAATTGATATCCGTCATATGGAACTCCGGCGACGGGCACACGTCGCGAAGGGAGAGAAATGACCGGTCGTACGCTCAGCGTGGTGGAGAATGGTGACGGCGAAGCCGCGCGGGAAATTCCCGGCGCGCAGGCGCTGCGCCGGGGGCTGTCGCTGCTCGACATCGTCGCCGAAAGCGACAAGCCGCTGCGCTTCGTCGAAATTGCCGAGCAGTCGGGCCTGTCTAAGCCGACCGCGCATCGCATGCTGGCCACTTTGGTCGAAGCGGGGCTGCTGCGCATCGACGAGCGCGATCAGACCTATCGGCTGGGCTTTCGTCTGTTCCGCATGGCCCATCGCGTGTGGAACGAGTTCGATTTGCGCGGTGCTGCGTCGCCCGAACTCGCCCGGCTTGCGGATTTGACGGGGGAGGCGGTGCGCCTCGCGGTCCTCGACGACACCTCCGTCCTATACATCGATCAGCGCGACAGCGCCCAGGCCGTGCGGCTCGGGCTGGGCGTGGGCGCGCGCGTCGCCGCCCATGCCAGCGGGGCGGGCAAGGCGATCGTCGCGCATCTCGATCCGCAGCATCGCCAGACGTTGGTGACGCGCCTGTCGCTGGAGCGCTTCACGCCGAACACGATCGTCGATCCGGTCGAGTTCGCGCGCGAGCTAGAACTCACCAAGGGGCGCGGCTACGCCGTTTCGTTTGGCGAGCAGCATGCCGATATCAGCTCGGTCGCCGCCCCCATTTTCGATCACCGCGCGATCGCCATCGGCGCGATCGCGATCGTCGGGCCGTCCTATCGCATGGGCGTGGACCGGCTTCACGCCTTGGGCCGCGATGCGATCGAAGCCGCGCGCCGCGTCTCGGGCAATGTCGGCCAACTCGCCATGTCGATCTCCATCAATCCGCGCCCATTGGGGCCCGCACGCGACGATCTGCGTTGCGCCGTGCCGTCGAGCTGCTTCTTGGGCGAAGGCCCGGTGTGGTCCGCCGCCGATAAGCGCCTGCTGTTCGTCGACATCTTGGCGCCGTCGGTGATCCTCGCCGATCCCGAAAGCGGGCAATTCGTTTCGAAGCCGATGCCCGAATTGATCGGTGCCGCAGTGCCGCGCGCGCGCGGCGGGTTCCTCGCGGCAACGCAGAACGGCTTCAAGACCTTCGACTGGTCGTCGGACACGCTGACGCCGATCGCGCATCCCGAAGCGGGCAAACCCGGTAACCGTTTCAACGACGGCAAATGCGACCGGCGCGGGCGGTTTTGGGCCGGCACGCTGGCGATCACCACCGCGCCGGGCGAGGGCGCGCTGTATCGTCTCGACGCCGACGGCAAAGTCGCGACGATGGGGAAGGGCATCCACATCTCGAACGGTTTGGGCTGGAGCCCGGACGACAGGCGGTTTTACTTCACCGATTCCGGCGCGCGCCGCATCTATGTCTATGATTTCGATCTCGATGGCGGCGAAATCGCCAATCGGCGCGTCTTCGTGCAATTGCCGGAGAATGCGGGCATTCCCGACGGGCTGACGGTCGACGCGGAAGGCTTCGTGTGGAGTGCGCATTGGGATGGCTGGTGCGTCACGCGCTACGACCCCGACGGCAAGGTCGACCGCGTCGTCACGCTGCCGGTCCCGCGCCCGACGAGCTGCTGCTTCGGCGGTCCCGATCTTTCGACGCTTTACATTACGACGGCGCGTATCCGCATGTCGCAACGCCAGCTCGCGGAGGCGCCGCTGTCGGGCGGCGTGTTCGCGTTGCGCGCCGGCGTGCGCGGCCAAGCCGATACGCCGTTCGCAGGGTGAATCATAAATGGCGCGTCTTCAGCTTTCCGGCATCAAGAAGAGTTTCGGCCCCGCCAAGGTGCTGCACGGCATCGATCTCGAGATCGGCGACGGCGAATTCACCGTCTTCGTCGGCCCGTCGGGTTGCGGCAAATCCACGCTTCTGCGCCTGATCTGCGGTCTCGACGAAATCGACGAAGGCACGCTCGCCATCGACGGCGAGATCGTCAACGACGTGCCGCCCGCCAAGCGCGGCATCGCGATGGTGTTCCAATCCTACGCGCTCTATCCGCATATGAGCGTGGCGCAGAACATGGGTTACGCGCTGCGCCTGGCCGATACGCCGCGCGCCGAGATCGACAAGCGCGTGGGCGCCGCCGCCGAAATTCTGCGCTTGACGCCGCTGCTCGAGCGCAAGCCGCGCCAATTGTCCGGCGGTCAGCGCCAGCGCGTGGCGATCGGCCGCGCCATCGTGCGCGAGCCACGCATCTTCCTGTTCGACGAACCGCTGTCCAATCTCGACGCGTCGCTGCGCGTCGATATGCGCGCGGAAATCGCGGCGCTGAAGCAGCGTCTGGGCACGACGATGATCTACGTGACCCACGACCAGACCGAAGCGATGACGCTCGCCGACAAGATCGTCGTGATGAACGCGGGCCGCCTTGAACAAGTCGGCCGGCCGCTCGATCTCTATCGCAAACCCGCCAACCGCTTCGTGGCGCGCTTCATCGGCTCGCCGCGCATGAATCTGCTGCAAGGCGGTTTGCTGGGCGACCGCGCGGCGGAAGTGGGGCTACGCCCCGAGGATTTGAAGCTGGTCGATACCCGCGATGCCAAGCTTTCGGGCGATGTGCGGCTGGTCGAGCACCTCGGCAGCGATCTGTTCGCGCATGTGGCCGTCGAGGGGGCGTCCGAAACGGTGATCGTGCGCCTCGACGGACGGCGCGACGTTTCGGTCGGTGCGCGCGTCGGCTTGACGATCGACGCCAACGACATCCATCGCTTCACGGCCGATGGCTTGCGGGTATCGGCATGAGCGCGGTCTATCCCGATCTCGAAAACCTGCCCGTGCTGATCACGGGGGCGGCGTCGGGGATCGGCGCGTCGCTGACGGCGCATTTCGCGCGCCAGAAGGCGAAGCTTGGCTTGATCGACATCAACGAAGCGGGCCTTGCGCAGATTTCCGCCGATGCCAAGCGCGATGGCGCCAAACAAGTGGCGACGTTGAAGATCGATCTGCGCGACGTCGCGGCCTTGCGCCACGGCATCGCCGATCTCGCGACGAAGCTGGGTGCGTTCCGCGTGTTGATCAACAACGCGGGCGACGATGCGCGTTTGCCCGCCGATCAGGTCGAGCCCGATTATTGGGACGACCGCATGGCGGTCAATCTGCGCCACCAGTTCTTCGCCGCCCAAGCCGTTGCGCCCGGCATGCAACAGGCGGGCGGGGGATCGATCGTCAATCTCGGCTCGATTTCCTGGATGTTCGGCGCCCCTGGTTTGATCGCCTATACGACCGCGAAATCCGCGGTGATGGGCATGACCAAATCGCTGGCGCGCGAATTCGGGCCGATGGGCATTCGCGTCAACTCGATCGCCCCCGGCATGATCTGGACCGAGAAGCAAACCGCGCGGGCCCAGGCCGACGATCCGGCCAAACTCGCGCGTTATCTGGAACGTCAGTGCATCAAGGAACCGCTGGAGCCCGCGGACGTATCGCGGCTCGCCCTTTGGCTTGCGTCGGCGGAAGCCCGCCGCGCGTCGGGCCAAACTTACGTGATCGACGGCGGCGTCGTCTAACCGCCGAACCAATACGAAAACCCCACACGGGAGAGGAAACATGAAGATCAATCGCAGAAACTTCGTCGCTTTGGGTGCGGCCGGTGCGGCCTCGCTCGCCATGCCGTCGATCGGCCGCGCGCAAGGTGCCAACGTCACGTTCATGAGCTTCAACTTCGCGGAAGACCCGAACCGCCCCTTCATTCAGAAAGTGGTCGAGGACTTCAAGGCGTCGAGCGGCATCACGATCGAGCCGATCGGCTCGGCCTGGGGCGACATGCAGCGCAACATCCTGCTGCGTCAGCGCTCGCGCACGCTGCCGCAGACGGCGCAGATTCAGGATCGCTGGCTGCCCGCGATCGCCCAGATGCAGGAAACCGTCGATTTGGGCGCGTTGCTCGGCCGCGCATCGATCGAAGAAGCGGTCGATCCGGGCGCGCTGGGCCTCGGTCTGGTCGGCGGCAAGATCGTCGGTCTGCCGCTGATCTCCGGCTCTGTCGGCTTCGTCGCCAACAAGGAAATCATGGCCAAGGCCGGCATCGCCAAGGTGCCGGAAACGATCGATGAGTTCCGTGCCGCGTTGCTTGCCGTGCGCGACAAGGTGCCGAACTCCGTGCCGTTCGGCATGGCAACCAAGAACCCGAGCTCGATTCCGCTAGACCTCATGCTGCTCGTTTGGGCGCATGGCGGCCGTCTGGTCGACGACGAAGGCAAAGTCGTCGCGAACTCGCCAGCGACGCGCGCGGCGTTCGAGTTCATCGCCAGCTTGATGCGCGACCGCTTGGTGGCGCCGGAAATCGATCGCCCCGATGCGCGCCGTCTGTTCGCGCAAGGGACCTGCGCTTTCTACATCGATGCGCCCGCCGCGCGCACGTTCGCGCGCAGCTTCTCGGGTCGCGGAGAAGCGGCCGATGCGTTCGTGCTGCCGATGAAGACGCCGATCCTGCGCGCGGGCGATTCTCCGCGTTCGGTCGAATGGGGCCAGGTGATCTCGATGTTTGCGACGGCGCCGGTGGCGGCGGACGCGCCCGTCGTGCGTTGGATGCGTAACTTCCTGAGCGACGGCGTGCAGACGACGCTGCCGCTGCAGCTCGGCGGCTTGCCGACCACGAAGTCGGGCCGCAACTCGGCGATCGTGCGCAACGACACCTTCCTCAAGGATTGGGCGGCCGCCGTCGGCGTCACGCGCAAGCACGAGATCGGCGTGTGGTCGAACGGGCCGGAGCTCTCGACGATCCTCAGCGAGGAAATGCAGGCCGCGTTGCTCGGTCAGAAGAACGCCAACGCCGCGGTCGACGCCATACAGTCGCGTATGGAACAGTCGATGGCGCGCCGGGGCTGAGGCGGGCATGACGCAAGTCACGGGAAACGCGGCGGCGGGCGGCGAGTTGCCGGCGCCGCCGCGCGTCTCGGCCGCCGCGCGATGGGGCGGGCTGAAAGCGGGGGAGCGGCGCGTCGGATTGCTGTTCCTTGCGCCCGCCCTGATCGCGTTCGCGACCGTGATCGCGTGGCCGTTCCTGCGGGCGCTGGGCTATGCGTTCACGCGCTACGATCTGCAAACGCCGGTGCCGCGTTTCATCGGCCTCGACAATTTCCGGATGATTCTGTCGACGCCGGAAATTCTCGGCAGCTTCGTCACGACCGGTATCTATGTCGGCCTGGCGACGGGTTTTACCGTAATACTCGGCTTCGCCTGGGCGATGATTTTGAACCAGCCCTTTCGGGGGCGTGGCGCGATCCGCGCGATCTCGCTCATTCCCTGGGTGTTGCCGTCGACCGTGTCGGCTTTCGTGTGGGGCTGGATCTTCAACAGCCGCTACGGACTGTTGAACGCGCTTTTTCTTGAGCTAGGGCTTATCGAACATCCGACCGCGTGGCTTTCCACGCCCAACGGGGCGATGGCAGCGGTCGTCGTTACCAAAGTGTGGCTGTCGATCCCGTTATTCATGACCTTCTTCCTGGCGGGGCTGCAAAGCCTCGACCGCGAACAGATCGAAGCCGCGCGTGTCGATGGTGCCGGCAATTGGCCGGTACTGCGCGACCACGTTCTGCCGCATCTGCGGCCCGTGCTGCTGGTCGTGATCGTGCTGGGCGTGATCGGCAATTTGCAGCATTTCGACACGATCTACGCGCTGACCGGCGGCGGCCCCGTGCGTGCTACGGCGGTGTTGTCGATCGAGGTCTATCGCCGCGCCTTCGATCAGTGGGACACGGGCCTCGCCTCGGCGATCGGCTTGCTATGGGTCGCGACGATCCTGCCGGCCGCCGCCTATTATCTGCGTCATCTGTTGCGGGGCGTGTGATGCTCGATCTTTCTTCGCCCAGCGCGCGGGTCGTTTTCACGCTGGTCCTCGGCGCGATCGCGTTGTTCCTGTTCTTCCCGATCTATTGGCTGACGATTTCGGCCTTCAAGGGCAACGCCGAGCTTTATCGGATCATCCCGACCTTGTGGCCGAACGCGCCCGTGCTCGACAATTTCGTCACTGCGTTCGGGCGCGGCCGCTTGCTCGATCAGCTCCGCAACAGCTTGGTCGTGTCGGGCTCGGCCGCTGCGCTCAACACGATGCTGGCCATGTATGCGGGTTACTCCTTCGCCAAGTTCCGCTATGCCGGGCGGCGCATGACGATGTTGCTGCTGCTGTCGGCGCAGGTCTTTCCGTTCGGCCTGCTGCTGATCAGCCTTTATCCCCTGGTCACGGAGCTGGGTCTTATCGACACGCATCTCGGCCTCACGCTGTCCTACATCGTATTCGCGCTGCCGGTGTCGACCTACATGCTCTACAGCTACTTCACCCAGGTGCCGAGCGAACTGATCGAGGCCGCACGCGCCGACGGGGCGGGGGAGCTGCGCATCTTTCATACGATCGTGCTGCCGGTCTCCGTGCCAGCTCTCGTCACCGTATTCCTCTACGGCTTCATGTGGTCGTGGAACGATCTGCTCTATTCGCTGACACTGATCGTGTCGGAGGATAAGCGCACGATCGGGCCGGGCCTGCTGCTGTCCTATCTCAACGAAGTCAACGCGGATTGGGGCGGGGCAATGGCCGCGTCGCTGGTCGCCTCGTCCCCCATCGTCGTCGCGTTCGCATTCCTGCAACGTTGGTTCATCCAAGGCGTGACCGCCGGAGCCGTGAAATGAGCAAACTGAAAGGCGTTTTCCCCGTTCTGCCGACCCCGTTCGACGCGAAGGGCGCGGTCGATACGGCGTCGCTGCTGCGCTTGCTGGAATTCGCCGTGGAATCCGGCGCCGACGGTTTCGTCTATCCCGGCATGGCGAGCGAGGTCGAAACGCTGACCCCGGCCGAACGCGCGGCGGCGGTAACGGCACTCGGCAAGGCGCTGCGCGGACGGATCAAATTCGTCGTCGGCGCCAGCGCCGCCGACCCCGACGAAGCTGCGGCGCGCGCGCGCGAAGGGGCGGCGGCCGGCGCTTCGGCCGCGATGATCATGGCGCCGGCCAAAGCGGGCCAGGATGTCGCGGCGCATATCGCGTTCTACACGCAGGTCGCCAAGAACTGTCCGATCCCGATCATGTTGCAGAACGCGCCCGCCCCGAATGGTGCTGGTTTGAAGCCCGAAGCGGTCGTGCAGGTGGCGCTGGCCGTGCCGACCGTGCGCTATGTGAAGGAAGAAACGCTGCCCTGCGGTCAGCATGTGACCAAGGTCCTGGCGGCGGCGGGCGGCAAGCTCGATGGCGTGTTCGGCGGTGCAGGCGCACGCTATCTGATCGACGAACTCGTGCGCGGCGCTTCGGGAACGATGCCCGCGACCGAAATGGCCGATGTGCATGTCGATATCGTCCGCGCGTTCGAGAAGGGCGATATGAAGAAAGCCCGCTATCTCTATTCGCGCACGCTGCCGCTGTTGCTGTTCCAGCAGACGTTCCGCGTGCGGATGACCAAGACCGTGCTGCAAGCGCGCGGTCTGGTCGGCTCCAACGCGTCGCGCGCCGCCGGGCCCGTGCCCGACGCGGGCGACAATGTCGAACTTGCCGCGTTGATCGCCGAGGCGGCCGATCTATTCAATCGCTATCCCGTTCGCGAGGCTGCACAATGAGTTTCGATGCGATCAAGAAGATTGAAACCTTCATCGTCTCCATTCCGCGCGATGTGCCGTATCTCGGGCCGTTGCGCGAGGGCGAGAAGATCAATGAAAAAGGTTATCTGATCCGCAAAGGCAACCGCTCGATCTATCCCAGCAGCGATATGTCGCTGCTGGTCAAAATAACGTCCGATAGCGGCAAGGTCGGCTGGGGCGAAACCTACGGCATCGTTGCGCCGCATGCGGTGAAGGCGATCATCGACGATGTTCTCGGCCCCGTCATGGTCGGCCGCAATCCGGCCGAGCCCGTGGTGCTGCACGAAGACCTCTACGATCTGATGCGCGTGCGCGGATTCTTCGGCGGCTACTACGTCGACAGTCTGGCGGGCGTGGATATCGCCGTGTGGGATCTTTACGGCAAGCAAACGGGGTTGTCGGTGTCGGCGTTGCTCGGCGGCCGGCGCCATGCGTCGCTGCCGGCTTATGTCTCCGGCTTGCCCAAGGCGACGTTGAAGGAGCGTTGCGATCTCGCCGTCGAATGGGTCCGGAAGGGATACAAAGGCATCAAATTCGCCGCCGCCGTGTCCGACGAAGGCATCGTCGCCGAAATGGCGGCGTTGCGCGAAGCGGTCGGGCCGGGGATCGATTTGATGGTCGATCTGCATTGGAAGTTCACGTCCGCGGAGGCCGTGCGCCTCATTCGGCGTCTCGAAGCGCATAACCTTTATTTCGCCGAGGCGCCGTGCGAACCCGAAGATATCGAAGGGCAGACGATCGTCGCCCGCGGCATCGGTTGCCCGTTGGCGCTGGGCGAAGAGTGGCGCACGGTGTTCGAATATCGCCCGCGCTTCGAAAAACGCGCGATGTCGATCATTCAGCCGGAGATGGGCCATACCGGAATCACCGAGTTCCTGCATATCGGCCGCTTGGCGCACGCCTTCCATGTCGACACGATACCGCACGCCTCGATCGGTATCGGCGTGTTCATGGCGGCCAGCCTGCAGGCGACGTCGGCGTTGAAGCGCGTGCCGTATCACGAGTATCAGCACTCGATTTTCGACAAGAACCTGAAATTCGTGACCGGCAAGATGGGCTGCGCCAACGGCCATTACATCCTGCCGGAAGGTCCCGGTATCGGCGTCGAGCCGCATCCCTCCGTGTTCGACCACGTGATCGGCTAAGGCGATGCGCTTCTCGGGGATCTATCCCGTTCTTTACGCGTTCTTCCGCGAGAACGGCACGCTCGACGATGCGGCGATGGAAGCGCAAGTCGAACACTGCCTCGACGCGGGCGCCCATGGGATTACGGTGCTGGGCCTCGTCACCGAGGTCAATAAACTGACGACCGGCGAACGGTTGCACCTTGTCGAAGTCGTCGGCAAGGTGATCGGAAAGCGCGTGCCCTATGCGGTGACGATCGCCGAGCCCGATGTCGCCGGGCAGGTGCAATTCGCCAAGGACGCGAAGGCGGCCGGGGCGGATTGGATTATCCTGCAGCCCCCGCCGGGCCCGGCCGTGCCGGAGCGCGACTTGCAGCGGCATCTCGGCGGTATCGCCGACAAAGTCGATCTGCCTGTCGCGATCCAGAACAATCCGGTCAATCTGCCGTCCTTCCTGTCGCCCGACGCGCTTGTCGAGGTGTGCAAGGCGCACGCGAATATCCGGCTGTTGAAAGCCGAAGGCTGGTCGGTCGAGATCGCGCGCGTGCTCGATGCTCTCGGCGGCTCGGTCGATGCGTTCGGCGGACACGGCGGCATCGAGTTCCTGTCGTTGCTTCGCAGCGGCGGGGCAGGGTTGATCCCGGCCCCCGATTGCGTGGCCTTGCAAGTCGAACTGTTCGAGGATTTTCGCAGCGGCGATCCCGCGCGCATCGAGAACGCCAAACGTCTGCATGCGATCGCGTTGCCGCTGATCGTTTTCATGACGCGCTCGCTGCCCGGCCTCGTCGCCTACGGCAAGCGCTTGATGGCGCACCGCCTGGGCTTGCCGCGCACGTTCGAACGTGCACCCTTCCATACGCCGACGCTGTTCGGGCTCGACGAGTCCGACCGCCTGATCGCCGACATCAAACAAGCCGAAAAAACACTCAAACGGAGGAAACCATGAAACGTCGCACACTGCTTGCGGCCGGTACTGCGGCCGCCACGCTCGCGGCCTTGCCGCGCGCCCATGCGCAAGCGCCGATCACGCTCGACTTTCCGTCCTGGCAGGCCGAAGAACCCGGTGTGTCCGCGTGGTGGAAGGCGCTGATCGCCGAGTTCGAAGGCGCCAATCCTGGCGTAAAGATCAATCTCTACTCGATTCCGTTCGCGCAGTACGTCCAGCAGCTGACGGTGCGCTTCGCCGGCAACAATCCGCCCGACATCGTCCATTTGCCGACGCGCAACTTCGCCGCCTTTGCGTCGCAAGGCTGGTTGGCGCCGATCGACGATCGCATCGCGAAGACGGACATTCTGCAAAACTGGACGCCGTTGCAGGGCGACATGCGCTGGGACGGCAAGACCCAAGGCGTGCTGCTCATGGGCTATGGCTCGGTGCTGTACTACAACGAAAAGCTTCTGAACGAGGCGGGAGTAGGCGTGCCAAAGACCCCGGCCGAGTGGCTGAACGCGATCGAGAAGACGACCAAGCGCGACCAAGGCCAGTTCGGCCTCGTTGCGACGTCGGTCGAGCATCCCAACTTGGTCGTCGAAGCCGGCACGTGGCTGATGGGCCAAGGCCTCGATTGGGTGAAGGGCGGTAAATACGCCTTCACCGATCCGGCGGTCGTGGCGGTCGTCGAGCAATATCGCCGTTCGATGCGCAACGCGCCGCCGGGCATGAACTCAGCGACCGGCCGCCAGTTGTTCATCGACGGCAAGGCCGCGTTCCTGCGCGACGGGCCGTGGATTTGGGCCTTCGTCGAGCGCGCGCCCGAGGCCGTGCGCGCGTCGTTGAAGGTCGCGCGCGTTCCCTTTCCAAAGGAAACGGGCGGCACGTCAAACTCGATCCACATGCCGGCCAATCTCGCCGCGAACAAGAAGGATCTGGTCTGGAAGTTCGTCGAGCTCGCCGCCTCCCCGAAATGGCAGTCGGAATACATCTTGAAGTCGGCGGCGCCCGCACCGCGCCGTGGCGCGTTGCCGGCCGATGCGGCGGCACGCTTGCCGCATCTCAAGATCGTCATGGACGCCGCGGCTTCGGCCGTGTCGGTATTCCCGACGAATGCCGCGCTTCAGGAAGGCTATAACGAATACGCGTCGCTGTTCGGCCGCGCGATGATGCGGCTGATCTCGACCGACGAACCCACGGCCACGGTGATGGCGAATCTCCAGCGCGAGCTGGAACGCGCATTGCCGCTGGCCTGAGGGAAAGGGGATGGGCGCGCGGCGTCAGACCTATATCGCGTACGGGCTTCTGGCGCCCGCGTTCCTGCTCGTGGCGGGGTTGATCGTCTACCCGCTTTATATGGTGCTGGAGACGAGCTTGCGGGTGGGGCGCGCGCCGAACGTCGCGCGCCTCGACCGCCTGCCGCTCGGTTTCGGTAATTACTGGCGCGCCTTGACCGACGACGTGGTCTGGCATTCGGCCGGCGTCACGGTCGTCTACGCCGTCGGCACGATCGCACCGGCGTTCTTGATCGGCTTGTTGCTCGCGCTTCTGCTCAACCGCGACTTTCCCGGACGACGCTGGCTGCGCAGCTTGATGCTGCTGCCTTGGGCCGTGCCCGGCGTGGTCGCGGCGATCGCGTTTCTGTGGATGTTCGACTCGTCCTACGGCGTGGTGAACGCGCAACTGCGCAAGATCGGCCTCGCCACCACGGATATCGCCTGGTTCGTCCATGGCGATACGGCGCTGTTCGCGGTGATTTTGCCGACGATCTGGAAATGCTTCCCGTTCTTCGCGTTGACGCTGCTGGCCGCGTTGCAGTCGGTGCCGCAAACGCTGTACGAAGCCGCGCGCGTGGATGGTGCCAGCCCTTTTCAGATCTTCCGTAACGTCACCTGGCCCGGCATTCGCGGGGCGGCGGCGCTGGCGCTGGTGCTGCAAGGCCTTTGGGTGGTGAAGGATTTCGACCTCGTCTTCTCCACGACCGGCGGCGGCCCGTCGCGCGCGACGCAAACGCTGTCGCTGCTGGTGTACGAGGAAGCCTTCCAATTCTTCCGCATGGGGCAAGCCTCGGCGATCGGCGTTCTGATGCTGATCCTGTGCGCGTGCCTCGCGTATCTCGCGATGCGCTGGGGCCGAAAGGATTTCCACTGATGCCCGTTCCGGTCTGGCGCCCGTATTTGTTGCTCGCCACGGCGGTGATCTGTCTCGTCGTGGTGCTGTTTCCATTCTATTGGATCGTCATTACCTCGATCCTGCCGACGGAGATCGTGCTGTCGCGTAACCCGCCGCTGCTGCCGCCCTTGAGCGAAGTGACGCTCGCGGCGTATTTCGAAGTCTTCGCACGCAAGCCGTTGCTGACGTGGATATCAAATTCGATGCAGATCACGGCGGGTACGCTGGCGATTACGATTTCGACGGGCGCGATGGCGGGCTATTCTTTGTCGCGCTTTCGGACCAAGGCGCAGCAGGCGATGGGCTTCGGCCTGCTTGCCAGCAAGATGCTGCCGGGTTCGCTCATCATCATTCCGTTCTTCATCCTGTTTTCGAAGGCGGGATTGATCGAATCGAAGCTCGGCGTCATCCTAGCGAATTCGGCGACCGCCGTTCCGTTCGCGACCTGGCTGCTGAAGGGCTTTTTCGACGCGATCCCGCGCGAGCTGGAACAAGCCGCGATGATCGATGGCTGCAACGAATGGCAGGCGTTCCGCCATATCGTGCTGCCGTTGGCGGCCCCGGGTCTCGCCGCCGCGTCGGCCTATATCGCGATCGTCACCTGGGCCGATCTCGTCTTCGCGCGCACGCTGAACTCCAAGCCCGACAACTGGGTCGTGACCGTGGGCTTGCAGTCCTTCACCGGCGAATATCTGGTCGAGTGGGGTGCGCTTATGGCCGCCTCGGCCGTATCGCTGCTACCGATGCTGGTGCTGTTCCTGCTGCTGGAGCCGTTCCTGGTGAAGGGCAGCACGCAAGGCTCGCTCGCGAATTAAACCTCGAGTGCGCGGTGAATATCCTGGGCGAGGTCGGACGATGCGACCGCATCGCGCGCGCGCGGATGCGCCGCGTCGATCCGGCGGTCAAGCCGCGCACGGGCGGGCGAACCCGCCAGCAACACCACGCGATCGGCGAGATAGAGCGCTTCGTCGACGTCGTGCGTGACGAACAGGATCGTCTTGCCGGTCGCTGCACGGATGCGCAGCAGCTCGTCTTGCAGGAAGCGCCGCGTGATGGCGTCCAGCGCGGCGAAAGGCTCGTCCATCAGCAGAAGATCGGGATCGACCGCGAGGGCGCGGGCGAGGGCCACGCGCTGGCGCTGACCACCCGACAGCTGATGCGGCCATTTGCCGGCTTGGTCGGCGAGGCCGACAAGGGCGAGCGCATCTTCGGCGCGCTTGCGCCGGTCCTGCTTCGACAGGCCCAAGCCTTCGAGGCCGAGTTCGACATTCGCCAGAATGCGCCGCCACGGCAGCAAGCGTGAATCCTGAAACACCAGCGCGATCGGGCGCGTGCCCTTCTTGTCGGACAGCGCCAGGTCGAAACGGCCGGCACTGGGCTTGGCGAGACCGGCGAGGATGCGCAGCAGCGTCGACTTGCCGACACCCGAGCGGCCGACGATGGCAACGAACTCGCCGCGCGAAATGCGCAGATCGAACGCTTCGAAAATTGGCGTGACGCGATCCGCGCCAACGAACGACAGACCCAGACGGTCGAGGGTGATCGCGGCGTTGCTCATGGCTTCCACTTCAACAAAGCGTCGCGCCAAAGTACGAATAGGTAATCGCACAGGCCATAGAGCGCGGCGATGGTTAGCATGTAGACGACGACGATTTCGGTCGCGAGCAGGGACGAGGCCTGCATCATGCGCTGCCCCAGGCCCGGCACGCCGAACAACTCGGCCGCGACGACGGCCATCCAGGCTTGACCCAGGCCGGTGCGCAAACCGCCGAGAATGCCGGGGGCGGCGGCGGGCAGGATGATCTTGGCGAGCTTGGCACGGATCGAGCGATGGCCGAACGCGTCGGCGACCTCGATCAAATCGCGATCGACCGCCTGCACCGCGGCGACGGCGGCGAAGAAATTGATCCAGAATACGCCGACCGCAACGATGAACGTGGCACCGCCGGTGCTGACGCCGAACCAAATGATCGCGAACGGAACCCAAGCGAGGCCCGGGATCGGGCGCAGGATGCGCACGATATAGGACGTTGCGGCTTCGAACTGCGGCGATACGCCGGCCCAAACGCCAAGGCCGACGCCCAGCCCCGAGCCGAGCGCAAGACCAAGCAAGTAATGCGACAGGCTGGCGAACATCGCTTCGTGCCAAGCGCCGCTTTGCAGATCGCGCCAGAAAGCGCCGGGCAGCGACGAGGGCGGGGGCAACAGCAGCGGCGAAATCAGGCCGAAGCCCGGTGCGGCTTCCCACAGCAGAAGAAAGATCGCGAGACCGGCAAGACCGAGCGCGGTTTTGCCCAACGACCAGGGGCCCTTCGCGCGACTGCGCGAAGGGGTCTGGGAAAGCGACGGCAACGCTGCGTCGGTCATCTTGATCAGCCGGCCAAACGCGGCGCTTTACGGAAATAGCTGTCGTCGAACAGCCCGTCGAGCGGCGGCACGCGGTCGTTGGCACCGACCTTCACCTGATATTCGAGCAAGGCTTGCGTCGATTTGACGATCTTGTTCGGATCGACGGTGAATTTGGAACCCGGCGAACGCAGGGCGCGCAGCACCGTGGCGTCGTCGACGATGCCGCGGCCGAGCACGGCCAGGATCGACGGCACGGCGCGTTCGGGCTGATTGATCAGCAGATCGGTCGCGCGCACGGTGAGGTCGACAAGCTTCTGCACGGCTGCCTCGTTCGACTTCACGAACGCGCCGGTCACGGCGAACACGCCGCCGGGCTGGTCGGTCAGCATCTGGCCGCCGGACGCGATCAATTTGGCGCTCTTGTCGCGGTCGAGGATGATGGTAAGCGCCGGTTCGCGCACCGTGGCGCCATCAACGGCCTTGGCGAGCAGCGCTTGCTGGGTGGCGTCGATCCCCATCGGCACGATTTCGACATGCGTGCGGTCGATTTTCGCGACTTCCCACAGCCAGTGCTGCAAGGTGACGTTCGGCACGGAGCCCGCAGGCTGCGTCGCAACGCGCGCGGCTTTCTTGGTCGATTCAAAGAAGCGCTTGAAACCCGCCGCGGCGTCGCCGTTCGCGGCGTCGATGTCTTCGCGCAGACGACCGCCGGCGACGAAAGCGAGCTCTTCCGTCGCCGTCGCGGCGACGACGCGGATATCGAGACCTTTGGCGCGCGCGACGGCGAGCGGGGCGACGCCCGCCCAATAGGTTTCGAGCGTGCCCGACGCGACCGCTTGAATCATGTTGGGGCCGCTGTCGAATTGCACGAGGCGCAAATCGATACCGGCTTCGCGGGCCCAGCCGTCCTTCTCGATAACGAAAAGCGGCGCGCCGCCGAGCACAGGGATATAGCCCGCGCGAACGACGACGCGGCTTTGCGCGATGGCGGGTGCCGCGAGGGCGGCGGCACCGGCGGCGATGCCGCCCAACAGAGTGCGGCGATTGAACGTCGACATAGATGGACCTCCAAAAGGAAAGGCGGGTGTATCCCCGCCTGCTGCATTGCGGAATTGAAGTCTTCTAACGGCGGGGTTGAGGATTATTTACGGCCGCTAAGCCGCAAGGCCGAGCATGCGGATCGCGGCGACGGCGCAAGCCACGACGATTCCTGCCTTTACGATCAGTTTCCCAAACTCGCCGACACTGGATGCGGACATACCGAGCCTCCGTGGATGCGGTATATGTCGGCAGGTCGACTTTCGGGTTCAATCGAGATTGTTTACGTCGGGCGTTCGGATTTTCTAAACGGCGGCGCCGCCGTATCGCGAATATGTTCGCGGCCATGCGTCGTCGTTTGCCACCCCTGAACGCGTTGCGCGCCTTCGAGGCCGTCGCGCGCCATATGAGCGTCACCAAAGCGGCCGATGACCTGAGCGTCACGCCGGCGGCGGTGAGCCATCATCTGAAATCGCTGGAAGATCAGTTGCAGATCGCGCTGTTCTTACGCACCAAAAACGGCATTCTGCTGACAGATGCGGGGCAGGCGATCCTGCCCGGTATCCGCGACGGGTTCGAACGCTTCGCCGCCGCAATCGAGCAGATCGATAATCTGGGCGATTCCGGCGTGCTCACCGTTTCGGTCGCACCTTCGTTCGCGGCGAAATGGCTGTTGCCGCGTCTCGAAACCTTCCAGGCCGCCAATCCCGGCATCGATGTGCGCGTGGGGGCGTCAATGTCGCTGAGCGATTTTCATGGCGATGGCGTCGATCTCGCCATCCGCTACGGCTCGGGCGGGTATCCGAACGTCAACAGCGAACGCCTGTTGGAGGAAGCCGTGTTTCCCGTCTGCAGCCCGAAACTGCTGAACGGTACCGTACCGCTGGCGGGTGTGGACGATCTGCGCCACCACACGCTGCTGCACGACGACGGGCCTGACGAGGATCCGTCCTGCCCCAATTGGGCGATGTGGCTGAAAGCGGCGGGTGCGAAGGATATCGATGCGACGCGCGGACCCAAGTTCAACCAATCGAGCATGGTCATCGAAGCGGCGGTGCTGGGGCGCGGCGTGGCCTTGGCCAAAGCGTCGCTGGCGGCGGCCGATCTGGACGCTGGACGCTTGGTCAAGCCCTTCGGCGAGGCGATCCCGATCGACTTCGCTTATTGGCTGGTATGCCCGGCGTCGAAATTAGGGTTGCGAAAAGTCGATTTGTTCCGGAATTGGCTGAAAGCCGAAGCGGCCGAATTCGCACTCGCCGCCTGAATATCGTTGTCGCGGACACCGTCCGGGGGGTCTAATGGACCAACTCGTACGGGTGCGGAGCGATGACGATGGTAGTGCGGCGCGGGCGGATCGAAGACGACAGGCTGTTGCTCGGCAAGGGGCGCTACACCGCCGACAATCTTCCCGAAGGGTGTTTGCATGCGGGCTTTCTGCGCAGCCCCCACGCCCATGCGAAATTGAGCCGCCTGTCGACCGATACCGCCAAGGCGATGCCGGGCGTCGCGGCGATTTTCACCGCCGCCGATCTCGGGCCGTTGCGCACCGGCGGCAAGATCGCGTTGAAACGCACGGGCGGCGCGGAGGCGCCGTTCACGCCGCGCCAAGTATTGGTCGACGGGATCGTGCGCCATGTCGGCGAGCCGATCGCCATCGTCGTCGCCGAAACTCAAACGCAGGCGCAGGACGCGATCGAGGCGATCGAGGCGGAGTACGAGGAACTGCCCGCGATCGTCGATCCGCGCGATGCGATCCTTTCTGGCGCCACGCCGATCTGGGGCGAGGCCCCGGATAATGTCGCCTTCATTTGGCGCCACGGCGCCGTGGGCGAGGTCGATGCGTATTTGAAATCGGCGGCGCATGTCGTGCGTTTGCGCTGCCCGATCACGCGCGTGTCGGCGGCACCGATGGAAGGCCGCGCCGTGCTGGCCGTTCCGGCGGGCGAGCGCTTGGAAGCCATCGCCGCGACGCAGTCGCCCTTCGGCTGGCGCGACAGTGTGGCCGCCGCCTTGGGCGTGGCCAAGGAGATGATCCATCTGCGCGCTGAGGATGTCGGCGGCGGCTTCGGGCTGAAAGCCGAGGCGACGCGCGAGGAAGTCGCGACCTGCTGGGCCGCGCGCAAGCTGCGCAAGCCGGTGCGCTGGATCGCGGACCGTGCGGAATCGCTGGTCGCAGATGATCACGGTCGCGATGTCGATGCCGAAACCGCCTTGGCGCTCGACGTCGACGGCAATTTTCTCGCCTTCCGCGTCGACTACATCGTCGATATCGGCGCTTACGTGTCGGGCCGTTCGACCGGGCCGATCAACAATATCGGCGGGATCGCGGGCGTGTATCGCACCAAGGCGATCGCCGCCGAAGTGCGCGGCGTGTTCACGCATTCGGTGCCGACCGTGCCCTATCGGGGTGCGGGGCGGCCCGATGCGACCTATGTTCTGGAACGCACCATCGATTTGGCGGCGGCGAAGCTCGGGATCGATCCCTTCGAATTGCGCCGGCGCAATCTGGTGCAACCCGACGCGATGCCCTATCGCACGCCGTTCCTGTTCGAATACGACAGCGGCGATTTCCCGGCGGTAATGGAAACCGCGCGCGGCTTTGCCGATCTCGCCGGGTTCGCCGCGCGACAAGCCGCCAGCGCCAAGAACGGCAAGCTGCGCGGGATTGGCTACTGCAATCCGATCGAGGTCGCGGGCGGGCCGTTCACCAAGCCGGGCGCCGACGGTGCACGGATCGAGATCGACGCGCAGGGCCGCGCGCATATCTTCACCGGCGCCATGTCGGTCGGTCAGGGGTTGGAGACCGTGTGGCAGGACATGCTGATGGACCGCATGGGCATCGCCGCCGACAAGATCGTCTATCGCCAAGGCGACACCGATCTAATGGCGAACGGCAAGGGCAGCGGCGGCTCCGGCGGGCTCAGCGTCAGCGGCGCGTCCGTGGCACTGGCGATGGACAAGGCGATCGAGGACGGCAAGAAGCGCGCGGCCGAGAGACTGGAAGCGGCCTTGGCCGACATCGAATTCGGCGATGGCGTGTTCCGCATCGCCGGCACCGATCGCACGGCGAGCTGGGCGGAGATTGCCGGGCCCGAAGGTTTAAAGGCGGACGTGCATTTCCAGCCGCCGGCGGTGACCTTCCCGAACGGCTGCCATGTCTGCGAAGTCGAGGTCGATCCCGAGACCGGCGCGATCGAGGTCGTGTCCTACGCGGCGGTCGAGGATATCGGCAATGTGATGAATCGCCAGATCGCCGAAGGGCAGATCCATGGCGGCGTGGCGCAAGGTCTGGGCCAGGCGCTGATCGAGGAAGTGGTCCACGATCCCGCGACCGGCCAAGTGCTGACCGGGTCGTTCATGGATTACGCGATGCCGCGCGCGACCGATATGCCGATGATCCGCATCGAAACGCATCCGGTGCCGACGAAGGTCAATTTGCTCGGCGCCAAAGGCGTGGGCGAGGCGGGTACGGTCGGCGCGTTGACGGCAGTTATCAACGCCGCGTGTTCGGCGCTTGCCCCATTGGGCGTGACGCATATCGACATGCCGCTGACGCCCTATCGCGTCTGGGCGGCGATCCAAACGGCGAAGCGCTGATCACATCATCTGGGGCAGGTACATGATGAAGCCCGGAAAGGCGATCGCGAAAGCGACGACCAGCAGATCGGCCAGGAAGAACGGCGTCACGCCCTTGAAGATCTGAGCGGTCGTCGCGTATTCCGACGCGACGTTGCGTATGACGAAGACGTTGAGCCCAACCGGCGGCGTGATCATGCCGATCTCCAGCAGTTTGACGACCAGAACGCCGAACCAGACTATATCGATCCCCTGCACGCGCAGGATGGGTAGCAGAACCGGCAGCGTGATCAGCATCGCGCCGAACGGTTCCATGAACATGCCCAAGATCAGATAGAGCACGACGATCAGCAGCATCAGCTGCACGTAGGAAAGATCGGCGCCCGAGACCATGCTCGTCAGGAAGCCGGTGAGGCCCGTCATGCCGACGAAGCGCGTGAACATCGCCGCCCCGATGCCGATGATGAACAGCGAGGCTGACGTCATGAGCGTTTCGATCAGCGAGGTTTTGAAGTTTTCGTAAGTCAGGCGGCGTGTGGCGAGCGCGATGCCGATCGCACCGATGGCGCCGACCGCACCGCCCTCCGTCGCCGTGAACGCGCCGGAGAACAGACCGCCGAACACGATCGCCATCAGCAGCAGCGCCGGCCAGATTTTCGCCAACGCCTCGCGCGCGGATATGCCGTCGGCGTCGAGCGGGCGCGGCGGGCAGATATCGGGGCGCAAACGCGAAATTATCAGCACGACGGCGGAGTAGGCGGCCGCTGTCAGCAATCCGATGCTGATTCCGCCGATGAAGACCTTCAGAACCGACGTTTCGGCGAACACGCCGTAGACGATCATCAGGATCGACGGCGGGATCAAGGCGCCGATCGTGCCGCCTGCGGCGATTGCACCGCAGGCGAAGCTGGGCGAATAGCCCGAACGCACCATTTCGGGGATCGCGATGCGGCCCATCGCGGCGGCCGTGGCGAGCGACGAGCCGCAAATCGTCGCGAAGCCGGAACACGCGAAGATGGCCGAAATCGCCAAGGCGCCGGGAATATGTCGCAGAACGGCCTTGGCCGCTTCGAACAAGCCCGTCGTCAACCCGGCGTGATAGGCGACGAAGCCCATCATCAGGAACATCGGCACCGACGATAGCGTCCAATTGTCGACGAATGAGTAGGGCGTGTTGGCGATGATGCCCAACGCCGGTTCGACGCCGATCAGCCACGCGACGCCGCTGAACGAGACCACGATCATCGCCAGCGCGACCGGAACGCGCAGCACCAGCAGGACGAGCAGCAGCAATACGCCGGCGAACCCCGTTTCGACGCTCATGGCGCTTCCATATTCTTCGTTTGAAATACTCGAATGAGGACGGCGATGGTCGCCAGCGCGAAGCCGAGCGGCGGCAGGAAGAAGCCGGGCCAGACAGGCAGCCGGTATGTCTGCGCCATGACGAAGGCGCCGGTCGCGAAGGCGTCGAACGCATCGTGCAGCGTGACCCAAGCAAGCGTGCCGTAGACGGCGGCGGACAGCGTGGCGACCAGGCGTTCCAGCGCATCGCGCGCGAAGGCCGACAGGAACGGGTCGATCACCTCGACCTGCACCATGCCGCCGCGCCCTTCGACGAAGGCGAGCGGCACGAAGGCCAGCGCGATCATGTAGTACTTGGTCACGATTTCGTAGGTCGCCGGGATCGGCGTGTTGCTGACATTGCGCAGGATCACGTCGACGATGACGTGGAGCATCATCGCGACGATCGCGAGCGCGCCGATCAGAACGAGCGCGTCGAGTAGCAGCGAATGGAGACGGGCAAGGGGGCGCATCGTTCCTCCCGGAAAGTACCGGGAGCCGGCGGCCGGCTCCCGGTTCGTTGCCGTGTCACATGCCGTATTTGGAATAGTCGAGCTTCGACCAGACTTCTTCCTGGAGCTTCGCGGCCATCTGCTTGGGATCGCTATTCACCGAATTCGCGATGACGGTCCACTTTTCGGTCAGCGCCAGGAAGCGCTTGATGCGCTCGCCCGCGTCCTGGATGCCGAAATTCTTGGCGCTGAGGGCGGCGACCGTCTCGGGCTCGGTCTTCGCGAACGCCTTGAACGCGTCGACGAAGGCGGCGTCGGGACGGATGGTCTCGATGCCCTTGGTCTTGGCGGCGGCTTCGGCTTCCTTCTCCATCTCCGTGCCCCAGCGATGGGTGAAGTCGGTGTTCGCGCGGTTGGCTGCGCGCGCCATCGCCGCGCGATCCTGGACCGACAGGCTGTCCCAGGTCGCGTTTGCCGTCGCGAAGTTCGACGTCGACTGATAGAGCCCGATCGGCAGATAGGTGACGTATTTCACCGTCTCGATCAGCCGGAACGAGATCAAATCGGCGATCGACGCCATCGTGCCGTCGATCACGCCCTGGTTCATCGCCTCGAACTGATCAAAGACCGACATCTGCACCGGCGTGGCGCCGAAATGCTGCGCGAGCCTGGCCCAGGGCGCGCCGCCCGAACGCAAGCGCAGACCTTTGAGGTCTTCGGCCTTGCGCACCGGCTTGGTCGTCATGATCTCGTAGACGTCCGAAGCGCCGGAGCCCAGGAACACGACGCCGAAGCGGCGCATTTCGCGCTGGCACGGCTCGCAGGTGACTACGAATTCGGTCACGGCGGCAGCCGTCGCTTGCGGGTTGGTGCCCAGCAGCGACAATTCGCCCGCGAGCGCCATATTCGGCAGATCGGCGGGGAAGTAGAGCGGCAGAAGATTGCCGACCTCGGTGATGCGGCTGCGCAGCGCATCCTTCATCTGCCCGAGATTGACGACCTCGGGGCCGAGGATCTTGCCGGTCAAGCGGCCTTGCGATTCCTCGGGCAGATACTTGGCGAAGTTGGTGTACATCACGCCGTTCGCCGGATGCGCGGGCGGAGCGGCGGGGGCAATACGCAATTCGCGCGCGTTGACGGTTGCGCCGAAAGTGAGCGACCCCGCTACGGCGAGGACCGCAAGCTTGACGAGCGTTCGCATGATAACCTCCCTGTGCGCCTCATTTGAGATTCAATAGCCTCGTTGCGTTTTCCTTCAGGATGAGGGGGCGCACCTCGTCCTTGAACGGCATTTGGGCGAAGTCGGCGAGCCACGTATCGGGCGTTATCGCCGGCCAGTCGGACCCGAAAAGCATCTTCTTCTTGAGCAGCGAGTTGGCGTACTTCACCAGAATTTCGGGGAAGTACTTCGGCCGCCAGCCGCTGAGATCGATATAGGTGTTCGGCTTGTGCTGGCAGACGGCGAGCGCTTCCTCCTGCCAGGGGAACGACGGATGGGCCATCACGATCGGCATGTCGGGGAAATCGGCCGCGACGTCGTCGAGATGGATGGGATTCGAGTATTTGAGGCGCATCCCCATGCCGCCGCGCATGCCCGAACCCACGCCGGTCTGCCCGGTATGGAACAGCGAGATGGCGCCTTCGGCGGCGATCGCCTCGTAAAGCGGATACGCCATGCGGTCGTTCGGGTAGAATCCCTGCATGGTCGGGTGGAACTTAAAGCCGCGCACGCCGAAATCGCGCACCAGACGGCGCGCTTCGCGCGCGCCCACGCGCCCTTTGGCCGGGTCGATCGACGCGAACGGGATCAGGATGTCGGAATTCTCGGCGCAGATGCGCGCGACTTCCTCGTTGGCGTAGCGCTTGAACCCCGTCTCGCGCTCGGCGTCGACGGGGAAGATCACCGCCGCGATCTTGCGTTCGCGATAATACGCGGCCGTCCGCTCGACGCTCGGCAGCATGCCGTTCGCGCCGGCGGGATTGCAGAAATACCGGGCCATGCCGGCTTGGAATTCGTTATAGCCGTCGTCGCGCGCGCAATCGCACGGCTCTTCCGCATGGGTGTGGAAGTCGATCGCGACGATGTTCGCGAGATCGATCATGGGGGCGCTCCGATGCCCGCGAATTTGCGCAGGAGCGCCACGAAATCGGTGTATTCGCGGTCGTTCAATGTGCCGCGTTCGGCGCGATGGATCGCGTGCATCTCGCCGCAGCTGCGCTCGTAGAGGGCTTTACCCGCCTTGGTCAGCGACAGGCGAACCGAGCGCCGGTCGTTGGGCGGCACGTAACGTTCGACGAGTCCGTCGTCGACCATCGCGCGCACAAGCTTGGTCATATGCGCGGGCTTGATCATCAAGCGGCGCGCGATCGCACCTTGGCGCAAACCGGGATTGAGCGCGATCACCCACAATACGGTCAAGGCGCCCGGCTTCAAGCCGACCTCCGACACGCGGAAGAAATGCGCGAAGGCGCGCAACTGCGCCATGCGCAGCAGAAAGCCGAGCGTCGTCTCGATCTCGCCTAGATCGACGCGTTCGGCCTCGATTTCTTCGCGCGTGAATTGATTCATTCGCCGCCGCCGGGTGCCGCGACTTTCGCCGCGCGCTTTTCGAGGAACGCTTTGAGCCGCGCTTCGGCTTCGGGGCTCGTCGCCGTCAATGCGGAGACGAAGCTTTCCATCAGCAGGCCGTCGTCGCTGGCCATGTCTTGGATGCGCGGCAGCGCGTTGATGATCGCGTAATTGGAGAATTCGGCATTGCCCGCCGCGCGCGCCGCGAGCTCGACCGCTTTGTCGAGCGCTTTGCTGGCGGGAACGACATATTGAACGATGTTCCATCGTTCGGCGGTGGCGGCGTCGACGCTGCGGCCGGTCAGCATCATATCCATGACCCGCGCCGTGCCGATCAGCCGCGCGGTTTTCACCGATCCGCCGCCGCCCAGGAAAATACCGCGCTGGCCTTCCGGCAGCGCGAAGAACGCGGTTTCGTCGGCGACGCGCACATGGGTGGACGAGGCGAGTTCGAAGCCGCCGCCGACCACGGCGCCATGCAGCGCCGAGAACCAGGGCATGCGGCCGCGATGAATGCGGTCGAACACGCGATGCCAGCGCCGCGAGCCATGCATACCTTCGATCGGCGACTTGCCGACATGCTCGGCAAGGTCCAGCCCCGCGCAGAAATGCGGACCGATGCCGTGGATCACGCCGGCTTTCGCCACGCGCTCCGCCCGGTCGACCGCCGCCTCCAACTCGTCGATCACCGCATCGGAAATCGCGTTGCGCTTGTCCGGGCGGTTGAGCCCGACGAGTGCGACGTCGCCGCGAATCTCGGTGACTAGAAACGGCATGAAGCGGTGGTCCTCCCGGTACTGGGCGTCTTCTTCGTCGAGATACTATCTTCGGAGATTGTTTCCATGTAAAGTATTTTCAGGGAGAGGCGCCGAATGGCCGGAATAGGCTTTCGCGAAGTTGAATTGTGGCGAGCGGATATCGCTTGGGAACGACGGGCGGACGGGTCGATTCTCGTCCGGCAGACCGGCGCGTTGCCCGATTATCCGGATCGTCTGACCGACCGGATCGCCCATTGGGCGGCGATTGCACCCGATCGTATTTGGATGGCCGAGCGCGGGCCCGACGGCGAATGGCGCCGCGTGTCCTATGCCGAATTGCTGGCGTCGATCCGCTCGATCGGGCAACGCTTGCTCGAGCTGGGGCTCGGGCCCGAACGCCCGCTGGCGATTCTATCGGGCAACTCGATCGCGCATGCGTTGATGGCGCTGGGCGCGCAATATGCCGGCATTCCGTCGGCGGCGGTATCGACCGGCTATTCGCTGGCGGGCGACGATTTCGGCCGCTTGAAGGAAGTCGCCGCGCAAACGACGCCCGGCGCCGTATTCGCCGACGATACCGATCGCTACGCGGCCGCTTTGCGCGCGGTGTTTCCCGATCTGCCGCATCTCGGGTTGCGCGGGCAAGGTCGGCGATTGGAATGGCGGGCGTTGATTTCGGCGACCGATACGGCGCAAGCCGACGCGGCCCATCGCGCGACCGGGCCCGACACCGTGGCGAAGTTCATGTTCACCTCGGGCACCACGGGAACGCCCAAAGCTGTGATCCAGACGCAGCGAATGCTGTGTTCGAATATGGCCATGGTGCTCGATTGCTACGCCTATTTGAAGGACGAGCCGCCGGTCTTCGTCGATTGGGCGCCGTGGAGCCATGTCGCCGCCGGCAACAAAGTCTTCAACATGGCGATTTATAACGGCGGCACGTATTACATCGACGAAGGTAAGCCGACGCGGGGTGAGATCGGCAAGTCGATCCGCAATCTCGCGGAGATATCGCCCAACTGGTACTTCAACGTGCCCGCCGGCTACGAAATGTTGGTCGAAGCCATGCGTGCCGAGCCGGCATTGGGACGCAGCTTCTTCCGCGATCTGAAGCTGCTGATGTATGCGGGGGCAGCGATGGGCGAGCATCTGTGGAACGAGATCGACCGTCAGGCCGAAGCGGCGACCGGCACGCGCATCCTGCAGACGACGGGGCTCGGCTCGACGGAAACGGCGCCGTTCGCGCTGTTCTGCACGGATCCGCAAGATCGCCCCGGCAATGTCGGCATCCCGGCGAAGGGCATCACGCTGAAGCTCGTGCCGCAGGAAGGGCAATGGGAAGCGCGCCTCAAAGGCCCGAACGTGACGCCCGGCTATTGGCGCGACGCCGTCCAGACCGCGGCCGCGTTCGACGAGGAAGGGTTCTACAAGCTTGGCGATGCGCTGCGCTTCGCCGATCCCACCGATCCGGCGAAGGGCTTTTTCTTCGACGGCCGCACGGCCGAGAATTTCAAAATGTCGACCGGCACTTGGGTCGGCGTGGGCAATCTGCGCAAGCGCATCGTCGACGCGCTGGATGGTCTCGCGAGCGACGCCGTGATCGCGGGCGAAGGCCGCGAGGCGCTGGGCGTTTTGCTCGTACCGTTCCGTCCGGCGATCGAGCGCGTCGTGCCGGGCGGCGCGGATATGGCGGATGGCGAGCTTTTCGCGCATCCGGCCGCGCGCGCGGCGGTCGCCAAAGCGCTCGCCGCGTATAATGCGAAAGCGGGCGGCGCCTCCGAGCGGATCGCGCGCGCGCGGTTTTTCGCCTCGCCGCCGGATCGCGCCAAGGGCGAAGTGACCGAGAAAGGCTCGGTCAACCAGCGCGTCGCATTGCGCTTGCGCGAGGCGGAAGTCGCGGCGATGTTCGCGGGTGACGCGGCAACCATCGTCATCGGAAAATAGGGCCATGGAAATCGAAAATCGTTCCGCTTTGGTGACCGGTGCGGGCTCTGGCCTTGGTGCTGCGGTTGCACGCGGCCTCGCCGCGCGCGGCGCCAAGGTCGCCGTGATCGATCGCGACGGCGACAAAGCGCGCGCGACATCCGTCGAGATCGGCGGTCTGGCGTTGACGGCAGATGTGCGCCGCGAAGCGGAAATCGTCGCCGCTCTCGACGAGATCGACGAAGCGCATGGCACGGCAAGCATCGTCGTCAACTGCGCGGGCATCGGGACAGCCGGTCGTATCGTCGGTCGCGAAGGCCCGCTGCCGCTCGACGCGTTCGCGCGCGTGATCGACGTCAATCTGATCGGCACGTTCAACGTGATGCGCCTGGCCGCCGCGCGGATGAGCACGCTCGCGCCGGACGCCGACGGGGCGCGCGGTGCCATCGTCAATACGGCGTCGGTCGCCGCCTATGACGGGCAAATCGGCCAAGCTGCCTATGCCGCGTCGAAAGGCGGCATCGTCGCGATGACCTTGCCCGCCGCGCGCGAATTCGCGCGTTTCGGCATTCGCGTCAACACGATTGCGCCGGGCGTGTTTCTGACGCCGCTGCTGGCTGAATTGCCCGCGGAAGCGCGCCATGCGCTGACGGCGGACATCCCGTTTCCGGCGCGGCTGGGCGATCCGCGCGAGTTCGCGGAGGCGGTGCTGTTTTGCATCGCCAATCGCTATATCAACGGCGAGACGATCCGTCTGGACGGCGCGCTGCGGATGAAGGCGAAGTAGGGTTCAGCGCTTCGGCGCGAAGCGCCTTGCGAGCGGGTCGAGGACGAGCTTCTCGCCCGCGACGAACAGCAGCACGATCGCGAGGCACGCGGCGATGACCGTCGCCATATCGGCCGAGCCTTGCGCCTGCAGCATCAAATAGCCGAGGCCGGACGTACCGCCGAGCAACTCGGACACCAGCGCGATCTTCCACGCGATGCCGTAGGCGATGCGCAATGAGCCCAGGATATAGGGCAGCAATAGCGGGGCCGCGACCATCGCCACCGTGCGCGCGCGGTTGCGGGTGAAGCTTTGCGCCATCTCCATCGTCTCGGAATCGATTTGGCGCAAGCCTTCGGCGATATTGATCAGACAGAAGGGCGTGAGGATCGCGACTTGAACGAACACGACCGGAAAATCGCCCGGCTGGAACCAGATCGCCGCCAAGATCGCCCAGCCGATCGACGGGAAGGAATTGAGGAAGGGCAGCGTCAGGCCCCTTATCACCCAATCCAGCGCCGGCACGCCGCGATTGAGCAACGCCAAGCCGCCGCCCAGTATCAGCGCCAGCACGACCGCAAGCAGCACGCGCCACACCGACGAGACGGTGTGGGCGAGGAAGCTGGGCGTCACGAACATCGCGATTAGGCGTTCGCCCACCGCGATCGGACCCGGCAGCACGAAATCCGGCAGGCCGCGCGCACCCCACGCCCAGGCCAGGATGGCGAGCAGCACCGCGATATCGGCGGCGATTTGGGGGCGGGTGCGGGCGAAGCTATTCATCGCCGCTTTCCTTGCCGGCCGAAATGGCGCGACGTGGCGAATTCCAGCGGCGCGAAGATGAACCGGTCGGCGAGATAGACCGCCACGACGATCGTGAACACGACCGCGAAGATGATTTCGGTATCGTATTCCTGGCGCGCCAAATTGATGAGGTAGCCGAGGCCTTCGCCGCCGCCGAACAACTCGGCCGTCAGCGTCACTTTCCACGCCACACCGAACATGATGCGCAGCGTGGCGATGGCGAAGGGGAACAGCGCGGGCACGACGATGAACAGAAACTGGCGGATGCCGTTGCGCCCGAAGCTGCGCGCCATCTCGTCGATTTCGCCGTCCAGCGCGTTCAAGCCTTCACGCAGATTGATCAGTGCGAAAGGCAGCAGCACCACGGTGATCGCGAACACGACCGAGGTGGTCGAAACGCCGAACCAGATCGCGGCCAGCAGCGTCCAGCCGATGCCGGGAAAGGCATTGAGGAACGGGCTGAAGCGCCCGTGGACCGTCGGCGCGGTGAAGCGCGCGTAGTGGCACAGCAAAGCGAGCGACGAGCCGAGCAGGAAGGCAATCGCGATCGATATGCCGACATTGAATAATGTCGCTTTCAAATGCCCGATTTCGCGCGCGGAGGTGAAGAAACGCGTCGCCGCGCGCAGCACTGCATCGGGCGGGGGCATCATATAAGGCGGCAGGCGCGCCGACGCGGCGTACCATCCCCCGACCACGAGGGCGAGGAACAGCGCCGCGACGGCCGCCTTAACTTGCGTCGATTCCGCGCGCAAAATATCAGCCGCGCAGCGTTTGGTCCCAGGTCACGGAATCGACCTGCGGCGCGCCTTGGATCATGCCGAAAGCAAGGCCGATTTCCCACGCGCGGGTCACGGCCTGCGCTTGCGAGGGGCCGAAGATCGCGGGCACTTCGGTCGTGCGATCGAACCACCAATCGAAGAAGGCGGGATCGATATTCGCTTGCGTGCCCACGGCGCCGAACACTTCCCGGCGGTTGGCGAGCGCGTAGTCGATCGAGGCTTTGAGCATACGGTTGAACTCGCGGAACTCGGCCGCACGCGCGGTCAAGCGGTCGGCGTAGCCCACGTTGACGGCCGAAACGAGACGGCCGTGGATCTCGTTCAGGATCGTGCCGGTCTCGCAGATATTGACGTACTCGCCGGAGCTGCGCGCGCGGAACGCCTGCGAATGGATCAGCGTGGCGGCATCGACGCGGTTGGTCGACAGCGAAGCGGGCAGGTTGGGCGCCGCGATTTCGACCTGGCGGACGTCGCCGCCTTCCAGCGCCATGTTGAGGCCGAATTTCTTGTTCAGCGCTTCGCGCACGAACATATAGCCGGTCGAGCGCAGGCCATACGAGCCGAGCGTTTTGCCCTTCAGCGCTGCGGGGTCCTTCAGCGCGGAATCCTTATTGACCCATACACCGCCGCCTTCGCCGTTGGCCGAAGCATGCAACGCTGCCGACAGAATGCGCAGGTCCAGGCCGCGCGACAGCGCCGCCGGTACGCCAATCACCGCGGTCATGACCACGTCGTATTGGCGCGTCGCGGTGACCTGCAGCAGCGTCGGAATATTCATCCCCGTCGCTTCGACGTCGATCAGGTCGGAGCGCACCTTGCCGTTGCGGATCGCCCACACGACGGCGTCGTAGGCGGGATCGAGAAGATAGGCATAGGTCACTTTCGGTTTGGCTTGGCCAAGCACGACGGACGGGGCGGCAAGAAGGGTTGCGGCACCGGCGAGAACGGCGCGGCGGCCGGACAGGGCGAGAGTCATGTCATTCCTCCGTGGGGGCGTCGGGTTCGAGGGAGCGGAATAGTTCGTTGAGGCGGTCGTGCATGGCGACCAAAGCGGGATCGTCCTTCAGCGCGCGCGGACGCGCGGCTTTGACGTCGAAAATCTCCAGCACGCGGGTCGGTTTTTTCGACAGCAGCACGATACGATCGGCGAGGGTCAGCGCTTCGTCGATATCGTGCGTGACGAACAGGATCGTCTTGCCGGTTTCCTGCCAAATGCGCACGATCTCCGCGCGCAAACGGCGGCGCGTGTTGGGATCGAGCGCCGAAAACGGCTCGTCCATCATGATGATGGCGGGATCGACCGCAAGTGCGCGGGCGATCGCCACGCGCTGGCGTTCGCCGCCCGACAGCATCAGCGGATACTTGTTGGCGCTGTCGGCGAGCCCGACGAGGGCGAGAAGATTGCGCGCCTTGGCGGCGCGCTTGCGACCTTCCGCGCGGCCGAAGCGAAGCTCCGCGCCCAGCAGCACGTTCGACAGTGCATTGCGCCACGCGACCAAGCGCGGCGATTGGAACACGAAGGCGATGTCCTGCCACGCGTCCTTGGGCGCTTTGCCGAGCACTTCAACGCGGCCCGCATCCGGCGGCACAAGATCGCCCGCGATGCGCAGCGCCGTCGACTTTCCGCAACCCGAGGGGCCGAGCAGACACACGAATTCGCCTTTGCGGACGGTGAAGTCGAGGGAGTCGTAGATCTGCTCTGCGCCCAGCTTCAGGCGTGCACCATCGAAGACGATCGCGTCGGCGGCGGCGCTCACGGCCAGTAGCGCCATATCTTGCGGCCGGCCGGATCTTCCGCGAGGCGCGAAGGCACGTCGAACAGCATCGTTTTGCGGTCGATCTGGTCGTAACGCTGCCAATGCGGCAGATGCGCGCCGTTGGGGTTGCCGGTGCGCACGAAGGCGGCCCAAGTGTCGCGCATTTGCGCGGCCAGCGCAGTCATACCTGCCTTGTCGCCGCCTTCGAGCATCGGCGCTTGATAAGTGGGCAGGGTATCGAACATGAACGGCAATTCGATGCAGTGGCACGCGCCGAACGGATTGCCGGGGGCGGCCCAATCGAAGCGGTAGACATAGGCGGGCTCGCCGATCGTCGCCAGCGCGTCGCAGAAGCCGAGCGACTTGGCCGCGAGGGCCGCGTCGCCGACCATCGCGGAGATGAGCGAGACCGGCGTATTCGATCCCGTCCGGATCGCGTATTCGGCCATCGCGGCACGCGCGTCGGCGCCGAAGAAATCGCGGAAGCGGCCTTCGACCTGCGCGTCCGTCGCGTCGATAATCGGCGGCGCCTTGGCGAAGAAGGCGGCGGACTCGTCCTTCGTATAGCCGATCATGATGTCGCGATCGGCCGCACCGGGCAGCGCCGATTGAAAGAGATCGGTGCCGAACAACTCGCCATCGGCGACCGGCCAGAAGGGCGGCGTCACGTCGGCGAATTTCGCGTAATGCATCATCGTCTTGAGCTGGGCGGCGAGGATGTCGGGCACCTTCGCGTCGGCCCATTGCGCATCAGATTTGATGCCCAGGAACTCTTCCATCTTGGCGGCGGGTTCCAGGCAGGATTCGGGCGTGCGCAGCGGGCGGCCGAACGGCGCGCTTTGGATGATCGCGCGCTTGAACAGCTTGCGCGCGGTCGGCAGGGCCAGCAACGCCAGCACCGACAAGCCGCCGGCCGATTGGCCCGCGACGGTGATCGTTTCGGGATCGCCGCCGAACGCGTCGATATTCGCGTGGACGAATTCCAGCGCCGCGATTTGGTCGCGCAGGCTGAGATTGGGTTCGGCCACGCCGGGTTTGTGCATGAAGCCGAGCACGCCCAGGCGGTAGTTCACGCCGACGACGACCACATCACCGAACTCGGCGAGACGTGCACCCGAATACCAATCGAGCGAACCCGCGCCCGAAACGAACGCGCCACCGTGATACCAGACCAGCACCGGGCGGCGCTTGCCGTCGGGCTTGGGCGTCCAGATCGTGAGCGTCAGGCAATCTTCGTCTTGGGGCCGTGTGAAATCGCCCATTGCGGCGGCGAGACGCGAGCGATTCTGCGGCGGTATGGGGCCATGCTGCGTGGCGTCGCGTTCGCCCGACCAGGGCTTGGGCGCTTCGGGCCGGCGGAAACGGAGCTTGCCGACCGGCGGGGCAGCGTAGGGAACGTTGCGGAAGGCGACGATTCCGCCCTCGGTTGCGCCTTTCAGAACGCCAAGCTTCGTCTTAGCCACCAAGGATTCGTTCACGCGTACCTCCTGCCTGCGCGAAGTTAAGCACAATTCGCCGGCACCTGTTCAATACACTTGTACGGTGTCGCGCGAAGCGTGCACGTCGCCGCTTGCGAAAACTCTCCGCCCGCGAGCACTGAAAAACCAGACCGAATTTTCTGATCGATTGATCGGCCGTGCGAAAGAATGCGTCAGCGCGGTTTTTTCGCGTCGGCCGCCAGCAGGCGTTCGCGCAGCGCCGTAATCTGGCTGGAAAGTTCGTGCAAGGCGTCGAGCTTCATGCCCGACGCTTCGAGAATGCCTTCGGGCACGCAGCGCGCTTGTTCGCGCAACGCCTTGCCCTTGGCGGTCAGGCGCACGCGCACTTGGCGCTCGTCCGCAGGATCGCGATTGCGTTCGATATGGCCAAGCGCTTCGAGGCGTTTCAGCAACGGGGTAAGGGTGTTCGACTCAAGGAACAGCTTTTCCCCCAATTGACCGACCGTCTGGTCGTCCTCGGCCCATAGTGAAACGAGGGCGAGATATTGCGGGTAGGTAAGGCCCAGCTCGTCCAGAAAAGGTTTGTAGACCCGGCTGAACGCCAAATTCGCCGAGTAGACGGCGAAACAGATGAATGGATTCAAGCCGTTGGCGAAAGGTTCTGGGCGGGCGGCGGGCATTGGAGCGCTCCACATCGGGATTGTTCATAAATAAGTCGCGAGCGATTTAATCGCAAGTGCTTGACTCTTGGCGTCCGTACGATCATATATATCGCACGCGATTAAATCGTGTTCGATATTAAGTAACCAACCCAACCCGAAAGGAAGACTCCCATGGCCGTTTCCAAAGTCGTTTACAGCACCGCCGCCCGCGCCACCGGCGGCCGCGATGGCAAGTCCGGCACACTCGATGGTTCGTTCAGCGTCAACCTCGCCGTGCCGAAGGAGATGGGCGGCAACGGGCAGGGCGTGAACCCGGAGCAGTTGTTCGCGACCGGCTATTCGGCCTGTTTTCTCGGCGCGATGAAGTTCGTCGCCTCGCAAGGCGGCACGGCCAAGGTGCCGAACGACACGACCGTCACCGCGACGGTCGGCATCGGCCCGCGCGTCGAAGGCGGCTTCGGTCTGGAAATCTCCCTGGCGATCGAACTGCCGGGCGTGCCGAAGGCCGAAGCCGAAGCGTTGGTCGAGAAGGCGCATCAAGTGTGCCCGTACTCGAACGCCACGCGGAACAATATCGACGTGAAGCTGAGCGTCGTCTGACGGCAAGCGCGGCGGCGCAGGACCAAAAATCTTGCGCCGCTGACTGCCTGGGCAATAGAGCCCTTGCGATCAAGTACGCGCGACCCCCTATGGGTCCGCCCGTATGGATCGAAGCCACGGATCGTGCGGACTTTAGGTCCGTGATGACTCGCTCCTTATTCGCAAATCGAAACGACGCCTTCTTTTTGGATTTCGACGGAACGCTCGTCGATCCGGCCCCGACACCCGATAGCGTGATCGTCGATCCGCGCGTGCCGAAGACTTTGCGTCTTCTTTACGAGGCGACCGGCGGGGCGGTGATGATCGTCACCGGCCGTCCGTTATCGGAGATTGACAAGCTACTGGCGCTGGATCTGCCCGCCGCCGGCCGGCATGGGGCGGAGATTCGCCTGCCGGGCGAAAGCCATGCCGATATCCGCATCGAGGATTCGGCCTTCGCGGGAATTGCCGCCGCCTGCGGTGCGCTGGGTGCCAATTATCCCGGCATCCGCTACGAATTCAAAAATCCCGTCATCGCCATCCATTTTCCCGCCGACGATCCGCTGTTTCCCAAACTGCGCGACGGCGCGGCGAAACTGGTCGAAGCCGCGTCCGAGAATCTCGAATTCGTCGTTGCGCGCAACGCGATCGAGTTGCGCCCGCCCGGCGTGCATAAAGGCCGGGCCGTGCGTGCCGCCGTGACGACGCCGCCATTCGCGGGCCGTCGGCCGGTCTTCATCGGCGACGATACGCCCGACGAGGACGGATTCAGCGCCGCGCACGATCTTGGCGGCATCGGCGTTTGCGTGGGCGTTCAGCGTCCGGGTGCGGCGCATCTGTTGAGTTCGCCCGACGATGTTCTCGCGGCGCTTTTGGCGATCGCGGAGGCGCAATGAACGCACAGCGTCCCAAACAAACCCTCGACCTCGGCATGATCGGCAATGGTCAGATCGCGGCCTTGATCGATCCGGCGGGCGCTTTGGTTTGGCTGTGCCATCCGCGCATGGATTCCGATCCGATCTTTGGCGCGCTGGTCGATGGCGGCGCGCCCGACGGCGCCTGGACGATCGAGGCGGCGGGCGCACGTTCGATCGAACGGCGCTATATGCGCAACACGCCGATCCTGGAAACGCGTATCGTTTGCGCCGATCAATCGGCGTTGCGCATCGTCGATTTCGCGCCGCGCTTCAAACGCCATGGCCGCATCTTCCGCCCGCCGATGATCGTGCGCCGGATCGAACCCGTCGCCGGCACGCCGCGCATCCGGATGCGTATCCGCCCGCGCGATCTTCGCAGCGGCCAGCCGCCGGCGTCGAGCCAGGGCAGCCATCATCTGCGCTACGCTTTTCCCGGTGGCGGCTTTCGCATCACCAGCGACGCGCCCTTGTCCTATGTGCAGGACGAGATCGAATTCACGCTGCTGACACCTTTGACCTTCGTGCTTGGCCCGGACGAAGCGCTTGCCGACGATCCCGCCCGTCTGGGCGCGGATTGGATTGCGGAAACGCAAGCCTATTGGCTCGACTGGGTGCGCTATTTGTCGCTGCCTTACGAATGGCAGGAACAGGTGGTGCGCGCGGCGATCACGCTGAAGCTTTGCCAATACGAAGATACGGGCGCGGTGGTCGCGGCGATTACCACCTCGGTTCCCGAAGCGCCGGGCAGCGCGCGCAATTGGGATTATCGCTTCTGCTGGCTGCGCGACGCGTTCCACGTGGTCTACGCGCTGAACCTGTTGGGCGCCACGCGCACGATGGAAGAATTCATTCGCTTCGCGACGGATGTCGCGGGTGAATCCGAAGCCGGCACGCTGCGCCCGCTTTATCCCATCGTCGCGCGCATTCCCCCGCCCGAAGAAGAACTCGCGCGCGCCGAAGGCTATCGCGGGCACAAGCCCGTGCGGCTTGGCAACGCGGCGGCATTCCAGGTGCAGAACGACGTCTATGGCAGCGTCATCCTGGCGGCGGCGCAGATGTTCTTCGACGAACGTTTGCCGCGCATGGGCGATTGGTCGCTCTATCAAAAGCTGGTGAAGCTTGGCCAGCGCGCGCGCGAGGTGGCGCTCACGCCCGACGCCGGTATTTGGGAATATCGCGGACGTGCGGCGATCCACACCCATTCGGCGGTGATGTGCTGGGCGGGGCTCGACCGGCTCGCGCGCATCGCCAAGCGTTTGGGCGATCACACGGCCGCGCAATGGCGCGCGGATGCCGACAAACTGCACGCCGAAATCGTCGCGCGCGCCTGGGACGAGAAGCGCCAGGCCTTCGTCGGCACGCTCGACGGCGGCGAGATGGATGGCGCCGTGCTCGTCATGCCGATGGTCGGCTTCCTGCGCGGCGACGATCCGCGTTTGCGCACCACGCTCGACGCGATCGGCCGCGAGCTCGATCACGGCGGCTTCATCGCGCGCTACGCGCATGAAGACGATTTCGGCAAGCCGGAGAGCAGCTTCGTCGTCTGCTCGTTCTGGTATGCCGAAGCATTGGCGGCGGCGGGCGAAGTCGCGCGCGCGCGCGCCGTTTTCGAGCGCGTGATGGCGCAAGCAAGTTCGCTCGGCTTGTTTTCGGAGGACATTCTCGCCGCGACCGGCGAGCACTGGGGAAATTTCCCCCAAACCTACTGCATGGCGGGGCTGGTCGGCGCCGCGATGCGGCTTAGCCGAGGTTGGCGGGAGGGCGTATGGGACGGCTCGTTGTAGTTTCGAACAGGATCCCAGGACATGGAACCCGCGGCGGAAACGGCGGCGGTCTCGCGGTCGGGTTGAATGCGGCATTGGCCAAACGGCCATCGCTGTGGCTGGGCTGGAGCGGGGAGGTGGCGGAAACACCGCCGCCGCCCGAGCGTCGGCATTCGCGGCGCACCGAGATCGTCGGCGTGGCGCTCACGCCCGCTTTGCATGCCGGCTTCTATGCCGGCTTTGCCAACAGCATTTTGTGGCCGCTGTTCCACTATCGGCTCGGCTTGGTCGAGTATCGCCGCGCAGATTATGCGGCCTATCTCGAGGCGAACGAGTGGATCGCTTCGGCCTTGATGAACGAGCTTCGCCCCGACGATACGATCTGGGTGCACGACTATCATCTGATCCCACTCGCCAAGATCCTGCGCGCGCGCGGTGTGGCCAATCCGATCGGCTATTTCCTGCACATTCCGTTTCCGGCGACGGAGGTGTTCCGCTGTTTGCCGGTCTATCGCGAATTGGTCGAGGCTTTGGCGCATTACGACTTGGTCGGCTTCCAGACGGAATCCGATCGCGTGCAATTCGTCGACGTGCTGGGCGCGCCTGAGAAACGCGCCGGCGATACGATCGAGATATTCGGTCGTGTCTTCCAAACCGGCGTGTTTCCCATCGGCATCGATACGCCGGCCTTCGCGGCCTATGCGGCCAGGCCATCGCCCGACGGAGAGCGCCTTTCCGCGAATCTTGGCGACCGCAAAATGGCGATCGGCGTCGACCGGCTCGACTATTCCAAGGGCCTGCCCAACCGCGTCGCCGCCTATGGCGCGTTTCTGGAACGCAACCCCGATTGGCGCGGCAAGGTCCAATATCTGCAAATCGCACCGATCTCGCGTGGCGAGGTGTCGAATTATCGCGCCTTACGCCGCGAAATCGACGGCGCCGCCGGGCGGATCAACGGCAAATACGCCGATTTCGACTGGACGCCGCTGCGCTACGTCAATCGCGGCTTCCCGCGCGGCACGCTGGCCGCGTTCTATCGCCGCGCGCGCGTCGGGCTGGTGACGCCATTGCGCGACGGGATGAATTTGGTGGCGAAGGAATTCGTCGCCGCCCAGCCGCCCGATGATCCCGGTGTGCTGATATTGTCCGAATTCGCGGGGGCGGCCGTCGAATTGTCGGGCGCCCTGACCATCAACCCCTACGACATCGACGCGATCGCCGATGCGCTGCAACGCGCCCTTGAAATGCCCTTGGACGAACGCGTTTCGCGCTGGCGCGCCGATTTTGATGTGGTTTCCACCAATACGGCCGCATTTTGGGCCGAATCGTTTCTGTCCGCTTTGGCCGCCACCCGGCCCGCCTGACCCGGCCCCGGCCGGTCGCGAATTCCGTAAAAATTTCGGAAATTCTTGTCGGGAGCCCGAACCCGCGTTGTAATCTTATCCCATAAAGGGCGAGAGGATTCGGCCCCGAAGGGAAGCTTGCATGGGCGGGGACGCGGCACACGCGACCATCGAATTGCCGGCGACGGGCGACCCGATCACCGTCGCGGCGCTGAAGACGGAGCTGCTGGAACGGCTGGCGGCCGGCGAGGGCGTGCGTCTGGATGCGCGCCATGTTGCCGAACCGTCGACCGCCCTGATCCAGACGATCGAAGCAGGGGCCGCCGCCTTCGCGGAAAAGACGTTATCCTTCGGCCTGCTCGAACCTTCCGACGCGCTGTGCGGCGCCTACGAGACGCTGGGCCTGTTCACGGCGCTGATGTCGCGCATCGTTATGGAAGTTTGAGATGAACGCCGAAGACCAGGAACTTCGGCAGATATTCCTCCTCGAATGCGAGGAGCTGGTCACGCTGGCGGAGTCCAGCGTCGAGACGCTGCGCACGGCGCCGACCGAGGACGCGATCCACGCGCTGTTCCGTGCGGTGCACTCGGTCAAGGGCGGGGCGGGGGCGTTCGGGCTCGACCGGCTCGCGTCCTTCGCGCATGTGTTCGAGACTTATATGGACCTGCTGCGCAAGGGCAAGGCAACGCTCGACGATGCGGCGGTGGATTTGTTGTTCGATGGCGTCGACGTGCTGCGCCAATTGTCGGACGAAGCGCGCGATGGCGAAAAAGCCTCCACCCAGCGCTACGACGCGGCGCTCGAAGCGCTGCGCGCGGCTGCGGGGCTGGAGGACGACGTTGCCGCCAAGCCGCCGCCCGCCGATTTCGATCCGATGGCGGAATTCGAAGCGCAGATGGCGGCCGCCCCCGCCGCCGACGAAGCGCCGCGGCGTAAATTCAAAATCCGTTTCGTCCCCGGCCCCAAAATGCTGGAAGCCGGGATCGATCCCTTGCGCATTCTGGGCGTGCTCAAATCGCTGGGCGATCTGCAGGTCGAGATCGCGGGGCAATTGCCGTCGCTCGTCGACCTCGATGCGCAGATTTGCGCGTGGTCGTGGACCGGCACGCTGGAGACCGCCGCCCCGCAAGCCGATCTCGACGACGTCCGCGACATGATCGACGATCTGGCGGTTTTGGAGTTCGAGGGGGAAGCCCCGCCGCCGGCGCCCGAACCCGAAAAACCCGCCACCGCCGCGACGACCGCGCCAGCGCCGAAGAAGCACGGCGCCGCACCGATCGCCGAACCGGCGAAGCCGCGCGACAAGCCCGTCGCGACGGTTCGTGTCGATGTACCCAAGCTCGAGCGGCTTGGTAACATGGTCGGCGAACTTATTATTACGCAAGCATTTTTGGCCCGTCAGGCTTCGGGTCTCGATCCCGAAGCGCATCGCCCGTTGTTCCGCGCCCTCGACGAGATGGGGCAGCATATCCGCGAGGTCGCGGATGCCGCGACGTTGATCCGCGCCCAGCCGTTGAAAGCGGTGTTCTCGCGCTTCGGATCGCTGGTCCGGGACCTCGAGAAGACGACCGGAAAGCGTATCCGGTTGGAGATCGTCGGCGACCATACCGAGATCGACAAAACGGTGGTCGAGCGGTTGAGCGAGCCGCTGACCCATCTGATCCGCAACTCGATCGATCACGGGATCGAGAATGCGGAAGGCCGCGCCGCTGCGGGCAAGGACCCGGTCGGACAATTGCGTCTGTCGGCCGAACAGCGCGGCGCGCAGGTCGTCATCGAATTGGCCGACGACGGAAAGGGCATCAATCGCGAACGCGTGCTCGCCAAAGCGATCGAGCGGGAATTGGTGTCGCCGGGCGCCATGTTGAGCGATCAGGAAATCGACGAGTTGATCTTCCTGCCGGGTTTCTCGACCGCCGATCAAGTCACGTCGGTTTCCGGGCGCGGCGTGGGCATGGACGCGGTGCGCCAAGTGATCGAGGAGATGGGCGGCACCGTCGCGCTCGTTTCCCGGCCTGGCGAGGGCACGACCTTCTCGCTAACCTTGCCGCTGTCGCTTGCCATTCTCGACGCGATGGTGACGCTGGTCGGGCGGCAGAGTTATCTCGTCCCGATTTCGGCGATCATCGATTGTTTGCGGCCCGACGCCTCGGCCATCGTACGCATGGATGATCGCAGCGCGATGCTCGCGTGGCGCGGGCAGATTTTGCGGATCTTGCCGCTGTCGACGGAGTTCGGCGTGGCCGACGCGGAAAGCGATCCCACGCGCGCGATCCTTATTTTGGTCAAACCGTCGGGCGGCGAGACGGTGGCGATCCAGGTCGACGACCTGATCGGGCAGGAGCCGGTCGTCGTCAAAAGTCTGGAACGCAACTATCGCAAAGTGCGCGGCGTGTCGGGCGCCACGATCCTGGGCGACGGCCGGCCTGCGCTGATTTTGGACCTGTCGTCGTTGACGGCGGTGGACGGCGGGCGGCGGCGGATGTCGCGCGCGGCGGCGGAAGGATGAGGGCGGGAACGATGGCCATGGAAGGCGAGAACGCGGCCGCGAACGCGGAGAACGAAAGCCAGTTCGTCAGTTTCGAGATCGGCGGCACGACGTTCCTCATTCCGATCGACCGGGTGATCGAATTCCGCACTTGGACAGAGCCGACGCAGGTTCCGCATACGCCTTCCTATGTGCGCGGCATCGTCAATATCCGGGGCGAGATCGTGCCGATCTACGACGTTGCGGCGCGGCTTGGGCGCGGGACGACCGATCCGGGTGCCCGTCACGTTGTGGTGATCGTGCGCGGCAACGAAGGCCGATCGGTCGGCCTGCTGGTCGATAGCGTGACCGATATCGTCGCCGCGCGTGATGCCGATCGCGCCCCCATGCCGACGATCGAAGGCGGCGATGCGACGCCCTTCATGGCGGGCGTGGTGTTCGCGGCCGATCGTATCCTGGGCGTGACGGATGTCGATCGCCTGGTCGAAGAAACCTTCCCGAATGGCGAATACGCGGCCGAAAGCGAGGCGCCGCCGCCATGAGCGCGCCATCCGCCTTCGCCGCCGAGCCCCAGGCCGACCCCGCCGATCTCGCGTTCTTCGCCGATGCGATGCGCGCGCGGACGGGCGTGCAATTGCCGGAGACGAAGCGCGCGCTGATCTATCGCCGGCTGGTGCCGCGTTTGCGCGAATTGGGGCTTGGCTCGTTCGCGGCCTATCGCGCGCGGCTCGTCGATCAAACGGATCCGGAATGGGACGTCGTCGTCAACGCGCTGACGACCAATCATTCGCGGTTTTTCCGCGAGATCCATCATTTCAAGCTGCTCGACAAGCATATCGAGAAGCTTTTGAACGCGCGCGCCAAGCGCATCCGCCTGTGGTCGGCGGCCTGCGCCGGCGGGCAGGAGCCCTATTCGATGGCGATCCTGCTGCTGCGCGCGTTGGGGCAACGGCGCGACGTCGACGCCCGCGTGCTGGCAACGGATGTCGACAATACGGCGCTGGAAACGGCCGCCGCGGCGGTCTATCCGCCCGAGGATGTCGGCCGCTTGCCGCGTTTCGCGCGCGAATACCTGAAGCCGTCTGCCGAAAGACGCTTCGCGCTGGACGAACGCCCGCGCAAACTGGTCACCTTCAAACGGCACAATCTGATCGGCGACGAATGGCCGATGAAGGGGCCGTTCGACGCGATCTTCTGCCGCAATATGCTGATTTATCTCTCGAGCGCCGATCAGGCAAAAGTGGTCCGGCGGCTCGTCGATCTTCTGTCGCCGGGGGGAATTCTCTGCCTTGGCCATTCTGAAACGGTGCGCGGTTCGCTGCCCTTGGAACGTCTCGAAACCGCGAGTGCCTATGTCCGAATCTGAAACCAAACCCGCCCGCGTTCTGATTATCGACGATTCTGCCTTGGTGCGCGAATTGCTGACCGGAATCATTTCCGCCGATCCGCGTTTGACGGTCGTGGGCACCGCGCCCGATCCGATCATCGCGCGCGACAAGATAAAGGCGCTTTCGCCCGACGTGCTGACCCTCGACGTCGAAATGCCGCGCATGAACGGCATCGAATTCCTCGAGAAGGTCATGCGCCTGCGCCCGATGCCCGTGGTGATGATCTCGACCCTGACGCGCGAGGGGGCCGACACGACCTTGCGCGCGCTCGAACTGGGCGCTTTCGACTACGTCGCGAAGCCGACGCAGCGTTTGACCGAAGCGATCGAGCCGCTGAAGCGCGAGATTTGCGACAAGGTCGCCGCGGCCGCGAAGTCGCGCGTGCGCGGCCTGCCGCCAGCACCCAAGCCCGTGCGCGCCGCCGCCGCCGACGCGGCGGACCCGTCGCGTTACGCGGGGCTCGACGTGATCGGGCTGGGCGCTTCGACCGGCGGTGTCGAAGCCTTGGGCGAGTTGCTTTCCGCGATTCCGCCCGACGCGCCGGGGATCGCGATCGTCCAGCATTTGCCCGGCGCCTATACGTCGCGCTTTGCGGTGCGTCTCAACGGGCAATTGCCGTTGACGGTCGTCGAGGCGGAGGATGGCATGCCCATCCAGCCCGGCCATGTCTATGTCGGGCGCGGCGAAAAGTGTTTCGAGGTCGCGAAGGGCGCGGGCGGCAGGCCAGTTTGCCGCGTAATCGACGGCGAAAAGGAAAGCGGCCATCTGCCGTCGATCGACCGCCTGTTCGCGTCGCTGGCCGCTTTTGGGCCGCGCGCCGCGGCGGCGCTGCTGACCGGCATGGGCCGCGACGGCGTGAGCGGATTGAAGAAAATGCGAGCGGCGGGAGCCGTTACGATCGCGCAGGACCAGGCGACCTCGGTCGTCTACGGGATGCCGCGCGCGGCGATGGAAGAGGGTGCGGCTGCGCGCCAGTTGGCGCTGCCGCGTATCGCGGCCGCGCTGTTGGAAGCGGCGGCAGGCAAAACGGGAGTCGAGAAATGAGCGTACCGGCTCGGACATTGCGGGTTTTGGTGGTCGACGATCAGGCGAGCATGCGCGCGCTGATTCGGTCTTATTTGCGCAAGATGGGGTTCGAGACCATCGACGAGGCGGATAGCGGCAAGGCCGCGTATCTGGAATTGGGCAAGCGGCCCTACAACCTCGTCATCTCCGACATGAATATGATCAACGGCACGGGGCTGGAGCTCTTGAAGATGATGCGCGCGCACCCCGTGCTGAAGCGGGTGCCGGTCATCATGGTGACGGGAAACAACGATTCCGCGACGGTGCAGTCCGTCGTGCAGGCGGGCGTCAACGGCTACGTCGTCAAGCCGGTGGCGCAAGACCAACTCGAAGCGCGCGTGACGAAAATCCTCGGACCGCTTTCCTAAGGACGAGCCCATGCGGATATCCACCAAGCTCTCCGGCCTGATCGTTCTTTCGGCGATCGTCACCTCGGCGTTGTTCGGCGCGGTGACGTGGAAGAACTACGAGACGCTTTACTCGTATCGCCGGATCGCGGTCGCCGGCACGGAGATCCTGCCGATCCGCGCGCTGGGCGCGTCGTTGTACCGGCACAAGGCGGTCCTGCTGCGTACCGCGCTGGGCGGTCCCGCCGACGCCGACGGGCTCGCCCAAGCGAAGGACCGGCTGCGCAAGGCGATGGAAGAGATCGAGGCTTCGCGGCAGCGTTTGCTGCGGGATTTCGGCGCGGCCGGGAACGTGCCGGCGCTCGCCCCGGCGATCGAGCGCGTCCTCGCGTTGCGGATTTCGCCGGAGTTGACGGCGGAAATGATCCTCGAAGTCCATGAAGCGGCATTCACGCAATTCGGCGCGTTGTCCTTCGCATCGGCGGATGCGTTCAACACCTTCGGCGATCCGGATACCGACGTCCTGTTGATGCTGACCAACCAGTTCGACGTGTTTCCAGCACTTTTGCGCGGCTACGCCTATCTGATGGGCCGGCTGTTCCTGTTCGACGAGACGCTGGCCGGCAAGAACGTCACCGCGCAGACATTGCAAGCCCAGCTCGACGTTCTGCAGCGCCAAGCGGGCGTGAATCAGGAGACGATGGCGCGCCAGTTGCGCAACATCCAGCGCGCCATCCTGTTCGACAAGAACGATCGCGGCTGGGGCACCCGTATGCCGGACGTGCGCCGGCTGCACCAGCGTTTGGAACGGACCGACCGCGCGATCGAGACCGCGCTGGCAAGCCCGCCGGGCGCGCTGCAGACCGGCGGCGATTTCGACGCGGCGCTCGACAGTATTCTCGAAAGCTGGTCCGCGCTGTCCGGCTTGCTGGACGTCGTGCTCAACAAACGGCTTCAGCAAGCGACGCTGCATTTCTGGTGGATGTCGGCGGCGACGGCGGTGCCTGCCATATTGATCATGTTGGCGATGTTGCTGGGCGTGCTGCGCGTATCGCGCGATATCGGCGTGGCGGAAAAGTCGACCTCGCGGATCGCGGCAGGCGAACTCGACGATCCGGTCATGGGCACGGATCGTGGCGACGAGATCGGCGGCTTGATGCGCGCCGTGGAAGTGCTGCGCGGCAATTCCATCGAGCAGCGTAAGTTGCAGGCCAAGGAGACCGAGACGCTGCTGCGCATGTGGCGCACGGCGACCGAGGTGAAGGAATCGGTCGGCGCCATCCGCGCGGCGGCCAGCGAAATCTCGCAAGGCAGCGCCGACCTTGCCACGCGCACCGAACGCCAAGCCTCCGCGTTGCAGGAAACGGTCGCGACGATGGGCGAGATCGCGGCGACCGTCTCGACGAACGCGCAGAATTCCGAGCTTGCGCGCAATTTGGCGGCCGACGCGCTGGCGCGCGCGGAAACCGGCGGGCAGGCGATGACCAGCGTCACCGGCGCCATGTCGGGGATCGAAACCTCGTCGGCGCGCATTGGCGCCATCATCCAGGTGATGGAGGAGATTTCCTTTCAGACCAAGCTGCTCGCCCTCAACGCCGCGGTCGAAGCCGCGCGCGCGGGCGAAAGCGGACGGGGCTTCGCGGTCGTGGCGCAGGAAGTGCGTTCGCTCGCCGACCGTTCGCGCCAAGCCTCGCAGCAGATCCGCGATCTGATCGGCGAAAGCTCGCGGGAAGTCGCGCAAGGCGTGCAACTCGCCGGAGCGGCGGGCGAGGCGCTTGCCAGCATCATCGAGATCGTGCGCAAAGTTGCCGAGATCGCGCCGGAGATTGCGGCGGGCAGCCGCGAACAGTCGCGCTCGATCGCCGAGATCAACAAGGCGCTCAGCGATCTCGACGCCGCGACCCAACAGAACGCGGCGCTGGTCGAGGAAAGCTCGGCCTCGGCGGCGTCGCTCGCCGATCAGGCAACGCATCTCGTCGAGGTCGTGGCGAGTTTCGAGGTCGCCGACGGGAATGCACCGGCGGCACCGGCCGAGGTCGAAGCGCCGGCGCCCAAATCCGCCCCGTCGGCCAAGCCTGCCCAGGCCACCGCGGCAAAGGCCAGCGAGTGGGACGAGGATTTCTAACCCCTTCCGGTATACATATAATCCGGTGAACTGGGCGTTTTAGCGCGCAGACCTTGCGGATTTGCGCCGAAACGAGTAATTTTGGCACAGATATGTATACATAAGGAATTCAGGGATGGACGCGACCCCCAGCTACCCGCTGAACGCTTGGTATGCCGCCGCCTGGGATGTTGAGGTCAAGCGCAGCTTGCTGGCGCGCACGATTTGCGACCGGCGGCTCGTCCTTTATCGCACCCAAGACGGCAAGCCCGTGGCGCTGGCCGATGCGTGCTGGCACCGGCTGGTGCCGCTGTCGCGCGGCCATCTGCGCGGCGACGAGGTGGTCTGCGCCTATCACGGCTTGGTGTTCGATCCGAACGGCCGCTGCACGCATATGCCGTCGCAGGAGACGATCAATCCGTCGGCTTGCGTGCGCGCCTATCCGGTCGCGGAGAAGCATCGCTTCGTGTGGATCTGGCCAGGCGATCCGGCCTTGGCCGATCCCGCGAAGATTCCCGACCTGCATTGGAACCTCGATCCGGGCTGGACGGGCGATGGCCGTTTGATTCACGCCAAATGCGATTACCGGCTCGTGATCGACAATCTGATGGACCTGACGCACGAAACCTTCGTGCATGGCTCCTCGATCGGCAATGCGGCCGTCGCCGAAACGCCGTTCGACGTGACGCATGGCGAGCGCACGGCAACCGTCACGCGCTGGATGACCGATATCGAGCCGCCGCCGTTCTGGCGCGCCCAGCTCGGCAAGCCGGGCAATGTGGATCGCTGGCAAATCATCCGCTTCGAAGCGCCCGCGACCGTCGTGATCGACGTCGGTGTGGCCGTGGCGGGAACGGGGGCGCCGCAGGGCGACCGCTCGCAAGGCGTCGAGGGCCGCGTGCTCAACACGATCACGCCCGAAACGGGGCGCAGTTGCCATTATTTCTGGGCTTTCGCGCGCAACTACCGCCGCGACGAGCAGGCGCTGACGACGCAAATCTGCGACGGCGTGGCCGGTATTTTCCGCGAGGACGAGGCGGTGCTGGAAGCCCAGCAGATCGCCATCGAGGAAAATCCCGACAAGGTTTTCTACAACATCAATATCGATGCGGGCTCGATGTGGGCACGGCGCTTGATCGATAAGATGATCGCGGCCGAGCGCCCGCGCGTCGTCGCCTCGGCGGCGGAGTAGGCGCGATGGCCGCTTCGCTTGCGTCCCGCGCCGAGGATCGCGGCACGTCGCAGACGATCCGCGCGCAGCTCGCCCTGCGCGAGCTGTTAATGGCCGGCGAGATCAAGCCGGGCGAACGCCTGTCGGAACTCGCCATCGTCGAGAAGATCGGCGTGTCACGCACGCCCGTGCGCGCCGCGTTGATGACGCTGGCGGAAGAAGGGTTGCTCGACGCGATTCCGTCGGGCGGCTACGCCGCGCGCGGCTTCACCGAGCGCGAAGTGCTCGACGCGATCGAAGTGCGCGGCACGCTGGAAGGCTTGGCCGCGCGCCTGGCGGCCGAGCGCGGGGCGGGCACGATCGCGCTTCAATCGATGCGCGAGAGCTTGCTGCGTCTGGACGATGCGGTAACGGCGATCGCCGAGGGCCGCGATGCGTTCGAAGCCTATATCGAGCACAACGCCGCCTTCCATCGCGCCATCGCGCGCATGGCCGACAACGCGGCGCTGGACCGGCAGATGGAACGCGCGATCGCGCTGCCCTTCGCCTCGCCCAACGCCTTCGTCAAAACCCAGGGCGAAACGCCCGAAACGCGCCGCGTGCTGCTGGTGGCGCAGGAACAGCATCGCAGCGTGTTCGAGGCGATCGAGCGCCGCGAAGGTTCCCGCGCCGAAGCCTTGATGCGCGAACATTCGCGTGTCGCCGCGCGCAATTTCGCCCAGACCGTGCGCAGCCGCGCCGCGTTGGACCGCGTGCCCGGCGGCGCCTTGATCCGCTTGGCGAGCGAATAGGGAGAACGTCATGGCCCAAGCCGCCCAATGGACCGATGCGCGCGTGCGCGCCATCCGCGACGTGACGCATGACGTGCGCGAGTTCGAGATCGTGCCGGAGAACGGCGCGATCCTGACTTATGCGCCCGGTGCCCATATCGATGTCGGCGTGATGGTCGCGGATGCGCCGCAAACGCGCTCCTATTCGCTGATCGGCGTGCCCGGCGGCGATTGCTATCGGATCGCGGTCAAGCGTGTGTCGCCGTCGCGCGGCGGCTCGGCCTATATGTGGCGCTTGGCGCCGGGCGATCGCTTGCGCGCGACCGAACCCAAATCGGCCTTCGCGGTCGAGTTCGGGCGTGCCGCGTATCTGCTGATCGCAGGCGGAATCGGCATCACGCCGCTCGTCGGCATGGCGCAAATGCTGGCCAAACGCGGCGCCGACGTGCGGATGCTCTACGCCGTGCGCAGCGATCGCGATCTTGCTTTTGCGGGGATCTTGCGCGAAGCGCTGGGCGATCGGCTGGAACTTCGTATCGGCGATCCGATCGATTTCGCCACCGAGTTCGCCAAGCTGAAACCGGGCACGGTCGCCGCGCTCTGCGGACCGATCCCGATGCTGGAGGCCGCGCGCGGCGCTTGGGAAGCGGCGAAACTGCCCGTGGCCGATCTGCGTTGGGAGACCTTCGGATCGTCGGGACGGATGGCGGCCGCACCCTTCAAGGTGCGCGTGCCCAGCCACGATCTGGAATTCGACGTGCCGGCCGATGCGTCGCTGCTCGACGCACTGCGCGCGGCGGGCGTCGACGCGATTTCGGACTGCCGGAAGGGCGAATGCGGCTTGTGCGCGATGGATGTGGTCGCCTGCGAGGGCGAAATCGATCATCGCGACGTATTTTTGTCGCCCGAGGAAAAAGCGCACGGGCGCAAGCTGTGCGTTTGCGTCTCCCGCGCGCGCGGGGTGCTGACGCTCGACAGCGGCTGGCGGCCGGACGCGGTTTAAGAACCGCGCCCGGCGCCGGTCGGTCTTAGGCTTCGCCCCAGACGTCGCGGGCGACGTTGACGATCATCTCCATCTTGCGCCACTGCTCGTCCTCGGCCAGCGTGTTGCCTTCCTCGGTCGAGGCGAAGCCGCATTGCGGCGACAGGCACAGCTGATCCTTCGGCGCGAATTTCGACGCTTCGTCGATGCGCTTCTTCACGTCGTCGGCCTTTTCGAGCGTGCCCGTCTTCGACGTGACGAGGCCGAGCACGACATGCTTGCCCTTGGGCAGGAAGCGCAACGGTTCGAACCCGCCCGCACGGTCCGTATCCCATTCCATAAAATAGCCGTCGACCGGCATGCGATTGAACAGCACTTCGGCGACCGGCTCGTACCCGCCCGACGCGATGAAGGTCGAGCGGAAATTGCCGCGGCACAGATGCATGGTGATCGTCAGGTCCGCGGGCTTGTCGGCCAGCGCCTTGCGCACCATGCCGGCGTAGATCTCGGGCTGCTTGTCCGGATCGTCGCCGCGCGAGCGCAGCATTTCGCGCTGCGCGGGATCGCACAGATAGGCGAAGGAAATGTCGTCGAGCTGCAGATAGCGGCAGCCCGCGTCGTAGAAGGCGCGGATCGCCTTGTTATAGGCCGTGCCCACGTCGTCGTAGAAACGTTCCATGTCGTCGTAGACGCCGGGATGGATCATCTTACGGCCGCCGCGATAATGCAGCATCGACGGGCCGGGGATCGTCATCTTCGCCGTCTTCTTCGTGTTTTCCTTCAGGAAGCGGAAATGGTCGAGCATCGGGTGCTTGCCCGAGAAGCCGACGCGGCCCGTGACCTTCAACGCCTTGGCGATGCCGACACCGCCTTTGAAGTTCATGCCGGAGTCCGCGCTGACGGATTCGACCGAGTCCAATGCCTCGAGGAAGTCGAAATGCCAATAGGCGCGGCGGAACTCGCCGTCGGTGACGCCCTGCAGGCCCACGGCTTCCTGCTTGGCGATCAGCTTCTTGATCTCGGCATCTTCGACCGCTTTGAGGGCGGCGGCATCGATCTCGCCCTTGTGGTGCTTGTCGCGCGCTTCCTTCAAGGGCGCGCTGCGCAGCAGCGAGCCGACTTGGTCGGCGCGGAAAGGCGGTTTCTTGGCCATGTTGGTCTCCGTTTTTTGGATCAGTGTTTGCCGGCCACGCCCAGATGCAATTCGAGCGGTGCCGGGTTGTCGAGAAGGTCGCGGCTCGGGGCAGCGTGTACCACGCTGCCGCGATCCAGGATTATGGAATCGTCGGTCAGCTTCAGGATTTTTTGCGCGTGCTGCTCGACGACGACCGCCGCCAAGCCTTCCTCGCGGATGATGCGTTTCAGCGCCGCCATCAGCTCGTCGACGATGATGGGGGCCAAGCCTTCGGTCGGTTCGTCGAGCAGGATCAGACGCGGATTGAGCATCAGCGCGCGGCCGATGGCCAACATTTGCTGCTCGCCGCCCGAAAGCTGGTTGCCGAGATTGCGTTTACGTTCCGCCAGGCGCGGGAACATCGCGTAGACGCGCGCCGTATCCCAAGGGCCGGGCAGGGCGACGGCGGTCAGGTTCTCGTCGACCGTCAGGGAGCGGAAAATATTCCGCTCCTGCGGCACCCAGCCGATCCCGGACGTCGCGCGGATTTCCGGCGCAAGGCGCGTGATATCGCGGCCTTCGAATTCGATGCTGCCACCCAGATGGCGCGTAACGCCGATGATCGTGTTGAGCAGCGTCGTCTTGCCCGTGCCGTTGCGCCCCAGCACGGCGAGCGAACGGCCTTGCTTGAGCGTCAGGTCGATGCCGTTGACGACCTTCGCGCGGCCATAGCCCGACGAGACCGATTTGAGGACAAGAAGCTCAGCCATGTTCGCCCTCGCCGAGATAGACGGCGCGCACGCGCGGATCGTTGGAGATTTCCGCGACCGTGCCGTCGGCGAATAACGTGCCGTCGACCAGCACGGTGATCTTCTTTGCAAAGGAGAAGACGAGATCCATGTCGTGCTCGATCAGCAGGATCGACACGTCGTCGGGCAAACGCGCGATGGTTTCGAGAAGTTCGGCGCGCTCGGCCTCGGGCACGCCCGCCGCCGGTTCGTCCAGCAGCAGCACGCGCGGCTTGCAGGCGAAGGCCAGTGCGATCTCCAGCAAACGCTGCTTACCGTAGGCAAGGTTACCGGTGCGCTCCTCCAACACGTCGATCAGCCGGAAACGTTCGGCGACTTCGACGATTTCGTCGGTGACGGTCGCTTTCGTACCGACGACGCGCCACCAATCGCTGCCGCGCCCCTGGCGTTCCGAGACGGCGACACCCAGCGCCTGCAACGGCGTCATTCCGGCGAAGAGCTGGTTGATCTGGAACGTGCGCACGAGACCCATTTTCACCCGGGCTTCGGGCTTCACGTTGGTGATGTCCTTGCCGTCGAGCGAAATGCGGCCGGAAGTCGGTTCCAAAACGCCCGTCAGCAGATTGATGAAGGTCGTTTTGCCCGCGCCGTTGGGGCCGATCAGCGCATGGCGCGCGCCCTTTTCCAGCGCGAAGGTCACAGCGTTCGTGGCCGTGATGCCGCCGAACTTCTTGACCAGCGCGTTCGTTTCAAGGACGGCGCTCATGCCGCGCCTCCTTTGCCCAGCAAGCGCGCCCAGATGCCCATCACGCCGTTGCCGATGCGCTGGCGGCCGATCAGCACGATCGCGACCAGGATCGCGCCGATCCAGAAGGTCCAGTATTGCGGCGTCCAGACGGACAGGATTTCCTGCAGCACCTTGAACGCGACGGCGCCGACGATGCCGCCATAGAGATAGCCCGTGCCGCCGATGACCAGCATCAGCAGCGCGTCGGCCGAGCGATGGAAGGCGAGCACGTCGATCGACACGAATTGCGCGGTTTGCGCCAGCAAGGCGCCCGCAACACCCGCGATCGCCGCCGAGATCGTGTAGATCGCCGTCAGGCGGGTATTGACCGGAATGCCGATCGCGCGCGCGCGCAGTGGGTTGTCGCGGATCGCCAGCAGCGACAGGCCGAAGGGCGATACGACGATGCGCCGCGCCACGACGAACAGCACGAAGAAGACGACGAGGCTGTAGACATAGCCGACATGGCCGAACAGATCGAATTCGAACCGGCCCAAAATCGGCGCCATGAACACGCCCTGCAAACCGTCCGCGCCGCCGGTGATCTTGCCGGCCTTGTTCGCGATCTCGCCCAGCACCAGCGCCACGCCCAGCGTCACCATCAGGCGCGTAAGGTCGGCGCCGCGCAGCACCAGGAAGCTGGTCGCGAAGCCGAGAACGGCGGCGGCGGCGGCACCGGCGACGAGGCCGAGCAGCGGATCGTTGGTCACATGGATCGCGAACAAACCGGCGGCATAAGCGCCCGCCCCGAAGAAGGCGGTGTGGCCGAGCGACGCGATCCCGGCATAGCCGAGGATCAGATCGAGCGACACCGCGAACAACGCGATGATCGCGATCTCCGTCAGCACGAGATGATGCTCGGTCAGCAACGGCACGCTGGCGGCGGCGGCGAGCCAGAACAGAATCTCCGCCAGGCGCCAGCGGCCGAGCGTCGAAAGGCGGGAAACGGCGGCTTTGCTGGGCATGTCAGGACCGCACGAAAAGGCCGCGGGGGCGGAAGACGAGAACGACGATCATGACCGTATAGATGATGAAGGCGCCGAGATCGGGCACGAAATACTTCCCCGCGACGTCGGCGATGCCGAGGATCAGCGAGGCGACGAAAGGACCGGTCAGCCCCGTGGTTCCCCCCACGGTCACGACGATCAGGAAGTAGATCATGAATTTGAGCGGGAACAGCGGATCGAGGCCGAGCAGTTCGGCGCCGAGCGCCCCGCCCAATCCCGCGAGGCCCGAGCCCGCCGCGAAGGTGATCATGAACACGCGCTCGACCGGAATGCCAAGGCCCCGCGCGACGCGCGGATCGTCGACCGCGGCGCGCAAGCGGCTGCCGAAGCGCGTGCGGTTGAGCACGAGCTGCAGCGCCACGGTCAGCACGCCGCAGACCACGACGATGAACAGGCGGTAGCGCCCGATTTGCATGCCCAGAAATTCGAAGCGGCCGCTCAGCCATTCCGGCAAGCGGATGAGCTGCGGGCGCGAGCCCATCAGATAATCGGTGCCGGCGACCGCCATGAAGACGAGGCCGATGGTGAACAGCACCTGATCGAGATGCGAAGCATCGTAAAGGCGGCGATAGAGCGTGCGTTCCAGCAGCACGCCGATCAAGGCGGGCACCAGGAATGCCAAGGGCAGGGTGGCGACGAAGGGCCAGCCCCAACGGTTCATCAAAATCGCCGTCGCGTAGCCGCCCGCCATCGCGAATGCGCCATGCGCCAGATTGACGAAGTTCATCAGCCCCAGCGTGACGGACAAGCCGCATGCGAGGACGAACAGAACCATGCCGTAGGCGATGCCGTCGAACAGGATGGTCAAGCGGGGGAACTCCGAGAAAAGGCACGGCGGCGGTCCCGTTTCTGGAACCGCCGCCGTCGTTGCGGACTTACTTGATCTTCGACGGATCCTTGACGTTCGGGATCGTCGCGAACTCGATGTTGTAGAGTTCGCCGCCGACGCGCTCGACGCGGCGGATATAGACGTTCTGCACGATCTCGCGCGTTTCGGCGTCGATCGAGATCGGCCCGCGCGGGCTTTCCCAGGCGAGGCCCTTCATCGCGTCGACCAGCTTCTCGCCGCCTTCGCCGTTGGTCTTCTTCAGGCCCTCGAACAGCACATGCATGCCGTCATAGCCGCCGACGGCCATGAAGTTCGGACGCAGGCCGCCATTGGCCTTGCCGAAGGCTTCGACGAACGCCTTGTTCGTGGGCGAGTTGTGCGCGGCCGAGTAATGGTGCGCGGTGATGACGCCCAAAGCCGCGTCGCCCATCGAGTTCAGGATGTCGTCGTCGGTCACGTCGCCCGTGCCGATCAGCTTGATGCCCGATTTGTCGAGGCCGCGTTCCACGAATTGCTTCATGAACTGCGAACCCACGCCCGACGGCACGAAGACCAGCAGCGCGTCGGGCTTGGCATCGGCCACGCGCTGGAGGAACGGCGAGAAATCGGGGTTGGCGAGCGGCACGCGGATGTTTTCGACGTTGCCGCCGGCCTTTTTGAAGGCGTCGGAGAAGAACGTCTCGACGTCGTGGCCCGGACCGTAATCCGACACGATCGTCACGACCCGCTTCATGCCCTGCTGGGCGACCCAGGTGCCGAACGGATAGGCGATCTGCGGCACGACCTGGCCCGAGCGGATGATGAAGGGCGAACGCTCGGTGATGATGCCGGTCGCGGCGGCCATGACGACCATCGGCGTCTTGGCTTGCGTGGCGAGCGGCGCCGTGGCGAGCGCCAGCGGCGTCAGGCCGAAACCGGCGATCGCCGTCACCTTGTTGTTGACGATCAATTCCTGCGCGATGCGGCGGGTGACGTCGGCCGTGCCGGTGTCGTCGCGGATCAGCAACTCGACCTTACGGCCGGCGACGGTCGCGTTCTGCTGCGCGACATAGAGGTTGGCGGCCGCCGAAATCTGCTTGCCGGTCGTCGAGAACGGACCGGTCAGCGGCAGGATCAGGCCGATGCGGATCGGTTCCTGCGCCGCGGCGCCGAAGCTGGCGCCGGCCAGGGCGGCGGCGGCGAGGGCGCCGCGAAGGATCGTGCGTCTGAACATGGATTTCCTCCTGTGGGATTATTGATTGGGTTGGTTTTCAAGCACCAGCATACCAACGCCGGTCATCGAAGCGGGCGCGAAATAGTGAGTGTGACGGACCGCGACTTGGGCGTCCATAGCGCCCCGCATGACCAGCCACATGATCAGCTCGGCGCCTTCGCTGCCGAATTCCCGGACGTAATCTTCGCGGCTCATATTCACGAGCCGGTCCGGGGCGGCGGCGATATCGCGCAGGAAGGCCTTGTCGGCGTCGCGGTTGATGAAACCGGCGCGGGCGCCCTGCAATTGATGGGACAGCCCGCCGGTCCCCAGCACGACGAAACGCTCGTCGCCGGGGAAAGCGTCGATCGCCGCGCGCAAGGCTTTGCCCAGCGCGTAGCAACGCGACGGCAGCGGGATGGGATACTGAATAACATTGACGAAGATCGGCACGACTTTGACCGGCCAGGCCGCCTCGGGGCGGCCCCAGAACAGCTCCAGCGGCACCTGCAAGCCGTGATCGACCTCGACCTCCTGTACGATCTCGGGATCGAAGCTGTTCTCGACCAGCCGATCGACCAGATGCCAGCCGAATTCCGGATGGCCTTGGAATGCGGGCCGCGCGCGCGGACCCCAGCCTTCGTCGGCAAGCGGATAACTCGCCGCACAGCCGATGGCGAAGGTCGGCATCCGGTCGAGGAAGAAGGCGTTGCCGTGATCGTTGAAGATCACCACGGCGACGTCGGGACGGTTGGCTTCGACCCATTCGCGGCCCGGTACGGTGCCGTCGAAAAAAGGTTTCCAATCGGGCGTGCCGGAAAGCCCCTTGTCGATCGCCATCGCGATCGAGGGGACATGCGAACAGCCCAATCCGCCGATCAGCTTGGCCATTAGCGTTTCCCCAGGCGGTCGCGCAGGAAGGTCGCGTGTTCGATCCCGGCTTGATGCGCGCCGATCTCGGTCATCGTCGCGGGCTGGATGGCGCCGAGCTTCAGGATGTAGAAGACATTGGCGCCCAGCCGGACCATCTCGCGCCAGTCGCGCGCCAAGGCGGCGCGTTTGGCGTCCTCGGGCACGCCGTAGGAATCGAGATACGCCGCCGGATCGCGGCGATACGCCTCGCGCTTTTCCGGAATGCGCAGATCCTTCGTCGCTTTGTTGAGCGCGTAGCCGGCGCGCTGGCGCGCGCGGTCGAACAACGGCGTATCGGGAATGCGGTCGGCGGTCATGCGAAACCCAGAAATTCGAGCAGCGCCGTGTTGACCGCTTCGGGGCGCTCGAAACAGGCGAAATGCCCGGCGTCTTCGATCACGGCGAGGCGCGAACCCGGAATGGCGGCGACGAGCGCTTCGTGCTGCGCGAGAGTCGCCCAGCGATCCTGGCGCCCGACCATCACCAAGGTCGGGCAGGCGATCTTGGACAGCAGCGGTCGCGCATCAGGCCGGCCCATCAACGCGCGGATCTGGCGCTCGTGCATTTCGGGCGTCATATCCATCACCATTTCGGTGAGCGGGTCGATCACCGCGGGATCGGTTTCGCGCGCCGGATGCAGCATCGGCGGCAGCCATTTGGCGGCGAGCGCTTTCATCCCTTCTTTGTGGGCGAGTTCGATCACCGCCAGGCGGCCCGGCATTTCCTTGTCGCTGCCGGGATGGGCGCCGGTATCCATCAGCACCAAACGCTCGACGCGCTGCGGCGCCAAGCGCATGGCTTCCAACGCCGCGCGCCCGCCCATCGAAAAGCCGACGATCGTGACCTTGCCGTCGAACGCGGCCAAAGCGATCTCGCCCATTTCGGTGATCGAGGCGGCCTTCGTAAAATCGGCGACCTTCGTATCGGCGAACGGCGCCAACGCGCGGGTCTGCGCCGCGAAAACCCGCGCGTCGCATAACAAACCCGGCAGAAATACGATTTGCGCGCGCGGCGCCATGGCGTTGTCCCGAGATTCTCGTTGGCGCCTGTCTAAGGGGCAGGCCCGATTTCCGAAAATGGATTGATTTGCTGGTTATATGAATTTCATGCATCATTAGCCGAATTCGGGAATTTCGGGAAGAAAAGCCACATGCGTATCGATTTTTTGGGCCTTCATGCCTTCGTGGCAATCGCCGAGCGCGGCAGTTTCCAGAAGGCGGCCGCGCATCTGAATTTGTCGCAAACGGCGCTGAGCCACCGAATCCGCAAGATCGAGGACGATCTGGGTGTGCGGTTGCTGGCGCGCACGACACGCGAGGTCTCGTTAACCTCGGCCGGGTTGCAATTGCTGCCGCGCGTCAAATCGATGATCGACGATCTGGGCGCGTCGTTGGAGGATTTGCGCGGTCTGGCGCGCGTGCGCCAAGAACGGCTGTCGATCGCCTGCTTACCGACGATCGCGGCAGGCTTCATGCCGCGCGTGCTGCCGCCGTTCCGTCAGGCGCACCCCGAAACCTTGCTGCGTATTCACGACAACGCCGCGACGGAGATCGCGGAGCTTGTACAGAACGGCACGGTCGAATTCGCCGTCACGCTCGTTTCGGCGCATCGCTGGGATTTCGAGATTCAAACGCTGGCGCGCGATCCGTTCGTGTTGCTCTGTCACAAAAAAGCGTGGCCGGCCGAGCGTACGGTCGCATCCTGGGCGGACGTCGCCGAGCAGCCGCTGGTGCGTATTTCCACCCAGACAGGCAATCGCATGATGATCGACGACGCGCTGGGCAGCCGGCGCGAAAACGTCAAATGGCGCTACGAAGTGCAACATATCGGTACGGCGATCGGCATGGTGCGATCCGGCGTGGCGATGGCTGTGGTGCCGCGCCTGTCGCTGGATTCGACCGATATCTCGGCGCTGCGCGTCGTCGAATTGCGCAATCCCAGCGTCAATCGGCAGATCGGCATCGTGTCGAAACGCGAGACGCCATTGTCACAGCCGGCGGCCGATTTGCGCCGGTTGATTGTGCGCGAACTCTCCGGCAAACGTCGCAAAACCGCCTAGATGCATTCGATTCATTAAACAGCGCGAAGTACGCATTTGATTCACGCATGACCGGCTCCGATAAGTTTCGCCCAACGCAAGGGAGAAACGCCGTCGCAACGCCGCCATCGGGGCGGCCTGCGAAGTATCGGAGCCAAGCATGTCCACGCAGAAATCGGGTCTCGTCGTGTCCGCCCATCCGGGCGATTTCGTCTGGCGCGCGGGCGGCGCCATCGCGCTGCACGCCAAGCGCGGCTATCGGATGAAGATCGTCTGCTTCGCCTATGGCGAGCGCGGCGAAAGCCAATGGGCGTGGAAAAAGGCGGGCGTCGACATCAAGGACGTCAAGGCCCAGCGCCACGAGGAATCCGAGCGTGCGGCCAAGCTGCTGGGCGCCGAGATCGAGTTCTTCGACGCGGGCGACTATCCGCTGCGCACGACCGACGCGATGCTCGATCGCCTCGTCGACATCTATCGCGAATTGAAGCCGAGCTTCGTGCTGACCCACGCGCTCGAAGATCCATATAATTTCGATCACCCGCACGCAGCGCATGTGGCGCAGGAAGCGCGCATCATCGCGCAAGCCGCCGGCCACAAGCCCGATCCGTCGCGCAGCTATTTGGCGCCGCCCGTGTTCCTGTTCGAGCCGCACCAGCCCGAACAGTGCAACTACAAGCCCAATCTGCTGCTGAAGATCGACGAAGTATGGGAGACGAAGCGCCAGGCGTTCGAGATCCTCGCGGCGCAAAAGCATCTTTGGGAGTACTACACCCGCGTGGCGCTGAACCGCGGCGTGCAAGGCAGCCGCAATTCCGGCAAGCCGATGACCTACGCCGAAGCCTATCAGCGCATCTTCCCCGACGTGGTCGAGGAATTGGCCTGATGAAGCCGGTCGTCGTCACGGGCGTGCCGCGCGTGCCCGCCGACAAGCTCGCGCGTCTCGCGACGTTGGGTGTATCGACGGCGCACGAGGCGATGGGACGCTCGGGCTTGATGAAGCCCTATATGCGGCCGATTGATCCGGGTTCCGCCGTTGCGGGTTCGGCCGTTACGGTGCTGGCGCAGCCCGGCGACAATTGGATGATCCATGTCGCCATCGAACAATGCGGACCGGGCGATGTGCTGGTCGTCGGCGTCACGGCCGACAACACCGACGGCATGTTCGGCGATCTGCTCGCGACCTCGGCCAAGGCGCGCGGCGTCGTCGGTTTGGTGATCGATGCGGGCGTGCGCGATGTCGCCACGCTCAACGAAATGGGCTTTCCGGTCTGGTCGCGCGCGATTTCCGCCAAGGGCACGGTCAAGGCGACCTTGGGATCGGTCAACGTGCCGGTCGTTTGCGCGGGCGCTTTGGTGAAGCCGGGTGACGCGATCGTTGCGGATGACGACGGCGTTCTGGTCGTGCCCAAATCCCAAATCGACGCGACACTGAAGGCTGGCGAAGCGCGTCTTGCCAACGAAACCGACAAGCGCGCAAAGCTCGCATCGGGCGTGCTCGGGCTCGATCTCTATTCGATGCGCAAGCCTTTGGCGGATGCGGGCCTCGTCTATCGCCCGTGGAACGAAAGCGAGGATCGGTGACCCTTACCGTCGCATTCATCGGCTTCGGCGAAGTCGGGCAGCTTTTCGGCAAGCAACTCGCCGCGCAAGACGGCATCGCCGTGCGCGCGCATGATGTGCTGTTCGACGATGCCGCGAAAGGCCCCGGCCTTAAATCCATCGCCGCCGATACGGGCGTGGCCGTTTGCGGTTCGCATGTCGAGGCGTGCCGCGAGGCTTCGCTCGTGATCTCGGCCGTCACCGCCGATCGCGCGGTCGATGCCGCGCGCCAATGCGCCAACGCGCTAACGCCCGATCAGATCTATGTCGATCTGAACTCGATCTCGCCCACGACCAAGGGCCAAGTCGCGGATGCGTTGCAGCGCGATGCCGCCGGCTTCGTCGAATTCGCCGTCATGGCACCGGTTGCAGGGCCGGGGATCGCGGTGCCGATCCTCGCGGGCGGCGCCAAGGCGAAGATCGTCGCCGAAATGCTCAATCCGTTCGGCATGAAGATCGACGCGGTCGCCGAGAAGATCGGTGTCGCGTCGGCGACCAAGCTTTGCCGCTCCATCGTCATCAAGGGGATGGAAGCGATCATGGTCGACCTCAAAGCCGCGACCGAGGCGACCGGCGTGTGGCCCGCCGTTTTGGCGAGCCTGACCGCGTCCTATCCCGGCATGGATTGGGCGAAGATCATCGACTACATGCCGCCGCGCGTGAAGCGGCACGGTATCCGCCGCGCGGCGGAAATGCGCGAAGCGGGCAGGATGCTGGACGAGGCGGGGGCGAACGGCGATTTCGCCCGCGCCATCGCCGATGCGCACGAGCGCTACGCGCGCGCGAACGCGAAGCAAGGATAGGGCGTCATGGCGCGGATCATCGGCGGCTTGGCCGCATCGCATACGCCGACGATCGGCTTCGCCTTCGACAAGGACAAAGCGTCCGATCCCGTTTGGGCGCCGATCTTCAAGGATTTCGCGCCGCTGAAAGCGTGGATCGAGGCAAAGAAGCCCGACGCGCTGGTCGTAATCTACAACGACCACATCACGTCGTTCTTCTTCGATCATTACTCGGCCTTCGCGTTGGGTATCGGGCCGGAGTGGCGTGTGGCCGACGAAGGCGGCGGTGCACGCGATCTGCCGCCGTTGCCGGGGCACCCCGAACTCGCGCGCCATATCGGCGCGTCGCTGGTCGCCGACGAATTCGACATGTCCTTCTTTCAGGACAAGGCGATCGATCACGGCGTGTTCTCGCCGATGTGCATGATGATGGACCACAAGCCCGCATGGCCCGTGCCTGTGGTGCCGTTGCAGATCGGCGTGCTGCAAGCGCCCGTGCCGTCGGGCGCGCGCTGCTTCAAGCTCGGCAAGGCGTTGCGCCGCGCGATCGAGAGCTATCCCGCCGATATTTCCGTCGCCGTCGTCGCGACCGGCGGTTTGTCGCACCAAGTGCATGGCGAGCGCGCGGGGTTCAACAACACCGAGTGGGATCGCCGCTTCCTCGATCTGTTCGAGCGCGATCCCGAGCGCATCGCGGGCATGACAATCGCCGAACTCGCCACGCTGGGCGGGTTCGAAGGGGCGGAAGTCATCATGTGGCTGGTGATGCGCGGTGCGTTGCCGTCATCCGTGCGCAAGAGTCATGAAAGCTATTATCTGCCGTCGATGACCGGTATCGCGACCGCGATCTACGACGTCGACGATACGGCGCCCGATGCGGCGCAAGGCGAACGTCAGCGCGCGCATATCGCCCGGCAGTTCGATGGGATCGATAAGCTGCACGGGACCTATCCCTTCACGCATGAGCGCAGCGTGAAGGCCTATCGCATCAACAAGTTTCTGCACGGCCTGATCGAGCCCGAAGCGCGCAAGCGTTTCCTGGCCGATCCCGAGGCCGCGTTCGAGGCGGCGAAGCTTTCCGACGTCGAGCGCGATCTGATCCGCCGCCGCGATTGGCGCGGCATGATCCATTATGGCGTGATCTTCTTCATGCTGGAGAAACTCGGCGCCGTCGTCGGCGTTTCGAATTTGCACATCTACGCGGCGATGCGCGGGCAGACGCTGGAGGAATTCCAGAAGACCCGTAACGCGCCGGGCGCGCTTTATTCGGTCGCCGGCAAGGAGGGACAAGCGACAGGCTGGTCGGCGACGAAAACCTAAAGTACAAAGTTAAAAAAAACGACGAATAACCCCCTGGGAGGTCGACATGGCGAGTTTGAACGTCAACGGACAGGTGCGGCAGATCGATGCTTCGCCAGATACACCCTTGCTTTGGGTGCTGCGCGAACATCTGAAGCTGACCGGCACGAAATACGGCTGCGGCGTAGCGGCTTGCGGTGCTTGCACCGTCCATCTCGACGGCGAGCCGATACGCGCCTGCATCACGCCGCTGTCGCAAGTCGAGGGCAAGCGCGTCACGACGATCGAAGGTTTGCCGGGCGGCGAGAATAATCGCCTCGTCCAGGCGTGGATCGCCGAGCAGGCGCCGCAATGCGGTTACTGCCAGTCGGGCCAGATCATGCAGGCCGCCGGTCTGTTGGCGAAAACGCCGAAACCGTCGCGTGAGCAGATCGTTGCGCATATGGACGGCAATATCTGCCGCTGCGGCAGCTATGCCCAGATCGTCGCGGCCGTCGAACGCGCCGCGGGCGGGAGGTAAGCGCCATGACCAAGAACGCGACTCAAGCCGCCGGCATCGGCCGGCGCGGGTTTTTGAAGGGTTCGGCGGGGCTCGCTTTTGCCTTCGCCCTGGTCGAAGCGGGCGATGTGATGGGGCAGGGTGCGCCCGCGCGCCTCAACGCCTATATCTCCATCGGGACCGACGGCACGATCCGCATTGCCGCGCCCGCGCCCGAAATGGGCCAGGCGACCAATACGGCGCTGCCGCTAATCATTGCCGAGGAACTCGACGCCGATTGGTCGAAAGTGGTGGTGGAGACGGCGGCCGTCGCCGCTGCGTATGACCATCCGATCTTCCGCGCCCAGTTCGTCGTCGGCAGTTTGACGACGCGCGGTTATTGGATGGCGATCCGCACGGCGGGTGCGCAAGCCCGCCGCGTCCTGATCGACGCCGCCGCCCAGCGCTGGAATGTACCGGCCGGCGAGCTATCGACCGAGCCGAGCGCCGTTGTCCACAAGGCGAGCAATCGGCGTTTGGGCTATGGCGAGATTGCGTCCTTCGCGCAAATGCCGGCGCAGTTGCCGGAAATTCGGCCGGATATGCTGAAGAAGCCCGCCGATTTCCGGTTGATCGGGCGCGACGTGCGCCGCTGGGACGTGCCCGCGAAGTCGACCGGCAAGGCGGTCTATGCGATCGACGTGCAAGTGCCCGGCATGCTCTATGCCACGCTGGCGCGCTCGCCGGTGATGGGATCGACGCCGCGCGGACATAACGGCGCGGAACTTACGCGCCGTCCCGGCATCGTCGCAGTCGTGCCGCTTGCTCAAGGTGTGGCGGTCGTCGGCGATAAGATCGAAACGGTTCTGGCCGCGCGCGCCGATTTGAAGGTCGATTGGTCGCCCGCACCCGGATCGAATTTCGATTCCGATCGCGGGCGGGAGATGTATCTCGCCCATGTGCGCGATCCCGCTGGGCAGAAGGTCGTCGTCGGCCGGCGCACGGGCGACGCCAACGCGGCGCTGCAATCGGCCGCGCGCGTCGTGTCGGGCGAGTTTACGACCGACTACGTTTATCACGCGCAGATGGAACCGTTGACCTGCGTTGCCTCGGTCACCGCCGACGGCGTGGAGGTGTGGACCGGCACGCAATGGCCGTCGCGCGCGCGCGACGATGCGGCCAAGGCGGCCGGCGTGCCGCCCGAAAAGGTCAAGGTCAACATGATGCCGATGGGCGGCGGCTTCGGCCGGCGCGCGCAGCTCGAATACGTCGTCGAAGCGGTCGAAGTGTCGAAGGCCGTCGGCAAGCCGGTCAAGTTGATGTCGACGCGCGAGGACGACGTCGCCAACGCCCATTGCCGGCCGATGACCGCGCACAAGATCGATGTCGGTCTGGACGCGGGCGGCAAGATCGCGGGCTGGCGCCATCGCATCGCGGCCGATCTGGTGGTGACGCAAGTCTACGGCCAGCCGCGCCTTGACGCGCAGAACGGCGTCGATCACATCGTCATGGCGCATGCCGATGTGCCGCTCTACGACGTCGCGTCGCATTTGGCCGAACATGTCTACGAAGCGCCGGGCGTGCGTTCGGCGGCGTGGCGCGGCATCGGGGCGGGGCCCAACGCCTTCGCCATCGAAGCGATGATCGACGAACTCGCGGCGCTCGCGGGCGAGGATCCCGTCGCCTATCGCATGAAGCTGCTGAAGGACCGGCGCGCGCGCACGGCGGTCGAAGTCGCGGCCGATATGGCGGGCTGGCCCAAAGCGTCGCGCGGCGAAACGGGTTTCGGCATCGCGATGTCGCGCTTGGGCGTGCCGCAGCTGGGCGAGTCCATCGCCGTGACCATCGTCGAGGTGGCGCTGGACCGCGCACGCGGCAACATCGCCGTGCGCAACATGTGGTGTGCGGCCGATGTCGGCTTGCCGATCCAGCCGCGCAATATCCGCCATCAGGTCGAAGGCTCGCTCGTCTGGGGCTTGTCGGCCGCGCTGTCGGAACGCATCACCTTCAAGAACGGTGCCGTTCAGCAGCAGAACCTGTCGGATTACGAAGTGCTGCGTGTGTCGCGCTTGCCAAAGACCGAGATCAATATCATCCGCAGCGGGGAGATTCCGTTGCCCGTGGGTGAGCTCGGGCTTGGCACCGTGGCGCCCGCGATCTCGAACGCGGTACGCGCGTTGACCGGCAAGCGGCTCGCCGCGTTGCCGTTCACGCCGGACCGGGTGCGCGCGACGCTCGCTTAGGAGGGGTTGCCGACCACGATCTGGATGCGATCGCAATCGCCCCGCGAGGGCGTATTGCGATCGCTCGCTCGGACGGGTTCGAGCAACATCGCGACAAGCTCGGAGGTGCCGACATCCGGATTGCGGTCGCGCACGTCACGCAGCCGCTTTTCCACGAACCTGCCGATCGCGCGTTCGGGCAGGCCGCAATCGCGCGCCTTGGCGGCGAAGGTGCCGATCTCGCGCACTTCGACGCTCACTTCGCGATCGGGCTGGCGCAGCCAGATGGCGCCCAGGAAAACCGCGACGAAAAGCACCAGGCCCGCGACGGTCGCCGCATCCCGGGTTTTCAGATCGCGCAGGAACATGGCCGTCACCGTCGCCATATGCGGTACGGGCCCGTATCGAGGTGGACAAAGCCGCGCTTACCGTAATTGCCGATGCCGCCGATTTTCTCGCGTCCGGCGACGGAGGCGATGGCATTGGGCGAGCGGCCGAGCATCGTTACGTCGACCGCGCGCCCGAGCATATGCATCGATCGCCGCGCGGCGGTTTTCTCGACGCGACGGATCTGGTTTTGCGAGCGCGCGGTTCGATAGGCGGAAAGGATGCGCCAAGGCTCGTCGGCATCCAGCCGGTTGCCGACGCGCCATAGCGCGTCGAGCAAGGGCACGTTGAGGCGCGCATGCGCGCCTGTACGATGGTCGCGCAAGATGCGCGCGATCGCCTTTCCCGCTGCATCGTCGAGCTTGCCGTCGCGCCAGTAGACGCCGTTCCAGGATTCGCCGGTATTGACGTTGACGAAGGACAGGCCGCGCGTCGCGGGCAAGCGCATCGGGGCCGCTTCGGTCGCGGACGGCGCGAGTGTCAACGCGGCGAACGCCGCGCCGATTCCAGCGAGTGCTGTGCGTCGCGGCACGACAGGCTCAACTTGCGGCTGATCGCCGCAAAGCGAGCAGTCGCAACCCATATCGGCCGTGTCCGCCGGATCGAAGCACGCGAAACGCATATCGCATGTCTAGGGGGCGAACGTGCTGCAACGCCATACGGAAGCACACTTATTCGCGTCGTCTGCGGACGGCCGGGTTGCTAATGCGCCCTCGCACGCCTAGCTTTGCGCGATGGAAGCACAGGCGCGAATTTTGCGACTTGCCGGCTTGTCCGGGTCGGGGTTGAGCGGCGCGGCGGCGAAGCTTGCCGTCTTCGTCGCGGTCTATGTCGCGTCCGATTGGATCAGCAATATCGATCCGCAAACGCCGTTCGGCTTCACGTTGTGGAATCCGCCGGCGGCACTGGCGCTGTTCCTGGGCCTCGTCTGGCGTTGGCGCGCCTTGCCGGCCATCGCCATCTCCGCGGCGTTGTCGGGGATTTTGATTCGCGGCTATGCGCTCGATCTGCATTCGGCCTGGGTGACGCCGGCGGTGCTGTCGTTCGGCTATGCCGCACTGGGCAAAGCACTCGCCTCGCGCAGCGATGCGGCTGCCCCCCTCGCCGAGCCGATGTCGGCTCTCGCCTTCATGCTGCTGGCGATCTTCGGGGCGGGAGGCATCGCGGTCCTGCATGTCGGCGTGTTCGCGGCGTTCGGATTTCTCGATCCGTCGATGCTGCTCGCCTTGTCGACGCGCTCGTGGATTGGCGACGCGACCGGCATCGCGGTCATGCTGCCCGTGCTGGTGCAGTTCGGCGCCGTGCGGGCGGAAGAAGGCTGGCGCGACATCGCGACGGCCGACACGTTTGGCGCGATGGCCGCCGCCGCCACACTCGCCGGTATCGCGATTTTGGGTCCCGGTGCCACCACCAACCTCGCATATCTCGTCATTTTGCCGGTCGTGTGGGTCGCGGTGCGGCGCGGCCTTTCGGCCACGCTCGCCACGCTGTTCGCGATCCAATGCGCGATCATTCTGTTCATCGTGCAGGACGAAGCGGCCGATACGGCCTTCTCCGAATTTCAGGTTTTGATCGTCGTCGTCGCGATGACCGGGCTGATTTTGGGCTCGGCGGTCGGGCATATCCGCCGCTCGGCCGACGAACTTGCGCGCGCGCGGGCCGAAAGCGATCGTTTGGCGCGGCTGACGGCAGTCGGCGCGCTCGGCTCGGCCATCGCGCACGAGCTGAGCCAGCCCTTGTTCGCGATCCGCACGGCAAGCCATGTCCTGATGCGAGGGATGGAACGCGACGGCGGAACCGGCGAAATGCTGCGGGCCGCGCGAACGATCGAAAGCCAGATCGAACAGGCGAGCGCCCGCATTCGCGCCTTGCGCGCGGAATTCCAAAGTGCGGGTCCGCTGCCCAGCGTATTCGATCTGGTCGTCGCGGCGCGCCAGGCTGCGCGTATCGTCGACGGCGGCGCCGCCGTCGCGCGCGGACTTTTGACCGTCGAAGACTCGCCGCCGATCCGCGTGCGCGCCGACCGCGCGCATGTCGCCTATATCCTCGACAATCTGTTCCGCAACGCGCTGGCGGCGATCCGCGTGCGCGGGGCGGGCGGGCGCGTGCGCATCGTGTTCGGCACGGCCGACGGTATCGCGCGCGTCGAAGTCGTCGACAACGGTATCGGTATTTCGGACGATCTCGCCGGAAGGCTGTTCGAGCCGATGGTGACCGGCCGTCACGACGGCGTCGGCTTGGGGCTGTTCATCGGCCGTACGCTTGCCGAGCTTAACGATGGCGCCTTGTCGCATCGGGCGACGCACGGCGGCGGTGCGACGTTCGTGTTGGAGCTTCCCGTGGGGGCGAATCAATGATCGACAATCCGACCCTCGCAAACCCAGGCGCGTCTCATGTCGCGATCGTCGATGACGATCCGGCGTTGCGCGACACGTTGACGATGCTGTTCGAAACTTCGGGCTACCGCGTGACCGCGTTTGAATCCGTCGAGGCGTTGCTTGACAATCCGGAAGCCTTGGGCGCGGCCTGTCTGGTGCTCGATCACACGCTGCCGGGCAAGCAGGGCATCGACGCCTTGACGACCTTGCGCGAGCGGGGCCCGTTACCGGCGATCGTGGTTTTGACCGGTTTCGGCACGATTCCGCTCGCGGTGCGCGCGGTACGCAGCGGCGCTTTCGAGTTTTTGGAAAAACCGGTCGAGCCCGACGTTCTGCTCGATGTCGTCGCGCGCGCGGTAAGCCATTCCCAAGCGCGCGGCGAGGCGGCTGCCGTCGAGGCCGAGGCGCGCGAACGGCTTGCCGGTCTTACGCCGCGCGAGCGCGAAGTGCTGGCCCATATGCTGGGCGGCGCCCCCAGCAAGACGATCGCCGCGAAGCTCGATATCAGCCCGCGTACAGTTGAAATCCATCGCGGCCGGGTGATGGATAAGCTCGGCTGCCGGGGCCCCGTGGAGCTGTTCCGGCGTTACGCGGACCTAATCTCCGAGGAGGTGTAGGTAGACACTCGTATTGCGGGAAAAGCGCCGATCGGCGGAAGTGCATACCTAGACGTCACATTACCGGTCTGGGAAAGAGAATATGCTCTATTTGAACCGCCGTGCTCTCGCTGCCATCGACGCCCTGATCGTCCTCGCGCGCGCGCCCGCTCCTGGCCGTATGCAGCGTTCGGAAATCCAAGCCCGTTTGGGGCTCACCGATCGTTCGTTCGAAAGCGCGCTGTTCGAGCTCGTGAAGGCGGGCATGGTCGAATCGCGCCGCGGCGTCGGCGGCGGTTACCGCCTGTCGCGCCCTGTTGAGGCGCTGACCGTCATGTCGGTCCTCCAGGCGCTCGGCGAGACCGGCCGTCCCGCGACCGAGGGCGGCGATGCGCCGGAAGCGGCCGCCAACGGTCCGGCGATCCGCCGTTTGCAGCGCGATTTCTGGAACGGCGTCGAAGCGAAGGTCGTCGATATGCTGTCGCGCACCACGCTGGCCGATATCCTTGAAAACGAGGACGCCCTGAAGCGGGACGGCGCACCGGAAACGGCCGAGCAGCAGCGCGTGCGCGAGCACGCGGACGCCATTCAAGGCGCCTAATTCCCGAACTTGCCGTCCAGCCGGGCGGCGAGCGCGGCCGAAAGTCCGTCGCTCGCGATAGCCGGTGCCGCGCCCATCGCGGTACCGGCTATCGTTTTATGCAGGGCGTCTAGCGACGCAGCCAACGGATCGACGATCGCGACCGTGGTGCGCGCGCGGATCGGCGTCGCAAGCCCCGCAAGCCCCGCACCGCCCAAGATCACGCATTCGGCGCCATCCTTTGCGGCGCAATCCTCGATCGCCGCGACCAGCGATGCGATCGCCGCGTCGGGATCGGCGGCGATCTCCGCGCCCGAGGGCGCCACGGTGCGGATTCCGGCCAGGTTCTTGTTCTTGCCGGACGCGGCCAAAATTTCCCGCAACATGCCGTCCCACAGCGCGCCGCCGGTGACGATCGCGTAACGCTTGCCGCCGGCCGCGTCGACCGAAGCGTCGAGCATACCGACGACCGGTTTCGCCGAAAGCTCGCGGATCGCGCCCAGGCCGGGGTCGCCGAAACAGGCGAGCAGCGTTGCGTCGGTCTGTGCGTCGTGGCGCGCCCACGCGTCCAGCGCGGCGTGTGCCGCGATCGCATAGCCCGCGCGCGTGACGATGTATTTGGCGCCGAAGGCGCCGGTCACCGGCACGATCTCGTCGCCAGGTGCGGCGAGTTTGCGCGCCTCGCGTGCGACAAGTTCGGTAATTGCCGGCGTCGTATTCGGATTCAGCAGCAGGATGCGCATGTCGTCCCGTCAGGGCATGATCTCGCCGCCATTGGGATGCAGCAGCTGGCCGCAGAAATAGCGCGATTCCGCCGAAGCGAGAAATACGAAGCTCGGCGTCATGTCGCCGGGTGTGCCCAAGCGCTTCAAGGGCAGGGCTGCGGCGTGGTCGCGCTTGGCCTTCTCAGGCAGCGGGTCGAAGCCGGTATCGACCAAGCCGGGCGATACGCCGTTCACCAGAATGCCGAACGGCGCCATTTCCTTGGCGAGTGCCCGCGTGAAGCCGATCAACCCGGCTTTGGCGGCGGAATAGGCCGTATAGTTTCCGCGCCCGATATAGCCGAGTTGCGAGCACACGGTGATGATCCGCCCCGATTTGCGCGGCTTCATCGCCTTGGCGGCCGCGCGCGCGCACAGGAAAGCGCCGCGCATATGAACGGCGATCATGCGGTCCCAATCGGCGACCGACATTTTGTCGATCGGCTGCGACTTTTGGATACCGGCATTGTTCACCAGCACGTCCAGCCGGCCGAAAAACTTCTTATGCGCGGCGAATAGCGCGTCGACCTGCTTCTCGTCGGTCACGTCGGCGCGCACCGCGATCGCCTTGCGGCCCAGTTTGACGATCGCCTTGACGGTCGCTTCGGCGGCGCGCGGATTGTCGAACCAGGCGATCGTCACATCTGCGCCTTCGCGCGCATAGGCCAGGGCGACGGCACGGCCGATCCCAGTGTTGGCGCCAGTCACCAGTGTCTTCAAACCCGTCAAACGACCCATCGCGCGTACTCCTTCACGACATGGAGCGATATCAGCAAAAACGGGGCCGGTTTTCATCCCCCTTGCGGGGTATCGCGATCCTCGGCACTTTGGCGCCAACTCATCCCAAGGGGCTTCGATGCCATGCGCCTGCTGCTGATCAACGCGAATACGTCCGATTTCGTCACTTCCAAGGTCCGCGCGGCGGCGCAGGCTTGCGCCTCGCCCGGTACGACGATCGAGGCGGTGACCGGCACATTCGGCGGCCGTGTGATCGGCTCGCGCACCGAAAACGCGATCGGCGAGCATTCGGCCGTCGATCTGGCGGCGAAACACGCAGCCGGTATGGACGGCGTGCTGATCGCGGTGTCCTACGACACGGGCGCCAAGGCGCTGCGCGAAATGCTGGATGTGCCCGTGCTGGGCATGACCGAAGCCGCGTTGCACGCCGCGACGATTTTGGGCGGGCGCGTGGGCATGATCGTTTTCGGGCCGCGCGTGCTGGGGCTATATCGCGACGTGATCGACGCGACGGGCCTTGCGGGCAAGGTCGGCGGCTGGCGCGCGATCGACAATTCCAAGCCCTATGCGCCCGGCGATCAGAGCGAGGTCGAGGAGCAGATCGTCGCAGCTTGCGACGATTTGATCGCCAAGGATTGGGTCGAATCGATCGTGCTGACCGGTGCGGTGATGGCGGGGGTGCCCGCGCGAATCCAGCATCGCGTCGCCGTGCCCGTGCTCGACGGCATCACCACGGGCGTGCCGATGCTCGAAGCGTTCGTCAAATTCAAACCTGCCAAGCCGCGCACCGGCAGCTTCGCGCCGATCACGGGGCGCGAGGCGGTGAATGTCGATCCGGCGCTGATCGCCAAGCTGAAAGGCTGACCGTTTGATCGTCGTTTTCGGTTCGATCAATATCGACTTTCTGCTGCGCGTCGTGCGTCTGCCGGGCGAAGGCGAAACCGTCGCGGGCCAGGACGTCGCCTTGGCGCCGGGCGGGAAAGGAGCGAACCAAGCGCTCGCCGCACGCAGGGCGGGCGCTTTGGTCAAGCTGGTCGGCGCCGCCGGCGACGACGCCTTCGCCGATTTGGCGCTCGCCAATCTCGTCGCATCGGGCGTCGATTTGTCGGGCTTGCGCCGCGCCAAGCGCCCGACCGGGGCGGCGTTCATCACCATCGACGACGCAGGCCGCAATCACATCGTGCTGTCGCCGGGCGCCAATCAGGATGTGAAGGCGGCCGATTTCGGGCCCGTCGCGGGCGGGATTCTATTGGTTCAACGCGAACTGCCCGAAGGCGAAACGCGCGCCTCCCTGCGCAAAGCGAAGGATGCGGGCATGACGACCATCGTCAACGCCGCGCCCTCGGCCGGGTTCGCGGCCGAAATGCGCGACCTTGCCGATATCGTCATCGCCAACGAACACGAGATTGCCGATGTCGCGGGCCGCATCGATACGCCCGAAGCGCTGGCCGTCGATCTCGCCAAGACCGGCAAGACGATCGTGCTCACGCTCGGCGCCGAGGGCGCTCTTGCCGCCAAGGGTGGTCAGGTGTGGCGTGCACCCGCCAGCAAAGTGAACGTGGTCGATACGACCGGGGCGGGCGACACGTTCTGCGGCGCTTTTGCGGCGGCCTTGGACGAGGGCAAGGATATCGGTTCGGCTTTGGCTTTCGCTGCCGCCGCGGGATCGCTTGCCTGCACGGGGCTGGGCGCGCAGAGCGCCACGCCCGATCGCGCCGCTATTTTGAAAGCGTGATCTGGTGGCGATAGATGCCAGCCGATCCCACCCCGACGGCGCCCAGTTTCGTCAGCGCCTCGGGCGATAGGATATCGCGCACGGTCGCGGCGAAATCCGGCATATCGCCCCAGCCTTCGATCAACAGTGCCACGCGCGGGCGCGCGTTCGACGTGCCCCGCGCTTTCTCCTCCGCGTTGACTTCGCCACTCGCGACTTCGTCGGCGACGATGGCCGCGAGCGCGGCGATGCCGGGCGTCGCCATCAGCTTGTCGAACAAGGGCGCGAGGGCGGCGACATGCGCCGTTTCGCCGCCAGGCGCCGTGTTGTAGCGCAACGTCGCCAGCAAGCCGCCATCGGCCGCCCCGCGATTGACCGCCACGCCGCACAAGGATCGCGCGACGTTGCGGAAATGCTGCACGGCCTTCAGCGTCCACGGCGTGGGCGAATTCAACCGCGCGCGATACTCAGGGCCGGCCACGACGGCGGCGTCGCGCGTTTCGTAGATGTTGAAAAAGCCGAGATCGGCGTCGAGCGCCACAAAACGGCGCCCGCGCACGAAACCCGGGATCGCGACGCGCTCGGGCATATGTTCGCCGCCATGCCAGGCGTAGAAATCTGCGAGACCGTCGGGAACGATATCGTGCCAGATCGCAACCGCGCCGTTGCCCTGCAAGCTCATCCGATCAGTCCTTGTTGGCGGCACAACGCCGCGATCTCGGCGCGCTCGGCGCCGGAAATTCCCAATTGAGGTTCGCGCACGGCCGCGCTGGGGAAGATGCCTTGCAAGCGCAGCACTTCCTTCATCCGCGGGCGGAAATCGCGGATGGGTGCGCGCCAGCAATAGCGCGCAATGGGGCCGAGCTTGTCCCAGATCGCCTGCGCTTTGGTAAGATCGCGGTCGCGGCAGGCATGGATCATCGTCCGAAGTTCGGCGGTCGCCGTGCCCGCAAAACCGATCAATGCGCCGTCGCAGCCCATCAATTGCGCTTCGAAGATGAACGTGTCGCTGCCGGTCAGCACGCCGATCGGTCGCTGCAATCGCTTCACCGCTTCGACCGCCTGGATCGTTTGCGTCGCGTCGAAGGACGATTCCTTCATCGCGATCAGTTGCGGGATTTCCGCCATCGCCTGAAGAATGTCCGGCGTGTAATCCGGGCCCCAGCCCTTGGGGAATTGGAAGCAAATGATCGGCAAGCCCGCCGCATCGGCGATCGCGCGGTGATAGCGCACGATCATGTCGGCCGGGACGGGGGCGCCCGAAAAAGTCGGGAAGGCCGGGAACACCGCGAAGCCTTCCGCGCCGTTCTTGGCGAGTTTCTCGGCCTTTTTGGCCGCTGCCTTCGTCGATCCGCCACCCGCCCCGGACAGGAACGGCACGCGCTTTGCGATGGCGCGCGAACACACGCGCGCGACCTCGTAGATCTCGTCGTCGTCGAGCGAGACGACCTCGGACGCATCCATGTTCATGACGATCGCGTCGGGCTTTTGCCCGGCGATCCAATCCATGTAGCGTTCGAGCGTCGCCCAATCGATCGACTGGTCGTCTTTCATCGGCAGGAATGGCGCGGCGATCAAGCCGGAGAAGGGCCGGGGCAGCATAATGCGGGGCCTCAATATTGGATGACGCCGCGGCGCATGAAGCACTCGGTGATTTCTTCGCAGTATTCCGAGAACTTCGCGCTGGCGATGATTTCCTTGTTGCGGGGGCGCGGCAGATCGATGTCGATGATGCGGTCGATCTTGCCGGGGCGCGGCGTCATGACGATCACGCGATCGGCCAGCGCCACCGCTTCCGAAATCCCATGCGTCACGAACAGCGTCGTATGGCGCCGGTCGAGCCATAGTTTTTCCAGATCGATGCGCATCTGTTCGCGCGTCAACGCGTCCAGCGCGCCGAACGGCTCGTCCATCAGCAGCAGCGGCGGATCGTGGATCAGGCCGCGCACGATGGCGCAGCGCTGGCGCATGCCGCCGGACAACTCGCGCGGCATACGATCGGTGAAATCGCCCAACCCGACTTTGCCGAGCAGCCGAAGCGCTTCGTCGCGATATTTTGCCGGGTCGAGCCCGCGCAGTTCCAGCTGCACCAGCACGTTGTCCAGCACATTGCGCCAATCGAGCAGAACCGGCGATTGGAACACGATGCCGATTTCGGTCTGCGGGCCGGTCACGTCCCGGCGCGCGACTTTCACGTTCCCCGCGCTGTTGCGCAGCAGCCCCGCGACGATCCGCAGCAACGTGCTTTTGCCGCAGCCCGAGGGCCCGACGATCGCGACGAATTCCCCCGCCGCGATCGTCAGGTCGACATGCTCGATCGCGTGCGTGACCATATCTCCGCGCCGGAAGACATGCGCCACGCCCGCGATGTCGACGGACGAACCGATTTTGTCGACGCCGTTATGCACTCGGGATGAACTCGTTGGTGTGGAACGCGGTCCAGGGCTGGTTCGTTTGCAGTTCGCGATACTGCTTCAGCAGATCGATCGTCTGTTCCCAGTCTTTCTGGGCGCCGAAGCCGATGCGGCCCTTCGAATTCGCGGAATCGAGCAATTCGAAATCGACCAGCATCTGGTCGAGGGTCGAGGCGGCGTTGAGATCGGGTTTGACCTTCAACGCGGCTTCGACGGCGGCCTTCGGATTCTTCTTCGACTCTTCCCACGAACGCACGCTGGCGCGCACGAAGCGGCGGACCATATCGGGCTTGTCGCGGATGGTCGAAAGCTGCGTGAGGATCGTCATGCCGACGATATTGGCGCCGTGGTCGGCATAGCGCAGTGCGTGCGGCTCGTGGCCCTGATACTTGATCAGGAAGTATTGGTCGTCGGCGCCGCCGAGCAAAGCGTCGGCGCGCTTCTCCAGCACTGCCGCGACCTTGGCCGCCGGATCGACCTGGACAAAGCGGATCTTGCTCATGTCCAGCTTGTTATGGGCGGCGAGCGCCCGGAACAACTGGCCCAGCGGATCGCCGGGCGAAACCGCCAGCGACTTGCCTTCGAGGTCCTTGGGCGTGCGGATACCGGCCGAGGCGAGCGACACGACCGAGAAGCCGGTCGAGTTCAGCAGCGACATGATCGACTTGATCTCCGCCCCGCGCGCGGCGAGGCCGATCAGGCTGGAGGAATCCGCCATGCCAAATGTGTCGGAACCGGCGGCGACGACCTGCACCGTGTTGGCGGAGCCCCGGCCTTCGTTCAGCGTGATGTCGATCCCGGCGTCGCGGAAGGCGCCAATGTCGCGGCCGTAATAGAACGGCACGTGCAGTCCGCCGAGATACCAGTTGAAGCGCAGCGAGACGGCGTCGCGCGCCTGCGCGATCGCCGGGGCGTAGGGGGCGGCGGCGAGGGCCAGCGCGCCCATGCCGAATTTGCGGCGTGTGATCTTCATGGCGTTATCTCCCTTTTGTTTGTTCGTTGGTTATGGCCGTTGTTTTCGTTTATGCGCCGGTCACGCCCGCGGGCCGTTGCGAGACGTGCCAGGGGATGGCGAGCCGTTCGATGAGTTCGACGGCGTAGTAGACGGCGAGGCCGATGACGCTAAGGATGATGATGATCGCGAAGACCATCGCCGTTTCGAACTGCCCGTTATATTGAAGCAGCAGATAGCCGAGGCCCCGGTCGGCGGCGACGAATTCGGCGACGATCGCGGCCGTGGCCGACAGCGCGGCCCCGACCTTCAGTCCGGTGAAGATGTCGGGCAACGCTTGCGGCAATTGGATCGTGCGGAACAGCTTCCATTCGGAAGCGCCCGTCGTGCGCGCGAAATCGGCGATTTCCGGATCGACCGATTTGAAGCCCGCGACGCTCGCGACCACGATCGGGAAGAAGCACAGCAGAAAGACGATGATCACCTTCGGCGCGAAGCCGAAGCCCAGCCAGATGATGAATAGCGGTGCGATCGCGATCTTCGGGATGATCTGCAGGAAGACGACGACCGGGTAGATCGACTGCTCGACGAAGCGGCTGCGCGCCACGACGAGCGCCAGCGGCACGCTGACGACGATCGACAGCAGATAGCCCGCCAGCAATTGGCGCGACGTGACATAGGCCGCGTCCATCACGGCGGGCGCGCGTTTGACGAACTCGACCCACACTTTGGTCGGCGGCGGCAGCAGGTATTCTTTGATGCCGAACAGCTTCACGCCGAATTCCCACAGCAGAAGCAGGATCACGAAAACGATCAGCGGGCCCGCCCGCCGCTTCGTCCAATTCAGCAACGCTTTCATGACGCCTCCGCACCGGGCAGGTCGAACGTCCCGTACGCGGCGGGCATGTTGATCTCGATCAGTTCGAGATCGTCGGAGCGCGCGAGCACGTTATGCGCCACACCGGCGGGCTGCGACAGGCAGTCGCCCGCGCGCACGGTGATCTTGCCCTCGCGCCCGCGATAGCCGAACTCGATCCAGCCTTTCAGCACGATCACGAAATGGCCGGTCATGTCGTGCCAGTGCCAGCCGGTCTCGCCCGGAAACGGTTTGATCGCGCGGATATGCTTGGCGCCGATCTTGCCGCCGCTGGCGGCGGCGAGCCCCAAATCGCGATACTCCACGTCGGCGCGCGGACCGTCGCGGGTGAACGGCGCGTCGGCGGCGACGAGCGCGAGTTTGCTCAACGCCCCGGCCAAGGGCAGCGGCCCGGCATAGGTTGGGTTTTCAGACGGCATTGGCAAGCTCCGGCGGAAGGGCGGCGGGCGAGCGGCCGACAAGGCCGGCGCGCAAGGGCCAGATGGCGGAAAGTTCTTGGGCCGCGGCGGCGAGGGTGCGCGCGAATTCGGCGCGACGTTCGGCCGGGAAGCGGCTGATGGGCCCCGCGAGGCTCAGCGTACCCGCGACGGGCGCATCTGGTTGCGGCGACACGCGGAACGTGACCGCGACGGCGGCCGTGCCCAATTCCGCTTCCTCCAGCGCAAGGCCGTAGCCGCGCGCGCGCGTTTCGCGCAGTTTCGCTTTCAGCGCCTCGATCGTGCGCACGACATTGGGGCCGAACAAGGCGGCACGCGGGAAACCGGCGGCGGTGACGATGCGCACCGCGTCCTTCTCCGGCAAGGTCGATAGCCAGATCGATCCCACGGCGGTCGGGTGCAGGGCGACCAGGAACCCGGTATCAGGATCGTAGCGCAGGCCGTGGCGCGCGCCCTGGGCTTTCGCGACCCAGATGAGGCGCTCGTTGTCGACGATGGTCAGACGCGCAAGCTCGCCGCTATCGCGCGCGAGCCGATCGAGGATCGGCTGCGCCACATCGTTGATGCCCAGCCCCGCATATTGGCGCAGGCCCATCAGGCCCAGCTTCATCGTCAGCGCATAGTCGGCGGAGTTTGGGTCCTGCTGGACAAAACCTTTTTCGATCAGCATCGCCAGCAGGCGATGGACGCCACTTTTCGGCAGTTTCAAACGTTCGCCGATATCGGTGATCGACAAGCCGCCCGAATTGGCCGCAAGCAATTCGAGAATATCGAGCGTGCGGCGCGCGGCGGATTTCCCGCCGGCCGCTTTGTCGCCCGCCGATTTGCGCGTGACCGCCAAACGCTTTCCCCGTACCGCTCCTGTTATAAATCGGAACGTTGTTCCAGTTTGTGTAGGAGCGAAAGGCGAGTCAAGCCGGACTCTTGCACCGGGGATGCGTTTTGGACCACGTTCAGGGTATGATGTTCCGCATGCGCCCCCTCCGCATTCTTCGCACCATGTTGCTCGTTTTGGCTGTGCTGCTTGCCGGACCCGGCATCACCGCCTTGTCGCGCGCGTCCGACAACAACGATTGGCGGCGTGCGAGCCGCGAGGCGATGGGCTTGGCGCCCGATCCCGCCGTCGCGCGCCAGGCGATGATCCGCGTCTATGGTGCCCGCACGCGCGGCTGGCGCGGCGCGTTCGGCGTTCACACCTGGATCGCGGTGAAGCCGGAAAACGCGGCGACGTGGACGACCTACGAGATCGTCGGCTGGCGCTCGCGCTGGGGCGGCGACGGACTGGCCGTGTCGCAAGGGGCGCCGGATCGGCGCTGGTTCGGCGCTGAGCCGGAGCTTTACGCGCATCTTGAAGGGCCGGGCACGCAGGAAGCGATTCAGCGCGCGATCGCGGCGGCCGAAGCCTATCCCTATCGCAACGAATACGGTCTGTGGCCGGGGCCGAACTCAAACACCTTCACCGCGATGGTCGCGCGCGCCGTGCCGGAATTGCGCCTCGATCTGCCGCCCACGGCGATCGGCAAGGATTATCTCGGCGGTGCGACGATCGCAGCTCCCGCGCTTTCAGGGACCGGTGTGCAGTTTTCGCTGTTCGGCTTGCTCGGTCTCGTCGTCGCGGCGGAAGAAGGTATCGAGATCAACGTCGCGGGCCTGACCATCGGCATCGATCCGCTGGGTCTGGGCGTCAAGCTCCCCGGAATCGGCCGCCTTGGGCCCGCGCAGGATCCGGCGCGGCAGCTTTAGCGATTAATGCTCGTCGATGCCCGCCGGATTGGCGGCCATGGCGTCGTCGAGAAGTTCCGAGACGCGCCGGCACGCATCGTTATATGGCTGCGAGGTGCGGAATGCGGTGCCTCGCGGATAGCCCGCATCGACGCCGAGCTCGCCAACGATACGGCCCGGGCGCGCGGCCATGACGACGATGCGCGTCGACAGATAGACGCTTTCGTAGACCGAGTGCGTGACGAACACGACCGTCCAGCGCTGCTTGTTCCACAGATCCAGTAGATCGTTGTTGAGTTTGAAGCGCGTGATTTCGTCCAGCGCCGCGAAGGGCTCGTCCATCAGCAGCACTTTGGGCCGCATGACGAGCGCGCGCGCGATCGACACGCGCATTTTCATGCCGCCCGAAAGCTCGCGCGGGTAGGATTTGGCGAAACGCTCCAGCCCGACCATTTTCAACGCTTCGGCGACGCGGTCGGGCACTTCCCCTTTCGGCCGGTCCTTCAGCGTGAAGGGCAGGGCGACGTTGTCGAACACCGTCGCCCAGGGCATCAGCGTGGGCTCCTGGAACACGAAACCGATCTCGCGCTCGGGCTTGCCCGACGCGTCGTACATCGCCGTCGGCCATTCGATCTCGCCTTCGCTGGCTTCGCCGAGCCCCGCGATCATGCGCAACGCCGTCGATTTGCCGCAACCCGAGGGCCCGAGCAGCGAGATGAACTCGCCCGGCATGATGTCGAGATCGAGGCCGCGGATCGCTTCGGTGCCGTTGGAGAAGACCTTGCGGATTCCCTTCAAACGCACGAGCGGGCGGGCGGGGATGGAACCGTCGTCCATTTCAAGCGCTCCGCGTCACGAGATTGGAAAGCGGATAGCGATGGACTTCCGCGAGCAGGCGATTGAAACCGGCGGCGGCGTGATCGATGCACGCCTTGCCGCGGGCGGTGTCGGCGTCCTTGGCGTTGCCGCAGGCGCCGGCCGGATTCAGATCCTGCGTTTGCCAGCCGAAGCCGATGCGCCCTTCGGGCATCAGGAATTCGTATTCCTTCTCCATGGCGACGGAGATCGACACGAAATCGGCGGCGTGTTCCATCTGCACCAGATCGGGGCGGCTCGCGAGCATCATCGAGGTTTCGACCGACCCGCCATGGATGCCGTGGGTGAGTTCGAGTTCGGGGAACAGACCGTCCGGCACGCCGAAGGAGAATGTGGCGCAGGTGACAACGAACATGTCGAGCCGCACGCGCAGATCGCGCGCGACGATATCCAGCACTTGCGGCTGGCCGCCATGCGAATTGACGATCACGAGCTTGCGAATTCCGGCGCGATGCACGCATTCGCCGAGTTCCGTCCACATCCGGATCAGCGTTTCGGCCGAGAAGGACAATGTGCCCGGGAAGGCGAGATGCTCGTTCGATTTGCCGACCGGCATCGCGGGCAGCACGGTCACCGGCAGATCGGCCGGCATGGTTTCGACCGCGCGCGCGACGACGGCTTCGTTGAGGCAGGCGTCGACATAGACCGGCAGATGCGGCCCGTGCTGCTCGATAGCCGCGACCGGCAAGACGGCGATCGTATCCTTCGGCAGGCGTGCGAACTCGGCGGTCGTCATGTCGCGCCACCAGCGGCGCGGCAGTCGGGGGGAAGTCGTCATATCGATCAATTCTCGCGTTTCACTTCGCTCTCGTGCCAGCGATGCAGCAGCGCCCATTGCAGCCACATCGTGGCGTAGAACAGTACGATGCCGAAGGCCGAGAGCATCAACAGCGCCGCGAACATGCGCGGCACGTTCAGCATGTTGCCGCTTTCGATGATGCGCCAGGCGAGGCCCGTGGCCGAACCTGAGCCCGCCGCGAACTCCGCCACCACGGCGCCGATCAACGCGAGGCCGCTGGAGACGCGCACGCCGCCCAGGATATAGGGCAAGGCCGAGGGAAGCTGGAGATAGCGGAACTTCTTCCAGCCCGACGCGCCGTAAAGATCGAACAGGTTTTTGAGGCCATGATCGGCGGAGCTAAGCCCGATCGTGGTGTTCGACAGGATCGGGAAGAACGCGACGATCCAGGCGAGGATGAGCAGCGCCAGCCAAAGCCGGTCGAGCCCGATCCAAATGATGATCAAGGGTGCGATGGCGACGACGGGTGTCACCTGCAACACGACCGCATAGGGCCACAGCGTGCGCTCGATCGTCCGGTTGAGCGTGAACAACACGCCCAACGTCATGCCGGTGACGACGGCGGCGAGGAAGGCGACGACCGTGACGCGCGTGGTGAACCACAGCGAGCCAAGCAGCGAGGGTCCGTCCGACCAGAACGCCATCGCGATCAGGCTGGGGGCGGGCAGTACGAATTTCGGAATCTTCCAGGCCGTAACCGACCATTCCCAGAAGGTGAGAAAGGCAATCCCCGCCGCGACCGGCAATATCCAGCGCGAGTGTTTCGACCAGAGCGCCCCGATCACGCCGGCACCGCGCGCGATTCCGTTTCGCCATGCGCTTCCAGCAATTCGCGCAAGCGCCGGCGCATGACCAAGCCCGGCTTGTCCGACGGCATATGGAATTCCTCGCCATCGACGACCGCGAGCGGCACGTCCGGGCTGCAGCCTTCCAGGATCAGCTTGTCCTCGTCGACGATCTTGCGGTCGAAGGCGATGACTTGTTCGGTCGAGACGTCGGCTTCCGTGTCGTTGCGGAAGCAGAACTGGATGACCATCGTGCGCGCGTCCTCCATCGGCGTGGCGGCCGTGACGATGGTGTGGCGCAAGCCGTTGGGATAGGTGATGCCAAGGCGCCGCGCGAAGGGCATGAACCACGTATTGGTTCGCCGGCGCGTGGTGGTACCTTCGGCGATCTTCAGCGCATCGGCGGAATCGCCGCCGCGCACATCGACCTCGCTTTCGACGTAGTAGTCGAAGCCGTTCGCGTGTTCGGTGACGACCGGCATTTGTTCGGGCAGCGGACGCGACGTGCTGCCGAACGTGCCGCGATGGACGAAGGCGGGATGCGCCACGTCGAAGGAATTTTCCATCAAGCGCAGCGCGCCGATCTTCCACTCCTCGTAGAACTGATCGACGCGGCGGAAGCCCGGCTCGTTCGCTTCCGGAATTTCGGGCAGCGGCGTCAGCGGATCGCCCATCGCCACCCAGATATGGCCGTAGCGTTCCTCGACGCGATAGCCCTCGACGGCGATCTTGCCGGTCGCGGTCGGGTTTTCGCGCTGCGGGATACGCACGCATTTGCCCGAGCAATCGAACGTCCAGCCGTGATAGCCGCAGACGATGTTGCCCGTTTCGTCGAGATAACCAAGCGACAGCTTGGCCGAGCGATGCGGGCAGCGATCGGCGATCGCGGCGAGGGTGCCGTCCGGCTTGCGCCAGACGACGATATCCTCGCCCAGCAGGCGGAACGGTTTCGGCCCGTCCGCGAGATGTGCGGCGCGGAACACCGGATACCAGAAGCGGCGCAAGATCGGCTGGCGGGTGGGTAGCATGTCGGTTACTCCGCCGCTTGAGCGGGACGCGTGTGACGCGTGACTTCGGTTTCGCCATGCGCGGCCAGCAATTCGCGCAGCTTGCGGCGCATGACGAGACCCGGCTTGTCCGACGGCATATGCTGCTCGAAACGATCGTCGAGCGGCACGTCCGGATCGCAGGATTCGAGGATCACCTTGTCCTCCAATGTCACCGCGCGGTCGAAGGCGTTGACGTCGGCGGCCGGCGCTTGCTCCTCGGTGTCCGAGCGATAGCACCATTGCACCAGCATGGTCGTGTCGTCGGTCATCGGCGTCGCCGCCGTGATGATCGTGTGGCGCAGGCCGTTGGGATAGGTGATCCCCAGGCGCCGCACGAACGGCATGAACCATGTATTCTTGAGCTTGCGCACCGTATCGCCCGGATCGGCGCTGAGCACCTTCGAGGCGAGATCGCCGCGGATCTTGACCGGGATTTCCGCGCGCAGATGGAAGCCGTAATCGTATTCCTCGATCTCGTTTTTCGCCGGGATCGGTTCCGACGCTTCGCCGAAGGTCTTGCGATGCGTGAAGGCGACATGCGCGTTATCGAAGGAATTCTCCATCAAACGCAGCGCGCCGATCTTCCAGGACTCGTAGAACTGATCGATGTGGCGCAAGCCCGGCTCGTCGGCCTCCGGGATATACGGCAGATCGGCGAGCGGTTCGCCGAGCACGACCCAGATATGGCCGTAGCGTTCGGCGGCTTGGTAGCCGCCGATGCGCATTTTACCGGTCGCGGTCGGGTTCTCGCGCTGGGGAATGCGCACGCATTTGCCTGTGCCGTCGAACGTCCAGCCGTGATAGCCGCAAACGACGTTGCCTTCCTGAAGGAAGCCGAGCGAGAGCTTGGCCGAACGATGCGGGCAGCGATCCTCGATGCAGGCGACGCTTCCGTCGGCTTGACGCCACAGGACGATATTCTGCCCCAGCAGTGTAAAGCCGAAGGGCTTTTCGGCCGTGACGTCCGCCGCGCGTGCGACGGGGTACCAGAAACGGCGCAGCACCGGTTGCTTGGTGTTCAACATGAGGATCGCTCCCGATCTTCGAGTTCGCGGATTAAAGGCCGCGGCGCTTGTTGATGAAGTCCAGCGTGAAGCCCGAGCGCCAGTCGAAATCCGGCTTGTACAAGCCCTGGTCGCGCATCATTTCGAAATGGCCCTTGAAGCGTTCTTCCGTGATCGCGCCGATGCCGAATTTGCGCGCGTCGTCATTCACGATCAGCTCGTATTTCTTCATCGTCTCGAGCGCGAAGGCCATCAGCTCGGGCGTGTTGTCCGGGTTGTCCTTCTGGATCAGCGCGTTCGCAGGCGCCGGGTCCTTCAGATAGTCGATCCAGCCGTCGATCGTGCCGTCGACGAAGCACTGCACGTTCTTCGGCTTCTCCTTGATGTATTTCGTCGGGAAGATGATCAGCGACGAGTAGGAGAGATAGCCGAAATCCGCGAACAGGAAGACCTTCGGGTCGACATTGCCCTCGGTCTTCACCTTGAAGGGCTCGCTCGACACGAAACCCTGCTGGATCGCGTTCTTGTCGATCAACCACGGACCCATCTGGAACGTGTAGGGGCGGATTTGCGAGTCCGTGAAGCCGTAGCGTGCGCGCAGGAACGGCCAATAGGTCGTGCGTGCAGACTGCGCGATCAGGATCGGCTTGCCGCGCATATCCTCGATCTTCTCGATCCCATTGCCCTGATGGGTCATGAAGATCTGCGGCGATTTCTGGAACGACGCGGCGACCGCCTTCGCTTCGAAACCGGCCTCGTTCAGGCGGAACGGGTCGTCGGTGTAGGAACCCATCATCGCGTCCACCGCTCCGCCGGCCAGCAGCGCCTTGGCATCCGTGCCGGGGCCGCCCATGCGGATCGTCACGTCCAAACCGCAAGCTTTGTAAAAGCCCTTGGCGACGGCTTGGTAGTAGCCGCCATGTTCGGCCTGGGCACGCCAACTCGACAAGAAGTTCAGTTTCTCCTGCGCCGAAACGGGGGCGGCGGCCAGCAAGCCGGCCGCCAAAAGGGTCGCCAATCGCAGTTTCATCACCGGGCTCCATCCTCGCAAAAGAACGACGGCCGCCGCTGGGGGCGCGGCCTCTGCCCCTAAAAGGAGCAAGCGCCATGCCAGAGACGAGTCGCGCCAAGCCTTTGGCGTTCTTGTTGCATTGGCCTTGGGGAATACGCGGCGCCGACCGGTTGAGTGCCGCTTACATAGGCAAGCCCATGCGCGACACAATCGATCCCGCCGCCCGTCTCGCCGCGTTCCGCGCGGAGATCGGCGATATTCCGCTTACCGACGATTTGCAGACGCGCAAGGCGATGAGCCGGGACTGGTCGTCGGTTTCGCCATTGCTGCGCAAATCGCTGCGCGGACGTATCGCCGACGCGGTTGCCGCGCCGCGCAACCGCACGCAGATCGTGACGCTGATCCGTGCGGCCGTCCGGACGGGGATGCCGCTGATCGCGCGCGGCGGCGGAACGGCGAATTACGGCCAATCGGTGCCGCTGGCGGGCGGGGTGACGATCGATTTCCGGCATTTCTCGGGCATCGTCGCGCATGACAAGACGCGCGTGCGGGCGCTGGCGGGCACGAATACGGATGCGCTCGATGCCGAGTTGCGCGCCGTCGGCACGGAACTGCGCATTCATCCGTCGACGCGCCATGTCTCGACCCTTGCCGGATTCATCGCCGGCGGTTCGGGCGGGATCGGATCGATCCGCTGGGGTTTGCTGCGCGATCGCGGAAATATTTCGGCGATCAAGCTGCTGTCGATCGAGGAGACGCCCCGCGAGATCGAACTGCGCGGGAAGGACGTGCTGCTCGCGCATCATGCCTATGGCACCAACGGGCTGATCGTCGAAGTCGAAATGCCGCTGGAGCCGGCCTGGGAATGGCGCGAACTCGTCTTCGCCTTTCCCGATTTCAAAGCTGCGCTCGATGCCGGATTGCGACTTGGTCACGAGGACGCGCTGCTGCTCAAGGTTCTGTCGCTGCAGGAATGGCCGATCGCGCGCTTGATGCCGGCCTTGGGTGCCGTCGTGCCCGAAGGCCATACGATGATCTCGACGATGGCCGCCGCCCAGCACCGCGACGAGGTCGTGGAACTCGCGGCCGAGTATGGCGGGCGGCTCGTTCACGACCATGCCGAGGGTCAGGGACCTTACGGCGAACCGCTCTATCGCTTCTGCTACGGCCACTCGCTGATGCAGGTGCAAAAGAAGGACATGAAGTTTACGAGCGTGCAGACGATGTTCGGCGGCGACGATCTGCGCGGCCAGTTGCTGGGTCTGCATCCCGAGTTTGCGGGCACGATGCCGTTCCGCCTCGAGTTCCAGAAATCGCAAGGCAAGCTCGTCGCCGTCGGTTCGCCGCTGTTTCTCTACGAAAGCGAAGCGCAGATGGCGGATGTCGTGCGCCGGGTTCAGGCGAGCGGCGCCCACGTCGCCAATTCGCACACCACGTCGATCCGCAATGTCGGCATGAAAACGCTCACCCAAGCCGATCTCGACTTCACCCGCGCCATGGACCCGCATGGTTTGCTGAATCCCGGCAAGGTCGATCTGGCCGACGAGACCCTGGCGACCGAGCTCGACGTCAGCGGCTGGCATTTCGAGGGAGCGCAGACGCGCTGAGCTTGTTGCCCGGCGCGCTGCGAAAGCGTAGGGAAGGGGGATGCAAGCCCCCCCGATCGCCTTCGACAACAGTTACGCCAAACTGCCCGAGCGCTTCCATGCCAAGCTGCCGCCGACGCCTGTCGCGGCCCCCGCTTTGCTGCGCATTAATGTCGAGCTCGCGCGCGATCTGGGTATCGATCCGCATTGGCTGGCAAGCGCGGACGGCGTCGCGACGGTCGCCGGCAATGCGTTGCCGCCGGGGGCGGAGCCGCTGGCGATGGCTTATTCCGGCCATCAATTCGGCCATTGGTCGGGGCAGCTTGGCGACGGCCGCGCGATCCTGCTGGGCGAGACGACTGGGCGCGACGGCAAGCGCTACGACATCCATCTGAAGGGCTCGGGGCGCACGCCGTTTTCACGCGGCGGCGACGGGCGCGCGGCGATCGGCCCGGTCTTGCGCGAATTGGTCGTCAGCGAGGCGATGCATCGCCTGGGCGTGCCCACGACGCGCGTCTTGTCGGCGGTGATGACGGGCGAAGCGGTGCTGCGCCAGGACGGTCCGTTGCCCGGCGCCGTATTGGCGCGCGTGGCGCGCGGCCATGTCCGCGTCGGAACGTTCGAACACTTCGCATCGCGCAACGACCGCGAGGGGCTGACAACGTTGACGGATTACGCGATCGAACGCTTCGATCCGGAATTGGCGGCATTGGGGCCCGATCGCGTGTTGGCGTTGCTCGACGCCGTGATCGCGCGCACGGCGAAGCTTATCGCGCAATGGCAATGTCTCGGTTTCATACACGGCGTGATGAACACCGATAACGTGACGATCTCGGGCGAGACGATCGATTACGGCCCCTGCGCCTTTATGGACGTCTACGATCCCGATGCCGTTTTCAGCTCGATCGATCATGGCGGCCGCTATCGTTACTCGAACCAGCCGCGCATCGGCCATTGGAACATGGCGCGCTTCGCCCAGTGCTTGCTTGCCATCGTCGAAGGCGACGGCAAGGTCGCGGTCGAGACGGCGCAAACGAAGCTCGACGCGTTTCCCGTTCTATTCGAGCAAGCGTGGCTTGGCGGCATGCGGCGCAAGCTTGGCCTGCTAACCGCGCAAGACGGCGACCGGGAATTGATCGAAGCGTTCCTCGCGCTGCTTGCCGAAACGAAATCCGATTTTACGAATACGTTCCGACTGCTTTGCGACGATCTGACGCTGGACGGTTTCGAAACGTGGCGCACCGCGTGGCTTGATCGGCGCGCGCGCGAGGATGTGCTACCGGAAGCGCAGCGCACCGCGATGCTGGGCGCCAATCCGGCCTTCATTCCGCGCAACCATCGCGTAGAAGCGGCACTCGCGGCGGCGCAAATCGGCAATCTTGCGCCGTTCGACGAATTGATGGACGTGCTGAAGGCGCCCTACGACGACCGCCCGGAATACGCGGACTACAAAACGCCGCCCGCCGAACACGAAATCGTCCGCGCGACCTTTTG
>VFQN01000256.1_pt1 | contig 106872 bp, 169 predicted proteins | sample 3512371 | NCBI WGS metagenome assembly VFQN01 (sample SAMN10412370, study PRJNA504923) | tailings metagenome | isolation source: Replicate 2 from Balatoc abandoned mine | place: Philippines: Itogon, Benguet | collected 2017-08-28 | reverse complement strand
AGCCAACGATCAGCCACCAAAGTACTCAAAGTCGTGCTGTATCCAGCCGCCTGCAGAAAAGAACTCAATCTCAACCCCCTTCCGCCAGCGGGGCTTCAGGCCCTGCTGCAGCAGCGAGTTGAACACGGTCTGCCGCTCCCTCCTGCTAAAACCTGGTTGTGACTGCCACACCAGCTCACACCGCCAACAACACGGACAGCCTCGCTTGGTCACTTGCCACAGCACATTATGCATCGGCCCTCGTGCGCCTTACATAACTCTCAGCTCACACTCAGCCGTCCGGGGACCACAATAACGACCAACATACAGCATGCAGGATTCAATCAGGCCCGCTCAGGTCCACAGCCGCACACAGCTGCTCCTCCTGGTCTCCCCGATGTCCTATAACACGCGGGGTCGTGGGACGCCGCCTCTCCGTCAGCATCCCACTGCACAACAGTCCAACTCTTATAGGCAGGCTTAAGCCTTGATCACCCTAACCGCCCTCCCTTTGCCACCGACCCGTTGCACTTTGCCCGTCCTACTGCCTGCCGCCTCCCTTCCCGTCTTAAAACAACATCATTGTCCCTTCTTTCCGTTGAAGGTCCGCCCCAACTTCCCACTACCGGTACTACCCTAGCTTTGTTCTCTGCGCCGGCCCCCGCCTCCCTCCTCCCCTTCGAGCCTCACTTCCCCTCCGGCGCGGGCTCCTGCTCCAACTTCAGGATGTGCTGCCACTGCGCCTCCGTGACCGGCTGCACGCTCAGCCGGGACCTGGGCACACGCATGGGGGCAACATGGGAAACAAGATGCCATGGGTTTTTGGATCACGACAAGATGAAATGGATGCCCAGCCGCGGAATGCGACGGTGCAGAGCTTGCGTAAGGTGGCACCTCAGCGGGCTTGACAGCATGACAGGCCGAGGTGGGCTAGGAACGCAAAGCACCCAACCTGCCACCATGCGACACGGCGCGGCCGTACGCAGCCCCCAACAATGCCCCAGGTCCGCTGAAGCCCGCGGCCCCCAGGGGAACAAAGTAATAACGCGAGTTGTTGGCGGTGGTAGGAGTAGCGGTAGCAGTCCGGTAAGGGGAGCTCCCCTGGCGGCCGTTGGCCAACTGCCCACCCCGGCTGGTACCGCACATGCTTGGACACCGCGACACGGTCACAGTTTGACAACACTGCTACTGTAGATGCCCGCCGACCTGCCCTATTCCATGCTCGGCTCGCCTTTCGACCCAACCCACTTGTTGATGAGCGTCATGGAGCGGATGGGCTCCCCCCGCTCGCCCTCCGCGCGCAGCTCCGCCAGCGTGACGGGCCGCACCGTGCGCCGCACCAGCTGCACGTCAACCATCCACCACTTGGGGGACTCGGGGGTGCTGTGGAAGGAGCGGCGGCACAAGGATGCAGCGCCGATTGTGACAAGCTGCACAGCTATGCGGAGCATACGGTAGTATTGTGCCTGCTAGGATGTAATCTAAAGGCCGCGCAGTGCAGAGTACGACCGTCCTATGGTTAGCTATCCCCTACTCATTGTCAGGCATTCAGGCGTTCTCCGCTGCTGGCTACCACCGCACCTGCACAGCAGGTTGCTTCCCATTCATTGCGCGAAACGGGACTCTTCTCACACCCCACACCCACGCCCACACACATCATGTGGGTAAGGCTCAGGGCCAGCAGTCCATTCAAGCGGCACCCCACCTGCGCTCATCGTAGTACTTGGAGCTCTTGTTGAAGGCGAAGTGGTCCGGGTAGGCCTCCCGCACCACGCGCACCACGCCCACGATGGCGGGCACCTGCCACGTGCCACGTGTGCCACGTGTCAAATACCACGTGTCAGCAAAGCGGGCGGGCGGGCGTGTTCCCGCTTGCCGGGTATTGCCAGGCCATGCGAGCGGCTGTGCTTTGGCACTCACCCACGCACTGCTTTGCGCCGATGCTTGGGCACGCAGAGGCACAACATGCGCGGGTATCCACCGCAAACAAGTGCTGCCCATCTGTACACCAGGCCAGGCGCCCCTGAGTCCTTGAGATGCACGCGGTTGGCAAGGTTTGGCATGCGGCGCAGTGACGTACAGATTCCGGGGCAACCCAGCCCACCTTTTAAAAGCTGTGGTGTTGTCCATCGGGCATGCACAGTTGGTGTGCAAGGACATGCAGTGCAGCTGCCAGCATCGGCCCCCATTCCATCAAGCGCACCTTGCATGAGCTGTGGTAAAAGAATGCCTCGTCCCCCAGCGCCATGCCACGCATGATGTTGCGCGCCTGTGCGTTGCGCACGCCTGCCAGGAGCGGGGCGCGAGTCAAAGGGCGCGGCTGAGGAGTTATATATGTAGCCAATGGAGTTGTAGCGTAGGAAGGGTGAAAAGACGTGGGGCCTGGGCGTTGCACACGACTGGCGGCAGGCGGGGGCGGTGTGTAAGGCGCCCAGGGGCGGAGCGTACAGGGGGGTGCTTCCCCGTGTCCGAGTAGGTACGGGTATGGAGTGAACCTCGGTAGTGCGGCGTTTTATGGGGCGCGGAGGTTCAGGGTGGGAGCGCGGTGGGGAGCTAGAAACGGGAAGGTGCCCATGCTATGTCAACATCCGCCTCACCCTCCAACCTAACATCAGACCACCTAGTCCACCTCGGTACAACAGCGGAGGCCCACCTTCCCAGTGCCCTGTCTGTTCGGGTTTGGCCGCCAGGTCGTCAAGGGAGAACTCTTCGGGCTCGCTCTTCATCAGGTAGTACCGCTTGCCGCCGCCCCTCCCTGGCTGCTCTCCGTTCCCCTCCTCCTTCTCCTCCACGGCAGCCTGCTTCCCCCCGTCCGCCGCCTTTCCCTTCCCTTTCCCCTTGCCCCTGGCCGGCGCTTTTGCATTACTGTCATCGCCATCCCCCGCCGTATTTGTCTCCTGTTGGTCAGCAGTTGGTTTGTTTTTCGTAGCGGGCTGCTTGGCCTTGCTTGTCTTGGCGCTTGCGGCAGCTGAGCTGTTGACCGCTGCCGCCTTCCCATCCGCCCGCCTGGCGCGCTTGGCCGGTTTCTGCTGCGGCGAGGGAGAGTCCTCCTGGGAGGCCTCGGAGGCCTCCGGAGAGCTCTGTGGGGGTTCCTGTGTTTGTGGGTAGTACAGGAAAGAGGCAGGCGGGGCCGTTGCCATGGCAGCTGCGGCGACCGTACCACGCGGCGTAAGCCAAGCAAGTGGATGGGGTGGGCATGGGAGGCAATGGCATATGGCTTTACCAGCTGTGCATGGCCTGTGCTATGCTGCCACCGTGTAGGTTAGGTGCACCATGTTTTGGTGCTTGTGCTGTGATCAGGGTGCTGCACAGGGGCCATCGGATGGCTCAGGTACCCCGGCTTGCAGGCTTGCAAGTGCCGGCTTGGGGGAGCATGTACCGAGTGCAGGCTTGCTTGAGACGCTATGTATATATGACCTACTTCCACCGCTTTCTTCTTAGCTCTGGGAGCCATGCTGTACGCTCGCGCTGCAGGCCAGCTGGATAAGCGATGGGCTGCAAAGCGGCAAAGCGGGAACAGCGCGGGACGAAGTAACCCAGCCAGTTGAGAGCGCTGCGATGCAAAGGTCAATACATTATAATTTTATTGTTTGGTGGGGGTATCATTTTACTGGGCTGGGGTGACATGAACGTGGAGGCACGACACGCGCGCTCCGGACCCGGTTGCATGGCCTGGTCCATCGACACCAGCCCCTTCTCGGCAACGTGGACAGCCCTTGCCACGCTGTGAAGCCTTTCGGGGCTCAGCCGGATGAACATCGGCCATCTCATCAGATGGCATCCGTACAAACAGTGCACCGGTCGCCTTGCTGGTGAGGGTCCCAGGGGGCAGGGAGGGGGAGCGGGTGCAGGCAAGCACCACGGGTGGGCCTTCGTGTGTGCGAGCAGGCGTTTGACCGAGAGGACCAGCACAAAAAATAGTCACTTGGTGGACAAGTGTAAGGCTAGCCAGGGCTAGCTGGGCGTTCTGTGTCTTGAAGGTGAGGAGGCCATGTTGCCTTGCGCACGTGGCGTGCATGCACGAGCGACCGGCAATACCTCGAGCGTCGTCCAGTCGCCTGGCAGCATGATGGCTGACCAGTCCGCATACCACTTGGACTGTGCAACGTGTCAGGATTGGAAGTGACCCCAGGTCACGGTGGGGGGCCCGGAGTTGGCGCCTGCGGGCCCATGGCGGGCCGCATGGTGCGCATGGCGCGCAACACCCGTGAGTTGACTTTGAGCGGGCTAGGTGTCGCTTGCGTCCTACTTAAACTTTTTCTGTGGTAGTAACAGAATACTTACCTTGAACTGTCAGGGCACTGCCTAGCGTACAAGCCTTAGACCCAAGCGTCATTCTTGACAACCCCTGCGTGTTCTTCTGCAGCATAAACAAGACCAGTTGTTGCATCCAATCCTCAGGACTTGCGAAGCTCTCGTTACCTTTTTACCAGTTGCGACCGGCGCTTGAAAATGGACGCGGAAGATGCTGCTTTCGACGGTCTCGCTGAGGACGACCTCATGGACGATGCCGAAGTCGATACTATGGTTCGCGAGTCCGTCAACGCTGCTATTGGAGATAACCAGTTCCTGCACAACAAAATAGACTCTTGGAGCAACAACATCGTGGAGGGCTGCCTGAAGCGCCTAGCAGCAATGAGCAAGCCCTTCAAGTACATCGTCACATGCAACTTGATGCAGAAGGCGGGGGCAGGGCTACACGCGGCCAGCTGTGCACGGTGGAACGACAAGACAGACGGCAAGCTGACCGTGCAGTGGGAGAACAACACCATGATAGTGCTAGTGAGCGTGTACTGGCTAGCAATATAGTGTAGGCATTCACGGATGCGTTGTACAAGAGGCCCTGCTGATGCCTACTTGGCAAGAGGCGCTCAGGATGCGTGGGGTGGTGGGGAAAGGGTGTCACGGGGGTGCGAGTTCTTGCGGGGAGGGCAAGTCAAGGCGCCCTGGCAGGTGGCTGCCCAATTTTACTATGGACATAACCGCTTAGCGCCTGCTATACTGCATGCAAGGACATAACGTGACTGGAGGTGCCGTGACTGACTCCGACCTCGATGACGGTGGATGTGTGGCGGTGTGTTCCCCTCGCACAACGCATGGCTGTCAGTGACTGGGATGTGTGGAGCTCTGGACCCGCGTGCGCAGTGCGAGCTGGTGCAGGGAGGAGCTGGTGCATGAGCGCTAAACGGATTGGCGACATGATTGTTGGAAAGGGTGAGTTAGCCTGTGGAGGTGGAGGCAGTGTTTTGGGGCCGTGCTGCCAGTGTGGCACGCCAGGGCACGCCGTCGTGGACGGGCAGCACCGGCAGGTGTTTAAGGGTTGCCTCATAGGGCAGCTCAGCTGGACTCGTTCCTGTGGCGCACACCTTCCCAATGCTGCGTGCACCGGACAAGGCACCACATTTGTGCGGTGGTTCCGCAGGCATGATTGCGAAGTGGGCTGTAACACCAACTGCGTGTGATGCGTATGCGCCTATGTTTGCGCCGAGGGACGCTGGTCGGGGTTGATGCACTTGCAGAGGGCATCAAGGGGTGCGCGGGAGACGTGCTTCCGAGGCGTCAGCTGTACGGCGGGCCTCTCCCCTGGTCATGGGGACACACATGGGGTCACACGGCTGGGCTCAGTTGCAGGCATGCGACAGCTATACCGTGCATTTCACTCTTTGACTAGAACGTTGAACCCATAGCGTAATACCGAAGGAGGCTGTCGCGGGCCTGCGAATTATAACCTAGCACGCGAAAGGCTTTACACCAGCCAAAGCGCGCATGAGGACGCACAATTGCTGATATATAACATAAACGAATTCGACCATATATAATTCGGGGTTGAACTTTCCTCGCTGGTTGGCGCGGTGCACTGCAATGCGGGCAGCTTGGCCGCCGAACGCTTTCGCGCCGCGGCCTACAGTAGCCGCCGAGCTAGCTCCTTGCAGCACATACAGTACATTATCAGCCACGAGTGGCGTGGGCCATCGCCTGGCGCAAGCGCACTGGGGCCAACGCCCAGCTCTACCCTGGGGCAGCAGTTTCAGGCAGCGGCCCGCACCCCAGCATGTGCCGCACACGTGGCAAACCCAGGGGCCCACCAGCTTTACCAACCCACGTGACTGGAGCCCAAACAGATGTAGCACAACACCGGCAACCTGGCGGACAGAGGTCCGGAGTGTCGCGCCAGCACTCAGCAGCCGTGGCCGGCGGAGTCAAACAGCCGACAGGGGGCGGATAACATCCCACGCCGCCTCAGCACCCAGTGCTGTGGAGGACGCCACACCCTCCAGTCACCCAGGCGCTCTGGGCGCCGCGGTGGATAACTCCCATGCAGCTGCTGCAACACAGGCATCCGTACCAAGCAGCGACCCTACTGGGCCTGCCGCAGGGGGCACCAGCACTGTCGCCACTCCGTCTGAGTCGGCAGCAGCAGCAGCAGCTGCTGCTACCACGTCTGCTGCCCCTGCCGCCGGCCCCGCGGCCCCCAAGGCCAAGAAGAAGCGCATGCGGCTTGACGAGTACTGCATGCTGCTGCAGCCGCAGTACAGCCGCAACGTCATCCAGTCCTTCATCCTGCAGGGCAAGGCGAGTGGGCCGGACGCATAACCACACCGTGTGTCACGTTGTCCGTGGGCCGTGTCCGTGGGTTTCACCTTACCCACACTGCACCCAACGGTTGGACACGTGGCAACGACCACGCATCCGTGTGGGTCAGGGCGCTGAGCAACCCCGCAGCCTCGCCTTCCTCGACAGCAGCAGCGGACACAGCGCCACCCGCAAGGCGCTCGCCAGGAGCCAGTCGGTAGCAGCAATACACTGCACACGACCTCACGTTCCAGCACGCAATCCTGCCGACGTTACCATGCCAATGTCATGTGCTCAACAGCTGCGATTCGTTTACGCGTGTGGCCTAACGTGGATGCTTGGTGCGTCACGGACGTGTGTGCGCGTATTAACAGGTGCGCGTGTGTGCATGACATGACTGCATGTATTAACAGGTGCGTGTGGACGATCGCGTGGTGACCAAGGCTGGTGCCCCCGTTGTGGAGGGCGTGTCGCGGGTGGTGGTGGACGCGGAGGAGCCCAAATACGTGTGCAGGGCGGGGCTCAAGCTGGAGAAGGCGCTGGCGCACTTCGGGATAGACGTCAGGTGGGCGCGTGGGTGCAAGGCGGGCAGTTGCATGGACGCTAGAGCAAGTGTACTTCGGACCAGCTAAAACAAAGCCGTCAGGAGTAAGTGCAAGTAGTAAGTGTTTGCCGCGGGGGCGGCGCAGTGGTAGAGGGGCAGCGCTTTATGCTGCCAGCTCCCTTGTCCCATGCCGAGTGTAGCTCGCAGTGTCAGCCCGGGTACCTGCTGCGCTAACCCTACCATGCTCCGCGCATGTGCGGTTGTGTGCCAGCAGGGGCCTGGTTGCGCTGGACTCGGGTCAGTCCACTGGCGGCTTCACGGACTGCCTGCTGCAGCACGGGGCGGCCAAGGTGCGGCGCGGGGGCAGCGGGACGGGGGGGCAGCGGGGCGTGGGGAGTTGTGCCGCAGGCTTTGCCGTATCTGCGACGCGGGTGGGCTTGGTTGGCGGGAGGGCACGGGTTGGACACCTGTGCGGTTGGGCCGAGGTGCAGCGCGGGCAGTGGGGGGGTGAAGAGCGTGCCATGCACGGGTGGCACGTGTGTGGAGGTGGTGGTGGTGGTGCACAGCGCGCTGCTTAGCAGCCATGTGGGGAGGACCAGGGGAGGACATGGCGTTACATGACCTGTGCCCGGGGCAAGACAGTGGCACGTACCTCGCAGCAGGGCGTCCCCTGGATTGGCAGGGAGGGGTTGCGCTACCCCGTTGGCCATGCAAGTGACGGCCTGCGCACATGCCTGCCAAATACGAAATACCAGGTGTTTCCCGGGCGGTGCAGGTATCCAGCTTACACGTAGGCCCTGACCGGGCTGACTGCGTTCATATGCACACGGGTGTGCACGTGCACGTGCACCATGCCCCACAGCACACAGCTCGCACCGGCGGACGTGTGCCCCCCGCTGCACCCCCCCCCCGTCCCCAGGTGTACGGCATCGACGTGGGCTACAACCAGCTGGCCGACCGCATCCGGCGGGACGAGCGGGTGGTGGTCATGGAGAAGTTCAACCTGCGCCACCTGCAGCCGGCAGACCTGCAGGGACAGGTGGGCTGCGGAACGCTTCGTTGCTCACTTCAGTGGCACGTGAATTGGTTACACGAGCCGTAGCGCCCAAGGGATACCTCACGTTGGTGCCTGGCCCTGTTCCGTTGCTTACGCACGCCTTTGTCCCGACAGCTCCCGTCACCCCGTTCTTGTTGCCCCCAGCTCGTAAACATTGCGGCGCTTGGCTTGCCCTCCTCCTGGACCCACACGGGCCACACGCACACCCAGACCCACAGCTGGTGCACAACGCTGTGCTGACCTCCTCTCACCCTTAGCCTACACCCCACAGTCTCAGCGGTTCGAGCGCTTGCATCCTACATCCACATCCACACCCACGCCCACACGCACTCTCGCCACCCCATACCGTACCCCCACCCACACCTACACTCTCACCCCACTCCCGCGCCCACACCCAGCTGGTAGACACCGCCAGGTTGGACCTGCCCTCGCTCTGAACCCACATCCTCCATACTTGCTAGACCCACCCCCGTCCTTAACCCAGAACGACTCTTTTTCCTGCTGTCCTTGCTTGGGGGACTCCACCCGCAATCGCACCCATCGTCCCCAGCTGGTGGACATTGCCACGCTGGACCTGTCGTTCATCAGCGTGCTGCTGGTGGTGGGCGCCGTGACGCGGGCGGTGCGGCCGGACGGCGGGCAGCTGGTGGTGCTCATCAAACCGCAGTTCGAGGCCGGGCGCAAGCAAGTGGGCGCGGGCGGCGTGGTACGGGACCCCAAGGTGAGGGCCCTGGGGACCGGGGGCGTGGTGCGGCGCGCGTGGGGGTTTCACGACAGCCTGTTCCGAGGCAGGATGCAGGTGGTGTGAGGTGGGCAGGGTGCTGCTAGGACCTTGGGTGCTATGCATGGTACGCGTGGCGGACCGGTGCTGTCTAGGGGAGCTACTGCACCTCGTCTCGCACCGCCACGCTGCCTGCGGAGTGATGTCGCGCTTGGGTCAGGCTGTCGCACAACTGCGTTGCTCCGGGCGCGCGGGCAACTGCGGGAGCTAGCTACGCAGGAGGGGCCTGAAACTGGAAAAGAACACAGGCCGTCTTCAAATTCGCTGCGCCCCGCATCCTCCGCACCCCACACTCCACAACCCAGCAGTGAACACACCCCAGGCCGTTACGCCCCTCATCACCAAGACCACCATAACCCTACCGGTATATGCCCCTTCCATACCACGCTAATACACACCGCCATGTTTACACTACCCCTGCCCCCGCCCGCGTGGCCCCAGGTGCACGCCGAGGTGATAGAGCGCGTGACGGCCGGCATCGCGGCGCACGGCTACGAGCTGCGCGGGGTGACCGAGTCTCCCATCAAGGGCGACAAGGGCGGCAACACGGAGTTCCTGGCGCACTTCGTGCGGAGGCCCGAGCTGGCGACCGTCTCAGCTGCGCAGGACGAGGCGCAGGAGGGGGAGCAAGGGGAGGAGGCTGGGGCGGGGGAGGAGGCTGGGGCGGGGAGAGGTGTTGGGGGTGCGGTTGGGGGCCGTGAGGGTGGGGGCGGCGGTGCGGGCGGGAGACGGAGGGCGAAGGAGAGGAGGCGGTAGCAGGGCTTGTGGGAGACTGGGGGAGGTTGGGCGGTGCTTGCTGGGCGGACGAGTGCATGTGAGACGCTCTGTGGGCCTTGACTCTTGACCGCCACGGCAAGCAGGGGAGCTCCCCGCCCTGACGGCAAGCATCTTGTGCATGGCTGTGTGGTAGCCTGGTGCGCCGCGCTAGCTGGGCTCTGGCTGGCGCTGTGGGTATGCTTGAATGGCATTTAGCTGGTGTTCATTATCATATTGTACTCGTTTAACAGCCAAGAGAGACTCATCGGTTGCATCAGGTTCCATCCGCTGACGAGCAGTCACGCCTGCAGGTCTGAGCTGATACACTGTCAAGGGCACCCGTCAAACTCTGCCATTGACTGTGTTTTGTGCAGCAGCACGACCAACGCAGCGGAAACACCTAGGCGAACCTGGTCGCACACATGGGATCCCGAGCCCTCTGCAGCCTCCAACGCCCTCCCGGACACGCAGCAATGCTGGTGTGGTCACCCAGGTCACCTGCCTGCCACGTGGTCAGCATGAAGTCCTAGCAACGGTACCCATATCTCTATTCACTCACGCCGCTCACTTCCAACTATACCTCGCCACGTTTAGACTGACCAGTATACCTCGCCACCTCCGGCGCGCGGTCACAATGCTACCACCACTGAACTCTTCAAGTATCCCTGTGGGGGCCCCGCGCCACAAACAGCGCCACACCCTCGCCTCCCGGCAACGCCCTACCGCCGTACAGCACACGCAACACGTAGCCTCCGCCGTCTGCCACGTGCTCATCACGGAAGCACAGCAACGTTGTGGTCACGGTACTGCCTCACGCGGCTCGCCTAACTCCACACGACCGTCCCCCACCACTGCTGAGCACCTGGCCAACACCACCGCCGCACTCCTTCACACTCCCTTGGGCTCTCGCACCGCAAAGAGCGCCACGCTGCCCACCAAACGCAACTCCACCTCCCCGAAGTGCGCGTCCAGCGCCCCCGTCAGACCCTCCAGGTCGTCTTTCGCATTGCTGAACACCCCCTTGGCGTTGTACAGCCCCGCCACCTTCCTCGCCAGCCACCCCTGTTCCACACCAGGTGTGGTGCTGCCCAGAATGGTGCTCCCAAACAGCACGCCCCCAGGTGCCAGGTGCTGCTTCAGGTTCGCAAGCACCTGTGTCTTAACCGCCATGTCCCCCGGCAGGCAGTGCAGCACGTAGCCGAGGCCGATGGACTGATACAACTCCGTTAACGGCAGGGCCTGGAACAGGTCAGCCTGGACGCAGGCAGGGTTGTACTGCGCGATGCGCTTTGCGGCGGTCTCAAGGCAGTTGGGGTTGAGATCCAGGAGCGTGATCTTGGGGCTCGATGTCGTGGGGAAGAGGCAGTGCTGAAGGTAGTAGCCGGTGCCTACTCCACAGTCAAGGTGGTGGGCACTGATGTGGGCGTTGTAGTGGGCCAGCTGCTCGGCCGTGGGGCAGCGCCACAGGTGTGTATTAGAGAACTGGAGGACGATCAGATCGTACATGGACAGTACCGGGCTGGTGTAGATGCGCTGGCCAGCTGTAATGCGGTCGCGGGAGGGCGTGGCTGAGGCAGCTGTGATGACTGCCGCACCGACATCGTCCTTGGCCATGGCTGACGGGAGCGTGGCAGCGTGCCGAGACGCCACGACTGTCGGCGGTTGGGCCGGCTGGAGGTGCGGCGTGTAGGGCCGGAGGGATGACTTGCGTGGAGGTGGTGGAAGCTGGGGATGTTCGGTTGTGCACATGGGGTGTTGGGGGCGGGCAAGGTAGGTGTGAGGTAGGAACGGGTAGGAAGCGGACAGAGGACAAGAAACGGGGGCGCGCCTGGCTGGACAGTGCGCATGTTTGGCACTGGCGTACAGCCTGTGCGTATGTTATTGGCTGTGTTAAGAGGGGTTGAAGTATGTGATTGGGTGCTCCCGGTTCAAGGCAACTGGCGGGCGCTTGTGCCGGGCAATGTGCCGGGGGCGATCAGGGTGTGGCGGCAGGCCAAGGCATGTATGCGAGGTAGTGGGACGGTGTTGGGTCGGCGCGACCGTGAACCAGCGTGCACCAGCGTGAACCTCTCTTCCGGCATGAGAGGCTATGGAACCCGGGCGATCGGAATCGAGATGCCTACCCGATGGCGACGCGCGTTGGCACCAGAGGCCGATACATCCAAAGCCGTGGCTTTGCGCGACGGCAGAGAACTTTTACGGCTGGATGCTAGGAAGGAAGTGTTGGCGCAGCACTGCATTCCTGCGGAGTGTCTGACCTGGGCTTGCAGGATGTATGAAATAACGTAGTAGCGTGTCAACAACTGGCGGCACCTCTAGATAGCTGAGTAACGTACAAATTAAGCGCTCCAAGTTTTAGTAGCCTTGGGCTCCATGCAACCGCAGCACTATGCAAAGTGCATCCGGAAAGTGCAGCTGCGAAGTAAAATCAACTGCCGAGCGCATGTCGAGCTCTCCGAGCCTCTGAGACTTGAGAGCTGTGACTGTTAAATAGTTGCGGTTGACTCCGAATTCACTCCCAAGTGCGTCACTCGTGGTAACAACATCTAACTGCCGAGGCCGACCGTTGGCATGGGAGCACCAGGGAGCTTCCAGTGGGCGGAGGACTGTGTGCCCAGGTGGGCAATAGGCGCTGCAAGGTCCTGCATCACACACAGGTGCTCTGGAACAACTACTCGACACAGTGGAGCGCACATAACCAGTACGGTATACATCTTACCAGGAGGTCTCGAGTCACATATACTGATGGGTCAGGATGGGTATGGGGAGCAGGGGATGGGGTGGGAGGTTAGGGCGCGGGCAGCTCCCTTGGTGTTTTGGGTGTGTCATGGACAACTTTACCATTAGGAATCCCAGAACGTCTATCTGTGCTTAGAGTCAAGGGCTCGGCTCGCTCAGGCACAGTCAGGGTCCCCTTACCTGTCCCCCAAAGGCACAAGCAAGTACGGCCACGAAAGAGCCCTGCAGCAGATGCATCCCGCACAGCAGCAGGCTGTGCGCAAGCACTGTGGCGGCCCAGCTTTTTCGAATAACAACAGTGAGTTGCTGCTGCTACTGGGCGTTGCAAATCAGGCCTGGACGCTGGAGGCAGCTGGAGGCCAGGGTGTACCTGTATACCATGTACCCCCTGCCTCATCATTGTTGACATGGGGGTCGGTTCGTTTTCGGGTGTACACGGCGTACATGGGGGTCTAGACACGCGTACACGCGGCTGTTGGCCCCGTAGAAGGTGCTTGAGTTCAAGTAGCAAAAGGGCGAAAACGGCACCGGACCACGGATGTAGTCACGTGGCAACCCAGGCCAGGCCAACGGCGCTAAAAAGGGGCCTCCTCAAGAGCCTCATGCGTCACAGGTCCCTTTCAGCCGTCGCCCTGGCCCTGATACTACTGCAAGGATGCTGCAATAGGTTTTGCGCACCCCAGGCCCCTGCAGGTCCCGTGCAGCCGTACGCTCCGCACCCAGCACGCAAGCAGCATTTTTTTTCAGGAGAAGGGTTATGGGGGTATCGGAGACCTATTTTTTTGCGGGTAGCATATGCATTGGGCCTCCCTGCACGACAGCAGCTGGTCGTGCACCTAGGCACACCTACCCTGCCTGGCACACAGGGGAGAGTCCGCCGGCTGGCACACCCTGGGGTTGCAATGCCAGATTGGTGTGGGGGGTGATTGCACATGGCCAGCAGCTCCGCATCGTTTCGTTGTTGCCTGCAGACTGAACGACGGGGTGGGGAGTCAGCATCCATTATCCAAGCGTGCCCGCGTTTTGCGACGCTGCTGCCAAGGCAACGTGTGGCGCTGGGCATGCAAACAGGCCTTGAGGGGTTGGCCCATGGAGCCAGGTAAGAGTCCGCCAGCGCACGCGCTCCCCTGCACGTATCACTAGCTACCTGGAAAGCTCCTTTCTTGCCAATGCCGCACCGGCAGACAACCCGGCTCCAGCCCGCAGCGCAGTGGCGACAGCTGACACGTGTCAGGCCCTGCGCTGAATGAGAGCGATCAGATTAACCGGTCCGGACAAAAAGGTCGTACACGCAGACAGCACTGTGTCGTCCTGTGCTGCCCTGATCATCAGCCTGCCGTGCGATTGTGTACCGTATCAGCACGCACGATTGGTGATTTCGGGTTGGTGACGTGCCAAACAAGCCCTTGATGTTAATTGATGACACGAATTGGTGATGGCCACGGCAACCCAAAATGGCTGCAGAATGCCCCATGGCCTGGCACTCGTGTGCCAACGTGTCCCAGGTACCCCAAGCAACCTCCCTGACGTGTCAGATGGTGGTTGTTGCACGGAACAGTGTCCTGGTGGCACCTGACAGCTTCTGCACATTACGCCCTGCTACTGGATTGGTGAATTTCACCAATTCGGTGTCACCAATCATGCATAGCAGTACGGTAGAGTGTGCTAGCTGTTGTCAAGCCGTTACAAACTTCTACCTTCTGGAGAGCTTTACCTGCAAGAACCCCAGCTGTTGTCATGAGTAAGCCGAGGTTGCAATCGCAGTGTCTGCGTATCGCGTTGCATGAACACAGGCTGGATTGTTGTCTGGTGCTTGGCGAATGCCTGCTCCCTCACCGGTTGTAGCCCAACCGCTTTTGCGGGTGGGAAGAGTACTGGGAAGTTCTTCATGTCACGGCGGGCACGTGGCTACACTGCCTTTGTGCTTATCGCATATTAAGATAACCAACTCCCCACCGAGTTATGTGCAGCATATGGTGATCAGGGGATCCACTGATGGCGGCAGTGCTTGCCAAGCACCGAATTCCTGGCCCCTGTAACCTTCTCACGAAGAAAAAAAAATGGCGACCTGCAGTGTTCCCTGCTCTGAGTTCTGGGTTGTACCAGCTCAAGCCCCTTCCAACCTCGCACACCCACACTGCACAGGTGTATTCAGCTATACGACGGGTACAGCGTGTTGACCTGCAATGACGCAGAGCTCTGGTCCATGGGTCCAGCATGGGTCCAACGCCGCGGCGCGCGGTCCTGTGTTAGGTACGGGTACGGCGAACAAGTTGGGCACCCACCCAGACCGTGGAGTCAAAGGGAGAGGATTTTGCACAATGACATTCAGCATAAAGCTCGTGAACGTTAACTGCTATTGACATTCAGAGCAAGACTGCCTGCCACATACCGCGACCGCGTATACCACAACAGGACCTGCCTGAACCAGTCCAAGATAAGAAGGAGTCGCACGCGAGGCTGAAATTCCACTGCAGCAATTACAGGCATACTGCCGGGCCTTTCGCGAGGGTGCTTAGAGGACTAGGGTATCTTACTATCTTTGGGCTTTCCCCAATTGGCCACCGGTCTCATCTCGTCATTTGTAGACCTCAACTTTAGTTGCAGCTGCAAGTAGCACGCCTGGAGTAATCCTGTGACAAGCGGCAAGGCCCTGGACGAGCGCTGGGGCCTTCCAGCGCCTCTGACAGGCAAGGCTCTCAAACGGCAATGGTCAACTTTAGCTATGCCGTGAAAAATATGCTTCTTCATTATACCATGGCATTTCGCGAACGGACTGCCGCACAAACCTGACCTGCTGTGCGTCAAAGTAAGGCCTGGCAATTCCCTTATGCACCCTTTTAGAACATAGGATGGTAGTCGTGGGCAAGCAATCCTGTTGCCACGGGCCGCATGAGATGAAATCTGCCACCATGGCTTGCCGCCGAGCATGGACAGTGGGGCCCCTTTTTGGGTCTTGGCCTGTTACAACCCCGCTAGGCGCATATCTTCTACATTGCCAAGCGGCCATGTACTGTACAACTGATAAAGCTCGTTGGCCTCGTCTTCCTGGCAACCAAGCACACCGTTCCCTCTCCTACCTACCTCCCTTACCCTCCTTCCCCATGCCGACCCCTCCTTCCCTCCCACAGGCAAATGCCGTGGACCTAACGCGCAAATGAAAAGCCAAAGGTCGGCCTAAGAGCACATAAACATGCGCGCCCGTGGTTCTGGAGGCCTCGTTGCGGCACAGCAGTCGGCTGCCAGCAGCTAAGCTCCCAGCACGCAGGGGGCGGGGGCGGGGCACGCGACAGCTTTAGCGGCGTCCAAGCACAAAGCAGCAACTGACAGCAGCTCTACAGCAGCTGCGGGGTCGTGTGGGTAACGCTTCGCCATGGGGAACTGTATGTCCAATGGGGATGAGCTGGCGGCTCAGATCCTGGGTGCGGACGCTGCGGGCCGGGACCCCAAGGCGGTCCGGCGGCTGTCAGCCCTGGGCTTGACGGAAGGCCACGAGGTGTGGATTACGCGGCAGACCAGTGATATCCACAAGGTGGGTGTACGGCAAGTACTGCCAGGCCAGCGCGCTAGAGCGCTAGGAAAGGTGGTTCCGGGGTTCTACGACGTTAGGGTGTGGGTTAGGGGCGAGGAGCGTTGGGAGTGTGGGCCGGGGTTGCTTCAGGCCTTTGCTAGAGCCCACGACAGAGGATATGCGGTTGAGAGGACTATCCGTGTCGTGTGGATAAGAGGTGGCAGCCATAAGGCAGGGTGTGCCGGTACTGCGTGGGGTGTGGGCCAGGGGGGGCACGGGTGTCACGCGGCCGCCAGGGCCCTGCTCCGAGTGTTGGAGGGGAGACAGGCAGTGAGGGTTAGGTGGAGCGTGTGTAGTTCAAGAGTGAGCGATAAGACACTTGTCGGACTTGCTGGGCGAATCAGTGAAGGCGGGCTCATGGTGGACCCGCGCTCCCGGACGGGAAGGGTCCGGGTGGTCATTGGGCATGCGGACCTGCGTGGTTGGAGCGGCATGCAACGCGTGTCCGCAGTGGTGTGTGCTGACAAGTACCATCGCGTCGCCGTGTGTTATCCGGGTGTGGTTCCCAGGCAGGGGCGTGGCCTGCAGCTGTGCTCGGGCGCTCACTCCTTGCAGGGATCCCTCCTGCCCGATTTGCCACTGGGCCCTGCATCGAGCACAGGCCTGTCACCTGTCCACATGTGGGTAACGGTACGCATCCACGGCCCCAAGCAACACCAGCATTACAAGGGGTCAGGGCACACGCTCACGGCAGGGCGCACCCTTGCCGCCTGCTGCAGGTGTTCAAGTTCGGCTCGGAGATCAACAAGGGCCAGTTCGGCACGCTGTACGTGGTCACGGACCCCAACACCGGCACGCAGTTCGCGTGCAAGCAGATCAGCAAGCGCAAGCTCACCGGCGCAAACTCCATCCGCGACATCCGCCGCGAGATAGAGATCATGCACCACCTGCGAGGGTAGGCAGCCAGGCACCTGCGGGCTGCGGGTGGAAGCAGTGGACAGACATGGTCTATGGGCGCCTGCAGGGCACGGGGCACGGACAGCACTGGTAGCATCCAGGTTGGCATCAACAGCTGCCAGCACTAGGGCAACTGGAGGGTCTGTGTCACCGAGTTTCGAAGCCCCGCCGCGCCGAACGGCAAAGCACCCGGAACGCAAGGGCACCCGAGAAATAGACTGCCGGCACACTGTCTCACTCACACGCCCATCACCTGGCCGCTCTCCCTGGTCCCCTGCCTTGCCCTACCGCCCAGGCACCCCAACGTCATCACCTTCCACGGGGCCTACGAGGACCTCACGGACGTGTACCTGGTCATGGAGCTGTGCACGGGTGGGCGGGTGTGGGCTGGGGTGTGTCAGGATCTGTGGTTACGTTCTAGTGTGCCCAAAACTTGACCTTGTCGTTGCACGCCCCATGCTCGAGTACACTGCTCGTCTGTGCCCCTGTGCAGCCTCTACTGCCTCACCTACCCTACCCTGGCCGCCTGTTGATCGCTGTACGCCCCTCTCCACCTTGCAATTCTTACTGCTTACGAGCCTGTCGTTAACCTGACTTCTCTCACCCCCGCCATGCTGACGCCCGCCCCCTGCGCCCTGCCCCCAGGCGGCGACCTGTTTGAGCGCATCCAGGGCGCCACCACCGTCACGGAGCGCTCCGCCGCCGCCATGTTCCGGGAGCTGGTGGAGACGGTGGCCTACTGCCACACGCTGGGGGTGGTGCACAGGGACATCAAGGTGCGGCGCCACAGCCTCTGGAACAGCGCTGTGAGGAAACGCAGCAGAACGCCCATCACTTGTATAACCGGATGCAGCAAATCGAGTGCCTTGCGCTCTGCGCTTTCTTGACCAATTGGAGAGGACGCACGCCTCGGGTCGTGTGCCGCGGCTGCCGTGCCATGCCGCTCTTCTAACTGCACACCCTCCCGTGCCACATCGCACGTTATCGGTATTGCGTCTGGACATTGCGACACCGGCTGCCGCCGCCCGCATACCGTATGCTCCTCGCGCCCTGCAGCCGGAGAACTTCCTGATCACGGACCCCGGCCCCGACGCGCGCATCAAGCTGTCGGACTTTGGTCTGAGCGCCTTCTTCCGGGAGGGGGAGCCCATGACGGACGTGGTGGGCTCGGCATACTACATGGCGCCGGGTGGGTCCCCGAGGGCGAAACGCGCCGCGTACTGCTCACCTCCTTAGAACCGTCGTTCGTGTGCTACGTCTCCGCTTTATGGTACCCCTTGGGCCCTACGGCTCGTGTGGGGATTGAGGCCTGCCACGTGTAACAACTGGGCTGATTTGGGACTGCCCACCCAAACTTATCAAGCAGGATGCTTGCAGCCAGCACGTGATGGTGTTGTGCAGCTCATGTTGAGGCGCGGCGCTTGCACGGCCGTAGGGCCAACTCGGGTCTTAACCTGGCTGGTCCAGGGCACTTTTGCGTAACCCTCATTGATACAGAGGGTCATTGGTGGCCCTCAACGGCACCGGCAAGGCGTACTCTATTACGCCCGCGTTAACCACGTCGATCATTCCGCGCTCTCTGCAGAGGTGCTGTCCGGCGAGTACGGCAAGCCGTGCGACGTGTGGAGCCTGGGCGTGGTGCTGCACATCATCCTGTGCGGCTCGCCGCCCTTCACAGGGGCCTCGGACACAGACATCCTGCAGGCCATGCAGTCGCAGGTGGGGTGGGCGATCAGGGTTGGGAGGTGGAGGGGTGTACCGTACTGCAGGTCGTGCAGTCCCAGGTGCTGGGAAAGAATGGATGTGGGGTGGGAGGGTGTATTGCCTTCGGTGCCAGGCATGGGTCAAGGTGCATGGGTGCAGGGTCGACAGGGGATGAGGATGCAGGTGCGGAGGAAGAAGGGATGGGGGATGGAAGGCGGCATGGAGGCGGTCGGTGGCAGCCGTCACTGGGGGTGCACAGACAGGTGGCAAGGACGGCAGCGTGGGGCACGGAGGGTGTGTGCACACGCACATGCTGGTTGCACTGTATGGCACGCTGGGCGCGTGGGCATCCTTGCAGGCGTTGCATACACGGCGTGCATGTGGCTGGGGTCGGCAGGGGCCTAGGATGCAGAGTGTCTGCCTTACTCTGTGTAGCCGCACATGTATCGGCACTCTCTCTCCCACCGCCTGTCAACATGTACGCACGGTACCAGAGAGAGTCCATCGTGGTTTCCATATCTACCGGTCCTACTCCGTACACGAGCGTGTTGCATATGTGCCGCCCCTCGTGGTTCTACGCAGGAGCTTGACCTATCACAAAACCCCTGGCCCAACATATCTCGACACGCGCGGCACCTCGTGTCCAAGATGCTAGAAAAGGTGCGTCCCCTGGCGACGACCCCGTGCACCCTGCGCGCCTTAGCGGTCGGCCCTGCGCTGCCTTGTCAGCTGGCGGCACACACGTGTGTGCGCCACAGCGCCATGCACCCCGCACCCCGCTGCGTGCAATCCGCCAAGCACCCACCGGCAGCTTCCCACAACCACCTCGGCCACCACCCTGTCATGCTTACCCAGCCCAGTCCCCAGCGCTGTGCACCTAAGCATCCCGCCGTACGACTGCTGCCCCCAGGATCCCGAGCGGCGGCTGCGGCTGGACCAGGTGCTCACACACCCCTGGCTGAGGCTGGACGGCACGGCCCCCGCCCGGGCCATACCAGGTGGGCTGATAGGCGGACAGCGGCACGGGTGGAAGTGGGGCTGCGTCCACGGGTACACCTGTACACCCAGGCAGGCACATGGCAAGCTGTACCCCAAGAAGGCTTGCTATGCACTTGTAACCCAATTCCACGCGCACTTCTCTGCCCCCAGGCGGCGTGCGCAGCCGCATGCAGGCGTTCCGGCAGTTTAACGCCTTCAAGAGGGAGGCCAGGCTCATTCTCGCCAAGGCGCTGCCGCCAGAAGAGGTGGGGGCGGGGGCCGAGGCCAGGAGAAAGCGCTGCAGGGCGAGGAAAAGGGGCAAGGAGCCGGGGCCATGCGCCTATGCGGCTGGCCGAGACCCCTGACAAGCTAGTAGCCGTAAGCACACAATTTGCCCTATCAGTAGACACGCGGCCCATCGTTGTTTGCTCGTGTGACTGTTGCTTGGCACACAGCCACACAGTTGCTTCTCCGTTGCCACACATGCTTCCCCCCCCCCCCAGGTCATGGGCCTGAAGCTGCTGTTCGAGGAGCTGGACAGGGACAAGGACGGGCTGCTGTCGCTGGCGGAGCTGCGGGAGGGGCTGGAGCGCAAGGGGGACGTGCTGCAGGGTGAGGGGGGAACGGTGTGGTGTGCAAGAGAACGGTGTGCAGGGAACGGCACGCAAGCGGGACGGGCTGCCGGGTGAGGGGCAGGGACAAACGAAACGAGAAGTTGGTGCATCAGTTCCGATGTCTGGGAGGGGGGTAGCACCGCACGGCTAGGAAATATGTTCGGGAGGGGTTCGGCACCGCGCGGCCTCAAGCAACGCTCCTTCTGGGTGGCGTGTTGAGGCCCCGTCTCGTGCACCGCCCTGGCCATGTATCACTGAAACGCCCGCACCCTCCCGGCGCAGGCGAGGATGCGGCGGAGCTGTTGGCCTCCGCGGACATCAATGGAGACGGCTTTATCGTGAGTTGATAGCCCACGCACACCTGCTACCTAATGTCGGGTGCCGTCGCCTTGGGTGGAATACATCAGCGGGGCTGCAAGCGCTCCCACTGTCCACGTGCCGCACGCCTAGCCAGCGGCTGCCGCCGGTGCGTCTTCGCACGCGGTGCATCAATGACTACTGTGGGCAGCTGCGCATTGGGTTGCTCTCGTTACATGGTCGTGTGGCTGCACCCGCATGCACCCGCACCTCCCCGCCCCTGCCTACCCACACCAACAGCCACCCTTTTTCGGCATCCATTTTTATCCCACTAGCTCGCGCACCCCACCATGCATTTGTGTGTGCAATGTCCGCCATTCCCGTGCTGAGCTGCGTTTCCTGCACAGTCATGTGACCTTCCCATCAACCCCTGCGCCGCACCTTAACCCACATGCCCACCCCTCCGCCGCACCCCACCGCCACCCCACACAGGACTACCGCGAGTTCATTGCCGCCACCTACACGCTGAGCAAGATGGAGAAGGAGGACGCCCTGCTGCGGGCCTTCAGGCACTTCGACCAGGACGGAGACGGGTTCATCACACGGTGAGGGGGGGGCGGGGCTCTCAGGGAGAGGGGCCCGGGGGAGGGTACACCGCCACACGGTGGGTTGGTGCAAGTGGGGCGGGCTCCCAGGCCTAAGCCAGGCGCATGCAAGATCCACTAAGGAGGAGGTACGGGGACAGACAAATGACGCGGCGGAGGGTGCGCTTGAGCGCCGTACGCACGCTTATCCTAGTCCGCATACCTCCTCGCGAGCCACCGCCGCCACCACACACCCTACTCCTCGGCTGCTCCGCACCCCGCCTCCTCCAATCCCGGTGTGTAGCTGCCGTACAGAAATAAGCTGCACCTCAACCTTTGCAGTTCCCACACCATGCCGTCCGTGCCCTGCTGCCGCACAGGGACGAGCTGCAGGCGGCGCTGGCCAAGCAGCTGCCCCGCGACCGCACCGCCTCGGCGGACGCGCTGCTGGCGGAGGCGGACCTCGACGGGGACGGACGCATCGACTACAGGTGGGGTTCGGGCAATTTTACACATGTCCTAGTTATTGTATTGCTGTTGGAAGACAGTGTGCTTTAGTCCTGTTGTGCACCGTACGCAAGCAGGCGGGCCCTGACAGAGCGCGCCGGATGAGCAACCGGAGGCTGCTGTTGCGTAGTCGGAACGGCCCTTGGCCTGGGCCTCCAGCGTAGCGTATTTCGTCGGCTAACCCACCTTCCTGTACATGCGGTCTGGCTTTGTTTTAGACTGGTTAAAGTGCGTTATGTGTGCAGGGAGTTCTGCGCCATGCTGCTGGCGGCGCCTCCGGGGGCAGACGGCGGCGCGGCGGAGCCACCCGAGCTGCTCATCCAGGTGCGGGGGAGGGCTGCTGGGGTGGGACCGGCAGGGAGGCGTGCACGAACTGCTGGGATTGCTTTTGTTCAGCGCGTGGGTGACGGGTCTCCTGTCGCGCCGAACCAGCACACAAGCAGGCAAGCGCCTCAGGATGCCACACACCGCGGCAAGGCGGTGCCACCATTCTGTCGCCTCCCTCCTTGTGTACCTTTCCTCCCACGGAGCACTGACGCGTTGTGCTGACGTATGTACTGTATCGCAGTTCGTACGGCAGCCTGCCAGCCTGCCGGGCATGGTGGGCGATGGCGGGGAGGGCCGCGGCCTGCTGGCCTTCAAGAGCGCCAAGCGCCGCTCCACAGGCAGCATGGCCAGCGTCACGAGCGCTACGGGCGGCGGCGCCGGCAGACCGCCCCCCAGCAACAAGACCTCACCGCTGCCCCCCAGTAAGGCCTCGCCACTGCCGCCCAGTAAGGCCTCACCTTTGCCACCCAGCAACAGGACCTCGCCACTGCCCGGTAGCAACAGGGCCTCGCCACTGCCCCCGCGGCAGCAGCACAGCCCCAGCTCCCCACACGACCTTACCGCTGCGCAGGAGGGCAGTGACGTGCTGGACTCGGATGATGAGGGGGTGTTCCGGGTTGCGGCGAACGGGGGGCAGAAGCACAGTGCGGGGCTGGCGGCGCGGCCGGCGGGGGGTGGGGGGGGGAGTAAGCGGGGTGGTGCGGCGGGCATGGGGTCGGGGTCGTTATCCGGGGTGGATCGGAAAGTGAGTGGAGGGTGCTTGGAGATTGGGGAGGGGTCGGGGAGGAGCGCGTGGTAGGGAGGTGTGCGGGGAGGGGGAGGGGAGTGGTGGGAGAGCTTGCAGCTTGTGGGTTGTTGCGAAGGGGAGCGGACGGGCAAAAAGCGACGGGTGTTGGGAACCGTGTTGGGAGGGGCAACCGGAGAGCGTCAAAATGAACGGACCGGAAGGCATGAGGGTGTGGGGAGGGTACGCGTGACACGCTTGCAAGTCGGGGGGGGTGTCACGGAGTAGGGTATGGCTGGGAAGCGGGGAGCGAGGTGCGAATGGCGAACAGGTGAACATGGAGGGGCACTCCTCCCGGGATGGAGGCTTCTGTGTGGGGGTACTGTTACTATGGCGCTACGTCAGTACGTGAACTGAGAGTCTTGGGAAAAGTATCGTTGTTGGGGTGAGCGGGTGATGGAGCCATGGTTGAAGAGCGCAGGGGAGGGCGCAGTGTGAGGGACTCCTGGCGACACGGATGCAGCACTGGTCTCAGCTGCCGTCAGCTTCCTCCCTGGTTTGCTGCCATTGGTTGCAAGTTAGGCGCGCGCAGGCACGTGCCGTGGGCAAGATGAGGAAGGGCAAAGAAATTTCCGGTTTCATGCAATAATTTTGGAATGCTATGGAGAGGGTATGTGAGCGTGAGACACATGGCTAATAACGGCATCCCAGTGACGGTTGGGGATGAGGTATCATAACTCTGATTGCTTGAGGCGCTGCCTTTGCAGGCCCACTAATGTTCCCGCACGCGAATTGGGATCGTCCCTGACTGGCTGTTGACACTTTCCTGGCGGACTGCGATGCGTGAGATTGTTTGCCGGGACGTTGGCGGAGGCAATGCACTGTCGTGTACAAGAGTGGCGTGCGCAATGGGCATGGCACGCATGGACTGAGCCGTACGTATGTGTATACTGAAAAAGTATATGTGCGTGTGCCGTGCCGTGCCGTGCCGTTTCTGTGCCGTGTCATGCAGAGGCGTCCCCACGCTGTTCCTTGGTGCACATCAGGGCAGCTTCTTGCAGTATCGTATGTGCGCACCGCGCATGGCAACGCGGAGGATTTGTGCCCTTTGTGGGCCTTGGCGGGGGATGCTGACGGTTGGGTTGCAGCAGCTTTGCACATTGGACGTGCGTCAACGCAACGCATGTGCGTCAAGCAGTTGGTTGTTTGGGCGTTGTGCTGCAACCAGAGCAGCGAGTCTTCTGCTCTTGGTAGGCTGCCGGTGGTGCAGAGGCCAGGACTTCATTCACTGGGACACTGCCTGGTAGCAGCTTTTCGTGCGCTGGTTGCATGCTGGTTTGCAACAGGAAGGCCAGGTGTTTCCATATGTTGTTGCGAATAAAGGATCAAGATAACGATGTGGACAGCACCCCTATGATGCGACGAGTGCGTGCGTGCGTACATACCTTCGGAGCGACCACTTGCTCGACGGGTCGGGACTTGAGGGGCGCTTGGGGGTGCAAGGGCTTCTTCCTTGGATTACGCAGGATGGCGCGCACTGTCCAGCACGCCAATACCAGCCTGCTCGCATTGTTTGCTGCGGTATTGGGCTATTGGCTTTCGTAGGACGTTTTGCTGGTATCCTATAGACCTGTGCATGCACGTGCACGGTGCGTTTGTGGGAACGGTGCTTAATGGTCGGTATGCTGGCGAGCGTTGGCAAAACGTCGTTGCAGCGTTGGGCCCCACACTCTGCAGTGTTGTGACGACTTTGTGACACATGGTTGTCAGTCCCTGTCACCTCGACCTTGCTTGGGCGGTGTACCGGTAAACGTTGGGCGGTACTCGATACGGCAGTACGCTGGCCACGACACGGACCCTGCCTGACCCACATCACAGCGTCACACCGGCGCCATGGCTGCATCATGCGCAGCCCGCGTACTGGACTGCGCAGCGCGGTGCTCCGGGCAAGCGCCAAGGGGAAGCCAGTCAGCAACGGAGCGGCTCGGGGGAGAGCACAGTACAAGCTTTGGGTTGGGGGTTGGGGCAAGCTGGCGTGGCAGCGCGGCTGGGCAGGGCAGCCTCCCATGATGCAGCTTGGCATGGCGCAACACACTTACAGTCAGTCAGTGTTACACGGCGAGGGTTCTCCCCTCCGCAAGTGCAACGACCCATTACGAGCCGGGGGCTCAAGGGCCTGCAAGGACATCCAATAGCTCACGGAATCGCCACCTACCGCACATCCCCCTTAAGTTAAATCTGACACCTGCCGCCTACCGCACAGCCCCCTTTTAAAGTGAAACACCTGCCGCCTTCCGCATAGCCCCCTTGAAAGTGATACACCTGCCGCCTACCGCTCAGCCCCCTTTGAAGTGGTGCACCTGCCGCCTACCGCACGTCCTCCTTATATCTTGTCAAAACCAACACGGAACACACACTCGCCTTGTTCACCTTCCACTTTACCCAGACCACGCAGCAGCTGCACTTATAACGTGTAGTCCTCCACCTGCCCGTCCTTCACGTACCGAATGCCCACGCCACCGTGCCACTTGGGGCTCAGCCCCTTGCCCTGCAGCGACTTGAACACCGCCATCCGCTCACGCCTCAGCTCCATGCCCCATGCCGTGAGGTAGGGGGTGATGATTATGCCCTCAGCCGACCTCAGCTGCTTTGCACCGTGCAGGAAAACGCCCCGGAACACACTTTCAGCCCGTGCGCGCGCCGATACTTTGCATCCTGACCGCTGAATTACCCCTGGCGGCCACACCTAGTTGAACCGTCTACCTCAGCCCACCACCACACTACATACATTCTATATCTTGGACGTACGCGCACGTGGGGCCCATGCACGCCGTGCGCGGGCAGATAGGGGGGTGGGGGCTGGGCCAGTCAGGGCCAAGCACAGAGCTCACCTCGCCCTCACGTACAGCTGCAACCTCCGCACCCTAAACCTCCTGCGCCTTCCTCCCGTCCAGCGGACTGGGGCTGCCTCACAATGCGGTACCCGCAAGGACCGGCATGCGGCCCTCGGCCTCAAGTACCGGCGCGCCTTCGAACAACCACCACGCAAATGAAACACTCACCACCTGGTCACAGCAGCCACAGCACCCGCGCAAGCCGTGCAAGCCGCCAAAGCAGGGAAACTCCCTGGGGATAGCAGCACAGCGCCATGCGTATGGCAAACAGCACGAAACAACACAGGCACCGCACAGCCACCAGGCGCAGGGGAGCCACAACCGTCGGACGCCAGGCCGCACTACGTTAGCACAATCGACAAAATGTAAAACTCAAACATGTGCACAGGTTTCCACATGACATAATTGCTTCCAGCATGACCAGTACGCAGCGAAGCACCTCCGTATGTACAGACGGCGAGACGGGACATGTCAACAAGTCCGCCAAGACCAAGTTGCGCTCTACAATGTCACATCTTTGTGCTAATTCGGGTTAAAATATACAGACGGGCAAGTGCACGCCGTAGAAAGGACGAAAACAGGCAGCCGTACCACCCGACCTCGGCAACCGACTGAACAACTTACCAACCCCCTAACACACGCGCACGGCACATCCCTGCCTCCAGTTTCGCCAACCAAGATCCAAGAATCTCCGGTATGTACACAACGAAAAGTGCATGCCGTGCGGGGGCCTAGTGGCATGGGTACGAGTAACTCCAAACGGCGGTCTCCACACAGCAACATTGTGCGCACTTGTGCACAACCTGCCTGCAACTGCCACAGCTACGTGCCACAAATAGCTTGCAGCACACCTTGGCGCCGCCACTAAAGACACTGATCAATGAGACCATCCACGTATAAGCAACATGTGCGCAGGCTTACATTAGCCCAACGTCGCCGTTAGGAGGTATAACAGCACACCCAATATCCCAACCGAAATCCGCGCGCATTCCACCACGGGGGACTCAGCCTGAACTGATTCACCTACGCTGGAGCTCCCGGTTGTACTTTCTTCACAGCACACCAGACTGTTATGCACATGAGAGTACGCATCGCAGATCACTGACGACATGCATATTTCCCAGCCGTTGCAATTTCTTTGTGAATACAGCCTAGACAACGAAGCTATGCATGCAACATAGCCCAACCGAAACGCAAGCACGCGCCAGGGCGGAGACGCAAACGGGCCTGCCCCCGCACATCGAAACGCTTTGCCCCACAGAGATAATGACTAACGTGACAATCATTCAATGCCTGAACAAAGATTCAGCCTCGTGTATTGGCTAGAACGCATCCGTGTGTACGTGCCGCTGGTGCACAGCACGCCGCATGGCGCTGGTGGCGCAGTCCCTGCACGCGGCCACAACTGTCTTCAACCACCACGGGTATGGTATGCAGCTGCTCGCCCTTAGGCCAGCCTTCTCTGACGGCTTGCCACCCACATGTGCGTGTGGACCTCGCCCATGCCTCGGACCTGCGAGCACCGATACCGCACGTATTCAGCATAGCGCAGCAGGAGATTGGTGGACAGGAGGAGGCAATGTAACAGTGTGCGTGCGGCGGCCAACCAGCCGACACTGACACGTGCCATGCACAGCCCCACTGCACTGCCGCCCACTCACCTGCAGACCCGGGCCCGCCTCCCACGCCCCCGCCTGGCTCGAGTGCACCAGCCCCGCTGCCGGTGATGCGTGTGCTGCTGCCGCCGCTGCCCCGCCCTGCTGCAGCAGCTGCCACGTGTGGGCGCTGACGTGCACGCACCCGGCCTGGCCAGACGCCTCCAGCCGAGACGCCACAGCCAGCCCCGGCCCTGCACACACGTGTAACAGTGCGGTGTTGGGTTAACCGTAATGTCATGTCACACGTGTTGGGCGAAGCGAAAGCAGAGGCACTGTGCGCCGTGCGCACAGGGCGGGCAGCGGCTGAAGGTATACGTGAACAGGAGCCTCTGTAGCAGCTGTGGTTAGTTTTAGGTCAATCTCTGCTCCTTGCAAGCAGCACCGGCCGTGATCCGCACTCACCAAACAGGCAGTACTTCGGCTTGTTGCTGCCCACCACGCCGCTGATGACGGGGCCCGTGTGCAGCCCGATGCGCAGCTCCACGGGCCGTCCGTCGTGCGGCATGGACACGTGCCGGGCGGCACGCAGCATGGCCTGGGGCGGGGCAGGGGCGCGCGGTGGCGAGGCTTAACGGTGAGCCTATGACATGACAGCGTGCCGTTCAAAGCCTTGTGCACACCAGGGCCTACGGCGCACACCCCATGCCTACCTGCTACACATTTCGCTGACTAGCTTCAGTGTTGCTGCATATGGCCTGCGCCCTACGCAGCGTTCTAGTATGACGGCCACGCGGGGAGCAGCCGAGATGCCGCAGGCAACGAGTCGCGGAGCAGAAATCGGGCCACCCCTTTGCACCCCCGCCTTACCTTGGCAAAGCGGAAAGCCCGTTGCGCCGCATCGGCCGCAGCCTGCCTGTCCCCTGCCGCCTGCTGCTGTCCCCAAACGCCATCCGCATCCTCGACCGCCGTCGATCCCTCCTCGCCCGGGTGCTCCAGCCCGCCTCCTCGCATCCCGTGAGACACGGCCGCCAGGTCGACCAGCCCCAGAGGCCCCCGGGCGGGCCCGCCCTGCTCCTCCAGCGCTGCCCCTGCCCCTGTCCCTGCCTGTGCGGCTGCTGCCGCCAGCTTGCTGCCCCTACCGCTGCGCGGCCCATCCTCCACCAGGCCACTGGCTACAAGGTAAGCGTCCCCGATCGTCTCAATCTGCATGCAGTGATGCCCGAGTGCACCCTAACCTTTGCTTACATAATTGCAAAGCACCAAACTACACTTGCCCAGAGCATTTACAGCGGCATGCACAATCCTCCTTGTGTTCCTGAGACACCTCAAATGCCGGGACCAGAAACCTGCTATTTTTGGTGTAGTACACTTGATACATGCGTGAGACAGCATCTGCCTCTGCGTAATACGCTGGTGGGAGCAACACGTAGGGTCCGCTGGTATGCAGGTGTGCCGGTATGCCGGCATCGCTAGAGTGCAGCTGTGGCACCTTGTGCAGGACGGTGAATGTGGTAGAGGCCCCATAGATGCTGGAGGCACCGAGTTGGTAGCGAGCGGATGCACCCACCTTCCTCACTCCGTACAGGTCCAGCAGGGCGTCGAAGCGGGAGAAGAGGTCGTTGAGCATAGCCATGACTGCCTGGGGGGCGACCGCCCCGCTCATGGGCGTGAAGCCTCGGGGGAGGGGCAAGGGCAGGGAAGGGCGGGATAGTCGGTAGGGGTCCAGAGGGCTACGTGGCATGGAGCGGGCTGGGAAGCACGTGTTTGGATATGTGTGAGGATGATGGGCGGTGGGCCACAAGGCAAGAGCCCCCCAAAAAACAGCAACGCGAGCGCTTAAGCCAGCATACGGTACTTGGTGTAGACAGGTAGCGCAGACGGGAAGGTTGGCTACTAACGAATAGAGGTTAGTGTCCCATGGTAGCGCTCTGAGTGCAGTCAGCGGCGAATTGGAGAGAGGACCATCAACCACCCATCCCGCCCTCACCTTTGATGTCTGCCACCAGCACGGTGACCTGTGCACGAGGCAGGGCACCGCAGGGTAGGGCAGCGCGGGGCAGAGCGGAGTCATTGCGGTAGGAAGGACTGGGGAGTGGGCGGGCGCTTCGGCCGCACGGCACAAGCGCTAAAGCATGTTGGCTTCCCGACGGCATGCAATCAGCCGCGCTTCGGCAGCCCTGTTGTTGCCCCCGCACACGCATTCGGTATACCAACAAGCGCGCGGCCGTCCCGGAGGCGAAGCCTGCGACAACAGGTGCCTTCGCGTGCACGCCTGGCGCTTCTACCAAGTGCTCCCTGCCACTCATTCGGTGCGGCAGTCTACGATCAGCTGCCCGAAGCCGGGTGAGCACACACGTGCACCATGCCACAAGCACCATGCACGAACGCAGCAGCGCCAAGGAGCCCACCTGTGGGTGCTGCGTGGCCAGGGCTGTGCGCAGCTGCAGCATCTGGGGGCTCACGTGGATGCTGTACCGCCGCCGCCGCCGCCGCGCCGGCGACCGCCGCGCGCCGCCAGCACCAGGCCCCGCCCCCGCCGCCCCCGCCGCGCCTGCTGCAGTAGACCTCCCGCTCCCAGCCACCTCGCCCTCACCAGGCCCTGCACCGCCACCTTCTGCCGCCTCGCCCTGCTGCTGCTGCTGCTGCTGCTCCTGGCTCTCCATGCGCTGCTGCTCCGCGTCCCAGATGTCCTGAGCCAGCAGCTCCTCCGCCAGGCAGCGCAGGATGCGGTCCGGAAACAGCTGCTCCAGCAGCCTGCGGGTTAGGCGGGTGGGCGGTGGGTGTGCGGCACAGGGAACGGAAACAGCGGGGCGGTTCGGCGTTGATCGAGCATGGCGCGCTGTTAGCCTCCTTTCCGCACAGACGCCAGCAAGCACGAACGACGCGCCGAAGGACAGCCGAACAGGCCTAGCCTGCGCCGTACGTCCTCCCATGCAGGCGCATGCCCACACGCGCGGCCGCGGGCTGTGTAACGGAGATTCATGACAGCATCGCCACCAGCCGTGTCCTGAACCCTCCAGCCCCCCTTGCCTGTGCTCCGTTTCCATGGCTAGAGCCACGTGTCGCTCCACCAGCACCTTGGCGGTCACGTCATCCTGGGGCCGGAAGGTGAGGTGTGGGTCAACAGTGGTGGAGCGTGGGTTACAAGGTGTAAGTGGGCCGCGCACCCTCTACCAGCCCTTGGCGGTCACGTAGTCCTGTGGCGTGCGGGTCGGGGTGAGCGGTGCAGGTTGACAAGGGCTGTGCGTAGGTTGCAAGCGTGCATGCCGGATGCGCACCCCGTCCTGCTGAAGAGGAGGGCATGGCACGGTAGCACGGCGGGGAATGGCGCGATGGGGTGCGGACAGCGGCTCGGCGTACGACATGTACGGCACTGGTCGAGGGCAAGGTAGGACGCAGTGGGCACACAGACACGTGGCGCACCGACACGGGCACGTGCCCCACCTGCGTGACCACCAGCACTGGGCGGCCTGTGACGGGGTCCACAGCCCGCGTGGCCACCACACGGTGCCAGCAGCACGGCCCCGAAGCGACAGCAGCAGCTGCTGCAGATGCGGCTGCTGCTGCTGGGGTTGCGGCTGTCGCAGATGTGTAGCTGCTGTGCGCGGAGGTGCGGCTCCTGTAGTGCGCTAAGTACTGCGCAGTGGCTGAAGGCATACGTGCTGCAGCACCACCCGCACCACCGTCACCGCCGGCAGGCACAGCGAGCATCGTTGAGGTGCTTGATGGCGGCGCCACAGCAGCAGCTGCGGCGCCTGTCGCAAAGCGTCCGTCGCCCTGGCACGCGCTGGCCGCCAGACTCACGCCCCCGGAGGACGGCTGACCCGCCGTGGGTCGAAGCGCAACGTCAAAGGAGGGCATGTAGCCGTTGCCGCCGCCAGCAGACACCCCGGCTGGCAGCCTTGCAAAGGGCATTCCAAAGGCTGCAACTGTCCCAACAGCTTCCTGGCCGTTGTCAGCTTTGCCAGCAAGTTCCACCGAGGCCTGGCCCCCCGCTGCCAGCATGCCAGGCGTGCAGAGGAAGGCGCCTGACGGGTCGTCTGCAGCAGGAGCAGCTGTCAGGTGCGCGGAGGTGGTTCCTTCGTCCTCGTTTATACACATGTCGTCGCGGTCGAACAGGGAAGACCGGGTCATGCGGACCAAGGACCTCCCATACCCGGGGCTGATACGCTCAAAGACTGGGACCGACAGCTGCTGCTGCTGCTGCTGCTGCTCTATGCTCGTCCGGTGGCTGAGCTGGAACCACCTCGACCCGCTGCTGCTTCTTTGCGAGGAAGCAGCTGCCGGCTGTGCCCCCGCTGCTGCACCACTCGAACCCGCATCGCCCGGGCCCTTCCTGCGGAACCCCATGTCCAGCATACCTAGGATGGCGGCTGACCTGAACCTCTGATGCAGGGGAGGGACTGCCGTCCGGCTGGAGCGCGACAGGGACATGTGCTTTGAGGTGCTGCGCGATGCACCAAGCAGCGAGATGTGCCCCGTCAGGTAGCTCGACGCCATTGTGGAGGCGTCCTCTGGTAGACCACCGGTCCACGAGCCACAAGCGCCCGTGCTGGCGCTGCTGCCATCGGCCGTGCCCCTTCCGGGGGCTGGGCGCCGGGGCTGCTTGTTGGTGCTCGAGGTCGCCGCGAAGCTGGCTGCCTTGCCCCACTGTGGTTGCGCGGACATGCGGGCTGGTGGTGCCCCGGCGGACGGCGGTGGCTGGAGCATGGGCGGGGACAGGGGAGCACCCATGGGGTATGCGGCTTCGACAGGGCTGATGGTTGGCGTTGCGGTGTCTGGCATGGGGGCAGCAGCGGCAGGGCCGGCCCAACCCTGGAACCCAGCCTGCGCCTGGGCCAAGGTGCGCCGCGTTGGAGGCAACAGGCGCCGACCCTGCCCTCCCCAGCTCTCCGTGGGGTACGCTGGCTCCGAACGCATGCCTCTGACAGCTGCTTCAGCAGAAGTAGCGGCTTCCATGAGCGACGCTGGCACTCCCGGCCCATCGGGAGCTAGCACACGCACCCCAGGTGCTGTCTCAGCCCACCACAGACCTGCGGACGACTGCCTGGGGGGCAGTAGGTGGTAGGCCGGCAACTCGGGGGCCATGGGAAGCAGCTCCTGCTGCTGCCGCCGCTGGGGCTGTGGCGGCGGCATGGGCGGCGGCGGCAGCGGCTGCATGGCGAGCATGGTGAGGGTGGGCGCCGACAGGTGCCGCACGCAGCCGCTTGGGACGCGTGCTGGCTCCGCGGGCGAGGGCGGGCCCAGGTCGGCAGAGCAGGTGCCCTCCTCCGCCACCGGGGTAAAGCTTGGCCTCGTGAAGACCTTGGAGCGCGCGGAGCTTTGCACCCCGGCTGCTGCAGGCTGGTGCTGCTGCCTCTGCTGCATGTAGAGTTCTTGCAGCTGCTTGCTGGTATGGCGAGGTGGCGTGCTGGGCAGGCTGCCGCCGCTAGGGGCCGCGGGCACACGTGTCGGGTGGCTGCCGCGGCCCCAGGTGACAGACGCCGACCTCCGCTCCACGCGTGGCGGCGAGCAGCACAAGCGCTGCTGCGTCTGCTGCTGCTGCTGGTTAGCGTACATGGGCTGTACAAAAGGGCTAAACAGCGGCGAAGCCAGGGTCAGCCCCTCCATGCTTGCACCCGCCTCAAACGAACCTGTACCTCCCGTGCTTGCGAACGAGGCCCCAGGCGGCACGCTGGCAGCCGCAGCTGCTACAGCTGCTGCTGTGGCCGCCAGATGTGCGCCAACCGCCGCGGCGGCGCCGCCAACGGTCTCGTGAAGGCCCTTCCAGGAGGCCGTGGACCCCCGAGAGTTGCCACGGTGACGAGCCAGCGTTACACTCAGCGTGCTAGTAGCAACGCTCGAACCCCCTGCGCCTTCCATCACCTCGTCCAATACACCTTCTGCCAGCAGGCATGGAGCGGGCGCGAGGGGAGCGTCAGAAGCCACACTTTTGATGTCCAGGCTGACGCGTGAGGGGCTTAGCACGCTGTAGAAGGACCCGTATGCGCCTCGTATGCTGCCGGAGTGGGAGAAGGAGAGCTTTGGGTCTGCCGGCTGTCCACAGGTGCCGTTCGGAAGGGAGGCAGCTGGCGTCCACGGAGAGGGGCCGTGGTGCAGTGGGGTGAAGAGCTTGTGGGTGCGGTAGGACGTGGTGGCAAGCGCCGGAGGGCGGCGGGGTTGCTGCCTGATGTGGATCATGCTGCGGCTGCGCCAAGCCAGGGGGCCTTTGGGAGGAGGCGGTATGGGCAGCGGGTTAGAGGGGTCCTCCTGGTGCACCTCGTCACTTCCTCCTGCTGTCCGTTCGGGACCCGGCTGCAGGACCCTGCGGCCGGTGTGGCTTCCGGGTTGCGCATCCTCGCCTGGGGCTGTGCTGCGCGCGGTGTCCACCTCCAGGGCCTTCCCAGGTACGCTGCTGCTCGGGTTAGATCCATGCCCTGCGCTTGTGGAGTGGTTGGATGCATCTTGGACTGCGTCCACGGGCGTGGCGCTGTTGCCGCTGGGGGCGGCGGACGAGCCGGCCGGCCCAGGGAAGGCTCGTGGGGTGCCGACGCCGGTCGCGGCGTGTGACGGACCTGCAGCACGGCCGCGAAACGGGGAGAATTACACAAATGATGTTTAGACTGGTTATAATGATGCCAAGCAAGTCGCATTGACGGCTGCCTGGCCAGTGACACTAGCGCATGGCAAACTGCAGGCCTCGAATGAACCCACGAGAACAGACCCAGCTACTTGAACCACACAGCCGCCTAGCACGCAGCCGCCTCTGCCCGCTGCCGTACCCGCTGCCGTACCTTCGTCCAGGGGCACGCCGAACGACACGCTGGTGGTGGTGAAGGCGTGGCTGCGGCTGACCTCCCGGCCGGCGCCCGCGTCGCCGTACCCCAGGCGGGCCGCCAGGGGCAGGTCCAGGCTGGAGCGGCCGGAGGGCCCGAAGGTGGGCATGGGGTTGAAGCCGTACTCTGCCACGTGCCCCGTGGCGGCGGTGGTGGTCAGGAGGGACGAGGCCACGTGTGTGTGGATGCGCAGGGAGTCGGTGGAGGGCGGGGGCGGCGCCAGGGAGTGGGGCACGCGTACCATGCCTGAGGGGCGAGGGTGGGGCCGGGCAGGGCGTAGCGTGGATATGCAACAATGTCCTGTATCGCTGACCTTTGCACAATATGCCCATGTACATGGTGTACTGCAGTCGTTTGGTACGTCGGTATGGGTATGGTGGGGGGAAGGAGCGGAGCCTCATGGTGTTATGGGCATGTGACAAGTGTCGCGAGGGCAGTGAGCGTCGCGCTGTACGAGCCTGCAGCTGCCAACCATGCCGAGCATGTGGCATTGCCGTTAACACACAGGGTCGGGAGCGTCCGTTCAGTGGGTGACCCCACCACCTCGACCCTCCGGCGAACGAAAGGCCCATGGGCAGACCCGGCACTGTGCTGATGCCAGTGCAGATGAAACTAACTCTGTTGGCGGCGCTGCAAACACTTACCTTTCCAGCGCGGTGGTCCGGGAGGTGTGGCGCCAGGCTGAGAGGGAGGCTGGGCTGCAGGAGCCACTGCATGCAGCATGCGGTGCAGCTTGTCCGGCTCCAGCACAAACAGCCGCGATAGGACATTGTCCTGCCCTTGCTGACTTCCCCGTCGTGAAATGTCCTCAATCGCAGCGAAGTGCTGATTTTGTGGGCGAAAGGCAGAGTCGGGGCAGCGGGCGCCATAAAACCGCACGCTTGCTGCGTTTTGGTGCAACACCTGGCCCCCATCCAGAGCAAACACCGTCACCACCGAGTTTGTGGCTTCCACAAGGAGCCTGTCCCGTGTTGCCGTTTCTTGCGCATTCTGCAGTTGTGTTGGCGGGCGATTGGTAGGATGTCCGGGTGCGAATGTCGAACACGGGGCAGGGGTGCAGGTGCGAATGTCGAACACGGGGCAGGGGTGTTGAGCGGGTGACCCAACGCATATGACTAATATGAGGTAGCCGGGTCACAGGCGCCTGCTGCGCGTGTGAGCAAAAACTCACATGTTTATATGGCTTTGTCTGCAAAGCCCCATGAGACGCGCATCCCAGCGGCGCATTGGAGGCGACGGGTTCCCCAACGTTTGCACGAGCACCGCGGTCCACCGCTAGGCCACCAGTTGCGGACTGGCCCCGCAGCCCGCTGTTTTCTCTATTAGAGGAACGTTGCGTAGCAGTGTCATCGTCATGATGGTCTACTAATGAGTCCTTGTAAGCGCCGGGACCGCAGCACCCCAAGAACAAGCGCTTCATTGAGGCATACGTGGGTTATGTCGGGAATGGTGTATTAGCACTACTCGCTGGCATAACCTACAGAAGAGACCACGTTTCAGTAGATTCAGGTTCCCGCTTGCTCTCAAACACAAGCGTAAAGTTCACAACGGTTGGGCCGCGCCAAGAAATCTCCGCGAATGCCAACGTATGCACTTATGGGGAGCTAGGCAAGGATTGTAGAAACTCATAATACATTATATGTATTTAGGAGCAGCGCAAGTGTGACATCTGGGTGATCCCTTCCCGCCTATAGCCGAAGGGGCACAAACCGCGGCAAAAGACAGGCCGTTACAGTCGCTGCTGTAAGCATGCCAGCGGTCGGCAAGGTGTAATCAGCCAAGTCATGTCGAAAAGCTTGACCCACATGGCTAAAGGCCACGCGGGGAGGCGCGTTGAGAGCCGGTATCCGAAGTGTCCACTGAACTCCTTCCTGACCACGTCGCATGCACTTCACCGGCCCTGTCCATCACACCATTGACTCAAGACATACTGGCATGAGTCTAATGGGTGCTTCGCCCGTGCCCCTGCCTTGCGTACGCGTGCTACCTGGTGCTTTGGTAACACAAATTGGCACTCGCAGAGGCTCCCCTGCTTCTCTCAGGCGCCGGAGCGCTGTCAGTCCTGGTCAGTCCAGGGCGGTTTGGGAAAAGGTTTGGGAGACCAGGACCCTTGCCGATAAACTTACAGCTCTAAGGCCCCAAAGAACACTGCACCAACGTACCGGCATGTGGGTTAGCGCTCGTACTGGCCCCCGACAACAAGGTATCGGGGCCTCCCCTGCAGGGGCCATGCGACTGCAATCATAGTACCGTACTGCCGGTGCTACTGACACGTTGCACAACTCGACCCAGGTGCCAAGAGTGCCGCCCCGTTTACCTAGTCACAGGCACCCGACCACCACATACTCCTACCAATAGGATTTGCAATGGTTACGGGAGTGGGACCTGGGACGATTGGCACCGACCGCAGCGTTGCACACGTCACCCCGCCCTGCCCTGCCACTCATACGCCGTACCCTCGCCCGCGCTGATCCCATGCAGGCTTACTTGACCCATTACAGCCACGGACCATGATCCAACCTGCACAACCCGCATTCCCTCCGCGCAAAGCCACACCCCGCCTCCCACCAGCTCAAGAGAACACCAGCTCTGCACACGCGAACTTGGTGCCGCTGAATCTCGGCAGTGGCAAGGGCGCCGGCAGCGTTCCCCCCGGCGCCACGCGGCCCCGCAGCATCACCAGCGCCCGCCGGAAGCCCTTGGGGCAGCGCTCCACGCTGCACTCGAAGCGCTCCCAGCCGCCGGTTCCGGAGCACCGCACGCGGCCCGAGAAGAAGCGGTGGCGGCTGGGCCGCTCCACGAACATGTGCAGCTTCGGCTCCGTCTCCGCGCCCCCGCTGAGGCCCTCGTCCAGCATCAGCCCCACGGAGTACTGACCCAGCACCTCCCACCTGGGCAGGGCGGGGACGGGGCGCAAGTAGGGAGGAAGGGGATTGGGGAAAGGTTGATAGGGGAAGCGGATGAGGGCTGGGTAGCTGGTGTGCCAGGGGAGGAGGTGCACAGAGCAGGCAGTGCGACATTCCGGTTCCATATGCACCTTCCAGCGGCCTTCTACATGCAACAGCGCCTGTCCTTGTTGGCTTCGCTGTATCAACCCACCTGCACCCGATGTACACTGTGAGGCGCAGACTGAGCCCTGCGTCCAGCAGCTGCGCCGCCTGCTGCGCACTGAGGCCGCGGCGCTGCAGCTCCCACTCCAGGTCCACAACCTGGGGGCAGCAAGGGCGGCACAACAGGACGTACGAGTGGTGGGAGTAGTGCTTGGGGCTGTCAGGAGTAGCGTGCGGCTGGCAGCCCTACCATGGGCACCGTCACCCAAGGCCCCACAGCAAGTCAGCAGAGGTGATACTCCCGTTGCGTTGTTTCCTATTGTGTAGGAGTTTGGCGCACCTGCACAATCTCCGCCCAGTCCTCCGCTGTTGCAAGGCAGCCGCTGGCCATGCCCTGCGGCGCACCTCTCCCGTTGCCGCTGCCGTCGCAGCTGCCCCTCCGCCCGGCCTCCACACCCTGCACGCCCGCACTCGCTGCCTCCTCCCTTGTCTGCCCCTCCCCATCCTCGCCCTCCTGCTCCCTGCTCTGCCCCTTGCCGGAGCCGTTTGCCCACACTACGCCGTCTCCACCCTCAACAGTCGAGGAAAGCACGTTGGTGCCGACAGCCACCTCTGACTTGGACCGCGATGCGGTGGAGGTGTTAACCACCTCGGAGGTCGAGGGCGGTGCGTTGGGACCGTTCGCCACTGCGGCAACACCTTCAGCAATGCCGTGCAGGAAGCTCTGCAGCTGCTGCTGCGCGTGGCCCAGCCGCGCCTGTACCTTGGCGGCCAGCCGGATGCCGCCGCCGCCGTACGGGATTGGTTCCGGCGCGGCCGGCAGCAGTACTGCCGTACTGGCTGAGTCGTCGTACACCATGAGCGCGGCCGCGGGGGGCCTGTCGTCGGGCCCGGTGGGCAGGAAGCCGGCCGGGGGCGCCTCCCAGCATACTGAGTCGTCAGTGCCAGAGGTGATAACCTGCGTTTTACACGTGATGCATATCAGTCATGGTGGGAGCAGCGGGTGTATTATCGCACTGGTTCGGGGTCAGCACCATCGGTTGCAGCCGGCGGAAACGCAGGGAGGCCCTAGGTCGCATGTGGCGCGAGAGTGTGCGGCTGGTGAAACGCTGTGGGCCCGCCAAAACCCCCAATGGCCAGCCTCGCAATAGGCTCACAGGTCACGGCGGACTAGGTCGTCCAGCCAAGCTTGCCTGCACACACACTTGTTCACCGCCCCCTGCCGCCATCCGATACCTTCCGCAATCCGCATGGAAGGTGGCCAGACGACAATATTGCGGACAAAAAACCAGAAGTGTGGGAAAGCGCACAGGAGTGTTTTGGCTTCCCGCTAAGCCGGGCCGGCCCAAGATGCCCACTGCACCAACCCAGGACCCACCCATGCGTTCCGCTGCCATTTGGTCCACGCCGGACGGCCCAGCTCCAGCAGCGTGGAGTTGTGCTCTCGGAGGAAGCCCTGCGGCAGCGCAACAGACACGAACACTTGAGACATGCATCTGACACGTATGATAGTAAGATGTATGGGGATGAGGTTTGTCACACTGGGGCTAGGGGAGACAGCGCCTGCCCAGTGCTCAGGCTTGTGTGGGGCAAGGCGTGGGGCATGATGTGTGCGGCTCACCGGGTTGCGCAGGAAGTTTCGGCCGCTCAGCGCCAGCCACAGGTGATGGGCGCTAACGGCGGGGCCGAGCTGCGCCATGGCCTCCCGCTGCTCCTGAGGGAGCAAGTGCGGAAAGAAGTGGGACAGGCGGTGAGGACTCGACACCCGCTGTTGTGATATGGTCACGCAGTAGTCACGCCAAGGTGCGGTCCCAGGATATGGAATGTGCGCATGGTTGTAACTTCTGTCTACTCTGCGGAGAATAGCTGAGTGTGAGGCACGTTGGTCCTCCCATCCCTCAGACTCAACGAGGGCATGGCCCAACTAGGGCGTCATGGCACGTGGGGAAGCCACTCCCGCCACGTTGTGCACCCACCAGGGCCCGACTGGACAGGCGCCCGTGCCACAGCATAGGCGAGGAGGCAGCTTCCCTCCAGCTGCGGCACACGAGCGGTACCGCCGTTGCCAGGGTGTCTGGCTCCACATGCAGCAGCACGAGATGCAGTAGCTCGGGGGGAAGATGGTTGAAGGGCGCGTCGGGGTTGGCTGTGTCGCGTGACTGCAGCGGGCCATTTCCACTGCTTATCTTCTCGGTGTATTCAGTAACTTTGTCGACCAACTTGTTCAGGGTGGCGGTGCATATTTCGCGGCCCTGCGATAGCCCGCTGAGCAGGGCTGCTCCCCATGGCGCAGCTCCCTTTGCCAGGGATAGCTTCTCCAGCAGCGTCAGTGTATTTTGTTGCATATCGTTGTTGTGATCGATGATGAGTCTACAGACTGTTCGGCCGGTTGAGCCTTGAACGCAAGATACGCGAAACCGTAGAGGCGGGGCGTGCTGGGGCGTGGGATGACAAGAGCTCACAACCCAGCTGTTTCAATACAAGCCGCGTATGTGCCTTATGTACAAGCACAAGCGCCTGAGCTTTACGATATGCTGTGGAAAGGGTACGGGGGTTGAAGTGGTTTGCTCGCAGGCTTCGCCTTCCGTGTCTTGGAAGCTGCCTGCCCATCCTGTCCGGGGTCCACAGTTATACCCTATATTAAACTTGGCACAGTATCTAACAAAGTGTTACATGTATTAGTTGACGAACTGCGTGTTTGGTTTGGGCCCAGGCCCTCCCAACCGCTGACGTGACAGGGGAGTCCTCGCAAGCCACGTGGGTGAGCCTGTGGCCGTTGGCCCACAGATTGAGCCTGCGTGGCACTCCCACCTACCTCATACACTTCCATGTTGACATTTGTACCGAGGCACGCAAATTATTGGCGGATTTGTGGTCAGGAGGCAAGGGAGACGAGCTGGATGAAGGGTTTTCGCAGGGTTCCATGCAGGTCTCCTGGACCCCTGAACCCCTGATGTGCCCAGGTCTCAGGCCTACCATCGCTCTGCGTAAGCACTTGCAACCCTTATGCGTCAGTTACATGCACATATCTGCTAGCAGTGCAGTAGCCTTAGGACGCCACAGCAGATCTGGGCTTTTGAGGAGCGGCTCAGTGGGCCCCCATGGCCTTGTCCCTTTTGTCACCGACCAGCTTGCAGTTATGTTGCAGTCCTTGCGCAAACATGCACCGTATGTATCCCCTGTGTAGCTCTACGCAGCATACCGGTACGTTCTCATATAGTCACATTCTGGAGGCATGGCCATATGAGGTGAGGCTGTGACGCATGACAACGTTCACACGTGCTCGGCACACACTGGAAGACACAACGTTTACGCTTGTGTACTGATCCCCACGCCTGTATGCGTAACGAATTGGGCATGTCGAAAAACTGCACGTATGCCAACCTGCGCAAACAAGAGAGCCTGGTTCGTGGCACGTGCCAGGTCCAAGCCGCTGTGCATGGCCAAACGCCATGCTCTACGCATACGGGCTGGCTGCAAATGTAGTCGAAGACACATAATTACTCTACATATGCGCTTATTACCCTCAGAACATTCGCCCGTTCAACACAAACTGCTCGGTTCCTCGGGTGATCCTCTCGATGTAGGGTCCGCTGCAAAGAATGCCCTCTGCGAAAGACTCGTTCGCGGACCCATCCACTTCTGTTGGCCTGCTTCTACAAGTATTGGCCTCAGCTGCGAACGGCAACGATGTTTCCACCATTGTGCCCGAGCTGCTTTCGGTGGGATACGCAGGAGTCGATGGTTGATGTTATGACATAACATGTCGCTCAGGAACGGTAAATGCGAACTACCTTGACCTACCACAGGCGGTCTTCAACCGCGCATCCAGCAGCTCGCAAGTCAGGAAGCTTGCGTATGACTGCTGCAGACATGCAGTCTTGACAGAGCAGGAAGCGCATAAACTGCTGGAGGTGGTCCGGGTAAGAGCAGCTAGTTCGCATCCTAGTGGCTCTCTTACCCTCGTAACCCTTCACCTCCCTGGTTGAACCCTCCTCTACCACCTTCCAGTCTCCAACCCGGAACCCGTCCACTGGCCCCCGCAGGGTGACCTTAACAGCACAGATGCAGAAGTTGTTTCCGCGGCTCTGCGCTTCCTACCATGCCTGCCAGCGTCAGAGCTTAGCAACCGGTTAATCATTGGTGGGTGGGCAGTGGGCTATGGGCAGTGTGATGCGGCATGGGCACTTGCGTGAGCCCTTGCGTGAGCCCTAGAAAGTCTGCATCGACCTTCGCTTGCTTTTGCTTGTGCAGCGTACTGCCTGTCACTTCGACCGCTGCACTGCGTCGCGCATGCTGAACGCACCCTCTCTCCCATTATTCGACCTCCATGCAGGCGAGCTGTCGGAGATGCTAACCCCGCAGCTCAACTCCACTTCCGCCATTGTCCGGGCTTCAGCGCTTCAAGCGCTGTCCGGCGTGCTGACACACCCGGATGTGCAGGAGGCGGTGGCCAAGAGCCCGGGTAAGATTGAAGACAGGCTAACACACATCCCCTCTGAATGCAGCCATGTATTCCTCAGGCAGTACGATGCGTACCTTGCTGTCCCCAAACTGACTAGGATTGTCTTAAACCATTAAACCTCTAACATCACCGCAACCCATTTACTGACTTGGCTGAAAGCTGGCCTCTTACACCCGCCCTCAACACTCCCTTACAGGTATCGCCAACGCCTACGAGAACCTGTGGGATGCGGTCACGGACTGCCTGCTGGACGACAAGCCCTTCGTGGTGGGCCTGGCAGCGGGGGCCGCCGCGCAGCTGCTCACCGCCGACCTGCCCGGCCCCGGCGCCACCGCCGCCGCCGCCGCCCCCGGCGCCTCCGACGTAGGCTCCGCGCCCAGCGCCGCCGCCTTCATGATGAACCGCATCGCGGACCGCGCAGCGCAGCGCCTGTCCGCCGCCCTGGGCCCCATCCTGGAGATGTGCGCGCTGGTTCCCGCCCCCGGGCAGACCTCGGTGTGCAACATGCTGATAGCACTGACGCGGCGGGTGCTGCTGCAGACGGTGCGCGCAGCTGCCTCGCCGGGGGGACTGTCCGGCGTGCCGGCGCCCCAGGACGTTCTGCTGCCCAGCCTTGCGAACCTGGTGGCGTCTGTTGTGGGTTACCTGGCTCCGCTGCTGGAGTCTGGGGACGTGGGGGCAAAGACGGAGGCGTGCGCGACGCTGCTGGCGGTAGCTGGGGACCTGGCGGCGGCGGGTGCGCCGGCGGTGGGCGCGGCGGCGTGCGTGCCTCAGGCGCTGCTGCTGGAGGCGGTGGGCGGGCTGCTGGGGCAGCGGGAGCGGGAGTTCGTGGAGGCGGGGCTGGCGGACATGTGCGACAGCGTGGCCGGGGTGCTGCCCGCCCTGACGGTGAGCGAGGGCCAAGGCGAGGCGTGTGCAGGCGGTGCCTGGGCTTGAGGACATCTTTGACGTTGCAAAACATGCGTGACAGCATGTGTTTGGAGCCGATGTGAAGGCAGCTAGCAGGTGCACTACCTGAACACATCAGCGAAGCGCAGGGGGGTGCCTGGCCGTACCGCTGCCTTACGACACCCACATCCTAACTTTGCACACCCTTTCACCTGCTGCTGCTGCTGCTCCCGCACCTCCTTGCAGCCCACTGCGCGCATCGCCGTGCTGCGGCAGCTGTGGCCGCTGGTGTCCCGCATCACCGACGTGTCCCGCCGCGTGGCCATCTTCACCACCACCTGGCACGCACTGGTAGCAGCCGAAATGGAGGTCCGCACAGCCGGCGTCGCGCCCCCGCCCACCCTCTCCACCAACAACCCCTTCCCTGCCGCATCCGGGGTCGCTGCCACCGGCGCCGACGACCCCCTGGGGCTGCTGGCGGCGCTGTCGGTGCCGCCAACGGGGCCATCCGGCGTCGCCGCCAGCGCGGGTGTGCTGACGGCGGTGCCCTCCACCACCAGCATCGTGGCGCTGCTGGGGGACCCTTACCTGGAGGTGCTCATGACCGGCAAGGCGCCGGTTGGGGACCCCGCCGGCGCTTTCGCGGCCGCGCAAGGTGCGTTTTTCAGTGCACATGCCCTTCCACCCACTGTCGCGCGTCTTCCCTCGGTGCAGCTGCTTGATGATAGGACGGACTCGTGCAGTGTACCACTGGCATCTGGCACGCAGTGCCGGAGCGCCTCCTGGACACGGTACGGCACCTTTTGCCTTGCGTCCTGACCCGCTGTGCCGACGCCGCTCCTCCTGCAACGCAGCTGCCGCGGCTGCTGCGGCCGCGTCGCAGCCTTCGGGCACCGCTCTGTCGCGTACCCTCACCTCGGTCGCCTCCATCACGCGCGCCGCCCCGCCGCCGCCGGTGCGAAGCGACTCCGGAAGCCCCAGCCCGCACGTGGACCCTGCAATAGCCGGCAAGGCTCCGGCAAAGCCCGACAAAAAGGCAGCTGGAGGGATGTTTGGCGTGCGGCTGTTCGGCAAGGGCAAGGGGGACAAAAAGGGCGCGGAGGCGGCTCAGGCGGCCCAGGCGGCGGAGGCGGCTCAGGCGGCAGCGCAGGAGGCGGCGAGGCAGGAGGCGGCACGGCAGGAGGCGGAGAAGGCGCGAATGGCGGCGACGGCGGCGGCGAGGCAGGCGGAGGCGCAGGGGGCCCCCGGGTCGCCGAACCCCAGTGTGGCGTCATCAGCCGCCTTGGAGCGGCCGGGGCCTGAAGCGGCTGCTAGCGCCACTGGGTGAGTCGAGGAAGTGTATGTGGTTACCGCAACCGGCACAAGGCCTTCCGCCTAAAGTGTGACGTTGCAACGTCACACTTGTTGTTGTGGCCCGTCGGTGCACACCCAGAGAAACCCGCTGGCGTTCACCCCGTCCATCATCTCTATGTCCAATATCGCTTAATTTCAGTCTACAGGCTGCGTTCTCCCGTCCCTGAATCTGCCCCTGGCCTCGCCCCGACCCGCAGCCGCGCACCGCTGCCTCACGCCACGCTGCGGCACGAGCTGCTCCAGAGCCTGCTGCTCCAGGTGGCGCAGCACCCCGCCGCCGCCGTGGCGGGCGAGCTGTGCGCCGAGCACGCCGCCGCCGCGCGCCACGACCGCCACCCGCCCTCCAACGCCGCCGCCGCCTCGCAGCCGCTCCGCCTGTGCTCCGCCGTACAGTGGATCGCCATGATCAGCGACCTGCTCTCCGAAACCGCTGCATGCGTCAGCTGGGAGCCGGACGTCCTGCCCGCCATCAGCTCCCAGCCCAGCGTCGCAGCCGTGGGACGCGCCCCTGTTGACTTCAACTCCCTGACGATTGACCTGTGGCTAGGGCTCATGCAGGCTGCCGTACAGGCCTCCCGGGCCGTGCAGGCCCTGCTGGGGCGGTTGGTGGCGGAGGCCTCGGACGCGGCGGACGCGGCGGCGCGGCAGGAGGGACACAGCCAGTCGTACGGCGTCATGGGGTACGGCGTGCCGTACGGCATGACGCCCGGGGCGATGGCGGCGATGCAGGGGGGTGCAGGGGAGGGCGCGGGCGGGGCAGTGTCCAGCCTGGAGAGCTTCTACCGGGGGCTGCTGGCGCACGTGGACGGCAAGGCGGGGGCGCTGCAGCAGCTGATGAACAAGGTGGGGAGTGGGATACATCCCAGGATAGGGTAGGTCCGGATAGCAGTAGGTGGACATGTGATACAGCGCTGGGAGGGGTTGGGGGAGTCCATGCGGGTCGTTGCGGGCCAGTTTGGGGTGTCTGAGGTGCTGATGATGGACAGGGCTGGAATGTTTTCCTTGGTGGAAACAGCCAGGCGAGGTCGGCTGTGTCTGTGCGTTTGTGAAGAGGCACATGCATGGCATTCCAAGCGGGGCTCCGTGAAGCGCGTTTGCTGATGCATGTTAGTCGTATCGTTGTCCAACGACATGCTGAACCACCTGAACCAACGTCATAGCCCAAGTGCCCGTCTCAATCACCCGCCCATGTGGTCACTGCCGCCCTGACACCGGCCTGTGCCCCTGCGCAGGTGCTGATGAGCTGGCCCACGCTGTCCTCCGCCACGCGCCCGCGCGCCATGTGGGTGGCCGCGCACTGCCTGTCGCTGCCGGGGCACTGGGACGAGCGGTGGGAGGTGCTGCTGTCGTGCCTGGACCACCTGCTGGTGCGCGGCACGGACGTGCTGGCGGCCAGCCGCCGGTCCGACGTCATGGGCAGCGCGCTGGCGGGCAGCCTGTTCAAGGCGGGGAGGCAGGTGGGTCAAGGTGGCGGCGTTGGGGGCCGCAGACCGACGCGCGGATGGGGAGAGAACGAGGCCGCCTGCACGATGACTGAGGGCTATTAGTGCGGACAGCACTATATGATCCGTATGTCGCCCTGTTGCGAGACGCGAAGGCTGGGCACTCCGCTGCTTCGGCGATACAGTTCCGGCACATGCATGCACGCAAGCCCTGCGTCTTCGCGGCCACAGCCCTCAAGTCGTTTTCCCCAGTTTTCACCGTCGTCCCTCTCACCAACTGCCCCCACACACACTCTCCCGCAGTCCTGGAGCGACCCCACCAAGCCCTTCCTGTTCGACATCGCGGCCGCCTCCGCCCTGTGCGAGGCGCCCGAGTACGAGGCGCTGGGGCTGGTGGTGGGGCTGGCGGCGCTGCAACACCTGGCGGGCCGCCTCACCAACGCCATTGTGGAGGCGGTGCCGCACGGGGCGGCGGGCGCAGCGCACGGCCAGGCTGCGGCAGTGGCCAAGCGGCTGGAGGCGCTGCTGCGGCACTTCATAAGCACCGAGCTGGCGGGTGAGGGAGAAAGGCACAGCATGGTCGTGACCCATGGGCCGGCGCCTGGGCGCCCTCGCTGCTCAGCACCATACCTCGGAGCCTGATGCTGTCAAGATACCTTGCTGTGCTATACGGGCGTGACTGAACAGCCTGCTTATTGAGTTATGTACGATACCACGCGTTGGTATGCGTCTGTGGGGCTATTGCACTGACGCCAGTTCCGCGGCTGCGCCCCTGCCGCGCAGGCGCCCCGCACGTGCGCGACTGGGTCAAGCGCGTCATGCGCTCGCTGTCCACCATCATGTCGTACAGCCCGCCCGTCAACCTGCCCGTCACCGTGGCGGCGCTGGGCGTCATCGCCAAGCAGGCGCACGCCGACGACGCCAACGGCGGCGGCGCCGACGACGACTCCTCCGACGCGTCCTCCGTGTACCACCCCGACGGCGACGGCCAGCACGCGGCCCTGCCGCCGGCGCTGGCGGCGGCGGCGGCCGCGATGGCAGCCGCGAATACCGGGACCCAGCAGCAGCAAGGGCAACAGGCCCCGGTCCAGCAGGGGCAGGTGCCGCTACCGGCGGTTGAGAGTGTGGGGCAGCGTGCAGCGGATGGGGTGGACGCCGACCCCACGGGCCTGGGCGTGCTGGGCCGGCCGCGGGCGGCCAGCAACGCGACCAGTACGTCCTACCTGGTGAGGCCTTGCCGCTAGGACGTAAACGGCTGACAGGGCTGATGGGGCCCTGCCCTTGCCCAGGAAACCAGCGCATGCACATGGAGGTACAGCGCGTACGGCACGTGCCTTAATGGAAGAGCTTGGTACGTGCTCAACATCACCATACTTGTGCTCGTAGCGACACAACATGTCACCTCCCTGTCGCGGCCCCGTCCCTCCCCAGGTGCACAGCGCGGCCGCCGCCGTGCCCATGTGGGGCTACCCCTTCGCCTCCCTCAGCAGCACCTGCCTGCAGAACTCCCGCCGCGCACGCCGCCACCGCACCTTCCAGCAGCTCCTCGCCGCCGGCGCCAGCCGAGCCGGCGCCCCGAACCCCGTGCTCGCAGCCGCCCTGGCGCCTCCCAAGGGCCCGGGCGAAGCAGGGAGCACCACCGAGGGGCTGGAGCACGCGGACGGGGATGCGCCTCCGGGCGTGGGCCCTGTGCTGGCGTCCCGTACTGCGTACCGGCTGGACCAGGAGGCACTGTGGGAGCAGCTGCCCTCCACGCACAGCCCCTGGCGCGAGCTGACGGGTCCGGCGGACCCAGTGCTGCTACGCGGGTGCTACGTGCGGCAGGACCCGGCCAACCCCGCGGTTATCACCGTCATGTTCAGCGCGATCAACAAGTGGGTGTGCGGCAGGCGGAATGGGTGGTTGAGGGGCGGTAGTGGCCTTTGCAGGTATCAGAAGACCGTCGGGGACAAAGACCCAGATACCCCTCTGTGATGGACGAGCATGCTCGGTTGCTATCTGGCACGGTGCCTAGCTCTCGTACCCTCATATGGGTGTTGTGCGTGATCCGTCTCCTACTATATGGCACTCTGCAGGCTGCCCTCCGAGCTGCCCGGCGTGACGCTGTCGGTCAAGAGCAGCGGGCCGCTGCTGCCGCTGGACCGCACCGCTGCGGGCTGGGAGCTGCCGCGCATGGCGCCGCACGACCGCGCCGCTGCCACCATCAAGGTGCGCTACCGCATCGGGCATGCGCTGGCATGTCCGGGTGCCCTGCCGCCTTCGTGAAGCGCATGGCACCTGGGTATGCCGGTGCCCTGCGTCCTTGCGAAGGCCGACGGCGGTCTGCCGAGTTGACAGCATCCACTCCACGAGCCATGCTGTGACCGACACCCTGCGTAACCTGAAGCACTGGTGTCGACTGTTCGTCCGTCTCGGTGACGCTGGTTGGTACCGCGGTCAGTGGCACATCGTTGTCTCGCACGTAATTGCTGAACCCAAATGCGTCCACGCTTAGGGGGCTGCTGCAGCTTCCTCAGCGCGGACGCGTTTGGGCTCAGCAAGTAGCAGTGTTAGTCCGCTGCATTGTTGTCTTTCATCTTGGTGCTCAATCCTGATCCACATAAGCGCGTGTCTCTGTCCCCGATGCATCCATGCAGTTCAAGCTGCTGGGCTACGGCGACATATCGCTGCAGCCCCGCCTGCAGCTGTGCGCCGGGCCGCCGCGCACCGACGCCACCCCGCTGCAGCTCAACTGCCTGCCGCTGGAGCTGCCCTGCACGCTGCTGCTGCGCCCGCCGCCCGCCGTGCCCGCCGCCGCGGAGTTCTTCCGCTCCTGGAACACGCTCTCCGCACGCGCGGAGCTGGCAGGTGCGCACTCGCTACACCCATGCATGCATGCCCCAAGCCACAGCACCCTAAGAAGCTGTTCCTAGCCCACACACAGCCCGCTTGCAGTGTTCGGCCCAACGTCTTGAGGGTCGTGACCAATAACCAGCTGCTGACGTGTGGTGGCACGCAGGCGTGTGCACGTGGCCGGGCCAGGAGGGCGCGGCGCTGCTGGTGTCGTCGCTGCTGCGGCAGGCGCCGCTGCGCTGCTGCTGGCTGCAGCACGTGGCCGCCACCGCCGCGCTGCAGGCGGGCTTCGTGGCCGCCACGGCACCCAGCGCGGAGGACTCCCTGGCGCTGGTGCTCACCACGCAGCTCATGCCGGCCTCGGCGCCGGGTGGACAGCCCGAGTCGTTCATCACGCTGTCCATCAGGCGAGCACGACGGCCCGCAGTTGCCCACCGGTCATCTGTGAATGCGTTTTTCCGTTATCCCACTACGGCACTTGTGTCCTGCAAACTGCACATGGTGTGGGGCGTTGGTGTATCGCAAGTTGGCACTAACCGCATGTGCTGCACCGCACGCGTCCTGCCACCTGCAGGTCCAACTGCCCCGACCTCATCCTCAGCATCCAGACGGCCGCCGGCACGTGGCTACAGCAGCTGTCCGGCGGCACGGCGGCCCTGGGTGGCAGCGGCGCCGGCGGCCTGCCCTCGCCCGCCGCCAAGCCGCCACTGCACCCACGGGTGGCGGCGCTACTGCAGGCCTACGCCGCCAGCGCCGCGCAGCTGGCGGTGGGGGCGAACAGCGGGGGCCTCGTGCCGATGGCCTCTTTTGGAATGCCCACAGAGGCCGGGGCAGGCGCGAACGGGGGCGCGGGGACTGCGGGCGCGACGTGGCTTAAGAACGCGGCCCTCGCGGAGTGGCAGCGGCTCAGCAGCCTGTCAGCGGCGGTGTGATTGGGGTGGACTGGGGCGCAGAGGGAAGGCAGCTTGGGGCGGTTTGAAGGGTGCGTGGTTTGGGGTGGCTGTGTGGGTAGGTCTGTGGGCTTGGGTTGGGCGGTGTGAGACGACCGACGCCACTAGCTGTGATATGTCGACATTCCATATGTACTGTGGGGCTGGGACGTTGCTCGTGCCGTGTTGCGGCCGAGCAACATGCGAGCATGGATTTTGGGCAGGAGAGTTCAGGAAGAAGGTTTGAGCGCTGTCCTGCCAGAGTACGACCCGTTTGTGAAGGGGCACTGTACACTTCCACCATTGCGTACGGTATTGCAAAGAGTGTCTGGTACTCCAACGTCTCCTATACCAGGCCAGGCGTGAGGCGACGGCAACGGTTCGCCATGGCAGCAGGGCCTGTGCACCAGAAGCGCACAGCCTGGCCCACCTCACAACAGTACGGTAGTTGCCCGTTCATGTGGCCCTATGTGGACTTACATTGGGTAGGTCAGTGTCCAATGTGTGCAAGGCAGTGCAGTGCAGTGCAGAATCATGCAGCTCCAAATGTTGCCGGGTCCGCAGAAAATATGCTCACTCGAAATTGCCAGTGTGGGCCAGCCTGCGTGCCGTGTGACCCCTAAAAAATAAAAAGATACATGAGTGGGTGCTGGTACCAGTATCAATCAATCACGTAAAGAACATCCGGTGGCATAGCCACTACCTATAAGCTTCATACAGGGATGCATTAAGCACTATTGGTGCCGCGCGCCTACTATGCCCTGTCTGTCGTTTGCAGGTCAGTGTCCAATGTGTGCAGTGCAACCGGGGCCCCTCACAGGTGCCACCGTTGCTGAGGCTCTTCGCAGCTCTTCGCATGGAAATTGGCTGTGGCGTGACACGAGCCCTAATCGATTGGCATCAAGGCCTTGAGCCTGACTGGTGGAAAATGTGAAGCAGTACGGAGCAGTACATCTTGCAGGATGAGTTGATGGCCATCCTAATTCAAGTGTCCGTTGCAAGACAATCCTTCCACCCCCGACAGCCCGTGTACCGGCATCGCCGTCCCGGAGAGGGGCAACTGCGCGTTGGCACGCGTAAGGCATGGGGGCTTGCCCGTGGGGCGTCCGCTCGCACCTACCCCGAGGACATCCCAACCTCCCCGAGCCGCGCGTAGCTGCCCACCCGTGTCATACCCGCCAGGGTATGCCGAAACGTTTCAATAGGTACCGTACCGGTTCTCTTGCAACCACCGCTGTCATCAGCACATGCCTCATGAGCAGCCTTCATGAGCTCGCTAGCCGACACACAGGTCAGGAACGCCACGCGCTCGCTCTTTCGGATTGATATTGACAGCTCACATTTAGTGACAGTCACCAATCCCGATCAATATGACGCTGCTGTGCCGCTTAAGCGTACGCGTACCAGCTCAGCAGCTCAGCAGCTCCAAATCATCATGCCTTGGTCCCGGAGCACGGAGTTAGATACGCTTTTGTCTCCGCGTCATTGACCGAGTAACTTTTCGAATAGGACAGAGCCATCACTCGACCCGCTGCATGACATTTTTCAGCTGACTGTGATACGGACGCAAGAGGCTGCCGGCAAGCAAGCTGTTTTCCTTACGCCCTGGCGCTGCCCGCCGATGTGGCGGTCCTACAGCGCAGCGCCGGGCTCTAGTCCCTCAAGCTTTCCATCCAGCTACGCCTTGAACTGCCTAGGCCCAGTAGCGACTTCCTCACGGGCTTCTTTCGAGCTTGCTGGAGACGACGGGGACTCGGACTCACTCCGCAACAGAGGTTCATTTAACGGGAGCGCAGCATTACGGAACAACAGCGTCCAGAGTGCCTTCTTTGGCCAGGCCAACAACGTTGACGATGCCTACACGCGTTGGCAGGCAAGGCGCCGCACGACTGAAGTACTTAGACCCCAGCGTATACGTGTTTGTAATAATACAGAAGCCACGACGCCCTTCCCTATACGGACAAGCGCTCCATGTCTGTTTCGCTCGCTGACGTCTCCATAGGAGAACCACCCATGCGTTATTGAGAATTTCGATGCCTTCAAGAAGGCAGTGGATGGGAAGCGGCTGGCAGTGTTCCTGGACTATGACGGTGGGTGTGGAAGTTTGTTACAGCTGCGGTTTCCTACCCTGGCATGGAAATGTCCAGCAACGTCTGAATCCTTGCTGACATGTGCTTTTGCCAGGCACGCTGACACCCATAGTGTCGAACCCCGACGAAGCCTTCATGTCGGAGGAGGTAAGCCGGAGGGTGCAATGGTGCTAGGAAACCCAGTGCACTCCTTTTGCTGGCATGTAAAGGTCCGCCTCACACTGTTGCAGATGCGGGCAACGGTGCGCAACCTGGCGCGTGCGTTTCCGACGGCCATTATCAGTGGGAGAGGCCGGGAAAAGGTCGAGGCGTTCGTGCAGTTGAAGGAGCTCTTCTACGCGGGGAGCCATGGCATGGACATTGCTGGACCGCAGGTGCGTTGGTGTATGGGGACGGGGCAAGCACTACACACACACACGGGGCAGCTGCTACGCACACGGGGCAGTGGTGTCCGCTTGCTTCCGTGGAGCACGAAAAAGCAGCGTGGTGGAGATGGGGCTCTGGATTTTCAAGGGTCTGTGGCCTGTGGCTGTAAAGTGTTGTGTCGAGTGCTGTCGGCCCCTGGCCTCGTCGCGCAGGCCTCGTCCGGTGGTGGCGGCTGCAACTCTGACAGCTTCCAAAATGCGTTCCAGCCAGCGGCCCACTTCCGACCCTTGATAGACCAAGTATATGAGCAGCTCAAACAGCGGTAAGCTCTGCGACTTAGCGTGCGGCGTCCGTGTGTCTTCGACGTAACAGAGAGCTGATCCGTCTCGTTTATTGACAGCGGACACGCCATACCGTATGACTGCATACGGCGGGAGCCCATTAACTCGACAGGCCGTCATGCTGCTAGCTGCACTGCTTGCTTTCCACGTGCTGGCTCACACCTGCACTTACCTTGTCATGTTGAGCCACGCTTTTACTTGCTGTGAAATACGGGGAGGCGGGAGCAGCCATACCAAAGACTGGCGATCTGGTTCGGAGAACGGCGCTGTCTTCGGATAGCATGCGCTGCGCCGGCCTGCATGCATGGCTGCCCGCTGACCTTGTGCACCCCAGGCCTAGCCTCACCCTGGTCAAGGCTTCGCTGAGCACACTATTGCTGCGTCAACGCAGGTTGAAAGATATCCCGGGGTCCAGCGTTGAGCACAACAACTTCTGCGTGAGCGCGCACTTCCGGAACTGCCCGGGGGAGGCTTGGCAGGACGTGATCTCCACGGTGGAGGACATTGTGTCGCAGCACGACGACCTGCGCATGACGAGGGGGCGGAAGGTGGTGGAGATCCGGCCAAAGGTGGGAGCGTACCGTATATCCTCGTACGTAGTACGCGTGTGCGGTGCTCGGCACACCTATCGCAAGTAGGGCAGAGGGCAAGACATTGCTAGGGCTTGCGGCCGTGCAAGACATACTGGTATGCCTGCATACAGGATATGCGGGCGCACTTTAGCGGCTAGGGGCGTTACAAAGCTGGTCAGTCTGGCCAGGCCCTGGGCGCAGCGCTTCCCGCACCGCTTGGATTATAGTTATGGCATGCGGGTCGACTAGAGGTCCTGGGTAGACACATGACCACCAGGTAGAAGCCGGCAGGCAGCGACATTCCAAACCCAGAGCACATGAGCACAGGATGTGGTGCAGCCTGGGTTCTTGCTGGCCGAACACCATCTATCCATCCGTCCAATCGTCCTGTGTATACCCTGCCAGGTGGACTGGCACAAGGGCACGGCCCTGACGCACCTGGTGGAGGCGCTGGGGCTGAGCCAGCAGCCGGACGTGGTGGCCATATACGTGGGGGACGACCACACGGACGAGGACGCGTTCCGGACGCTGGAGGAGACGCAGAAGGGTGGGTCCTGGGTGCTGTGGGCGACACCGCAAACAGCTGCGCTGTGGGCAGCTGCCATTTGCGCGTGCACCCTTGACCGACACAAGGACTGGAAAAGTTCTGGGGCTGTTCCTGACCCCTGCGCGGCTGCATGCTGATTGAACAGGGGCTGGGGGTGTGGGTTGAGGGGTATGGGATGGGGGCAGCGCGGCACCCGGCGGTTGGTGTCCCAGCTTCAGCAGCAGGGCGTCTGACTAAAATTCGGTGCTACACACCGGAGGCTCACTGTCAGCCGTGTCTGCATCCTGCCGAAGTAGCGGGAAGTTTACACGGCGCAACCTTGATGGGGTATGGGGTACGGTCATAAAGTGTGGGTCTGGCTTGGCCTGACAACGATTGGTTATGTACTGACTCCTCTGTCGCTATACTTGGCGTGTGCAGGTTTCGGCATCCTGGTCAGCACGCGCGCGAAGCCGACCCGCGCGCGCTACACGGTGCGCGACCCGGCAAGCGTGCTCGCGTTCTTGACGCGTGTAGTGGAGTGGGGCAAGACTACCGGGAACGGGTGGCACGCCAAGCCCAGCTGCAACGGCTGGAGCGCAGAGAGCCTTTGACGGGCGGAAGGGCCCGTGAGGCCGTGCTGATAGCCGGGGTGGGTTCTGTGAACGGAGTAGGCCTTGGCGTTTGCGGAACGGGTTTCGTGTGAGTTCTTGCGGCGACTCGGAAGGGGGGTCAATGCCTACTTTAGGGGTTTGAGGAGGGCGGGTTTTGGTGCCGGACTCGCATTCATACACAGGCTGGCTGGTCCGTGACTAACTACGGCGGTTGCATTAGGTGCAACGCAACTCTAGCTCAGGGGCAGGAAGGCGTGGAGCGTAGGGCCCCCACCGCCTGCTTGTGCAGCTTGGGCCCGATTGGCCTTGCAGCGTGCGCAATGCTGGGCTCGGCACGTACGCATTTGGCGCTAGGACTGAGCGTTATTGGTGGTTGGATAGGGCGCCAACATTGTACATTACATGGGGGTTTTTGTGCGTCCTCCAGAAGGAGGACGTCCCCTTCAAGGCTGCGGGCCTGTCGCCCCGCGTTTTTGTCGTTTGTAGTTGTTATTTGCTCGATGATACGAGTGGACGAAATGTGGAGAGCAACAAGGAGTACGCAATGTTGCGCACGGCCAAAATGAAATTATGCTACGGATGGTCTGTGCAACGGTTATCGCCACGTGCCCAACGCACCATGAACGCTGGAGCTGCCTTTTCGGACGCAACTACGGTAAGCAACGGAGGCACCGGTGCGCCCCAGTCGTGCCGACGTGTCTCACCGCACAGCACAGAACACTATACCTAGCAGACAACCAAGTATGTCGCAAACTGCCTGACCTCAATCTCCAAACTCCGCACCGCAGGACCCACACCCTTGCTCAGAAAGCATCGCCCCGGCGCAACCACGCACACCTGCTTCCGACATGTTCCGACAGCAGGCACTGTTGCAAGGTAGCCGTTTTGGCCAGCCAGGCTAAGCGCCCATGTGGAAGAATGGAACGAACCACCACTCCAACATTGATACCGCCGGAGAAGACAACCCCACAGCAAACGACAAGTTTCCGAGATGCGGCTTCTCCAACCGCAGTGCGTACTGCGCGAACGTAAATGCAGTGCAAAGGTTCGGCTGCAGTGCCCAGCATCCGCGCTGAAGACAGTGCAATGCCCACGTCAGTACTCACGGCTCGCAGCGTCATGCTCACAGCCCCTGGCCAGCCAGGCCCGCTCAACAAAAGTGGCAAAACGAACCCACGCTCCAAAACCACGCTACACTCATGCTTACCCACACGCCCCGAGCTTGTCATGCAACCCACACTCACAGCCACTACGAGTAGTACATCCATCCACAGGCCATCCAGCGCCCTTTCCGCAGCTACCTCGTGCACTGCTGCACGCGCAACCTTGGCCCTGTCTCTGCACCTACATGCCCCCGCTTCAGCGCCCCTTGCACAAAGGCATTCTGCAGCTCTGCACAACGCCACTGCACAGCATCCACTTGAGGCAACCAACCCAAACGCCAACAAGAGCAGTCCAGCAACGCCACACGACCTGGGAGCGCTAGCTACCAGGCCGCACGCGTGCAGGCGGCCGCGGAGGTATGTCTCCCGCGTAGGGATGCCGCTGCCACCCCCCGTTCTGTACGGCGGTGGACCGCCCGTACGCAGGGTCGTACGGGCCAGGGGGCCCGGGCCGTTGCTGCGGCTGCGGCTGCAACGCCCCGAGCCAGGGGAGGTAGCTGAGCACGCAGGGTATGAGGAAGGCCACGGTCATCATGACCAGCATCACCACCGACGTCCGGTCGAACATGTGGGCTGTTGCATGGGCCGGAGGGGGCAGCGCGCGTGGCGAATTGCTTAGGCGGTTGGCTAGGGGCATCGAGGGCCGATGGCATTGGGGGGGGGCGGGGGCGACAAAATACCAGGACATCGGGCAGATCCCGCAGGCCATACGTGCATCGCCGTAACTGCGTTTGGCGAGCAGAAACGAAAGCCGTGACTGTATGTTAGCATGCAAAATGTTACAGGTTCGCCTCAATGCAGCCTGTATCAGCGCTGTAGCCATACATGTCAACATGTGAAACACATGGTTGCTACCCTGTGCCCTCGTGCCGCTGTCAGAGCCAAGAAAGGTTCACGCATTTGACTGGCAAATCGCGGCGACTCCAGGCGTGAGCCACACCGTGGAACTACTTACAGTAGAACACGAAGAGCAGCCACAGCAGCGCCAGGATGGAGCCGAAGATCCACATGAGGACAGTCCCAGGGTCCACCACATCCAGCTGGCGAGGGACACGGCAGTACACACGTGCGGTAGGCGCTCTGTACACTGGCTTAGGCTGAAGTTGCATGCATGGACACGACATGGCAAGTGCTTCTCAACCGCAAAGGTCGCGGTATCACAGATAGCGGGGTACGAGCCTATGCCAGCACCCTGTGCGTGTCTCCATGCCAGCTTCGCGGCCTTTCCTGAGGCCAGGGCCAGCGACAGCTTTGGGTGACCTCGCAGAGCCACCGCAGCAGCGCCACGGAGCCCACCAACCCAATTACTCACCCAGTCCACGGGCGGCGGCTCAATCACTGGAGGCGGCGGTGGCGGTGGCGCCGGGGGTTTGGGCGGCTGCTCAGGAACAGGTGCTGGGCGGCACGGCGCCGTCTCCGTGAGCATACAATGCAGCACCCGCGCCGGTGCCTTAGTCACGAGGTCGTCGGAGTATAGCTCCTTCCCCGCGCACAGTATCCGGAGATACTTGCCCGCGGGGACATTCTTCGCCGCGCAAACCTGTAAGCGGCCCGAGAACCACAGCGAGTTTGGCGCTCGTGGCGCTCGTCAAGCCGTTAGTGCCGTGGTGCCCATTGCAGGTTTAACCCACGGGCCCCCACCTGGGAGATGACAGCGTCTACTGTTGCGTTGTCCGGGACGCTGACGGTGATGTCCACCTCGTCTCCATACGCACACTTGACACGAAAATCGACAGTCATGCTCCAAGGCTTCAGGGTCTGCACAAGCACAAGTGCATCTACCTAGATGTGAAGACGCCTTCCCACAAAGTCACTCTAGCGCAGCCACGGAAACGGGGTGCGGGAGTAAAGCTATCTATGGCTGTCTTCTAGACGTTCCGACAGCGGAAAGTAGTCGCATGGTGGTATAGATGTCTTGTGAGTGCTTCAACAGTTGTCGTGGTTACCTTGCAGACTACGCACTTCGGTGCGCACAGTGTTTCAGCATGGGGCCGATTAACGACTCCCACCTGTCCATCGCCCATCGCCCCAAGCCACCCTTGGCAACCCGAGGTAGCACGCATTACCTATTCTAATTCCGCTTGCACAGAAATGACACGGTGCCCGGTTCACTCCCTGTCGAGGCACCTTAAGCAGCTGGTACTAAGCGTGTAACATGCCGTCGCTTTCGACTCTTACAGGCCTACGGATAGGAGTAAGTTGAGTTTTTGAGGCATGCGGGACGTGCATTGACCTATCAGAGCGAGGCGACCGACCCTCGCGAGCCTCGACCCATTTCCCTGAGCCCCCCCGCTCATAGGTCTCGAGCTGCCAAGAGGCACACCAAGCTTTACTGGTAGATCATGAAAACAAGCGCTTTGTCATCGTGGTGCTGCGGCGTTCAAAGCGACAGGTAAGGCGGGGTGTCGCTCCGAGCCCTGGGTTAACAAGCACGCGAGGCCCACGCTATCACCGTCCCCTGCAGGCCGACAGTGCTATCAACAAGGTACTGCAGTACGTCAAGCGGAGGCTGAAAAAGACAAATCCATGGGCGTGGGGCTCAGACGACGAGAGGAGCCACAAGGTACGAGTGCAACGGACCGGACAAGGGAGAGGAATGGGGGAAGGCGAAATGAGTCTTCAGATTATAGCAGACAGAGTAGGCTGCCGTTCGCACGCAAAAAGGCTGACTACGGGCGACTGCGGCAAATAGTTGGGGTGCGGGGAACGGCACGTGCAACGGACACTGCGACAACACGTTTAGGCACGTGTGTGAGCTAAGTACAGTAGATGGCTTGCTCGGCTGGAGGGTCTGTCCCTGGGTCCCCTGGGCCTCTTTTACGTCATAGGGCTACAACAGGCTGACCCTGCTCCGGCACATGTCCCGGCCTCGGTCCTCCCTGCCTTGAGCGGTGCTGGAGTTTTCCAGTACTGGCCATCCCTGCGTGGCCGAAGGATCCACTCCAACGCTGTCGCTCGGCCCCATGCACTAGGTTGTTGCCTTGGAGGTAGCCTGGCCAGACGTTGCCGGCATGGACTACCGCTGTCCGCTGCATGACGATGGGAGGCTCATGCTCGAGGCACGGACGGTTGTGAAGCGCACCTTTCGGACGGTACGAGGGCAGTCCGGGCGTACGGAACTGACACATGCATGCAAAGGGACCAGCGCTTGAGCAGGGCGTTCTGTACCGGCAACTGTCCAAGTAACTTCCATTCACAGGGTGTGTCCCTAGAGTACCGCCGTGCGATGTGGGTCGGGCTTAGGGTCAAGGGTCAGAGACGTGGGGCGAGGGCGTGGTAGTGTCGCTACATTAACTGCAAGCTGGGACTGTTACGCTGGAATTGGTTCACAGGTGGAGGACGTCCGGGAGTACTACGGCGGCTCGCTCACGCCATATCACGCATCCTCGTACACCAAGCGGCCCAGCCTCTCCAGCGGCCCCACGCCCCACAAGATGTCCTTGGACGCCAGGGCCCCCGGCTGCCCTGGCGGATACGCGTCCTCGTCCCCCGGGCCGTACAGCCGCTACCTGGCACCTCCACATGCCACGGCCGCCCCTGGTGCGCCTACCTCAAACCCATTCCCGGACACAGTGCAAAACCAACAGGACCGGATCCAGCAGCAGCGGCAGATGGCCGGGCCCTGGCACGCCACCACCCCCTTCCCAGCTGCGCCGGCAGCACCCCGCAGACCACCTCACCGCCCTCGCAGTGGCCACGAGCACATGGCAGGGGGCTCCCAGGCGTCTTGGCAAGCGCTGGAGGCGGCGGCGGAGGCCACGCTGGCCGATGCACCTGGTACCCGCACAGCCGTGCTGCGGGCACCCCGCCCCGCGGGGCCCTCCGGGACTGCGTCAGCTGACGAGGGCTGCGGCAGGACAGCGACGCGGTCGTGGCGCAAGGGGCTGTGGGGGTTGGCCCGCGGGTCGCTGTCGGGAGCGGCGGCTGTGGGGTCCAGCCTGGGTGTGGCCGCAGGGCTGGGCTCGCGGCGCCGGCTGGACCTTGCGCCGTTGGACGAACCCACAGCAGCATCGGCCGGGGATGCAGGCGGAAGCGCAGGTAGGGGGTTTACAGCAACGGTTTGGTCTTGATTGGCATTGCCTGGCAGCCACATGCCTGTCGGTCGTCGTGCACGCGGAGTGGTTGCAAGGCATAATGCTTGGTCAGCTCGGACCCAGATCCGCATGCACCGTGCCGCAGCCTTGAGCCCAGTTAGGCGGTAAAACTGAGATGTCTGGGCCCTGACTCCGCGCTGCCATGTAGTGTCCGCGAGCGGCACCAAAGCCGCAGTGCCTCCCCAGATCCGTCGGGTGCAGCAGGAGGCCGCCACGCACCGCAGGTCCCGGTCCGTGGGGGACCTGATGCAGTTGCAGCAGCTGCAGCAGCAGCAGCAACAGCAGCTGGACAGCCGCACAGCCCCCACGGACGACTCTGCCTCGCCATCGGATGCAGCGTCGAGCGCGGGTACTGGCGCCCTGCCGCTTTCCGCGGCGTCAGCGGCGGCCGCAGCCGCAGCAGCACCAGCAGCAGCGGCCAATCCTGCCCTCGCGGCGCACGGCCCGGGGCATGACGCGGGTCGCGGGGCTTGCCTGGGCAGCAGTGAAGGCTTGGCTGACGTGCGGACGCCGTTCCCAGGGCAAGCGCAGTGGGGCTCAGGCAGCAGCGGTGGCCACCATGGCGCCAAGATGGGTGTGCACTTGGCGGGCGGCCGGTCCTGCCCTATGTGCCGTGGCAGTAGGGCTGGGTGCGTCCGCTGCGGCGGCCTCGCGGGGCCGGGCAGCAGCGGGGCACTTGAGGCTATGGGGCGCCTGGGTGGAGCTTGCGAAGGGTCTCAGGGCTGGCGGCGCCTGGAGTCGGGGCTGGAGGATGGGAGCAGCATGAGCGGGCGTAGCAGTATCAGCGTTGACCCGGCCGGAGCGCTAGCCAATCCACAGGGGCTGGGCAGCGGTGAATCGCGGCCGGCGGGCAGGCACGGCCGGGGCAGCTGTGCGGCCGGGGTTGGGGCGCCGCAGCAGCGGAGAGGCACCGGCGGGGGCACGGCGTCGGGTGGCAGCGGGGGCGGGAGCAGGGCTGTGGGTAAGGGCAGGGGGAAGAAGGCGGGTCGCCGGGCCAAGGTGTCGGGCCTAGGGGTGCCTGCTGCGGCGCCGCCGCTTGACGGCAGCGGCTGCAGCAGCGTGCCGCGGGCCAGCAGCTGGACGGCGCCGGCGGGGCGCTACCGGCACTGCAGCATCGAGCTCAAGTTCAGGGACCCGATGCTGCCGCAGGAGCTGCGCCGCTTCGTCAAGGTGCGGGGGTGTTCGCTGCGAAGGGCTGTCGCTGGCCTTGCCGCTGGTTGGTGCACGCATCAGGGCCATGCCTGCAGGGGGCCCCAGGCGTCCGCAACATGCACTTTATCGCAAGTGTGATCCCGCCCGGTTGCCTTGTGCATACCCACCGATCTGGGTCAGGGATGATAAGATTCATATTGTGCCTTACTATCATTGTCCACCCTGGGGGAACTCACCCGCACATCCTGGCTGCCGCAGAGTGACATCCGGCTGCTCAAGATGTACGAGAGCGGGCTGCCGCCCTGGGCCGTGATGCTGCCCCAGTACGGCCTGTTCTACCGGCCCTGGATGCGCCGCGTCACGTGGCTGCTGTTCATCGCCATCTCCATATTCAGCATGGCGTGCGGCTTTTACGACCTGTAAGCACGCAGCTGCCCGGCACCTCCTGTCGTACAGGCTGGGCCACCTACCTGTAGCTTCGGTTGAATTCAGGACTATGGGCGTGGCTGTCACTGCAGGTTTCAAAGGAATACGGCAGACTAGTCCAGGACATGATACGGGCGCGGCATCCATCTGGGTCCGGGTCATTGTGCACCCTTGCTATCGCTGCGCCCAAGAATTGCATACTCCCAAACAGCCGGCGACCTTGCACGCTCCTTCCTGCGTTTTCATGCACCCTGCAGGTACAAGAACGTGCCGTTCCTGAAGCAGGTGGTCACCTCGCTGGCCGCCCAGCTGTACCTGCCCGCCGCGGAGCTGTTCGAGTGGCTGGAGCGCCACACGCAGATCCGCATGTCCATCCTGCTCACATGTGAGTACGTTCCTACAGACACGCGCATGGGGATAGGATTGCATCTTTGCAGACACGTGCATGGGGATGCCAGGGTGAGCGATCCTAAGCACGCGCCGCACCACACGGCGAAGGGGGCACGCCGCCATGGCTGTGCCGTGCGCGTCCCATTGCCACCGTGCACCAGCACACCACCGCCTAGCACCATTCAGGCCACTTGGGCCGACATCCCACACGCGCCGCATGGCATGCTTGCCGTTGACCTTCTCCACCTATTGGCAGCATGCAACGCAAGCGGACCACCCTCATGACGTTCGCTACGCTGTGCCGCATTTTCCTCCGCCTAATTTGACCGCGTAGACCTCTTCTCGAAGTCGCCCCTGTTCACATCGCTCATGACCTCGCTGAGGGCGCTGGTCAAGATGCTCAACCAGCTGCTGGGGCCCTCGGCGGCGGCGGCGCAAGCGGTACTGCACACCATCGCTGACGGCGTCGCGCTGGCGGCGGGCACCGTGGTGCAGGTGGCGGCGCCGGCGGTGGCGGCGGTGGGCGCAGTGCTCCGAGAGGGCGGCGAACTGGCGGCCATGGTCGTGGGCCCGCCGGCGAGGTGCGTGTGGGCGGTGGTGGTGCTTCTGGCGCAGCTGGTGCGGCTGGTGGCGGCGGTGGTGGGCCTGGCGGTTATGGGCCCTGTGCAGGTGGCGGTGCAGCTGGCGGCGGTACTGGGTACGGCAGGCAACCTGGCAGCGGCGCAGCTTGGGGCGCTGTGGGATGGCCTGGTGTGGGCTGGCGGCTGGGTGGTGACGCTGGGCAGGGCGGCGAAGCAGGCGGCCCCGGCGGTCAAGGCCAGCGCCAAGGCAGCGGCAGCGGCGGCGCAGGCGGCGGGAGGGGCCGGAGGCGGCGGCGCGGCAAGCAGCTTCCTGGCGTGGCACTGGCTGGGCTCGGAGGTGGTCGTTGCGTACAATGCGGTGCGGCAGTCGCTCATGCAGGCCTTCAAGTCGGCGCAGGCGGTGATCAACTTCTGCTGCACGGTGGCACAGACCACCTTCCAGCACCGCGTGTCGCTGCTGCTGCAGCTGCGGCGCTTCCTGACCACGCAGCAGCAGCGGGGCCGTCTGCCCGCCGCCGTCGCAGCCAGCGTGCCGCTCCCCTCCTTCGTCAGCCTGCCCTCGTTCAACCCGTCCATCATATCAGACGTGGGGATAGATGGCGAGGACGATCTAGACACCAGCGCGAGCCAGGAGGTAGGGCGGGGTGAGGACGGCGCAGAAGGGCTGCAAGGGGACGAGGTTGTGGGGCCTTACCGCACATTGCGGGAGGGTGCCGGCGGCGCAGGGCCTTTCGCTGGCGGCGGCGTGGGCATGTTGCGGCGGCGCACGAGCTCTGCCGTGGTGCGGGGCGGCCCAGGGATCTTTGCCGCCGGCAGCGGCGGTGGCGGTGGTGCGGGTGTGGCAGGGTTCCAGCCGCTTGCCGCAGTCGAGGAGGCGTGGGAGGAGGCCGAGGCCGAGAGCCCGCTGCCGACGGTGTTCTGGACTGCGCATGGCGGCGGCGGGTCGCCGTTCGGTACGCGGCTGCAGCCATTCCACAGCGAGGGCAGCGGGGTGCACCGTCATAGCCATGACTTCGGGTACGGCGCGGCGAGGGACAGGGAGGCAGACAGCGGGGGCACCCGGTGGGGCTCTGCGGGGCGGGCCATGCCGCCGTCTCGAGCTGCCGGGGCCTCGAGGCTGTCGGCCGCAGGGATGGCTTCTGCCGACGCACCGGCGGTGCCGCGCAGGTTGCCGCAGCAGCGGCCCCAATGGCATAAGTCGAGCTCTAACGACAGTGGCGGCGGGGTCGACGGGAGTGAGCGGCAGCGCAGCAACGGGGTCTGGCCGCCGAGCAGGGGCGTTGTGGGGCGTGGGGACAGGGACGGCTACCCAGGGCCGCTCCCGCTGCCTGCTGGCGGGGCGGCGGCAGGGGCGGGGCCCAGCGTCCTGCCGCAAATGCATGGTGGGGAGCTGGGCACGGGTGCGGTGGTAGCTATGGTCGGAGGCGTGATGAGGGCAGCGGTTTCAGCTTCGGCTGCTGCGGCGGCGGCAGGGGGCATTCCGCTGCTGCCGCGCGCAGTGTCCGTGCCGCTGATGCAGCGACCTGTGCTGGTGGTGCCTCTGACGGGTCATGGCACTATGGGAGGGCACAGCAGCGACCTGCAGTCAGACACGGTTGCTGGGCCGTATCCAGCAATAAGCGATTACCGCGCGCTTAAGGACGTGGCCAGGAACCAGAGCGGCGCTGGGGAGGGAGCGGCTGGCGGCGGGAGGCCTGGGGAGGGCCGGGGCAAGGGGGCGGATGCTGCACGGCGGCGTGCCAACGCGGCACGTAACAGCGTCGAGAGGGCGGTGGCTTAATTTTAACAACTGGTCCCGCGGGGCCCGTCAAAACATAAATTGGTTTCCTGTTTAGCAATTTTTGTTTGTCAGCAGCCTCTGTATTTCGTATCGCATGAAGCATTTGCCAGAACCGCTTGTACTGCTGCTTTGACCTGACCTTATTGGCATTTAGCCTCGTGCGTTGCCTTGCATTGCGCCTGCGTAGGCATGCCCGGCATTGCGGGTGCCATGCGCGACCCATTATTTCAGTGTGTTTGATTGGTGACAGCGTCGGTCGATGCCACTTGCATCGGTCGTATGCTGTAATCTTTTTTGGGAGGGCTGGTATGGCTTACTGGCATCGTGGCGTGTTGTATGCGGTCTTGGTGAATCAGCTGTCCTTGTGTCGTATTGGGCTGCGTGGGTGCGTGCTGCACCATGGGCCCTGCTCTACTGATGTACGGAGCTGGGAGACGAGCAGGTGCCTCAATGGGAGCCTGCTTCGGTGCTTCATGCCAGACCAGGCCTGCCGAGATGCGCCTGCTGCCTTCGGAGCTGCCGACGTGCCGAGGTGCGGGAGCATCGCAGGACGCTTGTCGATGGTTTGTGTGTCAGGCCACATGTAACAACACTGTTATGGAAAACTGGCGGCAGAGTTTCTTCCTGAGTTGCACAGGCGTATGGCGTGCCTTGCAAATGAGCACCCTCACACCATGTGCACGAAAGCCGGAAAGGATTTACGGTCCGCCCCTGCTGAACCCGTGCTGCATGATCTCAAACGGTACCGTGTGCTCAGTCCCCTCGCCATGGACCCCCCCCCCAAGCATGTGCCTCCGTTAATGGTGAGGTGCCACAGGGGTCCCTTGGGTTCTTTCTGGGGTGGCAAAAAGGACGCTCATGCCTGACCAGAGAGACCCATGTTGTATCATCACGCAAGGGGAGCAGCTGCCAATGCATTGTGTAAAACGTTGTAAAAGAAGCAGACGGCAACACTGACCCTGGTTTCGCCTTTCGCTTTAACGGCTACACGCAGCATGATCCGGCACGATTTGGTCGTTGCCGGCCACTCGTCGACAGAGTGCCGGACAGCACTTGAAAGACGCGAGTCTTTCTCTCCATATGATGGAAATCTACTGGGCGACCGCAACCAGCACAGATCAGCACATGTGATGACCCGCGGAAAGGTGGACGACTATTACGCGTTTTGTCTTTTGTGCCTATCCTATCTGCCCGCTATCCGCACGCTGACGACCGAGAACCTATGATCTAACGACTATCAGATACGCAGAGGAGTTGCGCCCGGTCATCCAAGGCAAGGCGTAAATACAGGTGAGTGGGCAGGCCTTGCAGGCCTGGCATATCAGGTAGCTTTGGATACAACGCGAAAGTTTCGTTGTTTGTACAAAATGTAGTAGTCCTTACGCACTCAGCCATTGGCGCGAGCCCCTGTGTTTGTTCGGAGCCAGACGTCTCCTGGATGGAAGCCGCACGCCTACTCTGCATTCGCGGCCGATGAGTAGATGATCAGGTGCCTGGTTCGCTAGTGAGACGTCTAGGCGATATGGGGAAGCAATATGTCGTTGTAAAGACGGTTGCAAAAGTCTCTCGTGTCGGGTCACCGAAGCCCGCGCTGCAATAGCTGCGTCACCAACAACACCAACTATTTTGCAACACTACCTCTTGGATATCGAGCAAGACACGTTTCTTGAGAACCCCACACCCGCACGTCTCCATGCTGCAACGTGCAGTCGCCCGCTGACCCGACCTCGAAGGACAGTCTATCGGGACACAACGGGCGCATGTAAGGGGTAAGCATTCTGCGGTCCCTCATCAAGTTCCATAGCCTTCTTTCCCGGGGCCGCTGGAGTTCTGACCTTGGACCAACCGCTTTCAGCTCGGAGCTACGCGCACAGGGCGCCGCAACAACCCATGGACAGGGGGCTTTTTTGTCTGGCACGGCGTGACTGCGTGGTAGACTGTATTGTCGGGTTGGGCTCACAGTGTCGGGGAGCTGAGTCGGCTTGCACTCTGAGTCTCTGACCTTACCCTTATTCGCCGACGGTGCACGGTGTTCGGCGACATGATGAACGACTCTCACATGTCCATTACATTCGCTCTCGAGCAACGATGAGTCATTTCACAAACCCCGAACACGCCGCAGGCACTCGGATGCGGAGCCGTTTCGCAGCGGTCGAAAACGACATCAGTGCAGCAACGCGTGGTCCACAACACTGCAAGGGAGTCACGTTGGTCCTAGTACCCTTTCCCGCAACACTGAAGCCTTCGAGCTACCCACGCGCGCCGACACGGCGCACATGGCGCCCTGCCCCGAGGCGCAGTCCCCTAGCTCGTCGCCGACGTCCCCTTTAGCCCTAGAGGCAGACATCCCGGGGCGTCGCGCACTGCCCCATCTGCAGCATCCGGATTGGGCCCAGAAACCGCCCCAGCAACAGCATGGGCGAGCCGCAGGCACCCTTGCAAGGTCGTCAGTCCCCGCCATTAGCCACGCCGCGCCCCTTGGCAGCCCAAAGAGGGGGGCCACTTTGGCCGCTCCCTCCGTGCCACACCCATGCATGGGACTTTTCAGCGGCGGTGTCGCGTCCCCTTCCACGTCGTACAGCCAACTGGTAGCTGCCAGCAGCTGCTCCTCCCCAGCAGCACCCCCTGGACGGAGGGAGGGCTCCTCCACCCCTGGGCCCTCTCCCATCCATCCTGCAGCTTGCGGCCCAGCCAGTGCCGCAGCAGCAGCAGCTCCATCAGCTCCTACTGGCAATGGCCAGTCCGCACCGCGAGGGAAGCCCCAGTCCCAGCCGCTGCAGCCGGAACAGCAGCAGGAGCAGGAGGAAGGAGAGCAGATTTTCTGGCCACCAATCGTCACCGGAGGGCCCAGAGCGGCGGAGGCCCCGCCTCCTTGCGCCCAGCCGCGCACTCCCCTTGCCACTTCCCCCGCGCATCCCTGCGCAGCCCAGGCTCCCACAAACTCCGGCAGCAACAGCCTCGGCCCAACGCGTAGCACCACCAGCAGCGACAGCCATGCCTGCATGCCGCCAGCGCCTCGCCTTGAGCCGAGGCCTGCGGAGCCTGCTAGCTCACCTGCCAGCTCCCGGGTTCCCATGACGAGCTTGGCAGCCCACCCCGCGGCCATCACACAGCGCACCGCAGCAGCAGGACCTCCAGCGCCCCAAACTTCTCCGCAGCAGCGCCCATGCACAGCCCAAGAGCTGTCTCCATGTGGGTCGCTGCCCACGCCCTGTGCTGCAAGTGGGTCTCCGGCGCAGCTGGGTATCCAGGCGGGAGGGCCGCTAACACACAAGCACCTCGACGCTGCCCCTACCATCTCGCCCGCCGGGTGCAAGGCGGCCCAGCGGCAGGCTGACGCAGCCGCGCTAATAAGCGGTGTGCGCAAGCAGTCGGACGGCAACTGCAGCAGGAGTAGCGGTAACAATAGCGGGACACCGGCAATGGAGGCTGAGCGGTCTGTTCCTGCGCATTGTGCGGCAGCTGCGGCGACCGCCCGCTGCGAGGTGGCCAAACCCCCGGCACGTGCAACGGTGACGCTCGCCTACCTGCAGACGTTCCTCAGGGTACGTACGCACTGCGTTAATCGGTCTCATTCCCTTGCAGTCACATGCATGAGTTTCTTCTGCTGCTGGCCGACCCGGAAGCCGCCACCGCCGCCGCTGCTGATCGGGCCTCACTGCAGCCGCTTCTAAATGCCACTGCCGCTATGGTGCGCGCAGGACCGCGTCCTGCCCCTCTCCAACGGCGCCGCAATGACGACGCGCCAGGTGCGTGCTGTAACACCACGCATACAACAACAACAAGATAGTTACTGCGGGAAGGGCGCTGATGCAAAAGTCCTCTGCAATGTTCAGTACAAGGTTGGCATGTGCATTTGGCAGCACGTCGTCTTATCGCCCACGCGCATCACGCATGGTGCAGGACGTATTCATTTCACCGCGCACGGATCAATTCTTGACAGAGTTGATCCTTGACATCGACTGTTGCGTGCCATGTAAACGATTGCAATGGCCCCAGGTGGTTGAGCGGTTGGTGCTGCCCGTGTGCGCCGCCCACGGTTGCCGCTACCCAGAGGCCCCGGAGGTAGCCCCCCAGCTGCTCCCCAGCGGGTGCAAGCAGCAGCAGCAGTACCAGCCCACACCGCAGCAACACCAACAACAAGCAGCAGCCCAGCCGGAGGGAGATGCGGGTCCCTTTCGCTCCACGAGCCCAGACTGGCCTCTGTCGCCCCAGCCCCCCTGGGGGCTGAGCGCCCTGTCCTCCCCTCCCAGCAGCTGCAGCCACAGCTACAGCTGCTCCGCGCCGTGGACCAGCGCCAGCGAGGTGAGCAGCAGCGTCCCCGGGCGCTCCAGCACAACCCACATGAGCACCTGCACCAGCGCTAACCTGGGCAGTGCCAGCGTATGCGGCAGCGAGGCTTGGACTCGGAGCAATGCGGCCAGCAGCAGTGGGACCTGCAGCATCGCCGCGAGCAGGACAGCAAGCGGCGCGGTGCCGTCGAACGCACCGGCCGCGTCGACGGCGCCGGCATCGACGGTCATGCTGGATGCGTCGCCCCAAGCGGCAGCGGCGGCAACGGCAGCAGCTGGTGCCCTGCCGATGGGGCAGCTACCGGGCAGCTCCCTGCCGTACCTCTATGTCGTGCACGCTTGGGACTGCTGCTTCGCGGAGCTGGTGTCCGTGCTGTCGGCACAGATGGCTGGCGTGCCGGTGGGTCCCGTTGCGTGCCCTCGTTTGGTCACTTACATGGATGCTACCTACGGCCATGCAACACCACAAGCGATACAGACCTACGCGATCAAGGGCCGCTGGCCAAGCGCTGCCATCTCAGCCCTACCGTAACATGCTCACACTTCCACCCGCGCGCACACCTGCTCCTTGCGTAGGCCTCCGAGGTGCACCTGTGGATCGACATCTTCGCCGTCGACCACTCCGCGGCCCAGGCCCCCTCCCACGTTCAGCTGCAACCACCTCAGCTCTCGCCCACACCCACGCCCACACCCACACATCGTGCGATGGCGGAGGCCAGGCACGCCCTATCTCACGCGGGTGCGGTGCTGCTGTGCCTGCTGCCTGAGCCTGAGGCACAGCAAGATCTCCAGCAGCAACACCTGGACCCGTGCTACCACCACAACCATGGTTGCCCACACCAGGGGCACCGCCCATGCGGGCCCGTGCCGCCGGCGCTGCGCCGCACGTGGTGCCTGTGGGAGGTGGCCACGGCCGTACGGCTTCGTGGCCCGGGCGTGGTGAGGGTGCTGCACGGGCCGCGAGGCCACCAGAGGCAGCAAGCCGCGTCCGAGGCGCAAACGGTGGGTACGGCACGCGTCCGCAGTCGTAGGCACCAACTTTTATTGCCCTGTGCGGCAGACAGATGAGTCATGCATGGCAGCAGGTGCCGATCGTCTTTGGCGCCACCAAGCGCTTGGCGCACAACATGGACGGGTACACGCTTGGCTGTCCTCTTTCCGCTGGTTGGTGACTCTTGGTGACTCCTGGTGATCCTATTGCAGGTATTGCCCGGTGTCGCCCTTTCAGTGACCTTCACCCGCTCGACCTGCTCCCGGCCCCAAGACGCCGCTGCCCTCCTGTCCGACTATCGCGCCCCGCTGGTGTACGACAGCGGCAGTACGGCCTCGCACGGCCCATCGTACCATCGTACGGGGGACGACGTGGCGGCAGTGGACACGGCCCTGCAGCTGTTGCTGCTGCTGCAGCCGGCGGGGTTCGAGGGCGAGTTGCAGGAGCTGCACCAGCGGGCGCTGGGCTGCCCGGCCGGAGGGCCCTGGGGCGTGGGCATGGCCTCGGGTGCGGGTACTGGCGACGGCGAGGTAAAGGGTGCGGCGGCGGCCGCGCCGGCCGCGTCGCCGTGGCGGCTGCAGGCGCTGAGGGAAAGGCTGCTGGACCCGGCGGGACCCCCGTGCGTCATCGTCAGCGGGGCGCCAGGTGCGGAGTGTCCGATGAGCTTTCATGTCAGGGCCTGTGGCAGCTGTGTTGCGCCTATGACCGCGATGCTGCAGCGAACGCGCTTGCGTTTGGGTATACATGCCTGGCTGCGCTGTGCGGCCACACGACTATGCACCAAGATAGTGCCATGCGCCACTTGCAGGTGGTGGGAAATCGACGCTGGCGGCTGCGCTGTGGGCACACCAGCATCAGCGCAAAGGGGCAGACCCCGACACTGGCTTATCACCAGCCCCAAGGGCCGGAAGCGACAGGTGCACCAGTAGCAGGGCCAGGACCAGCGCAAACGGCAACGCGGCCCCGTCCGCAATGCCCTCGGCCAGCTCTCCGGTGGTAGCGCGCCGGGACCAGCTGCCCGTGCACGCCGTGCACATGTGCAGCCACGTCGACGTTCGGCGGCAGGACCCAGTTGCCGTACTTCGGTCCCTGTCGTACCAGCTGGCATTCCGTCTGCCCGCCTTTCGGGACGCCCTGCTGGACGAGCTGCAGTGCGGCGCCTACGGCACCGCCGGCGGCAACGGCAACTGCTACAGTGAAAGCGGTGCAAGCCCGTTTGCTTCCTCTTTCACGCTGCGGAAGAGCAGCGCCAGTAGCAGCTACTTTGGTGGTTGCGGAGCCCTCGAGGAGGCAGCGGAGACGCTCCTGCTGCGGCCTCTGCGCGCCGCTGCTGCTGCGGCAGGGACCTCACCTGTAAAGGGCAGCCCGTGCGTCCGGTCCGGTATCGCAGCGGCGGCGGCGGAAGGCTGCACAGCCCCCATCGTGCTGCTCATCGACGGCGTCGACGAGCAAGGGCCCGGCCTGACCGCGAACGGCAATGTCCGCAGCCGCAGCGGCGGCAGCGGCAGCGATTTGCAGCGGCCGCTGGCTCAGCACCCGGCAACAACCACACACAGCGCGTGGGCCCAGAGCGGCTGCACCAGCAGCGGAGGTGCCGGTGGCGGGGCCTTTCCCTTGGCCCGCCTGGTGGCGCTGCTGCTCCCTCGTCTGCCCCCAGGGGTGCGCCTGCTGCTGACGGCCTCCGGCGTCCCTGCCCCGAAGCCCCAGCCTCAGCCCTCCGCCATTCGTAGGTGCGGCAGCAGCGGCCCAGCGCCTGCAGACCGAGGTCCCACCGCCCTCTCTTCAGCCGCTGCTTACAGTCCGGCCCCTGCCGCCCTCACACCTGGCCCGTACATTCTCCCGCCCTCTGCGCTGTCCTCCTGGCTCGGCTGTGAAAAGCCTTGCCCCGTCACCGGCCCTCTTGCGGCCGCCGCCAGGCCCGTCGCGCCGCCACCGCCCGCCATCCCGGCGGCTGCCGTACTGCCGCTCTCGTACCTACGTGACGAGCTCACATTGACTACGGCGCTGTACGGGCAGCTGGTACTGCGCGTGGGGCCCGGCGCCGCCAGTCGGCTGCTCGGCCTCATGCTGTGGTACGGCGGCGACCAGCTGTCGTACTACGCCAAGTGCATGCTCGTACAGGGCCTGTCCCTGCAGCGCCTGCCTACCAGCCTGGAGTCGGTGCTGTACCTGCTGTTTCAGCAGACGTGGGCGGGACTGTCCAAATCGGACCGGGAGGCTGCCCAACGGCTGCTGTCTGTCCTGGCGGCAGCACGTGAGCCGCCGCCGCTGGGGATGCTGCACTCCATGGGCCTGGGCACGGCACTGCCGCTGCTGCCGGCCTGGGGCCACGTGTTCGTACAGCAGGGCGACGGCACGGTCGCCATCCGCAGCGGCACCGCCGCCAGATGGGTACGGCAACCAGACGCGCGCGCCGCCGCCGCCGGTTTCGGAGCAGACCTACTGCTGGGTCACGCGCTGCTGGCGGCGCACCTGCAAGGGGAGCTGCACGGCGCGGGCGTACGGCAGAAGTACGACACGGCTTCGGCGTCATACGGCAGGAGGCACCTGGGCGCGCACCTGGCGTCGACGGCGGCGCTGATGGAGGAGGAGGAGGCAGCAGCGGCTGCGGCTACTGCTGCATCACGTGCTGATACTCCTGCCGCCGGGGCTGCGGCCGCACACCCTGCGGCCTCGCCATTTGCCACCGGGAACGCGGCGGCTGCGACGCCAGTCGGTGCCGGGGCCGCTAAGTCAGGCATGACCGCCGCCGATGCACGCATCAAGAGATGGGGCTCGGCCAAGGCGCCGTCTGGCAGCCAGCCGGCCGCCTCCGAGTCGAGGCTGCGAAGGGGCCTTGCCAACCTGTTCCGGTCTGGTAGTAGCAGCAGCAGTGGTCGGGGGAGGGAGAAGAGCGGCACCAGCAACTGCAGCAGCTCTGGTGGCAGCTTGCACCACAGTACCAGCGGCAGCGAACGCGGCTTGCCGTCGGCGGCTTCGGTTCCAACAGCTGCTTCTACTGGCGGCGCCGTGCTCGGGACCGCAAAGCTCGGCACTGCGTCGGCTGGAGACAGCCGTGCCTACGCCCTTGGAAGCACCAGCGGTGGTAACGGGTGCAGCAACAGTACGGTTACAAGCGGCAACAGCTGTCGTGGCAGCAACAGCGGCGGCGGCGGCAGAGGGTGCAACGCGGATTTCAGGCGCGGCCTGCCTGGTTTGGCCCAGGTGCGTCGGTGGATGGCAGAGATGTGAGGGCACGAGGTGCAGCAGCAGGGACTGCTGAGGCAGCAGCACGGCTGCACACGGCCTTGGGCGGGCACTGCCTGCGGCGGCGCTGGTGTTGTGCTGTCCGTGGCCCCGCCGCCGGTCTAGCGGGCAGAGGACCTGTACCACAACCACCGCGATCAACTGCTGCAGCAGCAGCATTACGGCAGGCAGGCATTGCTGCAGCAGCGGCAGTCACACGTGGGGAAGCCGTTCCGCCGCTGACAGCAACATGAGAGGAACGCCGACATGGGGTAATGGGGGCGCTTGCTGGGGCGGCAGCGTGTTTAGCGGGCGGATTCGCGATGTAGTGGGCAAGTGACCGCTGGTCAAGCTTTGTGTTTGGCACCAAGCAGATCAGGACGGGGGAGCACAGGTTAGCGCGTCGTGGTGGTGCAACTAACCCCAAATGAGACGAGGCCAGGCAATCCATGTGCCGTATTGCTATGCTGCGTAGTACGTATGTTTGCTGTAGATTGGTCTAGTCGAAACGGAAGCTGCGCCGTTGTAGACGGAACCCGGTCTAACAGAACTCGTGTCCGTCTTGGCCTCCAGCAAAACATGGCAAACCCAGCTTGTGTGTGCTCCAGATGCGCTGAGCGTGCCGTCCTACGAATTGCGATGCTGCTTTGTCCGGAGGTAGTTACGTGGCGCTTGACGAGCGGTATTGTTGTTTTGTTGTGCGAAGCGCAGGCATGCGTAGCGCGGATAGCGGCTGTGACTCACGCGCACAGATTTGCATAAGCACCGTGGCGGTGTGGGGGCTTGTTGCTGCGTGCGGAGGCTTCCCTCAAGGCCGCCGCCGTGCACACAGCGCGCTATTGCGTAGCCAACAGCTGGGAATTATGCGATTGGAGGCGGGGCCGCCTCTGCAGTTTCGCGTGCAGCAGACTCATATTGAGGCAGCAAGGAAGCTGGCTGGTAGCTGGTAGGATGATGCGTGGCTGGATAACTTACCTAGGTTGTATGGTAGTCCCAACAGTATCGGCAGAACGTTGGCCGTAGGTTTGTTGACTCGAAGCAACGTGGTTATGGGTCCCATGAGCGGAAATAAGGTGGGCGGCACAGGCTGTACGGTACGTGTGGTTGCCTTTGCCGCGTTGGCAGGTCGTTTGCGTGTATGTATGGCACCAAGGAACGTGGCCCCAGAGAAGGGAGCGTTGTCATATGGCCGTGGACCTCAGTGTGTCTGCTGTTCGGTTCACAGCCCATAAGTATCGTTTTCTTGGCCTGCTTTGCCGCTAGCCAAGTTGTCAGTGACGATCTAGACTTGCATTGTGCTTGTGGTTGAAATAGTTGTGTGACCTGTTTGCGCGGTATGTATGTTACTGTGCAACACAGGTGCCGCTCGACCATGAGTCCTCCATTTTGCTGTTACTGGCGGGTTGCGTCCTGGTCAGCGGTACGCTGTTGATATGCTCCGTGCGGTTACAAGAGCACTGTCTTCATGTAGTAGTTGTTACAGGAAATATTGCTGTTGGGTATTGTGGGCAGGAATGGTGGAATGCGCATGCGGTTGTGTGCACCAGTGGCACCCTATTCTACTTGGGGTGACCAGCATCTCAACACGTGTGCCGTACCATGGCGCATGGGACATGCCGCATTCAGTGGGGCCTGCGTAAGGCTATGCTCGCTGTCCACGCCTCCTACCTACACCTCCTACAGCCGACATGGCTGGGTGTGTGACAGGTGTCTTAGGACTCGCTGTTGCGTCCACGCATGTCTATGCACGTGGCGCACCGGCAGGGCCGTCGTTTTGCACATACGTTTTTTTGGCGTGGCTGCTTGGTGAGCGGCCCCTTTTGATGCATTCTCGTGCCGGCGCTTGTTGTAAGCGTCCTGCGCTGTGCAGGCAAACAGCACTGGTGTGCGGCGTTTGGCTGCATTTGGCCGCCTGACGACTGGTGTGAGGCAAGCATGTGCGCGCACTGTGTTTGTTAGGATTCATGTACCACTCCACCGTGGCTTGACACACGGCTGTTGTACCGGCTGTTGTAGATTGCAGGCCGTGAGGACTGGAAAGCACTTCCCTTTCCCTGAACCACAGTTGGAAGTGATCAGGCTGGATCAGGGGCCTGCTGACGCCGGCCGTCGTGTAACGATGCCGACGTGCACCGGTACTCACTGGTCCCACAGCTGCCCAACGAAGCCCACAGCGACGTGTCACAGCGTTCTGGCTCACATGCAGGCCAACGACGCTAGCCGCCTTCTGAAACACGCGGTCCCCATGATGCAAAAGCGGGATCTCGGTGGCGCTTGGTGTGTCAGCCTTGGTGTGTCAATCCGTGGTGCAGTTATTTCCCCAGTTGTCGCACCGTCAGGGGACGGTCACATGTCAGGCTCCCCGACCTGCTGTGCCGCTGACCGATTTAGTACATCGAACCATATCAAGCTGTGCAGGCACGGTTTGGCATGTTATTTACAGCAACTACACCATTCGCATGGTACACCCCGCCCAGGGCCCCTTCTCTCCTCGCACCTCTGCTCCAGCCCTTCAGCCAACGCACAGACTAGGCGTCACCAAAATACTGACACGCATTAGTCAAATAATACTGCGGCAGCTACCCAAGGACGGCAGCTAGCGCGCATCTCGACACGTGCAAGGCTGTGTGCCTTGCGCCTTCTGGTAACTAACACTACATTCTCTTCTCAAAAACGGGTTGCACCGCCGTCACTCACGACTTGCAATAACCCTTCTGCTCCCCATGTTGCTGCCGGAGGGAACGCCAGCAGCGAGGGGAAGCAATTCCAAGCCAGGTGCAACAATGCGTGCCCAGCGCCCTGCCACGTGCACACGCGAGGCTCCGCCGGGAAGACTCACGAACACTGTTACTCCTCCGTCTGGCAGCTGCTCACGCTCGGAAGCACAAGCCATCTCAACAAGCATGTACACAATGAGCGACCGGCACTACGTTTTACTCGTCCGTGCAATACCTTTACGGCGCAAAATGGTCCCTGCGCAGCGCGGCGACATCAGATCCTTGCGATACCCCCGGATCGAGAGACGAAAACCATCCGGCGCGCGTTGCCATGTAGACCGCAAACCGCGCGTGCTTGTCGCTGACCGCAAGCAAAATCGTACAGCGAGCAAGGGAGCCTGACTGTACCGACGCTGTCGTCTCCCTCACACCGCCATGCATCACAAGGAAACTGTCCCTGCTCACAGCAAGACTAACCCCATGCAAATGGCCCTTCGCAAGCCTGCTGCCAGCCAGGGGCCTGCCTCATCAAAGACGCCTTTCTACTCCAATCCAGCGCACCGAAACGCTAGACGACTCAAGCCCGTGCGCGGCGCGCCGCACGCCCCGCAGACCATGGCACTACACCACTCCGTCCCCAATCGCCCATCCAACCCCAACCGCCGCGCCCCGCAACCCCATTCCCTACGCCACCACCCGCCCCAGCGTACCGTACCGTATCGTATGCACCACCTTGCTCCGCCACCCTACCTCCCACCCTCCCCTGAAACCGGCCCCTTCAAGCCCACTCCCACCCCTCCACAATCCCCATCGTTCCCTCCTGTCTAATCACCTTAACCCTTCCCAGCTTACACCGCCAATGAGGCGCCCTTGGGCGCCAAGGACACACTGTCCGTGGACCCTACGGGTGCCCGGCCTGGTACTTCGCCCCTGTGCGGCTACCCCCCTCCACCCGTTCACCCGTTCACACCGCCACCGGGGTGCGCTTGGGCGCCAGCGGCTGCCCCGCCGTCATGGCCGCCGCCGCCCTCTCCGCCACCATGACGGTGGCGGCGCCCGTCTGGCCGCCGGGGATGCGCGGCAGCACCGACGCGTCCACCACGCGCAGCCCCGCCACCCCCTTGACGCCCAGGTCGGCGGGGTCCACCACGGAGCCCATGGCGCACGTGCCCACCAGCGCGTTGCCGCTGTGCACCGTGCGGCGGACGTAATCCTCGATGTCGTCGTCGGAGGAGATGCGGTCGCCGGGGAACGCCTCCTGTGGGGGGGACGCGGAGAGGGGAGGGGTGACGGGAGGGGTGAGGTCGGGTGCGAGGGGAGGGGTCGACGGTGGGCGGGGTAGGGTGTTGTGGCGGTGGGGCGCGGCGGAAGGTTGTGCGGCGAGTGCGTTGTCGCTAAACGACAAGCCGAGACGCCGTCCCGATGGAGGGGTGAAGGAGGCGAAGAGAGCAGAGTGCAGGTGGTGGAGTGTACGGTACCAACAGTCGAGATTAAGTCACATGCACCGGCGGCGCCGCGGACCCACCTCCACCAGGTACTTCCTCAGCGGCTCCTGGCGGGCGATGTCGCGTGCCATGCGGACGCCGTTCTTGAGGGTCTCCAGGTCCTCGCGGTCCGAGAAGTAGTTGATGTCGATGGCGGGGTTGGTCCACGGGTCGGCCGCCTTGAGACCCACCGAGCCCCTGGAGCGCGCGCGGATGGCCAGCAGCTGCATGGTGATGCCACCGGGCCACTTGCGGCCCTGGGGGGGTGGGGGCAGGCAGGGAAGTGGGCAGGTGGCGTAAGGGCGTCGTGGTGGGGTGGTTGGTGTGCTACCGGTGCGACACCCCGACCGGAAGGGGTCCCCTGTAATGAACGAAACGGGCTAAGGGCTTTGTGGCGTGGATCCACGGTTGCTACACGCCCTTGGCCCTAGAAGCTCGCGTTGCTTGGATCTACCGTCCGCCGCTCCCTGCCGCCGCAAAGGACAACATCCAACCTGATTCTTCAGCTCCCCAACCACCCGACCCTTGCAACTATAGCCCTCCACAGACAGTGAATACTTCCCTGCGCACCGATGCACCCACCTGCTTCTTGAGCTCCCCGAACACGGTGTAAGCCTTGACGCCGTCGGCGTCCAGCGAGCAGCCGGGCACGAAGCGCATCTGCAGGTCGGGCTGCGAGTGGGAGGCTGCGGAGGGGAAGAAAGGGGCAGCAGAGGAAGAGGTTGAGCAAGGGTTGGCTGGCATGGGGCAGGGCAGATCGGTGCTCTTCACCCATGCCACGCACTTCGTCGCTGGCTGTTTTATGTCATGTCAGAGAGCTACTATCAGAAAACACTCATTGCGCCACGGGGGCCTCAGTGTTGTCAGCGAATCTCTCTGCCGCCTGAGCGGCGGGTGATATGCGCCCCATCTGAAACTCAGCCGCCACGACGGCAGGCGGTCCGAGGGATTAACAGGGGCGCGCCAAGACGCTGCAGCTGCCCCACGCCATGCTGCTCTCTGCCGCAAATGGTACCTCAGCGGTGTGCACCAGGTCCTGCTGTGTTGGGCGCCCGTTCCCCCTGGCCCACCATCCGCCCGCCCAAGTGGCCGGCCGCATTTCGCTTAAACGTCATGTCATAAACGTCTTTGCGCTGTCCGTTCACCAAGCAAGCCGCTCAGGCACTCCCAAATCCAACTCCTCCTCTCACCCACCCCCGCTCTATGTGACCTTCGCCTAATGCATACCACAACGCCCAGCCCAGTTTGTACCGGACCGCCCGCCTCACCCGAGGTGCGCAGGAAGGCGCCGTGGTCGCACCCGGTGGTGGCCAGCGGGCCGCGCCGCCCGAACAGGTACTGCAGCACGGCGCCCACGCGGATGTTGCACTTCTCGTCGTACACCTCGGACGTCACCGACAGCTGCTCGAACTCGGGCTTGGCCCTGGGGGCATGAGGGGGTGCGCGCGGGCTTAGCGGTGCAGGCTTCCAAACCATCAGCGGGGTAAGCACCATGTATGCCTGCGCGCAGTTCTAGTGCAGTGATGTCGTGTACAGCCTACCATCCCGGCTCACCCGCCACCACCCTTATCCGGCCTCCGCCAGCAGCCTGTACGCTACCAGACTACCAGCAAGCCCCGGCGCACCCGCACGAAGACTCCTACGCCCGCATGTGGCATACCGACCGGCGACCGCAGCCAAACCTCCGCTCTGAGGCTGATCCTGACCCGGCACGCCCTCCGCGCACACCTGGCGGCCACCAGCGCAGCAAGATGGCGCCGCTACCGCTGTGCACCACACCGTCCCGTGTATGTTGCCCGCAGGCCGGACGATTTACGTACCCGCCACTCTCACCCCCACACCCCACCTGGCCGCCACCAACGCCGCGGGGTGGTCCTGCAGGTTTTGCCCCACGCCCGCCACGTCGGACACCACGTCGATGCCGTGCTCGCGCAGCTGCGCCGCGGGGCCCACGCCCGACAGCATCAGCAGGTGCGGGCTGTGCACGGCGCCCGCGCACATGAGCACCTCGCCGCCGGGGGCCAGCTCGGCTGCGTGCGGGGCCGGGGGTGACGGGTGCAGGTAGGCACAGGTGTGAGGTGCGGGTGCAATTGAGGACGTGGATTTGGGTGGGATCTCCTTGCGAGCGCAGTCAGGCGGCGTGGAGGTAGCGTTGGGACCCTCAAGGGCTGTGCGCATGGCAGCCGTAGGTCATTCCTTCCGCAGGGCTGTTGGGGTGCACCTGGGGTACGCATGGCGACTGACACACGACGTCCGCCTCTGCTCAGCCGCCTGCCCCGGCTGCTCCTCTCTTCAGGCAGCTGCCGCCGGCCCACGCACCATCGGGCCAGGCCCAGGATGCACCTGCCATTGCCGCTGCCGCTGCCTCTGTCCGCAACCGCCGCCTTTCGCTGCCCTTGCTGTTGCCCGCACCGCCCGCAGCCCATTACGGCACCAGCAGGGACTGGCAGCGACAGGGGTCTCGTCACCCCCCTCCGTCCCATTCCACCGCCGTGTACCATTGTGCCAGGCACGAGTGCTGCTCCGCTCCGCACGAGGCGCCCACGGCTGCCTGCTAAGTGCTTCTGGCCTGCTGACGTGGAAATCTCCTGACTTGTTGACAGGTGCCAAGCCCTGTGACACCTCCATAATGCACTCCTCGCCAAGCGCGCCGCAACCACAGCGCCGCAAGCACTTGCTGCTGCTGAGCAACCAGAGCCCATCCCAAATCCCAGATGCACACGAACTACCAGTTCAGGTGTCACCAACCCACACCCTGTACTTCATCTCTTTTTATACCTATACCATTACCTACCCGCGTAGCGCTCCCCGAACTGCTCCGTAGCGTACTCCACGCCACGGGCCTTGGCGCCCGAGGAGCCCTTCTCAATGGCCACACGCGTAGTGCGCGCGCCCGTGACAACCTGTGGTGTGTCCATGTGTGCATACCGGGCGAGGGCGGCACAAAAGGGTGGTCAACACGAAGCAAGGGTACGGGTACCACATGCAGGTTAGCAATGTTGGCACGTGTGGCGCAGGCGCCGTCACCACGACGACGATGTTATTATGGGCGACAGGAGATACGCTTATGCTGGGGCAGTCGCCCATTTGTGCCATACAGATAGGTGCACGAGGGCAAGGGACGAGCGCCATGACCCCATTGCCCCGCGCGTGCCTGGCCGCCGAACTAAGCGGCCCTTGCGCACTTTCCTGACCAACGCCGCAGGCAGCACAGTCTGGGCTTGGAAGCTTTGCGGCCAAACCATAAGCGCGGTTCTCCTCTGTGCCTCCCTGGCACCCCACCGCTTCGGTCCAGCGTCCACACGCTTCCCCAGGCCCCGCTGCCTTCCCTGCCCTCCCCTGGCCCCCCTCTCTCCCCTGCCACCAACTCCCCTCCCCTCCGCCAGCACCGTGACTCCCTGGCGCCGTGCACGGCTTCCACGCGCTTCACGCACAACCCCCCGCACCTTGAGGTTGCCGCGGGTGAGCGCGGGCTTGAGGTAGGTGCGGTACGTGTCCGCGCGCTCGCCCTTGCGCTGGGCCACCTGGAACTCGCCGTAGCCCTCCTGCGGGTGAGCACCGAGCAAGGCAGGCACAGGGGCCGCGTCGCACACGCATTCTTATCCGTGCCGCCAGGGCATGGCGTCATGTTACGGACACCATAAGCAACATACGGACATGTGGCACCCTTGTGCCTGCGGCGCCACTGCGAAGTGACACGCGCTAAATAAGCTACTGGGCGCTGTGGTTGACAGTTGTGCAGGGAGCAACGCCGAGGCCTTGCCCCCTTGGTTTCGGGGCTGTGTTCTGGTACCTGGCAGGATGCCTCACGGCCACCCGCCTTCGGTTATGCCAGGGCCGGAAAGCACCCAATCGGCCACCCATGTCCTACTCAACCACCAGTGAAACCCCGCACCTGCGGCCGCGACCAGTCGTTGAAGTCGGGGTTGGAGGGCACGCCGGCCGCCGCCGCGGCGCGGAAGAACTCCTCGTGCAGCACGTTCTGGTAGCGGGGCTGCTCCACAGACATGGAGCCGCCGGTGCCGTGGTAGGGCTTAGGGCCTGCGGGTGCAATGGAGTGAGGTGCGAATCAATGCGCGTTGGGCCCGAGGTGCGATTGCCGGTGCGTTTGCTGATGTACGACAGCGGCGCGCGAAACAGTGAAACCAACATCTGCCAACGCCGCCGTAAGAGGGTTCTTGACGGCGATGTGGGTCACTTCCAAATTCGCCTGTACCACAGGACACTCCCGCTTGCGTGTTATGCACCCATTGCTAAAACCCCGCACCTACCGTCCACGTAGTTTTCCGCCTTGACGAACCAGTCCAGCACGTCCTTGGACGCCCAGCCCTCCAGGCCCCATGCGTCGTAGTCGGCGGGCGTGCCGCGGTGGTACAGCGTGGCGTTGGTGCCGGAGGAGCCGCCCAGCAGCCGGCCGCGGGCCAGGTAGATCTGGGGGGAGGGACAACGCAGCAGGTCGTGCCGGCAGAACGTGAGGCAAGGGCTGTGTTGCACAGGTTTTGGTTGCAGTTTGCTAAGGATGGGGATTGCGATCCTGGGTTGCAACCGGGGGCTGTAGGGACTGGACGAAGCCCCATGGGCAACGGTGCGCAGGGGGGGCTGCTTCGGGAACGGTCTCGAGGCCCCAGTTGGGCTCAGGGGTGAGATGGCGCCGTGTGTACAGCTAGGGCCGGGGTAGCTTGACACGTGTGCGGGCTAGCTGCTGGTAGACTTGTTCGAGGCAGCGTCGTGCGGGGCGTGTGATCAGGTTGCTTACCTCGCGGGCCACCAGCTGCTTCTGGGTCAGGGAGCGCATGCCCCAGTCGAGCACCGGGTGTGCGAACAGGCGGGTGATACCAGCAGGGACAGCCACCTCCACAGCGTCGCCCGACGGGCCAGCCTGGATAGTGACAGATGTCGAGCAAGATTTGTGAAGGACGCAGGTATGTACAGGCACTCAGGTGCGTCACGGTGCGACGTTGACAGACCTGATGTTACTGAATTCCATGTTTCTTTCAGGCCCTCACCTCGAGGACGAGCACTTTCTTGCTCCCATCGGCCGACAGTTTGTTCGCCAGAACGCAACCAGCTGTCCCACCACCAACGATAATGTAATCATAGGCGGTGTTGCCCGCGGGGCCAGCAGCGGCGCGGGGGACTACGACCCTACGGGAGACCCCTGCAGCACAGAGATACATGTGCTTCTGCATATTATGACCGGATAAGAGCTTGTTTAAGGTATCGTACGTGCCTACAGCCAGCACGACGGTGCGCGGCGCACGTCCATGCACTGTGCCTGCACTCTCTGCATGCCTACCAGCGCGAACGCCGCGAGTTGGCCGAGCAGAGCTCTTCATTGAAGCTCCACTCGTGCGCTGACCAAGCATCATGGTCGTCGCGGTTCGGCAGAGAGCAATGGGGTCTCGGCTTGCACCGGCTGGCTCCGCCCCGTGCTAGATACGTTGCAGCAAAACGCTGCAAACTACGGGCAGTGCTTTATTAACTGCACTACAGCTATGAAGGAGCAGGAGCGAAATCAGTTGCAAGCCCGAGATCGCCTTTGTGCACGGCAGGTGCCAAAAGCGCGCGCGACAGCTCCGTTGCATGCAATACACTTGTTTAAGCGGCTATGTCAGTGCGCTCATGCATACTAGCAGCCAACCTGGCACGCACTTGTGAAAAGCCAAGTCGGTGGCGTTCCGACAGACCATCGCACCGGGCAGGAGCCAGCGCACAGGCTGCTCGATAGCATTACAGTTGTTCCTACTCGAAGGAAAAAGAATTACGGCGTACCAACGACATCACGGCGCCTGCCAATGCCATACGGTAGTGGACCTGCCACTGAGCAGGGGAGCCCAAAAGGCCTGCAACTTTCACGCTTTTTCCCACGGAAGGCGCAATCACACGTGCGCTGTGACACAAACCACCTGCGGGCCAGTATAGGAGATAGCTTCCTGGTACCTTGGTCGTGGAACTTATGCAAGGAGGCGCGAGGCCGCCAGCACAGACATGACCCGTGGGTCTACGCCGCAGAACATGTCAATGCAGCGCTGAGAAACAACGCTTTGCATAAGCCCTCTGCATCCTAGGAACGGGCGTCCTGCCCCTCGCCCCGAGGCCGCATCGCCATGTACCATTCAGTCCTCCGTTGCCCCGCGCGTCATCCCCCTTGGAGAAGGGGTCATGCCGGCGCATGATATCCCGCCAGCGCCTATCCAACCCATTTCTATGTCACTGCCAACCCAAATTTGACAAGCCGCTGTTTCGCACTCCTCGTTCCAGCCTTCTCCTTCCTCTAAAGCCAACTCTCACGCGCGCTCTCGCGAACCCTCGCGACCTCTCGCGCGCTCCCTAAAGCCAGCCCTAATCCACGAAGCCCAGAATGGCCACCGCTGTCTCTGACTACCCAAAGGGCGCTGCGCCCAACGGCACGCCCTCCGCCTCCGGCTCCGCCTACCCCAAGGTCGCCAAGCTGCCCGAGGACATCCAGCCCGAGGTGCGCGCGCTGGTGGCCCGGCTGCAGGACTACAAGGCCGCCACCGAGTGGGGGGCCATCGACGACGCCACCACCATCCTGGACGATGACGCGGTGTACGACTCGCCCTTCATGTGGGTCGGGGCCCCCGCCCTGGGGTGCACTATTGGATGCCTGGGTCAGGCTAGTAGCGGGTGGTGTGTGGCCCTCGCTTTCCATGGCGCCATTGCCATTCTTGATGGCATATCAGTAGCTTACGACGACAACACGAGGTGACTGACTTTGTGCCGGCTGTTGATGTGGGTCGGGCCCCGGGCAGCAGAAGTGGGACTTTGCGTGGGTGTACGCGTAAAATGCGAGGAAACCGTGTGAGGTGTCAGGGAAGCACGGAAACGCTGGGACTTTGCGTGGATGGTGGCTAGTTGATCAGTCCCCCCAGCCACCACCCGGGCGCCTCTGCCTCCACCCCATGTCAACCCACCCCCGCCCGGGCCGCCCCCCAGGTACATCACAGGCGGCCGTGACCGTGTGCGCGCCGTGGCCAAGCTCATCGCGCCCTTCGCCTACACGCAGTTTGAACCCAAGGTGCCCTGGCACGTTACATGCAGCATTTGGCACGTGGCACTTGGCACGTGGCGGTTTCAGCAGTGGGTACTGGCAGGGGCAGCGGGTAGTGGGCAGGTGGCACCGGGCAGCTGACGATAGTGTAGCCAGCCGATGGGGCGTAGCTGCCTCGGTAGATCGCAGCTTTCTGATCCTGCTCCGCTCATTTCTGTTAGCGCTGTTGGTGGCAAAAGGCAGGCGGCAGCAAGGGGTATGTGGTACAGGGCACGGGGCATCGGGCGCGGGTCTGTCGGGACATGGCATGAGGCCACGGGTGCAGCCCTGTTGTTGGGGTGTGCACTACGTCTGAGGGCACCGTACGCGAAATTTCCGCCATACCCAACTCTGTTCTTCGGGTACCTTTTAACAAAAATTGACGCCCCCGACCTGAAAATGACCCTCTAGGGCCATACATGTGTTGATCTCTGGGGCAATACAGGTGTTAATGAGGGGCAATACAGGTGTTAACGTCACCACTCGTCCTAACACAGTGCAATGTCTCCTGCACCCCTCACCGTAAAGCTGCCCTTGCGCACAACACCACGCCCTTACCCGCAGCTGATTCGCATCGGCATGAACTCCGCGGCGCGCAAGGCGGAGGTGGAGGTGGACGGCACGCTGCGTGTGGTGTACCGCCGCTACTGGTTCCTGCCGGTCACCTGGCTCCTGCCCTCCTCCATCCCCATCGAGGGCACCGTCAGCCTGGACGTCAAGAGCTGGAACGACAAGGTGTGTGGGACTGGTGAACCGTTATGAGGGCCTTGCGCTCTGTCGGGCCCCACAACTGGACTGATGCAACACCGCCACCTGGGTGCCAACCAGATCCGACCCCAGTGCCGTTGCCGTGCATGTCCAGGATTGGGGCCTGACAGCGTAGCAGTGTCATTGTAAGGTGCGTGGTTGTGAAGAGCTGGAACAACAACGTGTCGTGTAGGGATACGGGGTCGCAAGGACGACGCGTGCGTGTGTCACTGCACCCAGCCTTGTCCCACCCTCACTCCGTCTGGCGGCGGTAGGTGGAGTGGTGCTGTGGTGGTTGCCGCTGACTGGTCAAACATCTTTATGGCCCGCTGATTACTGCTCCAACCCGACAACAGGCTTCTACCCGCCCAGGTTTCTCGGATCCCTTCCCCAACTCGGGCTTAGCATACGGTACGAACCACCCAAAGCCCCCTGCAAACGCACCCGCGCCTGTTCCTCCCGTCCAATGCCCAGGTAGCCCGCGTGACTGAGCACTTCGCCAACCTGCCCACGGTGGTGCCCGTGGCGTTCCGCTGGCTGGCGGGCTGGGCGGTGGGCACCTTCGGCGCCGTGGCCGAGCCCGTGCTGGCGCAGCTGTACGACTGGTACAGCACCGGGTACGACAACGTGCAGGGGCAGGTGAGGCCGGGGCGGAGAGGGGCGGGAAGCAAGAGAGTGAGGGCAGCGCTCGAAGGCGTGTAGGTTTGCAGCTGTCGCGTGGGCTCGGCTCCTGAAACGGTGCGATGGTGAGGGGGCATGCGAGACGGAGTGGACCCAGTGGGCATGTTTGGGCTTGTGTACGGCATGCGCAGCTTATCTCCGACAACGCCTCAGAGTGTGCGTGGCAGGGCGAGGTGCTGCACTACTCCCTGCATGCTCTACGCTCTTTGGGTCGGCGGGCTGTGTACCGTGCCGCCGGTTGGGCCCTGCTGCTCTCGTTTCACGCCTCGGCCCGCTCGCGTTGCGCGTGCCACCTGCCACGTGTCATCGTGCCGACGCGTTGCCACGTGTGCGCAGGTGAGCCGCGTGGCAGACAGCGGCCCCGTGGCCGCCGTGTCGCAGCGCGTGGAGGGCGCCAAGCAGGCGCTGGCCTCGGGGGTGGACACGGTCAAGAGCAAGGTGGCGGGGGTGGTCAGCGAGTGAGCTGGGGGATGGCTGGAGGGCGGGGAGGGCGGGGTGGTGGCTGGTGGGGGACGGAGATGTGGGACTCGGTAGGGTAAAGGCGAAGAACGGGTTGAAGATGAGGGTGGATGTGATAGGGGGAGGAGTTGCGGCTTGGTTGCGTTGACGTGACGTGAGTGATGACGTGGCACAAGCAGCATGCGCGCATTGCGCAGTAGAATGTGTTGTAGAAGATCAAGTGCATGGTGTTGCGTTGGTGAGCTATGCCCCTGTACATCTTGCAAGGGGGTGGTTGGTCGGCGTGCCGTGCTGTGCTGCCCTAACCCCTGTCGCTGTTGCTGTGTTCGCACCTCGCTGTTCCTTGTGTTGTGGCCGCGCTGTAGGGCTGTGCGGCACCTGCACAGTGTCGGCACCATGGAATCATACGGTATGACAATCATGCTTAACAAGAGTGGAGCCTTTGGGGCAACGGTCGCGCGGGCAGGGCAGTGGCTTAATCGTGGTCCTGCAGGACGGATGGTGACTTCTGGACTGGGATGCTTCCTTGCTTCCCAGCAGCGCCTGCACCACCTGCAACGTTTAGAGCACGCACTCGGGAGTGCCGGTAGGTAACCGCCTGGCACACCGTGTCTGACAATGTAAGTGAACTTGAAAGTCGCTCATAACCCTCAGATACTCGTGCCTGTATCTGCTTGAGGCGGCAGGTGCCATTGGAGAACGGCGCGCCCTCGTGCGTAGTGCTCCAGCTTAGCGTGCACCCGTTTCACGCGGTTCCATCCGGCAGAACGCGCAGAGGGGGAATGCGCAGAGAGGGAAGGCTCTTCACTTTTTTGAACATAATTTTACAATGTATGAAAGCATCATGCCGTGGCTACGGTCCGTTAGCAAGCATGTGCAGCAGTGAGGCAGCAGTGAGGCAGCAAATGGGCGTGGGGAGGCAGATGAGCCGCTCAGCATGCACGCCGCGCTTACGTGGCATTTGCCTTCACGGTTTACCCCCGGATCGGACACATTACTTCTGCACGCTTTCCGGCTTCTCCATTGCACAAGCGTGCAGTACGATACCCAGGTTGTGGTACAACGCTTGCGCTTAACGCTTACCACGACCTCCACCGCCCGTAGGCCCCCAGAGCCCAGAGCACTGCTTACTTTGACTTGTCAATCCCCGTTCAAGCTTCTAACCCAGCTTGCGCTTGTGTATGACCTAAAAAATGGCGACTAGCTCAGACCTCACTGTGCTTGCGAGAAAGCTCTTCCACTCCTACATCGCGCCCAACCTGGGCACGCGCGGATCAACACCTAACACAGCCAAGGACTTTGTTGTTACAATATGGATCGCTCTAGCCATCTTGGCTGTACGCCTTGCCTACGAACGCGTGCTGCTCCCACGGGTTCGTAAAAGTTTGGAGGGCGCACGCGGTCCAGCAGCAGCAAAAGCAGCGTTCCAAGTGATGGACAACATATGGATCGCCTTCTTCTCGGGCACCCTGTCTGTCTTCGCCTGGTACGCCCTTGGCTGCCGTGGGGCTCTAGCCGCCCCGACCGCACCTGCCACCTTTTGCCCCGCCAGCTCACTGCCGGGTGCCGGCACATTCACCCTCACAGCATCCTCACGATCTCATCCATCCCACATGCCAAGATCACGTAACGTAACCCGCATGATGCATAGACCTCTCACAGCTCAAAGCAAATGCGAAGTGCGCGCCACACTCCTTGCCGCTCCATCCCCGCTACGCACCCAGGTACGCCACCGTAGCCCACAACGAGGGCTGCACGCCCTGGCACCCCAGCGCCTGCTTCATCGGGTGGCCCGACCACCCTACCACCATCGAGCAGCGCCTGTTCATGATCCTTGCCTTCGCCTACTACCTGTACGAGCTCATCGGCACGGCCGTGGGGGTGGGCACGAAGCTCAAGACGGTGAGCGGCCATGGCACTTAGGGGGGCTTGCAGGCCCAAGCAGTGTGTCGGGGGTGTTTCCAAGGGGGCCCTTATGCGGAGGGCTAAACTGAAGTAGTAGCTTCCCTTCAGGTAGAGTCCGCTGGCCTGGCTGCGGTTCAGCATCGCCCGATACCGCATGCTCGGCGAGAGAGACTTCGGAAAATCCACGTAGCACTGCGTGTGCGGCTTCCGTGTGCGCTGCTGCTTCCTCCCCACAGGACATGATCGCTCACCATGTGGCCACCATGGCCCTTGACCTCATCGCGTGAGTGGGGCGGAGGGATGGCTGGGATGGGGGATACGCCCAGCCTTGAAAAGACAGTAACAGACAGGCACGTGGCAGCGAGCGAGCAACGCATCTTCCACCTGCTGCTGCTCGACCTGTGGCAGCTCAGGCGAAGGCATGGTGACCCGTTCGTGCCGTGGTGGCCAAAAGGAAGGCCAGGGCGTTTGGGGAACAGCACCCCATGCTGCTTTGGTTGTGGACGGGCCACATGGCTGCGGCCTGCCGTACAACACCTACCGGCCCCAAGCGGCCCGCACTGGCTTGCGTTGCTGCGCCCGTGATGCCCCTACCGTAAATTGTTTCCCGTACGGACTGAGTTAGCATCGAGCACGTGGAACGCTGGCGGCCGGACTGGAAGGCGGGGAGACGCAACACGGGCATAAGTAAAGCGTCGAGGGGCTGTGGCCCAGCCGTGTTTGCATGCCAGCCCTGCAGCACCTTGGTTTTAAAGCATATGAGCAGCCTCAGTTGGGATGGAGGCTCGGTCAGGAACGTACAGGCCATGTACGTGAGACCCCAACCTATCGCACATACCGTACTCCGCTCCCTTGCTGCATGCAGGTACGAGACCAACCTCATCCGCATGAGCGTCATGTGGCAGGCCCTCTTCGACATCTCCAACCCCATCCTGCACACCGCCAAGGCGCTCCATGCCAGCGGCGTCAAGGCGCTGGAGCCCGCCAAGTGGGCCGCCTTCAACCTCTTTGCGCTCAGCTTCCTGGTGGGTATTGCCCCATATAGTGCAAGAGACTGCTGGCGTACAATTTGTAGATCCCGTCTCGCAACCACAGCGGCCATGTAGCCGGCCTCCCTCGCACACGTCGCGTCCCCGTTCACACGCCCTGTCAATCTTCTTCTGACCGCTCGATACCGGTACCTGATTTTGATGCTCTTGGCCCACGGCTGCAGGTGTGCCGTGTGCTGGCCGGCCCCGTATCCATCGTGTGGCCCTCCTTCACGGTGGCGCCCACAGTGCTGCCCGCCAGCTACTGCTACACGTGCTGGGGCCTCATCCTGTTCGTGTACGGGTTGCAGCTGGTGTGGTTCTACAAGATTGTGCAGATTGCGGTGCAGGGGGACAAGGCGGCGGACAAGGATGACTGAGGGACGGACAGATGGTGTTATTGGGTGTAGAGACAGGCGTAACAGGAGAAGGCCGGGCTTGACAGGGGACAGGGTGTTACAGGCGGGCCAGGCGGGGCATGGGCATGGGCATGGTGGGAAGCCCAGCTCGCCACGTATGGGTCATCGTGTGGCCCGACTTGCGTTTGATGCGAGCGCGCGCGGCGGCGTTCTGTCGTGTGCGTGTGTTGTAGTGTTCAGCTGGGCGTGAGAGTTTGTTGCAAGATGCAGGGCATAGTCTGGGCGGGGTGTCGAGCGCTGGTGTACATGACGCAGCACGGTCGCAGCGTTTGGCCGTCTACGATCGCCACGGTACCGCGTGCCGTTGACGTTTTGCGGACCCCAGTCGCAAGCATTACCTCGTTCTGCTGCGTACTAGGGTGTATCGTGTGGGTTTTCAGGTGGTCCTGATCTCGAGTTCGAGGAAGGGCTTATAGTCAGGGCGTCGCAACGCTAACGCAGTCCGCACGCCTGGCTGCGACGGGGTGTCCCATGGGGCTCCCCTGGCCATGTGAGCATCTAAAGATTCGACATGCCCTTGACTGAAGAAGTTAACATGCTGCACTTCGTTCCAGTCATGTTCATAAAGGAAGCCGTATAACCTGACGCCCGCACCCGCGCCACAATGATAGCTATCGCTACCCAGACCATTTTTGCTCCGAACATAGCCAAGGCCGGCTCAGAACCGCTCCTCCGTGACTTCGTAATAGCGGGATGGATAGCTGTGCTGCTCCTGGCGCTTCGGCGTTCAGCAGAAAAACGTGCACTCCCAGCCATCTCGGCGTGGCTAGAGCGCAGCAAAGGCCCTGAAGGCGGCAAGGCGGCACCAGCGCTCTTCGATGGCGCGTGGATAGCGCTTTTTAACGGAGCGCTCGCGGTTTTCGCCTGGTGAGCGCTGACGTGGGTCCAAAGACTCGGAGGGACCACTGTGCGGCCCTTCAGCGCTCTTGCTCGACCAGCTGCGCGAGACACAATTTACCGATTCGCCTGGTAGCTTTAAATCTGTGAGCAATCTTCCAGTGCTAGCAACGCAGCACCCAGCCTACTCTGTTGCAACACCTCGGGTCTCCCTTGGCCGTTCCGGCGCTGTCAGTCGCTGTCCGCAGCCAAGTGGCAACCAAACCCGGCAGTTGCCAGGCGCTTGTGGGCATATTTGCGGATCCGCACACCCCAACTGCACAGGTTTCCTCTTACCATGAGCTGTCACCCTGGCATGTGCCGTACCGTGCGCAGGTACACCACCGTGTTCAGCAACAGCGGGTGTACCCCGTGGGCCACGCACTCGTGCTTCGCCGGCTGGCCCGCCCACACGCCCACGCTACCGCAGCGCCTGCTGCTCGTCCTGTCCTTCTCGTACTACCTGTACGAACTAGCGGGACTGGCGGTGGGCGTGGGTACGGCACTCAAGTACGACATGGTGGCGCACCACGTGGTGTGCATGACGCTGTTCGTCATCGGGTGCGTGGATGTCAAGGTGGCAGCAAGGGACGGGGCAGGTGTTGGGCATTATTGCAGTCCAAGCAGGTCCAAGCAGGTCAACCTAAACTTGATCTGCTGAGGGGCCCATGCCTTTTTAAAGAGCTGGGCGGTGGGGGACAACGCGCACGATAACCTGCTTGGCTTTAGCCCGCAGCCTAGTGCCTCTCTACCCCGCCCATCGCCCCCCTCGCACCCCCGACCCTTTGACGGCGCAGCTACAAGACCAACCTGTTCCGCATGGCAGTCATGTGGCAGGCGCTGTTCGACGTGTCCAGCCCCATCCTGCACACCGCCAAGGCGCTACACGCCAGCGGAATTAAGGCGCTGGCACCCGCTAAGTGGGCCGCCTTCAACCTCTTTGCGCTCAGCTTCCTGGTGGGTACTGCCGCGCGGCATGTGGTGGCTTTTTTCAGCACTTTATTGATTTGCATATTGGGAGCTGCAATGGCGTCAGCATTACGGACACGGCATCTTCGTCCTGAGGAATGCCGCGCCTGACGACAACTGGTTTAGCCACCAATCCACAAAGCGTACGCCATGTACCTTACCCCGTTGCTGCTCGTGCTCCCGCCGTGCGCTCCTGCACCCCGCCCGCAGGTGTGCCGTGTGCTGGCCGGCCCCGTATCCATCCTGTGGCCCTCCTTCACGGTGGCGCCCACAGTACTGCCAGCCAGCTACTGCTACTCGTGTTGGTGCCTCATGGTGTTTGTGTACGTACTGCAGCTGGTGTGGTTCTACAAGATTGTGCAGATTGCGGTGCAGGGCGACAAGGCGGCGCCGAAGGCGGCTGCTGGCAAGGACTGAGTGCATGCACGAGGCTGTGCGTCCGTGCGCAGCCTCCCCGGTTCATGTTAAGGTTGCTGCCACTACATGCTAACTTCGCTGAGAGTTTTGAATCCATACATATGAGGTCGACATAACATTTGGCGGTAGGACTCGGTAGAGCGCCGTTGCAGGTAGTACAAGGCGTTTAGTGGTAAACGGTATTTGTGTCGTGTGGTGCCGGCACGCGTGCCTTGATGCATGATCGTTGGATGTTGTGCTTGTGAAGGACACTTCTCTTTGGTGGGGTATAACGACCACTTCCATTTGTTGTAGCTGCATTTGGGACAAGGGGGCCTTTGCGCAGGCTCAATTGTTGAGCTGATGTTGTGGTATTGGGTGTGTTGGTGGGTTGCAGGTTGTCAGTTGAACGTGTTGGCAGGTGTTGGTGGCAAGGCAAGTTCGTGTGGTTATGGGGACAGTCCCCGCTGGTTGTCACTGTCTGCCTATTCGTGTTGCGCCGCTGCGTGCTTACCGTATTTGCTGGGACGTTTTTTGCGCAGAAAGGCCGTGGTGCCCAACAGTGTTTGGTGTGTTACGGATGACCGAGGCCTTGGATGCACCGCGCAAGGCATACCGTATGCCTACAACCTCTGCACAGGTCTGCATGGACGGGGCCACAGGCTTCCCGACTCTGCTATTTCCCGTGCCATCTGATGGGCTGCAATGCCCCCCACGACCGCCCCATGCGTCGGCCAGGCCGGGCAGGCAGGCAACGCCCATGCGTCTCGGCTGCTGGTCCTGGGAAACTGAAGTGCGAGCTTTTCTGCTTGCTTACATACGGTTGCAACGTAACGCTATCTGACCTCCATAACTCCGTTGCGCCCTTGTACCCCTGCAAGCACCCGCTCACCGTCAGCTTGACAGGGCCACCCGGGCCACAGGCGGCCTGCAGCGTTCACCACCCTTACGAACTACCTTGTGGCCGCTTACCTGCGGCCGCGATCGTACTGCCCCCACCATGATGACCAACAGCGCAGCCGCACAGGTCGCATGCCTCACACGGTCCCACGACCACAGCAGCACGCGTGCGCAAGCGCTCTCGAGCGTTGAGCCCTGCTGTACGGCCCCGCAGAAACAAGCAACGCTTCAACATGCACGCATGCGGGCACGCACGACCCTCCGGCGCACCCTCGCTCTCTGCTGCACCCCGGATGTAAGTGTTGGAACCTGGCCCCCACCTGCATGTCATACCACGAGCAAATACAAGCGCATCCCTAGCCACACGCGACGGACGTATCGGGCCGTCACCCAGTTACCCAGTCAGCACGTTTGTTGCGACACGCGTCAGTCAGTCAGTCTGTCCACCAGCACACCCACCCACACGGTCCCCGCCTCAGCCCCGGCGCCGCTGCAAAAAAACAGCACCTGCCAACGCCTTCCACCCTTCCACTTCCCACATACCAACACCTATAACGCTCAGGAGCGCTGCAGCTGCGCCCGTATCCCCAATCCACACCCTCGTGAACACTCAAGTCTCGACCTGCGCAACTCGTTCCACGGCTCCCAGGCCGCCGCTATTGCACTACACACTCGCAACGCCTCCCGCGCAGGCGCAGGTCGCAAAGCGGGCCATCACACCGTAGCCCGCTGCGCGCAGGCCTAGGCCTAGACGGGCTGACGGAGGGCGCCCCTGTGAAGGCCACCGGGCGCCGCACCGCGCCACATGGCCCCCTGCCTGTGCTGTGGCTCCCCAACAAAACCATCACCCCGCTAGGCGAAGGTCTAGGCGGGCGGCCGGCCTCCGCCGCGCTACATGCCCCTCTGCCCCTGCTGAAGGCCCAATCCAAGGCCCTCTACCATAGGCTCCCTTAGGCCAAGGCCTAGGCCTGGGCGAGCGGCGCCCCCGCGAAGGCCTCTGACGCCTCACCGCCTCACATGGCACCCTGCCTGCGCTGAAGCCCTCAAACCATAGCCTCTCTAGGCGAAGGCCCAGGCCCAGGCACCGGGCTTTGTCGAGCTCCTCCACGCCGCACCGCCGCTCGCCCACAGGCCCCAGGACCCCAAGTGTTGACCACAGCCCCCTTTAGGTGGACCCCTAGGCTGGCGGCGCCCCCGCGAAGGCCTCCACGCTGCGCAGTGTGGCGGTGACGTCCGCCTGCACGCGGCGCAGCAGCGCGGGGTGGCGCATGCGCTGCACCACCTCGGCGCCGAACGAGAACACCAGCGCCTGGCGGGCGGCCTCCGCGCTGATGCCGCGCGCCCTGGGGAGGTGGCACGGGGGCGGGGGACGAGTGCGGGGAAGGATGCGGAGGTCGGCAGAGGCGTATCAGGCAGCCTGCAGCGCCGAAGGCCGCGTGCGACGCTGTGTGGATTATTACAGGCTTTCTTGAGCTCTGGAAGAGTGTCGGAGCCAAGTGGCAGCCAGCCGAAGCAGGAGAGGTGATGCAGGTCTTGCAGGCAGTATGGTCGTGTCGTGTGTAGCAATAATGTTTCGCACCGCATCGTGCAGGCGGTGTGCTCGTGATGTGTGTCGTACAGCGCCGTGCCGCACCTGAAGTAGAACAGCTCGTCGTCCCGCAGGTCCGACACCGCGCAGCCGTGCGTGCACTTGACGTCGTCGGCAATGATCTGCAGGTTGGGCTTGACGTTGACGGTGGCCAGAGGCACCAGCAGCAGGTTGCGGGACAGCTGGCCCGCGTCCGTCTTCTGGGCGCGCTTGTTAACCTGCAATGAGATGCACGTGAAAGCATGACGGAACGGGCAAGCTGGCAGGGACAGGATAATGTAATACGGCTTCGTGCTGTGCATGCTTCTGCGTCCACGGTGTCGCTGCAATTACACTCCCCACGCTGTGCTTTGACTCCGTCTCCCAACAGCCCCACACCCCATCTGCATCCCATCCTCGCACAACCTAACAAACATGCAACACCGCAGCATTCACCCCGACACCCCGTCCGCACTCCCACAGCCGCTCTGCTCCATCACCGCGCCCCTCCCCACACCCCACCTGCACGTTGCCGTCGAAGACGCCGCGTCCCGACGCGTGGCTGACGATGCACTTGTGCAGCTGGTTGGCTGTGCCGTGCGGGTGGTCCAGCTGCAGCTTGGAGTGCAGGTCGTGCAGCTGGCCGGGGCCGCACAGCAGGAAGTGGCCCATGTCGGTGTTGGTCTCGGGGCCGACCTGGGGCCGGGTAACGGGCGGGCGCGCGGGCGGGCAAATACGTTAGTGGCGTAAGTGGGCAGAGGCAGACGACAGCGTTACACAGTACACTGGCTCCTGAGGAAGGACGTACCAGTGCGGGTCGGCTTGCCCTGGAACCCCCACGTGTTCGTGCTGTTCCCACTGGTGATCATGCAATTCGCCACCATCGTTTCAGCGCTGTGTATACCGGTACTCAGATAGCTACCGATGCCTGCCCTAACCCATGCACTGTGGGATGCCTCGGCCCTACCCCCTACGCCCTCGCCATCAACCCCGGCCCGCCCAAGCTGCAGCCCTAGCACGCAGGATGCTTAGGTCATGCCCCGCCCAAACCCACTGCATCACTCCGTTCATCCCCTTACATGCCCTTGGGGTACTGCTGCGACCCCCACCACTCGTCGCCCCATCCTCAGCATGCTGAGATCTACCCCACCCACCCTCCCAAATACCCCGGACCCCAAACAACCGACGTAATCCCCACCTGCAGGACGCTGAGGTCGCGCCGCACCCCAAACCCACTGCAGCACCCCGCCGTACCTCCTTGGGAGCTTGCAGCCCCTCCACTCCACGCTACCCCCCCCGCAGGGTGCTAAGTTCCACCCCCACCCCCCACCCCCCCCCCCCCCCCCCCCACCTGCAGGATGCTGAGGTCGTGCCTCGCCAGCGCCCCGCCCACGCTGGCCTCCGTGACGCGGTAGGAGGAGCGCTGGTCCTGGGACACCAGCGTGGCCTTCATGTGGAACGAACCGCCAGCCTCGCGCTGAGGGGGACACGGAAGGGTTGGGGAGGTGCTTTGGTCGGCTTGAGCCACGACGGAGATTTTGCGCCGGGGCCATGCAGCATGGGTCCATGCTGGGCAATGCCACGGGCCTGCCACCCGTCAAATGCTCCTGGCTCTGCCCTTTCGGTCGTGCCGGTACCCAGCCCGTTTGCCCCCCCCCCCCGTGGGCTTCTCCACCTCTGCTTCGCTCTGTTTGCTCGACTGCCACTGGCGGAGCTCTCTGTAGGCCCAATGGTTACCATGTGCGCATTGTGCGGCTCTGCGCCCTGCCTCCGGCGTCCGCCCCCCTCCCAAGTACTGCCGCTGACCCGTACTCCCTCAGGGCCCCGCCCTTCGCGCCCCCTCACCTGCACGTACGCGTGCGTCACGTTGGCGTCCTTCTCCAGGAACACCTCAGCCACGCCCACGGTCAGGTAGCCGCTGCTGCCCCCCTCACCAGCCCCAGCACCCACGTACTCCTCCACCAGCTCCGCCACGGCCCCCGGCCCCGCGTGCAGCAGCAGCCGAGGCGCGCTGGCGGGCAGCGAGCCCGGGGCAGGGGCGGCGCCTGCATGCGCGCGACGGATGGGGGCCAGGGGTGGGGGCCCATTTCACGGATGTCAAAAACAGGGCAGCAGAGCGGTGCTCATGAAGGCGTGGGTTTGAGTGCGTATAGCTGATGGAGCCCCACGGCCGCACAAAAGGCCTAGCAGGCGGCGAGGATAATTACCGAGGAACAGGCCGCAATCTGCACCAGCACTCTGCGTGGAACCGTTGCCCCTTTGCCCGCATTTCCTTTCCCCATGGCAGCTTGAATTGGCAATGGCTTCTCCTACCTCTTGCCCACAGCCACCTGTGCTGCCTATGCTGCTGTCGGGCAGGACACGGACAGGCCGCACAGCCACCCATTGCCACAACACTTTACCACCCCTCACACACGTGCAGGCAGCTTGTTTGACCAGCCGCTCAACCCACCCGAGGACACGTGGATGACGTGCAGGGGTCCTGGCAGCTCCTTGCCCCCCGGCACGCACACCACCAGCACCTCGGGCGCCAGCGCGCCGTTGAGCGTGGCGAAGGGGCCGCCGCGCGAGGAGGACAGCGAGCCCTGGGGAGCGGAGGAAGGGGGCCATGGATGTGTAGCAGCATGCACATGGACGCCAGGGTGTTGGTGGGTTGCTGGTGGTGGATTTCGGCCGGTGGCTGAAATGGCAGTCCCTGTTTGCTCAGGTGATTGGCGCGTTTCACCACTTTCCTATGGGCGGAGGAGCACCCGCGGGTGCCACGACACGCATGGACGCCAGGCGTCGCCAGCCACCCGTGTGCACTGCGCACTGCTGGTACATTATCCTCATGGCCAGCGGCGTGCAGCGGCATGTCGGTTGCCTCCCAGCCGCCGCCGCCGCCGCCGTCGACTTCGTGTTCCTAGCACGGCCCCACGCTCCACGCCACGCCGTCACAGGCCCCAGCGTCGGACAGTGGGTGCACCGAGCAGTACGACACGGGGGCGCTCGCCCTCCACCGGTGCCTGGAGCACCTTCTATGTGCGCCCAAGCCCTGCAAGGCCGCCGCGCTGCTGCCCCCTTCCCAACTCCACTGGCCGCTCTGACAGTGGGCTGAGTTGGACTACATTTGGATGCAACTGCATCGACTATACCCCAATTCCATTCCTGCGTCCGTCCCCGTCTTCCTACTGCTGGAACCCTCGGCCCACGGCCCTGACCAAGGCCTTAAGCCCCGAGCATGCGCCCTGTCCGCGCCGCTCACCAGCTTCTCCGCGGCAGCTGCAGGTGCGCCCGCCAGCGGCCCCACGTAGGCGCCCACGGGCAGCTGGTCCAGCCCCCTGCACAGCTCGGGACGCAGCTGGCCGTCCACCAACACCACCGTGGCCGCCGACTCCGGCAGCACCAGCGCGTCAATGGTGGAGGCAGGCACCGAGGCACCGGGGGCAGCGACCTGCAGGGGTGGTGATTGAAAGTGTCAGCGGTGCGGTTGAGGTTGTTCGGGGGTAGCGCGGGGCAGGGGGCACGTGTGGAAGGGTGGAGGGTGATGGGGATGGGGAGTGACGGTATGTTGCGCTGGGGGCTCGCGTCCGTCGGCCGTCGCGTACCTGAACGTTGCTGCGCAGCAGCGATGCGATGTCAGTGAAGCGGTAATCCTCGTTGCGCGTGGTGGGCATGCGCATCGTCGCCAGCGCGCCGTTGCATTTGTCGCGCAAGCCAGACAGGCTGCGTGAAGGGCGATTGGGCAAGCCGGTGGCCGAGTGACACCGTCAGCAAGATCTAAACGAGGATTGTGCATGAAGCATACAATATATAGCATTTCATGTAACGAACCTTGCTGGTGTAGGCACGTCTTTGACGGTGCGGGCAATCCACTTGTCCTCGGGGGCGCTCACAGATGGCGACACCGCAGCCGTGGCCTTGCATACCCGGAGGTTTGGGCGAATTGGGTTCGCACCATGCTGCTGGGGTCGGCTGCCTGCAAATCGATAAGGAGCACGCCCGCTGTCAGCCTGACACTTGCGAGCAAGCGCCTCCCCGCACAAATCCATTTAATCATCTACAAGCTCACCCGCTAATTGAAAGCGGACAGTGCCACCAATTGCTGACTGCATGGCTCCTCTGGTGCGATAGCAAGGGCGACCCCTCAGAGCAGCCTAGGCAAGCTTGCCCTTCTATTACTACCAGACAGCAAACGGGTCAATTGTTATCATAAGCGGTCACCTGCACGGTGTGTGTGGCAGGCATTTTTAAAGTTTCGGAGCGTCCCTAAATTTACACTAACCCCGCATTCTTGCTCGTCCCTACAGTGCTGCACCGCTGAGGAATTAGACTGGCTTTGTTTTTTCACGAAATTCTCTCGTGAGTTTCGCGCTTGTGCTTGACCCGAATTCCCGCTGCACCATACCCAGGGGAGCTCCCCTGGCATCCGCTGGTTCAGCAACCCAGCGTTCACTCACTGGCTGGGGCACCCGACCAGCCGTGTTCACACACAGCGTATCGCGCTTACAGGGAAGGCGTTTATGTTCAGTGATCCTGCGTTACATGCCACCCTTTGCCAGGCGCTGCACTCCATGCTTTCTGTGCCCTTCCCTGCCTACTTGCCCACCTCTGGCCTCCGCACGCCAAACCGCCAATCTCCTCTTGCGTTGCAACACCAACACACATAGTCCTGAGCCATATCGATACGAGTATGAGTCTAAAGCAGTAGCATACAACTAGCCGTACGGTCCCGGAAAGTCAGTGATGAGCCCAGTACGGCAAGCTACTCGTGTGGGCAAATGCAGAGCACGCAGGCCATGCCCCGTTGCGACGCTTCGAGTACTTCAAACCCGTCTAATCTAACCACTTTTGCAATCGCCTAGGTTTAATAGCAAACCATGGGTGATTGCTGCCCGCAATCGGTCGCTAGCCCCAAACCGAAGCCACTGCCACGCATAGCAACGAGCGTTTCGAGCCCGGTGGTAGGGATAAGTGTACTACGCACCATTAAATGCACAGTGCACCACCTCATGTGTACCGTACGGTACTGCACCCTCGCCTATTCGTAAGCCCCCTCGAGCACACCACACGCTTGCCACAGCCTGCTTGCAAATCGACAATGCCTCCTACCGAGCATGCGTACAGTCGCACACGCACAGCGTTCCGCACATATGATCGCCGCCCTATCCACCCCCACCTCCCCACCCACCGGCAGCCATTCCGCCACAGCATCCTGCCTGAGCACCGTGCAACCAACACTCACACCCGCCTTACCGGAGCATCTCAGCTTGCCCTCTCAGCGCAACCCCCATACACCGCCTTCCCCGCTCTCCAAAACCCCCTAACACCCGCAGCTCCCCGTCCAGGCCCACACTCCACCCGCCGGAGCACATTTGCCCCAGCCAGCCCCAGCCCCAGGATTGCCTCTCGGCCCGTCCTCAGCAGCCAACCTGTCCGTTTTGCACACCCGCCTAGACCCCCATCACCTCCACACCCCCATCAATTCAGTCCCTAGCAAGGCGTCCAAGGAATGAGCTTCAGCTAAGCCGGCGCCAGCGCGGGCGCGGGCACCGGCGAGTAGCCCCCATCCAAGCCCTGCCCCCCGATCAGCCTGCCTGCCCCTTCGAGTACGGCGTCCTGGAGCGCGTCTGCAGTGGCTGCCGCGTTGTCATCGCTGGTGGACAGCACGCTGGGCAGCTCCTGCGCCAGGATGGTGACGATTGCCACCATGTGCAGGATGAACAGCACCACTGCGAGGGGGGAGGGGGAGGGGCGCGTGGGAGGTGTGTGATACGGTACTGTGAGGCTGGGCGAGGTGGCTGAGGGTGCAGGGTGTCCGAAGCGATGGGTACTGGGCGGCTGGACCTGAAGCAGCGGCAGCGGCAATGAGATTAGAGCAGCAGCTGGGAAGAGGGGCGAGGACGTGGGGTGGGGGGATGGGTGGGGGGTCGCACCAAGTGTCTACGGTTTGTGTAACTCGGGGACGCATGGCCCAAGTTGGGAAGTTCGTATGCGGGGCCAGCGGTGACAACGTTTGCTGATCGGTCAAGGGCGCTGGTGATGCGTGCAAACCAGTGGTGGCTGGGCATGGCTATGGCGGTGGGCGACTGGGGGTGAACCGAGCGCACCGGCGTCTGCTAGGGGGCCTCACAGGGGTGTTGCACACTTACATGCATGCAGGGTGGTGCATGGGGTTGGTTTCGGCCCGACACTTAGGGAGCGGTGGTGTTGAGGGGTGGCGGAGGCAGTTCGTAGTCGTCATCGCCAAAGGTGATGTTGATGGACAGGGCCGCCCCAATGGCGCCCAGCAGCTGCAGGATCCAGACCACCACTGCAGCAGGGTGCGGGGCCCACAACCGGACGGGGATCAGGGCCGCACTCTCACTACACCACCACACGGGTGCGAGGCCCAAACCGGACGGGGATCAGGGCCTCAAACAGGCACATGCGTGCGGGCCCACACCTTCCTCTTCGCCGTCTGGTGCACGCGTCACTCTGCAGAGGGCCAGCCGCGGAGCTCCCGGGCAGTGCCACAACCGGACGGGGATCAGGGCCGCACTCTTACTACACCCCACACGGGTGCCAAGCCCACAACCGGACGGGGATCAGGGCCTTCCGACACTTCCCGGCCCCACGTTAGTGCGAGAACAATCGTATATAAGCTTCAGGTGTGCAAGGGGGATGAAGTAGTGGGTGCTGCAGCGGTGTCAAGTCGCTCCCTCCACCCCAACTCACGCAGGCCGATGGCGAGGATGAGGGGGATGATCTTGTTGCGGCAGTACGGGTACAGCATCTTGGGGCAGCAGTACAGCGGCCTGCAGTACGCAGAGGCGGAGGGGAGCACGCATGGCAGGTTACTCCTGCCTCAGCAAGTCAATGCGGGAGTGCGGATCGCGGCTTGCAGATGCGTGCGAGCTTGCGGCCATGCAGGCATGTGGCCTCACGCACGGCCTTGTCAGCATGACAGACATGAGGGCGTCGTGCAAGATTCTGTAAAAAACCAGGATGCTTTTCAGTGATAAGTGTACAGTCAATGTACATCATGCTTCGGGTGTGCCGCAGCGTAGCGGCAGCGGCACAACCACAGACACCTGCGGCCCACCCACCACAGGCCGCAGCAGAAGCAGCACAGGCAGCAGTTGCAGCACCAGGTGTAGAAGCAGCAGCAGCACTTGACCAGGAGGCGCCTGAGGGTTCGAAGGAAGGCCAGGACAGGTAACAAGGCTCACTTGCTTGCTACCGTCGTGCCTGCCAGTGCACGTGATTACTGACGCCCTTCGCCCTTGGAGAGCCCCTCCCCCACACGTACTCCAGGCCCCGTGTGAACACCAGGCTGTACAGCGGCTGTTACAACTACTGCTGTTCAGAAGACCGTGGGGCACTTGCGCCCGAAACCAACGTCCTCCCTGGCCCGGCAGGGTTAACCCCGCCCGATCAGGCGCTCGCCATAGACGCCGTCGCGGTTCCCCATGTCACCCTTGCATCCACCCCAAGGCCTGGCTCCCTCCCTCCCCTGCCCACCCTGCCCCACCCTGACTCACCACATCCGGAAGGTCCACTTGCGGATGCGCGTGCGGCGCGGGTCGGCTGTGACCAGCACCCCGTCCGGCGCTATCCACAGCGTCTCCTGCAGCCACCACAGCCCCGTGCGCTTGGGCAGCCGACCCGCCTCCTCGCCAGGCGCAAACTGCCCCCCCCTGTGGACAGCAAAAGGCAGTAGCGTGACACATCAGGACCGCAATCGTTCTCACAGTATGCTGGGCGCAGTGGCAGTCCTGCAGCCTACACGTCCCACGCAAGCGCAACCTCGGGCTATGCGAGCGCTGACCTACCGCAAGTATCCCACCCCCTGCACGCCCAACCCCCTGTCCACCAGTTACCAACCGCTTCGCCCATCGCATCAGCGGGTTTCCGTGCTTCAGCTCAGGTTTGCCAGTTGCTTTCCAGTCAAGGTAATCGCCCTGCCCCAACGCTCTCCCAACTGAATCAAGCACCGCAAGCATTAACAGTCGGAGTTCCCAAACTCCCAGCACTCACGGCAGGCGCTTGGCGTACCGCACGTATCCGTGCGGCACCAGGCCCGGGCCCCCCGCGATGGGCGGCAGCTCCGGCTCCCGCGCCAGCTGCTCCCGCATCGCCGTCACGCGGCGCAGGTAGGACCAGCCGCCCAGCCACGCCCAGCCCACGAACAGCCGGCGGAAGCGGCCCTCACCGCCCAGCGCGTAGATGATCTGGGCGGGTGGGGTAACAGCGGACGCCAGTGGCGAGTTAGTCGGGGTCGATCAGGGGCCCCGCACGCGTTCAGGGGTAACAAGTCAGACGCAGTCCATAGAGCAGGCTACTAGTACTTTGTTTCCCCCAAATGATATGTATCGATTGGGCGCTCCCCGCTCACTCCGTCCAGCTCCTCCTGCGTGCAGCTCTCCGCCAGGCAGGCCAGCGCCTCCTTGACGAACTTGTGCCGCGACGCGCGGAAGCACAGCCGCTGGCTCCACAGCCGCAGCGCGCGCTCGCGGCACAGCCTGGGGGCGTGCCGAGGGAAGTTAATAAGGAGGAAGTTAACTACCGTGACCGCGTAATGGGAGGTAGATTACACGAGCTCACTTGGCCGTCAACCGGTTCCACACGCAAGCCGGCTACCTCGCCTGTCCCAGAACCGCACCCTTTCCCCCCTAGACCCCTCCCACACCCACCACACGGCGATGTCTGCCTTCTCCTGCGGCGGCAGCGCCATGAGCGCCCCGCGGTTGCGCAGCAGCCGCACGAAGGCCTTGGTGTAGTTGAAGTTCCAGCCCGCCTCGAACAGCGTGAAGGGGCTGAAGGCCTGTGGCAAACCAGGGAGTATGAACCAGGTAAAGCATGGCAGGATTGGGCTCAAGAGGGGGTTGGCAAGCAGGCGAAGTTGACGCGCTTCCATGGCAGAGGGCATCCGGCATTCGGATAGTCAGCCAGCTGGAACAAAGTCGTGCAGGCGCACCTCGTAGTGCTCGTAGAAGCGCGTGAACACGAACCGGAAGCCGCCCATGCCGTCCAGGATGCGGTTCAGGTGCTCGCCCTGGAAGCGCAGCGCCTCCTCCCTTGACAGCGCGCCCTTGGACCGCGACCCGCTCACGCCCGACCCGCCGGACCACGCCGCCGACCCGCCCGATCCGGCGCCGCGGCCACCGCCGTCGGGGCCGTCCCCGCAGTCGTAGTCGGCCAGCAGGCGCAGCAGCAGCGTCTGGTTGCCGCAGTACTGTGGAGGGGAGGAGGCAAGGGCAGGAATTGTGTTGGTTGGGGTACTGAACTACCGATACTTGGGGGGCAGGCTGGACGTGATGGGTCAGGTGGAGAGCCCAGCGTGCGCGTGCGTCCACCATTAGCTTGCATCATGACGGTCAAGTCTATCGCAGTGTTGCAGACCCGCGTGGGGAAACGTGGGGCTGGGCATGACACTACAGGTACGAAGCGATGTGTAGCCCTATTTTCGTTGCTCCTGTGCGCCCTGCAGACGCGCCCAGCTGTTTGGGCGGCTTGCAACTGGTGTGTGTCCAGGTCTACGAACCATGGAGCCATGGAGCAAGACGCGTAGGGAACGGAGCCAGAACCCCAATGCTCTATCGTCTCCGCGGCTGCTGGCTTGGTATCCCAGCCTCTGCAAGGCCCCGCAGGCCCCCGGCCCCGTGGCTCACCATGAACTCAGGCCCCCGGCCCCGTGGCTCACCATGAACTCCGTGCTGGTGAGCAGCCTCCTGCCCCACGACATGTACACCTGGTCCGAGGCGCCCACGTGCACGCCCTCGGTGATCCAGCGCCGGACCTGCAAGTAGGATAGGAGCACGTGCATCCTTGTCAACTCCTTCGTCCGTGATCCAGAAAGGGTTGTGGTAAGTAGGTATGGAGACACAAAGACTTGCCCAGCACGCCCGCGCACCCCCCTATTCGTGCCCCGGCAGACTGCACCCCCATAAAACCCCATATCCCCGACTCGGGCCTGGACAATGTCCACTGTCAACCCTCCCCGCACCTTGTTGCCCAGCTCCTTCCTGCTGGCCAGCTCCTCCAGGATCTGCTGCGCCGCCATGCCGCGCCCCATGTGCCCCGACACAGCCACCATCTTGCCGCCCAGGTGACCGTACGCGAAGCCTGGGGCGAGCGCAGGGGGCCGTGGCGCAGGTGTGAGGGTGGTACGTTAGGAGTAACCCTAGTTCAAGTTATGACCTCCCTGGGGCCCATGGCGCGAGCGATGCGTTGGCAGGCGCCGGCGCCAGAACTGCCCCGCCCCCACCCCACACCGGACCCTACTCTCCGCCACCTCCAGGCCTGCTCCGGCGCGGCCCTACTTCGCCCCACGCCTTCGTTCCCCACAATCGGCGGGTTTGGGCGTAACTTGCCGCAAAGCCACTACACTAAGCAGGTCAGGGCACTTCCTCAGCAAAGTTTTGCCCCGTGCCCCACCCAGGGGCAGGTAGTCTGTGTGCGTGTTGGTGAGCTCCACCAGGGAGTCCAGCGCCGCGGGGCCGCAGTCGGGCTCCTGCACGTAGATGCCGCCTGGGGTGCAGGGGAGGGACCGAGCGGCGGCGCAGGGGCACGCTCTCAGCTGTTGAGTAGATGCCACGCTAACGAAAGGGTGGCTGTGAGGAGCTGGGGTTCAACGCCGACAAGAGGAGCAGGTCGTACAACCCGTGCGCGCTGCGCAGCCTGGGCGCATCACCTACCCCAAGGGTCCTGGCTGTCAGTTTCCGGTTCCGTTACTTTGCGGCTTTGCCGTTACCCCCCAAGGGTCCTAACACAAGCACGTCCTGCACACTAGCCGTAATTTTCCGCAACATCCAGTATGCAGCCCCATCCCCTGAGCTTGCATGCCCTTGCAGCGGAAACAAATGTCCCTGCATCATCCACTGCCACCACCACAATAGGCCCAAGCAACAGCGCCCCACACCCCGCGCCCACCGTATATCTTGAAGATGGTGACCACCACCATGTACCTCCGCCACGCCTCACGGTCCACCATGGGTGGCAGGTCCAGCCCGTCCGCCGCCGCACCGCCCGCCCCACTCACGCCCGTCCCCTTGCGGCTCATCCCCCCAACCCCCTTTACGCTCCTGCCGCCCACCCCCCCGCGCGATGCCTGCCGCTGCCCGCCCTCCTTCCCCCCTCTGCTCCCCTCCACCTCCTGCGCTTCGCTCGCCGCCTCCTCCCCTTCCTCCCCCTCCCCATCCACCTCCCGTAACCCCTCGTCCCCCTGGCTCACGCCAGGCCGCGTCGAAACCAGCTCCACCTCCTTGGCCTTCACCCCTGCGCCCACCATCTGCCCCGGGTCATCCAGCAGCATGGATGCGCCGTTGAACAGCACACACGTGCCGGGCGGCACGCGCCCAGCCTCGCACGCCAGCTCCAGCCCGTTCAGCCCGTGGAAGAACAGTACGGCATCCCACGTGCGCGGCGCGTAGCCGGGCAGCGACAGCCCCGGGTGTGGGGGCACGGTGATGTGACGGGGGGGCGCGCCGCCGGGGGCGGGCATGAGGCTGGGCCGGGCGGCCAGGACGCTGTGGTGGCCCCCGGCGATGAGGCTGTGGTGGCCTCCTGTGATGAGGCTGTGCGACCCACGGGTCATGAGGCTGAAGTTGCCGGGGTTGCCGGCTGCTGGGATGGCGGGGCCGTACGACAGCGCGGAGCGGTTGCCCCGCCGCTTGCCGCGCTCGCGGGAGATGGCGGCCAGGGCCTGGGCGCGCGCGAGGGCGTGGGCGTGGGTGAGAGGGGCGCAGAGGACAAACAAGGCGTGCGTACGTAGTCAGTGTCCGGTAGGGCTGCGTTGGCGGGCAGGACATGGTTGCGGCATATATCGCCTCACTTGGACGTTTTATTTTTACACGCCACAACTCGACAAGAAGTCCGTTCGCACCTGGGCGTACTCTGCCGGGACGGTGGCGTGGTCGTCGTCGAAGTCGATCTGCTTGGCCGCGAAGCTGCAGATGGCCTGCGACACCACACGGCAGTGGGCCCACTGAATGCGCGGCACCGTAGCAAGGGGTTCATCATCATTTTGCACGCAGGCAGGGATCAGCGAGCGGCAAATGGAGCAGGGGGCACCTCCCTACACCACGCTGACTGGCGCCTACAGCCCACGCTATCCTCCAGCTCATTTCCCTTAATACAGGTACCCATGTCGACGCTTCTCTCTTTGTGGGAAGCGACGTAAACAAACAGCCCAGCGGAGCGCAGACCGGGGCTTACCATTGCGCTCCCTGGCACGCCTTCATAGCACGGTCGACCTACCAGACGAGCATGTCCTCCCTAGCACTCGCCCCCTTCTTTTGATAACACCGCCGGTCGTGCTTCCTCACACGCCACAGACGACGCCCCAACATGGCACGCTACTCCAGTCCCTCGGCTCCACCACAATCATACTGCTATGTTGCCCATCATTACTCTGCATATGTAACATCCCCACCCGTGTAACACACCGGACCCACCTTGACGTGCACTCCGATGCCTGCCAGCGTCGACGCAAACTGCCTGAGGTGCACCGCTTTCGAAAAAGCGCTCTTGACGTCCAGGAACAGCCCCCCCGGCTCCGACAGCATCGCCGTACACGTCTGCGCCACGTGCTGCGGCAGGCCGTACATCCGCCGCGCCGCCTCCAGCACGCTCAGCGTCTCCCACCGCACCGTCAGCACCACGCGCGGCTTGCCGCTGCGGCAGTGCCCCACGAACACCAGCGGCGGCAGCGGCCCCGCCGCCACCTTGCCCAGCGCCGCCACAGCCATGGACGCGGCGCCGTCAACCCCGCCCGCCGCCACCACCGCCGCCGCCAGCTCCTGCTGCTGCTGCCGTAGGTCCTCCTGGTCCTCAACCTGTGCATCGCAACAGTATCAAGGCAGGGCAACTGTGTAAGAGTATACTGCAAGTAAACACTCGTGCAGATTAGGTAGGCGTGAGCGGCGGTTGTTGCACCAAATCAGATCCTCACCTGCAGCGCGTGCAGGATGTCGTCATCCAGCGTGGGCGCCGGGGACACGTCCAGCGGCACCTTGCCCTCCGCGCCCTCCTGCCCCTCCTCCTCCTCGTCCTCCTCGTCCTCCGACTCCGACTCGAAGTCATCCTGCTCCCCCTCCCCCTCTTCGTCGTCATCCGGGTACTCCCGCGTCGCGCCCATCAGCGACACGCCCCCGGCCGCCCCGGTCCCGGCCCACGCCCCGGCCCCTGCCCACGCCCCGGCGCCGGTGCCCACGGGTGTGGACATCGCACCCTGGGGCGCGCTGGCACCGCTGAACGGGCTCGCCGACGGCACAACGGACCCAGCCGCTGGTCGCAACAGCCCCAGCGACGAGCTGTCGCCGCCGCCGCCGCCCCTGCCGCCAGCGGCGGTGGCAAAGGGCGAAAAGCTCGGTTTCAATATCGGAACCGACGCCGTCGGCCCGAGCGGCACCCATTCGGTCCTCCGTCCCAGCCTCGGAAACTGCTGCTGCTGTTGCTGCTGTTGTTGCTGCTGCTGGTACCGTTCGTGCGCCGCCTCCGCCGCCGCGATCGCCGAGAGGTCCCACGCCCCGCGGACCATGGACTGCCGCTGCGCCTGCAGCAGCAGCGGGCTGGGCCGCTGCGGGGGCACCACAGCGTCTGCATCGTCCATGCCCATGGCGTCTCGCGCGATCTCCAGCGCCTCCTGTATCGCCTCCGCCACCGGCCCCGGGCCACCGCTGGCGGCAGACGCGCCCCCGGCCGACGACTTTACCCGCGCAAACACCTCCGCGCCGTTGGAGGTGGCGATGGACGAGAACGTCGCCGCCCCCAGGCCGCCGAAAGCGCCGGGGGACAGCAGGGGCAGCGGGGACGGGGTGGAGCCTTCCCTCGACATGGTCTGACCTGCGGGCGATAGGGTCGGAGGCGCCCGTGCGCGCCGCTCGCGCTCCTCAAGGAGGACCTGGGTGACGCTGAGTGGCGGCGGGGGCGGAGGCGGAGGCGGAGGCGCGACGGCGCCGGTGACGCCTGCGGAGCTGGCGAAGGCTGCGAAAGGGGTGGCTGTGCTGACGCCGGTAACGTCGGACGCGGCAAATACGGAGCCGGTGGCGCCGGAGGCTGTGGAGCCTTCCAAGCTGAAGGGCGAGAGGTTCGGGGGTAGCACCCCTGATGCCTGCTTGCTGGGGGGCAGGGGGGCATTGGTGGGGGGCGGCGGGGGCGGGGGTGGGGCCGCGGCCACGGCGGTGGCGGTGACGAGGCCGCCAGGCGGGG
>VFQN01000255.1_pt1 | contig 107183 bp, 108 predicted proteins | sample 3512371 | NCBI WGS metagenome assembly VFQN01 (sample SAMN10412370, study PRJNA504923) | tailings metagenome | isolation source: Replicate 2 from Balatoc abandoned mine | place: Philippines: Itogon, Benguet | collected 2017-08-28 | reverse complement strand
TGTTCATCGCCTCCGAGGTGATGTTCTTCGTCGCCTGGTTCTGGGCCTTCTTCGATGCCAGCCTCTTCCCGGCCGAAGCCATCCAGGCCGCGCGCGTCGAGCACACCGGTGGCGTCTGGCCGCCGAAGGGCATCGAGGTTCTCGACCCCTGGCACCTGCCGCTCTACAACACCGTCATCCTGCTGCTTTCGGGCACCTGCGTGACCTGGGCGCACCATGCGCTGCTGCACAACGACCGCAAGGGCCTCGTCAACGGCCTCGCCCTGACGGTCGTCCTCGGCGTGCTGTTCTCCTTCGTCCAGGGCTATGAATATGCTCACGCACCGTTCGCCTTCAAGGAATCCATCTACGGCGCGACCTTCTTCATGGCGACCGGTTTCCACGGCTTCCACGTTCTGGTCGGCACGATCTTCCTGATCGTCTGCCTCATCCGCGCCATGCGCGGCGACTTCACTCCGAAGCAGCATTTCGGCTTCGAGGCGGCCGCCTGGTACTGGCACTTCGTCGACGTTGTCTGGCTCTTCCTGTTCTTCTCCATCTACATCTGGGGTGGCTGGGGCGCGCCGATCGCGCACATGTAAGCGAGCCTTGCTCGATTTGTCGAAACGGCCGCAGCGATGCGGCCGTTTCCCGTTTCGGGCCCCTTTGTCGCGGCCTTTCGGTTGGACGGGCGGCGGGCAGGACGGTATAGGAACATATGCGCCGCTTTGGCCCCTCATCCCCTTGCGGGGAGAGGATGCCGGCAGGCAGGTGATGGGCCTTGCCGCCTGAAGCAAGAGCCCGCGGCAGCCCACCCGGGCGTGAACATACGGATACGAGCATGGACGAGGACAAGGCACTTTATCCCCCCGTCGACCCTTTCAGCACCGGGCTGCGTGGCTGTTGCCCACGCTGTGGCCAGGGCAAGCTGTTCGACGGCCTGCTCAAGGTGAAGCCGTCCTGCGCAAGCTGCGGGCTCGACTATGCCTTCGCCGATTCGGGCGATGGCCCGGTCGTCTTCGTGCTGCTCATCGTCGGCTTCATCGTCGTCGGTGCAGCGCTGTGGATGGAGGTCAACGTCAACCCGCCGCTCTGGGTGCATTTCCTTCTGTGGATCCCGCTCGTCATCATTCTCGGCCTCGGGCTGACGCGCGTGCTCAAGGGCCTGCTGATCACGCTGCAATACCGCAACAATGCCCGGCCGGGCGAGATCGACCGTGGCTGAGGTCCCGGCCGGCGCGATGCCGCGAAAGAGCAGGGGCGTGGCGATCCTCATGGGAACCGCCTTCGTCGTCGCTCTCGCCATCCTCCTGTCGCTCGGCACCTGGCAGCTGCAGCGCCTCTACTGGAAGGAGCAGCTTCTTTCCGACATGGCGGCGCGCCGCATCGCCGCGCCGGTGTCGCTGGCCGATATCGAGGCGATGGCGGCGCGGGGCGAGGATATCGAATACAGCCCCGTGACTGTCTCGGGCGTTTTCGCCAACAACAAGGAGCGGCACTTCTTTGCCACCTGGCGCGGCCAGACCGGCTATCACGTCTATACGCCGCTCCAGCTGGCCGACGGGCGCTTCCTCTTCGTCAACCGGGGCTTTACACCCTTCGAGGCGAAGGAGCCGGAAATGCGCAAGCAGGGCCAGCTCACTGGCCTGCAGAGCGTGACCGGTCTTGCCCGTGCCCGCCTTGCCGAAAAACCGTCCTCCATCGTGCCAGACAACGACCTGTCGAAGAACATCTTCTACTGGAAGGACCTCGACGCGATGGCGGCGACGACCGGTATTCCCGCAGACAGGCTCGTGCCTTTCTTCGTCGATGCCGGGGATGCGCCGAACCCCAAGGGGCTGCCGATCGGCGCCGTTACCCAGTTCGACCTGCCCAACAACCATCTGCAATATGCCGTCACCTGGTATGGCCTGGCGGCCGCACTGGTCGGCGTCGGCCTCTTTGCCGTGCTGCGGCGGAGGACCGCTCGTCCAGGGGCCTGAAAGCGGGCGATCAAGTTGTTTTTTCTTGGCGCGGCGGCGCTTGCCGGCCTATATGGGGCGCAAGGCCCCGACCATTGCCGGATACAGTGAAGCATGATTGATACCCGACCGGACTTGACCATCAGGCTGTGTGGCCCGCGCGGCTTCTGCGCCGGCGTCGATCGCGCCATCCAGATCGTCGTGCTGGCGTTGAAGGCCTATGGTGCGCCGGTCTATGTGCGCCACGAGATCGTGCACAACCGCTATGTCGTCGAGGGGCTGGAGGCCAAGGGCGCGATCTTCGTCGAAGAGCTGGACGAGATCCCGGAAGAGCACCGCCAGCAGCCTGTCGTCTTCTCCGCCCATGGCGTGCCGAAATCCGTGCCCGCCGATGCCGAGGCGCGCAATCTCTTCTATCTCGATGCGACCTGCCCGCTCGTCTCCAAGGTCCACAAGCAGGCGATGCGCCACCAGCGCCTTGGCCGCCACGTCGTTCTGATCGGCCATGCCGGGCATCCCGAGGTGATCGGTACCATGGGCCAGCTGCCGGAAGGCTCCGTCTCGCTGGTCGAAACCGTCGAGGACGCGGACAGATACGTTCCGCCGGACGAAAACAATCTCGGCTTCGTCACCCAGACGACGCTCTCGGTGGACGATACGGCCGGCGTCATCAAGCGCCTGCACGAGCGCTTCCCGAACCTGACGGCCCCGGCCGCCGATTCCATCTGCTACGCCACCACCAACCGGCAGGAAGCGGTCAAGCAGGCCGCGCCGGGCTGCGATCTCTTCCTCGTCGTCGGCGCGCCGAACTCCTCCAATTCCAAGCGCCTCGTCGAAGTGGCGCTGCGGGCCGGGGCGACGAAATCCGTGCTCGTGCAGCGCGCCGCCGAGATCGACTGGGAAACCATCGGCGATATCAGGACCGTCGGTCTCTCGGCCGGCGCATCGGCGCCCGAGGTCATCGTCAACGAGATCATCGAGGCTTTCCGCGCGCGCTACAACGCCGTCGTGGAGCTTGCCGACACGGTCGAGGAAAACGAGCACTTCCTCGTCAACCGCGAGCTTCGCACCATCGAACTCACCTCTGCCGACATGGCCTTCGTCAATGGGGAATAAAATCCTGCAGGCCCTGCCGTCTATTGCCCCTCATCCCCCTGCCGGGACCTTCTCCCCGCAAGCGGGGCGAAGGAGCAGAGCGGTGCGCCCATCGCTCCTCGCCCCGCTTGCGGGGAGAGGATGCCGGCAGGCAGGTGAGGGGCGGCCGTCCATGCCATACCGTCCCGTCGATCCTACCACCCCACAAGCCTGAGACCCGCCGTGGCCGTTTATACCGATATCACCGAAGACGATCTCGCCCGCTTCCTCACTGCCTATGACGCGGGCACGCTGCTGTCCTACAAGGGCATTGCCGAGGGCGTGGAGAATTCCAATTTCCTGCTGCACACGACGGCAGGCGCCTTCATCCTGACGCTCTACGAGAAGCGCGTCGACCGAAACGACCTGCCGTTCTTCCTCGGTCTGATGCATCACCTGGCCGAGCGGGGTCTTTCCTGCCCGTTGCCACTGCCGCGCAACGACGGCGCGCTGCTTGGCGAGCTTTCCGGCCGCCCTGCCGCGATGATCTCCTTCCTCGAGGGCATGTGGCTGCGCAAGCCTGCGGCGAAACATTGCCGCGAGGTCGGCCGCGCGCTGGCCGAAATGCATCTGGCCGGCGAAGGGTTCGACATCACCCGCGCCAACGCGCTCTCTGTCGGTGGCTGGCGGCCGCTGTGGGAAAAGTCGGCGGACCGCGCCGACGAGGTGGAAACCGGCCTGCAGGATGAGATCGCCGGCGAACTCGCCTTCCTGGAGACGAACTGGCCGAAGGGCCTGCCGTCGGGCGTCATCCATGCCGATCTCTTCCAGGACAATGTTTTCTTCATCGGCGACGCCCTGTCGGGTCTCATCGATTTCTATTTCGCCTGCAACGACCTGCTCGCCTACGACGTCTCCATCTGCCTCAACGCGTGGTGCTTCGAGAAGGACGGTGCGTTCAACCTGACCAAGGGCATGGCGCTGCTGGAAGGCTACGAAAGCGTGCGCCCGCTTTCGCAGGAGGAGGCCGCGGCCCTGCCGCTGCTGGCGCGCGGCTCGGCGCTGCGCTTCTTCCTGACGCGGCTCTACGACTGGCTGATGACGCCGCCCGGCGCGCTTGTCGTCAAGAAGGATCCGCTGGAATATCTGCGCAAGCTGCGCTTCCACCGTCAGATTCAAAACCCTGCGGAATACGGTCTGTCGCGATGAAGCATGTCGATATTTTCACGGATGGCGCCTGCTCGGGCAATCCCGGTCCCGGCGGCTGGGGCGCAGTGCTGCGTTACGGTACGGTCGAGAAGGACCTGTGCGGCGGCGAGGCCGAGACCACCAACAACCGCATGGAGCTGACGGCGGCGATGAGTGCGCTTGCCGCGCTCAAGACGCCCTGCGAGGTCGATCTCTACACGGATTCGAAATACGTCATGGACGGCATTTCGAAATGGATCTTCGGTTGGAAGAAGAACGGCTGGAAGACCGCCGACAAGAAGCCCGTGAAGAACGGCGACCTCTGGCAGGCGCTGGATGCCGAACGCCTGCGCCACAAGGTGGAATGGCACTGGGTCAAGGGCCATGCCGGCCACCCGGAAAACGAACGTGCCGACGAGCTCGCCCGCAAGGGCATGGCGCCGTTCAAGAAGGGGTAGGGCGCTCAGGCTGATTGCCGCTCATTCCCCTGCCGGGACCTTCTCCCCGCGCGCGGGGAGAAGGGGCGGTAGCCGGATGAGGGGCCTAGCCCCCCTTTGATCTCAAAGCTGCTCGATCATCGCCGCCGCGCCGGAAACGGTCGCCTGGCCGGGGCTTTCCTCGATGTTCAGCGCCTTCACCACGCCGTCCTCGACCAGCATGGAATAGCGCTTGGAGCGCACGCCGAGCGTGCCGGCGGAGAGATCGATGTCCATGCCGAGCGCTTTGGTGAAGCCGGCATCCCAGTCGGCGAGGAAGCGCAGCTTGCCGGCGCCGCCCGTGGAGGTCGCCCAGGCGCCCATCACATGGTGGTCGTTGACTGCGACGACGGCGATGTCGTCCACGCCCTTGGCGAGGATCGCGTCGCGGTTTTCGAGATAGCCCGGAAGATGGTTCAGCGAGCAGGTCGGCGTGAAGGCACCCGGCACGGCAAAGAGCACGACGCGCTTGCCCGCGAAAAGGTCTGCGGTCGAGATGTCGGCGGGACCGTCCGGCGTGCGCTCCTTGATCTTGAGCTCGGGCAGCTTGTCTCCAACGGAAATGGTCACGGCGTCTCTCCTGTCTGATAGGGAATGGCGAAGGGCCGGAAGGGGCCTGCCGGCGGCACTATAAGCAGCGCCGGCAAAAGTGCGAAGCGGTTTTCCGCCCGAAACGCCGCGGGTTCACTCGACGGCGAGCGGGGCTTCCATCGTCTTCTCGCCGGAGCGGAGCGTCAGCTGGATCGGGTTCTTCGCAAGGTCGAACACCTTCGGCCGGTGCAGCACCGGAATGTCAGCGACGAAGGCATTGCCGTCCCGCCGCACGGGGCCGGCCGCGCCGAATTCGAACGGGGCGCCCGAGAGGAAGACATCCGTGGGTGCCGCGTCCGCCGGTGCCTCGAAACGCACGGAAATCGTCTTGCCGTCCGCCGACCAATGGCCATCGAGTGGCCGGAAGCCGTCGCCCGCCATCCCGGGAAGGGTCGCCTCGGCGGCGGCGATCGCCGTCTCCTCCAGCGGGTTGGTGAAGCCGTCGCCGCCCGGCTCGACCGTCAGCTCGGCCTGCACGGGGATACAGATATCCTTGCACACGCCGAGGAAAACCGTGGCGGTGACAGTGCCGCGTGCCGCCGTAGCGAGTTTCATCGGCAGGCGCACCGGCGCGTCATAGCCGATATAGTGGTTCGCCTCGTCGCCGAGCCGGCGCGGCGCAGGAAAGCCGATCGAGGTCAGCGTTGCGCCGGAGACGGTGATGGACGGCGGAATGCCGCTGCCGCCGGGGTCGCGCCAGTAGGTCTTCCAGCCGTCATGCAGGCGGATGTCCAGCATGGCGCGCGCCGAACCGTCGGTTTCCGCCGGAAGCACCACGAGGCGCACGTCGCCGCCCGGCGTCTCCACCCAGGGCGAGGTTGCCGCCGAGGCGGCGGAGGACAGGAAAAGCAGCGCGATTGCAGCAGTTTGCAGGCGTTTCATGGGTCAACATCTAGCGCTGCGGCGGAATGCTTTCCAGCAACAAAAATGCACGGACCGATCATAAAAGCTTGATCGCCCGCCGGGACACCATACCTTTCTTGCAGGGCTGGCGTTCTGCGCCGGCGAAAAGAACGCTTTTCATTTGATGGCGAATTGGTAGGCTACATCCATTATGGCTATGTCGGTTCTGAAAAACAGGCGAGAACGCGGCTTCCTTGACGGTCAGTTCCTGATCGCCATGCCGGGCATGGCCGACGCCAATTTTACCCGCACCGTCGTCTATATCTGCGCCCATTCGGACGATGGCGCCATGGGCTTCGTCATCAACCGCCCGCAGCAACTGAACTTCTCCGATGTGCTGCTGCATCTCGACCTGCTCGGCGAGGACGAGGTGATCCGCCTGCCCGGCGCGACGCTGGATTTTCCCATCCGCTGCGGTGGGCCGGTGGAGAGCGGGCGCGGTTTCGTGCTGCATTCGGACGACTACATGTCCGAATCCTCCATTCCCGTCAGCGACGACATCTGCCTCACGGCGACGCTGGATATCGTGCGTGCCATTTCCCGCGGCCGCGGGCCGGAGAAGGGCCTGATGATGCTCGGCTATGCCGGCTGGGGCGCAGGCCAGATCGAAAACGAGATCGGCGCCAATGGCTGGCTGTCCTGCCCGGCCCAGGAGGAGCTGATCTTCGACACCAATCTTGACAGCAAATACGAGCGGGCGCTCGCCCTGATGGGCATCTCGCCCGCCATGCTCTCCGCCGAGGCCGGCCACGCCTGAGCGGCGCGGCAAATTTTCTCCAATGCTGCCGGAACCTGTCGCAACGCCTGCCGTTTATGGAGCGCGTCAACAATTGCGCCTCTAACAAGGAGTACGATGGTGGGTAGCACGAGCGACAAGATCAAGGGCACGGCCAACGAGTTGGCCGGCAAGGCAAAGCAGGCCGCAGGCAAGGCCGCCGGCAGCCCGAAACTGCGCGTCGAAGGCGCCGTCCAGGAAGCCAAGGGCAAGACCCAGAAAGCGGTCGGCAAGGCCAAGGATGCAGTCAAGGGCGCCGTCGATCGCCTCTGACCGACGACTTGCGGGACGGCGCGCCGCGTCATCCCGCCACCGCAAAGCCTAAATACCCGTATCGCCAACGGCCGGTGCGGGTATTTTGTCGAAGGGCCATCGCCGGATTGAGGCATCATGAAACTTTTCACCTGTGCGACATGCGGCCAGACCACCTATTTCGACAACCGCGTCTGCGTGCGTTGCGGCTCCATGCTCGGGTTTCTTGCCGAGGACATGACATTGCATGCCCTGGTGCCGGAGGGCGAGGGGTTCTGGAAGATCGCGCCGGGCGAGGGCGTCTACCGCTTCTGCGACAACGCCGCGCAGGATGTCTGCAACTGGCTGCTGCCGGCCGACAGCGCGCACGCCTTCTGCGAGGCCTGCCGCCACAACCGCATCGTGCCCACCACGGACCCGAAGGGGCTGGAGCGCTGGCGGCGTATCGGCGCAGCCCAGCGCCATCTCTGCTATTCCATCCTGCTCTGGAAGCTGCCGCACCCGACGCGCTAGGACGACCCTGCCGGCGGCCTCGTCTTCGATTTTCTGGCCGACGAGCTGGATGCCGGCGGCAATGTCGTCCAGGCCGCCATGACCGGTCACGAGGACGGCCTCGTCAGTCTGCGCGCGGCCGAGGCCGACGATGAGGTGCGCGAGGGCGTGCGCGTGTCGATGGACGAACCTTACCGCACGCTGCTTGGCCATTTCCGCCATGAGATCGGCCACTTCTACTGGACCCGGCTCATCCGCGAGGAGGCGACGCTGGAAGAGGCTCGCCGCCTCTTCGGCGACGAGCGCGGGGACTACGCTGCCGCCCTCCGGCGCAACTACGAACAGGGGCCGCCCGCCGACTGGCCGCAACATTTCATCAGCGCCTATGCCAGCTGCCACCCGGCGGAGGATTTCGCCGAGTGCTGGGCACATTTCTTCCACATCGTCGATACGCTGGAAACCGCCCGCGCCTTCGGCCTCAACACCGATCCGAAGGGCCACGAGGAGCTGGAGGCCGAGGTCACCTTCGATCCCTACCGTGCCCCGGATGCCGGTCGCCTCGTCGAAGCCTGGATCCCGCTCAGCGTCGCCATGAACGCCATCCAGCGTTCGATGGGCCAGCCCGACAGCTACCCCTTCGTCCTGCCGCCACCGGTCGTGCAGAAGCTGGATTTCATCAACAGGCTGGTGAGGCGTTCGTAGCGGGCGTCTACGCCCGCTTCATCAGCGGAAAGCGCTCCTTCAGCAGCCGCAGCACGGAATCGTAGCCGATCGGCGGGCCGAAGAGATAGCTCTGGCCGAATTCGCAGCCCATGTTGCCGAGTTCGATCGCGTCCTCTTCGGACTCGATGCCTTCGGCGACGACCTGCATTTCCAGTTCCCGCGCCATGGAGATGACGGAGCGGAGCAGCACGGTGCGCTTGTCGGAACCGTCGCGCACCAGCGCCTTGTCGATCTTGATCGTGTCGAAGGGGAAGCGGGTGAGATAGGAGAGCGAGGAATGGCCCGTGCCGAAATCGTCGAGCGCGAGGCCGAGGCCGACGTCCTTCAACTTTGTGAGGATCAGGCGGGCCTGCTCGGGATTCTCCATCACCACGGATTCGGTGAGTTCCAGCTTGAGCTTTTCCGGCGCACAGCGCGTCTTGGCGAGCGCGGCGCGCACGTCGTTGTAGAGTTCGTTGTTGAGGAGCTGGGCGCTGGAGAGGTTGACCGAGACGAAGACGGGCAGGTCGCCGGTCTGGAGCTGCCAGTCCATCAGGTCGCTCGCCGCCTTGTCGAAGGCGAAGAGGCCGAGCTGGTTGATAAGGTCGGAGCTTTCCGCGATCGGGATGAATTCCGTCGGCGAGATGTTGCCGCGTTTGGGATGGTCCCAGCGCATCAGCGCTTCGAAGCCGGCGATCTCGGCATCGGAAAGGCGGACGATCGGCTGATAGACGAGCGAGAGTTCCTTGCGCTCGATGGCGCGGCGCAGGTCCGTCTCTATCTGCAGGCGATCCGCGCCGAAGGTGCGGAAGGCGGGACGGAAGGGTTCGACGCGGTTGCCGCCGCCCTTCTTGGCCCGGTACATGGCCAGTTCCGCATCGTTGAGCAGGCCCGGCGCGTCCTCCTGCTGGTCGACCCAGGAGACGAGGCCGATCGAGGCGGTCAGGATGATCTCGCGGCCGCCGAAATTGATCGGCACCATGATCGCCTTGCTGACCGCATCGGCGAAATCGGCGACCTTGGCGGGGTCGCGTTCCGACATCAGGATAAGGCCGAACTGGTCGCCGGCAAGCCGTGCCAGCGTGTCTTGCGGCTTCAGGAGGCGGCGCAGACGCCGGGTGAGGGCGATGAGGATGTTGTCGCCGGCGGCAATGCCGAGCGCGTCATTGACCTGCTTGTAGCGGTCGATGTCGATGGTCAGCACCGTCGGGCGCACAGTGTCCGAGCTTGCGGTGAGTGACAGGATCGATTGCAGCCGGTCGAGGAAGACCTGGCGGTTCGGCAGGCCCGTCAGGTTGTCGTGCAGGGCGTCCTGCAGCAGGCGGTCGACGGAGTTCTTCTGTTCGGTGATATCGATGATCGTGCCGACGCAGCGGATGATCTCGCCGTTCGCGCCGAGCACCGGCCGGGCGCGGATGGCGAGCCAGTGATAGTGGCCGTCCTCGGCGCGCACGCGGAACTGATGGTTGAGCCGGCCCTTGCGGTGCTCCAGGAGCACATCCAGCGTCGCGCGAAAACGGTCGCGGTCGTCCGGATGCAGACGCGGCAGCCAGTTGCGCGCCGGGCCGTGCATGACGCCGGGCGCGAGGCCGAGCTGGATGGAGATGTCGGGGATGGTGACGACGCGGTCGCGTGCCACGTCCCAGTCCCAGACCGTATCGCCGGAGCCCGTCAGCGCCAGCGACTGGCGCTCGAGATCGGAGAACAGCCCCTGGCTGTAGGCGCCGCCGGCAAAGGCGTGCTGCATCACCGTGAAGCCGATGAGCAGCACGATCAGCACGAGGCCGCCGCCGAGCGCCGGCTGGATGATGTCGTTGTTGAGCTGTCCCGTCACCGTCAGCCAGGCGCCGAACAGCCAGACGAGGATGAGGGCCCAGGCGGGCACGAGCAGGATGGCGCGGTCGTAGCGGTTGAAGCCGAGATAGGCGATCAGCACGATGCCGACCGTGCCGGTCAGGGCGAAGGAGAGACGGGCGATGCCGGAAGCGATCGGCGGATCGTAGATCGCGACGCCGAAGAGCAGGCCGAGGCCAAGAATCCAGGCGAGCGTCGCATAGGAAAGATGCGCATGCCAGCGGTTGAGGTTCAGGTATGTGAAGAGGAAGACGACGAGGCCTGCGGCGAGGAACACCTCCGTGCCGGCGCGCCAGATGCGCTCGTCCCCCGCGGTGATGCTGATGAGCTTGGAGAGGAAGCCGAAATCGACGCAGATATAGCCGAGCACGGCCCAGGCGAGCGCGGCCGTCGCCGGCAGCATGGAGGTGCCCTTCACCACGAAGAGGATGGTGAGGAAGACGGCGAGCAGGCCCGCAATGCCGAGCACGATGCCGCGATAGAGCGTGAAGGCGTTGACCGTGTCCTTGTAGGAATCCGGCGCCCAGAGATAGATCTGCGGCAGATCGGGCGTCGCCAGCTCCGCGACGAAGGTGACGACCGTGCCGGGGTTGAGCGTGATGCGGAAGACGTCCGCCTCGTCGCTCGGCTGGCGGTCGAGCGCGAAGCCTTCGCTCGGGGTGATCGAGATGATGCGCTTTGCCCCAAGGTCCGGCCAGAAGAGTTTCGACTGCACGAGGCGGAAATGCGGGGCGACGATCAGGCGGTCGATCTGCTCTTCCGAGACGTTGGCGAGCGCGAAGACGGCCCAGTCGCCCTGATGGTCCTGCGAGGTGGCGCGCACCTCGATGCGGCGCACGATGCCGTCCGTTCCGGGTGCCGTGGAGACCTGGAAGGCCTCGCCCCGGCCGGTATAGATTTCCGTGGTGGCGGTGAGGTCGAGCGCGGTGTCGTCACGGGAGATCTTGACGGGTTCGACGGCAAGGGCGCGTCCCGTCATCATGCCGGAAAGGAGCATCGTGGCCAGAAGGATGAGGGCGAGCAACCGGCTGGCATGCAGCGTTTGCGGCACGGATAGAGGCTTCATTGAAACTGCATGGTCCTTAGGTCTGCCCAGTCCTGTCGCGCCCCGGGTGCCGCCTACGGCCGCCTGTCGGCCGCCAGAAGCGAAAACATCACGTGGTCGCGCCACTCCCCGTTTATCTTCAGATACTCCCGAAGGTAGCCTTCCTGCCGAAAGCCGGCCTTTTCAAGGAGACGGATGCTTCTCTGATTGTCTGGAATACAGGCTGCCTCGATACGGTGCAACTGAAGGCTCGAAAAGATATACGGTATGACCAGTTTCAGGGCACCATGCATATGGCCCTGGCCGGCATGCCGCTCGCCCATCCAGTAGCCGATCATGCAGCATTGTGCCGCGCCGCGCCTGATATAGCCGATGGTCAGCCCGCCGAGCAGCGCCTTTTCCTCGCGCGCGAACACGAAGAGCGGCACGGCCTGGCCGGAGGAAAATTCCTGTTCATTTCTGAGAACACGGGCGCGAAACGCGCTCTCCGTCAACTCGTCGTTGCGCCAGGTCGGCTCCCACGGCTCAAGGAAGCGGCGGCTTTCCGAACGCAGCTGATACCATTGCCGGTAGTCCTGGAAGCGGGGCAGGCGCAGGAGGTGCCGATCGTCGGCAAGTTCCACGGTGTCGGACTGCCGGGACAGAAACCGAAAAACCGACCGTGCCATTCGCCCTCCGCGCGCGCCGATGCGTGGCGTGCCTTGTCGGACAAGATTATGCCGAGAGGCTCACCGGCGTCAAATGGTCAGGGGGGACTGGGGCCTCGGCGTGGCGGGAAAAGTCCCGAAAAAACAAAACCCGCCTTGCGGCGGGTTGCGTCTTCAAAGCCATGGGCGCTCCACCTTCCGGTGAGGGCGGGACGACCGGTTCGAGCGCTTCATCAAGCGCGCCCCGTCATCAGGCCTGGCGCCCGGCTTTCCTGCCGGATGGCTCAGCCGAAAACAACGAGGCCCTTGACGGCGGACTGGATGTTCGAGCGCGAGATGCCGAGGTCCTGGAGGGCGCGGTCGTCGAGGGCGTTGAGTTCACGGACGGCACGGCGGTCGGCGGCGTTCTTCTTGAGCTTTGCGAAGATGTTCATTGGTCAACTCCTTTGTGTTGCCAATGATATAAACAATCGCGTGCCCGGAAAAAATGCATATGCTTGCAGCGTAGGCATGCGTTTTTTGCATGGCGCCGTGAATGCCTGCTACTCGAGATCCTCCTGGGCGAAGACTGCCGTCACATGCAGGTCCGTCGTCTCCAGCCGGCCGGGGCCGAGATTGACGAATTTGTGCGGCACATTGGCCGGCCCGAAGACGATCTGCCCGGCGCTTGCCTCAAGCTGCCGGTCGCCCACCGTGAAGAGCGCACGGCCCTGGCGCACGATGAAGATCTCGTCATAGGGATGCCGGTGGAGCGGCGGGCCGCGCCCGATCTCGTCCGTGGTGTAGAACACGACGGAGACGTCGGTGCCGAAGGCCTGGCCTTCGAACTCGCCCTGCCAGACGTCGGGCTTTTCCGCCCATTGGGCGCGTTCGAGCATCGCGGCGATTTTCTGCATGGTTTTCCGTCTTTCCGATTTCAGCCGGCCGGATCGAAGCCGTCCATCAAGATATAGGTACCCTTTTCCCGCTGGTGGGCGTCGATCTGCGGGACGAGGCGGCGGAAGTGTTCGGTGGCGCAGTGCACATCCAGCGCCGCGCGGTCCGGCCAGGTTTCGATGAAGACGAAGTGGCCGGGATCCTTCTGGTCCGTGAAGAGATCGTAGCTGATGCACAGCGGCTCCCGGCGGGTGAGATCGACGAGCTCCCGGTAGAGCGGCCGGACGATATCGACCGCCTCGGGGCGAATGAAATCCTGTGCGATGACCTTGAGCATGCTGATCCCTGTATCCTGACGTGCCCCGCCACTCAGTCCGCCGCCGCGAAATGCGCCATCTGGTCGGCATGGGCCTTGGCAAAGGCAGGACGGGCGGTGGCGCGGGTCATGTAGGTATGGCAGGCCGGATACTCCACCAGCCCGCCGAAGCGTTCGACGAGGCGAAGCACGTCCGCCATCACGCTGTCGGCGATGGAGAAGCGGCCGGCCAGCCACTCACGTTCCGAAAGGACCGCTTCCATGCGCTGCAGCCGCAGCGTGAGAAAGCTGTCGAGCGGCTTGCGCGAGGGTGAACCTGTGGGAACGTTCGCGAACATCAGCAGGGCCCAGGGCAGGCTCGCCATCTCGACGGAATTGAGTGCCGCGAAAAGCCACTTGATGGCGTCGCTCCGGCCGCGCGGATCGGTGGGCATCAGGGCCGCGCTGCGTTCGCCGAGATGGAGCAGGATCGCACCGGTCTCGAAGATCGAGATGTCGCCATCCACGAGCCAGGGCACCTGGCCGAAGGGCTGGTGCGCGAGGTGCCCGGCCTTGCGGTCGCCAAAGGGCACGCTCTCGACACGGTAGGGCAATCGGGCTTCCTCCAGTGCCCAGCGCACGCGCAGGTCGCGCACGAAGCCGCGCGGCATTTCGGGCACCCAGTCGAAGGTCGTGAGAACGAGGTCGGCCATGGTCCATCTCCTTTCCGTTTCAGGACAAGGACGGACACGCGATCTCCGTTCCGACACCGCTGCCGGAAGTTTTCCCGGCAGTTGTGGGAGATGGTCTCCTCAGCTCGCCGCGCGGTCGGGAAGGGCCTGGCGCGACAGCGAACGCGTGATGTCGCCGGTCGAGACGAGATGCTCCAGCGGGCCGATGGCCGAGATGGTCGGCACGGTATCGAAGAACAGGCGGCCGGCAAGGTCCGTCAGGCGCTCGATGGTGATGCCGGCAAGGCGCTCCATCAGCTCCTCGTTGGGGATCGGGCGGCCGTAAAGCATCATCTGGCGGGCGATCTGGCCGGCGCGGGCTGCAGGGCTTTCCTGACCCATCAGAAGCTGGGCGCGGATCTGCGCGCGGGCGCGCTCGATTTCCTGCTGGTGGATCGTCTCGGAGGACTTCTTCAGCTCATCAAAGATGACGGGCATCAGTTCCGGCAGGTTCTCGCCGCCGGTCGCGGCATGGATGCCGAAGATGCCGGTGTCCGAAAAGCCCCAGTGGAAGGCGTAGATCGAGTAACACAGGCCCCGGTGCTCGCGCACCTCCTGGAAGAGGCGCGAGGACATGCCCCCGCCGAGGATGTTGGCGAGGATCTGCGAACAGTAGAAGTCGCGGGCATGGTAGGCCTTGCCCTCGAAGCCGAGCAGCACCTGTGCATCCATCAGGTCGCGCGTCTCGCGGATGTCGCCGCCGGTATAGCGGGCCGGTTCGAAGACAGGCGAGATTTTCGGTGCGGTGGGAAGCGAGGAAAAGCGGTCCTCGACCTGGCGCACGAAGTCTTCGTGGTTAACGGCACCGGCCGCCACGACGAACATGCGGTCCGTCGTATAGTTGCGGTCGAGATAGGAGCGGATCTCGCCGGGCGAGAAGGACAGCACCGAGTCCGGCGTGCCGAGAATGGCGCGGCCGATGATCTGGTCGCGATAGGCGACCTCGGAGAACTTGTCGAAGACCACGTCGTCGGGCGTGTCGTTCGCCGCGCCGATTTCCTGCAGGATGACGTGTTTCTCGCGGCGGAGCTCTTCCTCGTCGAAGACGGATTCCGTCAGGATGTCGGCGAGGATATCGACCGCGAGCGGGACGTGGTCCTTCAGCACGCGGGCGTAGTAGGAGGTGGTTTCCGTCGAGGTGGCGGCGTTGACCTCGCCGCCGACATTCTCGATTTCCTCGGCGATCTGGCGGGCGGAGCGACGCTCCGTCCCCTTGAAGGCCATGTGTTCCAGAAGATGGGCGATGCCGTGCTCGTCCGTGGTTTCGTTGCGTGACCCCGACTTGATCCACACGCCGAGAGCGACACTCTCGAGATGCGGCATGTTTTCGGTCACCACGGTCAACCCGGATTGAAGCCGGGTGCACTCAACTTTCATCCTGCGCACTTTCTGCGTTTCTAGCCTCGAACCCGCGTGTGTTTCCCGATGAAGTCTTCCACCGCATCGAGCTCCGCATCGAGGACGTCGAACCGCTCCTCCCTTTGCATGAGGTCAGCAAGCCACGTCGGAAGCGCCGGGTCAATACCGCTGGCCGATTTTACCGCTGCGGGGAATTTCGCGGGATGGGCGGTGGCGAGCGTCACCATGGGCGCGCCGGGCTTCTCGTGCTTGGCGGCGACGAAGACGCCGATCGCCGAATGCGGATCGAGCAGATAGCCGGTCTCGGCAAGCGTATCCTTGATCGTCGCAGCCACCTGCTTTTCGGACGCGCGGCCGGCGCGGAAATCCTTGCGGATCGCCTTCAGCGCCTTTTCCCCGATGTCGAAGGCGCTGGATTGCTTGAGGCTTTCCATGGCGCGGCGTACCGCGCCGGCATCCCGGCCATAGGTCTCGAACAAGAGGCGCTCGAAGTTGGACGAGATCTGGATGTCCATCGATGGCGAGGTGGTGGCCTTCACCTCCTTCATCTCGTAGCGCCCGGTCTTCAGCGTGCGCGCGAGGATGTCGTTCTCGTTGGTGGCGATGATCAGCTTGTCGATCGGCAGGCCCATGCGCTTGGCGGCATAGCCGGCAAAGATGTCGCCGAAATTGCCTGTCGGTACGGTGTAGGAGATCTTCCGGTCCGGGCCGCCCAGCGCCACGGCGCTGGTGAAGTAGTAGACGATCTGGGCCATGATGCGCGCCCAGTTGATCGAGTTGACACCCGAGAGCTGTACCCGGTCGCGGAATTTCACGTCGTTGAACATCGCCTTGACGAGGTTCTGGCAGTCGTCGAAATTGCCCTTGATGGCAAGCGCGTGGACGTTCTTTTCCTTGGAGGTCGTCATCTGGCGCTGCTGCACCGGCGAGACCTTGCCCTCGGGGAAGAGGATGAAGATGTCGGTGCGCTCGCGGCCGGCAAAGGCGTCGATCGCCGCCCCGCCGGTATCGCCCGAGGTGGCGCCGACGATGGTGGCGCGCGCGCCGCGGGTCGCCAGCGCGTGGTCCATCAGCCGGGCGAGCAGCTGCATCGCCACGTCCTTGAAGGCGAGCGTCGTGCCGTGGAAGAGCTCCATGATGAAGGAGTTCGGCCCGGTCTGCACCAGCGGCGCGATCGCCGGATGGCGGAAGGTCGCATAGGCCTCGTCGATCATCGTGCGGAACGTGTCTGCGGGGATGTCGCCCTTGACGAAGGGCGAGAGCACCGTGAAGGCGATCTCCTGGTAGGACTTGCCGCGCAGCGCGCGGATCTCCTTCTTGGAGAAGCTCGGCCATTCACGCGGCACATAGAGGCCACCGTCGCGGGCTAGACCCGCCAGAAGCGCATCGGAGAAGCCGAGGGAAGGGGCCTCGCCCCGCGTCGAAACATAGTCCACGTTCATACGTCCTTGGGAAGGTTGATGATTTCGAGCGACGAAAATCGCAGGAACCGACTGTCGCTTCGTACCAATGCTCTGTCGCCCAGTCTAGCGAAAGGCCACGCAAGGCCGCGGGTCACTTTGCGGCAGATCGTGGCAATGCCGTTGCATTCTGCCCGCTCCGGCGTGAAACGGGCCGTGTCGAAATTCTGCGGGCGGTTTCAATCGACAATCGATTTTTCGCCACGTCGCTGCTATAGACCATCGCCTAGGGTCGTGAAAAGGCCCGTAAAAGAGTTCCGAAAGGCTTGCACGCCGGGGGCGGGGCCTGATCGCAGGGGTTACAGTATCGTGTTTGGAATGAATATCCGCCGCTTTCTCGGCATATCCCTTCTCGCCGTCGTCGCCGGTTGCAATCAGACCGACAAGCCCGCCGATCTCGGCGTGACGAGCGATCCGTCTGGCGTACAAACGGCCACCCAGCAGCAGACGGGCACCGCCGTCGTGCAGGGCTCGTGCCCGCAGGTCTATCTGCGCGACGGCACGGCTGTGATGCGCCGCTACGCCAAGGGCGCCAAGGACGATCCGCAGAAGCTGCTCTACCAGGTGACGCTCGCCGACTCGACCCGCCAGTGCGTGCTGAACCAGAACCAGCTCGTCATGACCGTGATGGTGCAGGGGCGCGTCGTGTCCGGCCCTGCCGGCAGTGGGGGAACGGTCAATGTGCCGATCCGCGTCGCCGCCACGGACGGCAAGACGACGCTCTATTCCGAACTCGTCCAGTATGCCGTGAACACGGAGGCCGGCCAGTTCATCTTCACCAAGGGTGACGTGGCGCTGCCCGGTGGTTCCGGCGGCTTCACCAAGGTCTATGTCGGCTTCGACGAAGGCCCGTACAACACGAAATGACGGCTCCGGCCGGAGGGAATGAAAAAGGCCGCGGGAGCATGCTTCCGCGGCCTTTTTGTTCCTGGATGCAATCGGCTCAGATCGCTTCCTGCCATTCGGCAAGCGCCGCGATGACGTCCGGCAGTTCGCTCATGCGCGAGATCACGGTCTCGGCGCCGGCTTCGGTCAGGCGATCGGCGTGCGAGGGGTAGGTGTGCGAGGCGCCGGTGAAGCCGACGACGCGCATGCCGGCGGCGCGCGCACCGGCGATGCCGTGCACGGAATCCTCGATGACCAGCGTGTTGGCCGGGTTCGCGCCGAACTGCTTGGCGCCGTGCAGGAAAATGTCCGGCTTCGGCTTGACGCGGTCCGCGCCGAGGTCCTTGGCCGAATAGACATAGGGGCCGAAGACCTCCCGCAGACCGACCTTCGAGAGCATCATGTCGAGGCGGGGTGCAGAGGAGTTCGAGCAGATGCAATAGGGCTTGCGGATGCGGGAGAGCATCAGCTTGACGCCGTCGATGACCTTCACCTCCTGGGCGAGGCGGGCATCGAGCAGCTTTTCCGACTTGTCGAGCAGCGAGGCGGAGAGCGGGATGTCGGCCTCGCGCTCGACGGCAAGCAGGATGTTCTGCCAGGTCATGCCGGCAAAGCGCTCGCCCATTTCCTCGACGCTGATCGGATAGCCCGCATCGGTCAGAAGCGCCGATTCAACCTCGGCAGCGATAATTTCCGAATCGACCAGAACGCCGTCGCAGTCGAAGATGATGAGGTCGAAACCGTCCATGACAAACCGTCTTTCAATGGCGCAATTGCCCGCAAGGGGCGGGACGCGGATGGGCGTCGGGAATTGCGGTAGAACGAAGGGGCGGGATCGCCCGTGAAGCCGCGGTCTCCCTACACGAAAGGGCGCGCGGCGACAATTGCCGATTCCGGAGACGAGCTATGCGGCGGCTAGTCCGGGAACAGTGCCAGGAAGCGTCGCTCGCCGTCCGGCGTGAAACGGATGGCGCGGCTGTCCTTTTCGCGCTTCGCCCAGCCGTCGGCGATGAAGCGGGCGAGCAGCGCCTCGCCGAGCGAGCCGGCAAGGTGCGAGCGTCGCTCGCTCCAGTCGAGGCAGGTGCGGCAGACGGGGCGGCGCTGGGTCCTCAGCGCGGCGACGTCGATGCCCATGGCGGTGATGCGTGCCTCGCCGGTGGGCGTCAGCGCCGCGTCCTCGCCGTCAAGCGCCACATCCCCGTCGGCCACCAGCCGGTCGAGCATGCGCACGCCGAAATCGCCGGCAAGGTGGTTGTAGCAGACGCGCGCCTTGCGCAGTGCCGGGTCCTTCGGGCCGGGCCGGGTGCGCATCAGCCCGCGGTTCGCCGCAAAACCCATGATGTTTTCGAGCAGCAGCCCCACCTCGTCGTCGCCGAGCGCGAAATAGCGGTGCCGGCCCTGCTTGCGCTGGGTGACCAGCCCGCCGCCCTCCAGCTTCGAAAGATGGGCGCTGGCGGTCTGCAGTGTGACGCCGGCCGCGCCTGCGAGCTCGGTCGCCGTCAGCGCCTGCCCGCCCATCAGCGCGGTCAGCATGTTGGCGCGCGCGGGATCGCCGATCAGCGCGCCGATCTGGGAAATGTCGGGCCCTTCTTTCATACTTCGATGATAGACGAAGCATTCGCGTTCGGCAATGTGGGAAAAGGGCAGTGTAAACACAGGCAATTCCAGCAGGCGCGTGAGCGCTCTTGCATCCGGGACGAGGCCAGAACGAGGAGACGACCATGATCACCTGTTTCATCCGCTACCAGATCGATCCGTTCCGCAAGGACGCCTTCGCCGCCTATGCCCGCAACTGGGGCGAGGCGATCCCGCGGTGCGGCGCCGATCTCATCGGCTATTTCGCCCCGCACGAGGGCTCTGCCACCACCGCCTACGGTGTCTACAACATTGAAAGCCTAGCCGCCTACGAGGCCTATCGCGCCCGGCTTGCCGCCGACCCGCTCGGCCGCGAGAACTACGATTTCGCCCGCAGCGAGCGTTTCATCCTGAAGGAGGACCGGATCTTCCTGAAGAACGTCTCGCTGCCGCATGCACCGCGGGTGACGCCATGATCGCCGTCATCTTCGAGGTGGTGCCGGCGCCCGGCCGCATCGACCTCTATCTCGATACCGCGCGGGACCTCCGCCCGTTGCTGGAAAGCAGCGAAGGTTTCATCTCGATCGAGCGCTTCCGCAGCCTCACCGACCCGACGCGCCTCCTGTCGCTCTCTTTCTGGCGCGACGAGGCGGCGGTGAAGGCCTGGCGCAACAGCGAGCAGCACCGTGCCGCCCAATCCCTCGGCCGCAACGGCGCCTTCGACAACTATCGGCTGCGCATCGCCAGCGTCGTCAGGGACTATGGCCTCAACGACCGCAACGAGGCCCCGGACGACAGCCGGGCCTTTCACGCGGCGTAGCGCGGCTGGTACGATCACGGATGCGGCGCCCGTCTCGCCCGAAAAGGGGGAGGCGGGCGCCGCTGTTTTCCCGGCAGGTTGCTTTCCGCCTACTGTACCGCCACTTCCGAGCGCTCGCCGGCCTTGACGGTCGCCTTGGCCTGCTTCGGCGCGACGTCGCCCTCGTATTTTACGGCCACGATGTAGTCCCCCGGCGGCAGCGTGTCCTGCCATTCGGCGCCGTAGTTGTAGGACATGGATTTCTGGTTGCCCTGGATGTCCTTCGCGGCGCTGAGGATCTCGATGAAGCTCGCCCCGGGCGCGGTGATCGCCAGCACGCCGGCATTGATGTTGACGGTGACTTCCTTCATCTCCCCTGCCTTGATCGTGAAGGGGATCTCGCCCGTCGCCGAGCCGAGCTTTGCGGTCAGAACGTGCTCGCCCGGCGGGACGTCCAGCTTCGTGCCGGTGCCGTAATTGTAGGCGATGCTCTTGCGGGTGCCGTCGATGTTCTTGTTGGCCGCCACCACCTCGAAGAAGACGTTGCCGGAATCCACCGCCGTCCCGCCTTCCGCATAGATCGCCTTGTTGAGTACGACGCCCGAACCGATGACGAGGTCGCGCTCGATGGTCTCGCCCGCCTTGACGGAAACCGTCTCCTCGACGATGGACGGACCGATCTTGCCGATCAGCTTCACGTCTCCGGCCGAGGCATAGAACTTGGCCGTGCCGTAATAGGTGGTGGAGTAGCCGCCGAAGGCAATCTCCACGGCCGCGTCCGCATCGTCCTCGGCAGCCTCGGGTGTCCGCTTCGGGTGGATCGTCAGGTGGCCGGCGTCGAAGTTGATGAAGGGCTTGGCGACCGCGCCGTCCTTCACCTCGAACGGCACCTCGCGCTTGACCGCGCTTTGCAGCGTTGCCACGGCGATATACTTGCCCGGCGGATAGTTGCCCGAAAACTTGCCCTTGTACTGGCTCTCCAGGTAGTCGCCGGCCGGCTTGCCGTCCGCATCCGCCTTGTAGATTTCCCAGAACACATTGTCGTTGTCGCCGAGCGAGGGGCCGCCCTCGGAAAGGACGCTGTCGAACTCCGTGTTGAACGCGACGGCGGGCTCCGGCTCGGGTTCGGCTTCCGCCACTTCCTCGGCCGGCTTCGACATCGGCGCTTCCGCCACCGTCGCCGTCAGTGCGGCAACGAGCTGGGAAGCGTCGGATGCCTGGAAGTATTTACCGCCGGTGTTTTCGGCAAGGCAGGCGACCTGCTTGCCTTCCTCTTCCGTCAGGCCGAAGCCGACGACATGGGTGGTAAAGTCGACGCCCTTGCTTTCGAGCGCGGAGGCGAGGGCACAGGGGTCCGCCTCACAGGTCTCCAGCCCGTCCGTCACCAGCACCACGGTCGCCTTGTCCTCGGTGTATTTGAGAATGTCGGCGGCCTGCTCGACGGATTGCGTCAGCGGCGTCTTGCCCTTGGGGTTGAGGCCCGAGACGAAGGATGTGATCGCCTCCCCGGTGCCCGCGCCCGGCGGCACGGCCAGCTCGATGTCGCTGCACGAGCCCTTTTCGCGGTGGCCATAGACCATCAGGCCGAGTTCGGTGCCCGCGGGCACCGATTTCAGCACCGTGCCCAGCGTCTCGCGGGCGATCTCGATCTTGCTGCGCCCGCCGATCTGGCCCCACATGGAGCCGGACGCGTCGAGCACGATCATCGTCTTGTCGGCGGCAATCGTCTCTGTGGCGGCAAGAAGCCCCGCCAGAAGCATGAAGGCGGCTTTCAAACGCACGTCTTTCCTCCCCGTTTTCCCTGGAAACGCCAGCCGTCCACGCCGGCAAGGCTCAGCGATGCTGTTTCATGACGGGCGAGGCGGGGCGTCTATTCGCGGTTCCTTGAATGAAGCGCGCAAATCCCGTTGCGAAACGTATTTGGCTTTTTCTCCAGGCCCTTCAGCCTTTGGTAACCATCTTCGGTAACCATAAGCCCCAGTTCAGTTCCGAGTCAGCGTATCAGCGAGTATTCAATGCCATCTGTCCTTTCGCTTGCAGACGTCTCCCGTTCGCCCCGCAAGAGCGGCTGGCTCGACACGATCATCAAGGGGGACTGCGTCGCCGCGCTCGAGGCGCTTCCGGACCAGTCCGTCGACGTCATCTTTGCCGATCCGCCGTACAACCTGCAGCTTGGCGGTGCGCTGCACCGTCCCGACCAGAGCCTGGTCGACGCCTGCGACGACGAGTGGGACCAGTTCGCGTCCTTCGAGGCCTATGACGCCTTCACCCGCGCCTGGCTGCTCGCCTGCCGGCGCGTGCTGAAGCCCGCCGGCACGATCTGGGTCATCGGCTCCTACCACAACATCTTCCGCGTCGGCGCGACCTTGCAGGATCTCAACTTCTGGATCCTCAACGACATCGTCTGGCGCAAGACCAACCCGATGCCCAACTTCAAGGGCCGCCGCTTCCAGAACGCGCACGAGACGATGATCTGGGCGACGCGCGATCCGAAGGCCAAGGGCTACACCTTCAACTACGACGCCATGAAGGCCGCCAACGACGACGTGCAGATGCGCTCGGACTGGCTGTTCCCGATCTGCAGCGGCGGTGAGCGCCTGAAGGGTGAAGACGGCAAGAAGGTGCATCCGACGCAGAAGCCGGAAGCATTGCTCGCCCGCATCCTGATGGCTTCCTCCAAGCCCGGCGACGTGGTGCTCGACCCGTTCTTCGGCTCCGGTACGACCGGCGCCGTCGCCAAGCGCCTCGGCCGCCACTTCGTCGGCATCGAGCGCGAGCAGGCCTATATCGACGCGGCCCGCGAGCGCATCGAGGCAGTCGAGCCGCTCGGCAGCGGAACCCTGTCGGTGATGAGCGGCAAGAAGGCCGAACCGCGCGTTGCCTTCAACACGCTGATCGAAAGCGGGCTGATCGCACCCGGCACGGTGCTCACCGATGCCCGTCGCCGCCACAGCGCCATCGTGCGCGCCGATGGTACGCTCGCCTCGGGCAACGACGCCGGCTCCATTCACCGCGTCGGCGCCAGGGTGCAGGGGCTCGATGCCTGCAACGGCTGGACGTTCTGGCACTATGCCGATGGCGCCGAGCTGAAGCCGATCGATGCGCTGCGTGCCGTCGTGCGCTCCGGCATGGCCGGCCTGGAATAGGCCGGCACCGAACTACCGTTTCTCCAGCTGCGGCCTCCGGTGTTCCCTGCACCGGGGGCTGTGGCTTTTTTGGGGGAGGGTCGTTCGGGTCGCGCCTCCCGATTTTCCACTGGCGCGATTCAGCGGATGTTAACCATCAATGGCTTAGTGTGATTTCGAAAGCACATCAGGCCAAGCAACGGAAATCGTTGCGGAAAGCCAGGGCCGATCAACCGGCCGGGCAGGCCGGATATCGCTTTTCCGGTTTTCGTACCTTCAGTCCCGGAAATGCGAAAACGCCCGGAGCCTTCTGGCTCCGGGCGTTTCGGTTTCTACCCTCTGCTGCTCAGAGCGCGATGCCATGCGCGGCAAGGTCTGCCTTCAGTTTTTCGGGGTCGGTGAACTGCACCGCGTTCCATCCGGCAAGGCGCGCGCCCTCGACATTGACCGGGGCGTCGTCGATGAAGAGCGTGTGGCCCGGCGAAAGACCGAAATCGCGCCTGTGTTTCTCGTAGATCGCAAGGTCGGGCTTGATGAGGCCGATTTCGCCGGAAACGGTCACGCCGCGCGGCATGTCGAGGAAGGGGAAGAGCTTGCGCGCCTCCTTGAACGTATCGGCGGCGAAATTGGTGAGCATGGTCACGTCGCGACCTTCGGCAATCAGCGTCTCCATGATCGCGACGCTCTCGACATAGGCATGCGAGACCATCTCGTGCCAGTGCTTGCGGAACGCCCGGATATGCTCTGCCCGGTCGGGATGCGCGTCGATCAGCAGAGCCTCGGCATCGCCCCAGGCGCGGCCGCGGTCCTGTTCGAGGTTCCAGTCATGGGTGCAGACATTGCTGAAGAACCAGTTGCGTTCGGCATCGTCGGGAATGAGGCGGGCATAGGGAATGTGCGGGTCGTAGTGGATCAGCACCCGGCCGATGTCGAAGACGATGTGTCGGATCTCGATGCTGCTCATGCTTTCCTCGCTGTTCGTCCAAACGCTTCGGGTATGGCCTGTTTTATTGCCTTCTTCATGACGGTCGGCAGCGCCTCGCCGTCAAGCGTTTCCCTGGCCTGCCACCATCCGTCGCCGCTCTGCGTCTGGCGCGGCAGCCTGGAGCGGTAGATGGAGAGGCGCAACTCGAAATGCGTAAAGACATGGGTGACGGTGCCACAGGCCTGCCAGTCGGCCGCAAAGGGTGCGGCGGCAAGGCCGGTCTCGCCGTCGATCCGTGCCGTCCAGCCGCTGCCCGGCACCTCCGTCATGCCGCCGAGAAGGCCGGTTTCCCCGCGCTTGCGCAGGAAGACCGCGCCCGTCTCGTCCTCGGCGACGAAGGCCGCACCGAGCCGCACGGGCTTTGCCTTCTTCGCCGCCTTGCGCGGATAGAGCTCCGGGTCGGCGTGCCCGAGCACGCGACAGCGTGCATTCAGGGGACAGAGCGCGCAGGCCGGCCGGCGCGGGGTGCAGATCGTCGCGCCGAGGTCCATCATCGCCTGTGCGAAGTCGCCCGGCCGGTCCGCCGGCGTCATGGCGGCGACCAGCGCCCGCATCTCGGGTTTTGCCGCGGGCAGGGGCGTTTCGATGGCGTGGAGGCGGGAGATGACGCGCTCGACATTGCCGTCCAGCACCGCGCTCTTCCGGTTGAAGGCGATGGCGGCGATCGCTGCGGCCGTATAGTCGCCGATGCCGGGCAGCGCCTTCAGCCCGTCCTCGCTGTCGGGGAAGATCCCGCCATGCTGAAAGGCCACGGCTTCGGCGCATTTCTTGAGATTGCGGGCGCGGGCATAGTAGCCGAGGCCCGCCCAGGATTTCATCACGTCCTCCGTCTCGGCCTCGGCGAGGTCCGTGACCGTCGGCCAGCGGGTGGTGAAGAGCGCGAAATAGGCTTTGACCGCCTGCACCGTCGTCTGCTGCAGCATCACCTCGGAAAGCCAGATGCGGTAGGGGTCGGGACGTTCGCCGCGCGCCGCCATCGGCGGGCTCACCCGCCAGGGCAAATCGCGGTGATGCCTGTCATACCAGGCAAGAACGAGATCGGCAGGCGCCGTGACGCGGGGAGCTTGGGTCATGATTGGCCTGAACGGGGTCGAAGCGACCCATGATGCGAACACAGCTCCGGACGCAAAACGTTCGCACACTTTTGCTGGAATTGCTCTATAACTGGCGAAGCAGGCGGCGATCTTCAAGTCGATTTTTCGCCGTAACAGGAATATTTTCCCGATCTGGAGCAGGCAAGTGAACACCAGCAAGGCGCCCCGGCGCGGCTATCGGCGAGGCGTCGTCCAGATCAGTGAAGTGGCCAACGGCCTCATCGACCCGGTGCTGGCAAAACGCGCCGGCATCAACACCATGCTGCTCGGCTCGTGGGACGAAATCGCGGGCGCTGAATTTGCCGAATGCACGCGACCGGAGCGTATCACCTGGCCGCGCCGCGCCTCCGAAATGGCGGGCGAGGGCGGCGGCCACCAGCCGGGCGTGCTGACGATTGCCTGCGAGGGCGCCCGCGCGCTCTTCCTCAGCCACCAGCAGGGCGAAATCATCCAGCGCATCAACGGCTTCTTCGGCTTTCCGGCCGTGAACCAGATGAAGATCGTGCAGAAGCCGGTCAGCCCCCATGCCAACCGCCGGCCGAAGCCGCGCCCTTTGACCGGCGCGGCCGCCCGCCATCTCGACGACCTCGTCGACGGCATCGAGGGCGATGCCCTGAAGGCGGCGCTGAAACGGCTCGGCACGGCCGTGCTCGGCCGGCGCCGCTAGTGCGGCCGAAAGCCTCGCTTTCGACCATCGAACGGTCACAATTCTTTGAAGTTACTTGCCTTAACTCCGCTTGTTCCCGCCCCAAAGCAGGTATAACGGGAGTGCCCATAGCAATTCCGGGGAATGCGCGAAGCAGCCTCCTTGGGACTTGCGTCAACGGATCCGAGAATTCCCATCCCCGACAGGAGAGACCATGTCCCTTTCCGAAATGAGCCTGATGAAGCGCCTCGCGACCGGCGTTGCCGTTGCGGCGCTCGCCGTGACGCTGGCTGCCTGCTCCGACGAGAAGAAGGAGGAGACCGCCAAGGCTCCTGAAACCAGCCAGACGACGACGGGCGAAAGCGCAAGCTCGACGCCGGCCACCTCCTCCGGAACGACGACGACCACGACGACCGAGACCGCCCAGGCGCCGGCCGCCGAGGCGAAGTCCGTCGAGGTGCCCACCGCCGACGGCGACGTGGACATGGCGGAAGTGATGAAGCCCGGCGCGCTGCCGGAAATGGCGCTCGGCGAAGCCAATGCCCCGGTCACCATCGTCGAATACATGTCGACGACCTGCCCGCATTGCGCTGCCTTCCACAACAACACGTTCGAGGCGATCAAGACGAAGTATGTCGACAGCGGCAAGGTCCGCTTCGTCATGCGCGAGTTCCCGTTCGACCCGCGCGCGGCCGCCGCCTTCATGCTGGCGCGCTGCAAGCCGCAGAACCCGGCCGAGCTTTCGGACGCCTCGCAGTACTTCCCGATGATCTCCATGCTGATGAAGCAGCAGGAAACCTGGGCCGCAGCGCAGGATGGCCGCGAGGCGCTGCTGCAGATGTCGAAACTTGCCGGTTTTACACAGGAGAGCTTCCAGGCCTGCTTGACGAACCAGAAGCTTCTGGATGATGTGAATGCGGTGCGCGAACGCGGCGCCAAGGAATTCGGCATCGCGGCGACGCCGACCTTCCTGATCAACGGCAAGCGCTATTCGGGGGACATGTCGGTTGACACCATGTCGGCCCTCATCGACAGCATGCTCTGACCCTTCGACCGAATTTCTGGCGGGCGACGGCGGAAGCCGTGCGCCCGCTTTTTGCATTGTGATTGATCACACTGCGTTGCCCCTCATCCCCATGTCGGGACCTTCTCCCCGCAGGCGGGGAGAAGGAGGGATACGGCGAGCCCATCGTTCCTCGCCCCGCTTGCGGGGAGAGGATGCCGGCAGGCAGGTGAGGGGCATCCCGCGCAGGTGCGCCGCATGAAATTCACCAAACTCCGCCTGCTCGGCTTCAAGTCCTTCGTAGAACCCACCGAATTCATCATCGAGCGGGGCCTGACCGGCGTCGTCGGGCCGAACGGCTGCGGCAAGTCGAACCTCGTCGAGGCGCTGCGCTGGGTGATGGGGGAGAATTCCTACAAGAACATGCGCGCGTCCGGCATGGACGACGTCATCTTCTCCGGCTCCGGCAACCGCCCGGCGCGCAACACCGCCGAAGTCGGCCTCTATCTCGACAATTCCGACCGCACGGCCCCCGCCGCCTTCAACGGTGAGGACGAGATCCAGGTGTCCCGCCGCATCGAGCGCGAGAACGGCTCGATCTACCGCATCAACGGCAAGGAAGCGCGCGCCAAGGATGTGCAGCTGCTCTTTGCCGACGCCTCCACCGGTGCCCGCTCGCCCTCCATGGTCGGGCAGGGCCGCATCGGCGAACTCATCCAGGCCAAGCCCCAGGCACGCCGCCAGCTGCTCGAAGAGGCGGCCGGCATTTCAGGCCTGCATTCGCGCCGCCACGAAGCGGAGCTGCGCCTGCGCGCCGCCGAAACCAACCTCGAACGGCTCGACGACGTCACCTCGCAGCTCGAAAGCCAGATCGAGAGCCTGAAGCGCCAGTCGCGCCAGGCGAACCGCTTCAAGGCGCTTTCCGCCGATATCCGCCGCCATGAGGCGATGTTGCTGCACATCCGCTGGGCGCAGGCGAAAGACGCCGAGGCCGAGGCCGACAGCCAGCTCAACCAGGCGACCTCGCTCGTTGCCGAGCGCGCCAATGCCCAGATGCAGGCGGCCAAGGAGCAGGCTGTCGCCAGCCTCAAATTGCCGGAGCTGCGCGAGAACGAGGCAAAACTCGCCGCCGCGCTGCAGCGCCTGCAGATCGCCCGCGCGCAGCTCGAAGAGGATTCCGCCCGGCTGTTGCGCCGGCGTGACGAGCTGACACGCCGCCTTGCCCAGCTTGCCGAGGACATCATCCGCGAGGAACGCATGGTGGCCGACAATGCCGCCGTGCTGGAACGCCTGACTGCCGAGGAAGACGAGATCGCCGAGATCCTCGCCGAGGCCGACGAGCGCACCGTCGGCGCCCGCGAGACGATGGACGCTGCGGCCGCGAAACTTTCCGACAGCGAGGCCGCGCTTGCCTCTGTCACCGCCGAGCGCGCCGAAGCGCAGGCCTCGCGCAACCAGCTCGAAAAGGCGATTCGCGACCTTGCCGAACGTCATCTGCGCCTCGGCCAGCAGCACGCCGCCCAGGCGCGTGAACTCGAGGAGATGGACGCCCGCATCGCCGCGCTGCCCGACCCGGAAGAACGCCGCGCGGCCGTGCAGTCCGCCGAGGAGGTGCTCGAGGCGGCCGGCGAAATGCTCGTCGCCGTCGAAGAGGCACTGGAGGAGGCGCGTTTTGCCGAATCCGCCCTGCGCGGTCCGGTCGATACCGCCCGCGCCCGGCTTGCCGGCATCGAGACGGAAGCCCGTACGATCCGGCGCATGCTGGAGGCCGGCAGCACCGGTGGCTCCTTCCCGCCGGTCGTCGAGGCGGTCGACGTCGATCGCGGCTATGAGACGGCGCTCGGCGCGGCGCTTGGCGACGACCTCGATTCGCCCGCTGACAACTCGGCCCCCGTTCATTGGCGCCTGTCCGGCGACGCATCCGGCGACGCGCCCCTGCCGAAGGGCGTGCCGGCGCTGATCGATCATGTCCGTGCGCCCGACGTGCTGGGCCGCCGCCTTTCCCAGATCGGTATTGCCGGCAGCGCGGAGGAGGGGTTGTCCCTGTTGCCGCAGCTCAAGGCCGGCCAGCGGCTCGTCACCCGCGAGGGCGCGGTCTTTCGCTGGGACGGCCATGTCACGGGTGCCGATGCGCCGAGCGCCGCCGCGCTCCGCCTCGAACAGAAGAACCGCCTTGCCGAGCTCGAAGCCGAGATGGAAGACGCGCGCGCCGCGCTTGGCGATGCGGAAGCCGACCTTTCGCGTGCCGGCGAAACCATCCGTGCCGAAACGCAGCGCCAGCAGCAGGCGCGCGAGGCCCAGCGCACCGCCACCCGCGCCCTTGCCGAGGCACGCGAGGGGCTGGAGGCGGCCGAACGGGCCTCCGGTGATCTCATCCGCCGCAGGGCGGTGCTCTTCGAAACCGGCGCGCAGATCGAGGCACAGGTGGAAGAGGCCGCCGTCTCGCTGGAGGATGCCCGCGCGGTGCTGGAAGAGGCGCCCGATCTTGCCGATTTCGACCTGCGCCTTCGCGCCCACACGATGGATGTCGCGACCGACCGGGCGACGCTGGCCGAAGCGCGCGCCGGCCATGACGGGCTTGCCCGCGAAATGGCCGATCGCCGCCGGCGCCTGATGTCGATCTCTGCCGAGCGTGAGACATGGCGTAGCCGCGCCGCCAATGCCGAGAACCATATCGCCACCCTGCGCGAGCGCGAAGCCGAGGCGCATGAGGAGATGGAGGAGCTGGCCGAGGCGCCCGACGAGATCGAGGACAAGCGCCGCGAACTCCTGACCGGCCTCAGCAATGCCGAGGCTGCCCGCCGCGAGGCCGCCGATGCCCTGCAGGAGGCGGAGAACCGCCAGCGCGAGGCCGACCGCACGGCCGCCACCGCGCTCTCGCAGCTTGCCGAATCCCGCGAGACCCGGGGCCGTGCGGAAGAACGCCTCGTCTCCGCCCGCGAGCGCCGCGTCGAGGGCGAGGCGCGCATCCGCGAGGCGCTGAACTGCGCCCCGCACGAAGCCCTGCGGCTGACCGGCCATCCCGCCGGCAGCCCGCTGCCCGATCCGCGCGAGCGCGAACGGGATCTCGATCGCCTGAAGATGGAGCGCGAACGGCTCGGCGCGGTGAACCTGCGTGCCGAGGAGGAGCAGCGGGAGCTGACTGAAAAGCTCGAGGCGCTCGTCGCCGAACGCGAGGACATCATCGAGGCGATCCGCAAGCTGCGCTCGGCGATCCAGAGCCTCAACCGCGAAGGCCGCGAGCGGCTTTTGGCCGCCTTCGACGTGGTCAACGTGCAGTTCCAGCGCCTCTTCACTCATCTCTTCGGCGGCGGCACGGCCGAGCTTCAGCTCATCGAGAGCGACGACCCGCTCGATGCCGGCCTCGAAATCCTCGCCCGCCCGCCGGGCAAGAAGCCGCAGACCATGACGCTGCTCTCCGGCGGTGAGCAGGCGCTGACGGCCATGGCCCTGATCTTCGCCGTCTTCCTCACCAATCCGGCGCCGATCTGCGTGCTCGACGAGGTGGACGCCCCGCTCGACGACCACAATGTCGAGCGCTACTGCAACCTCATGGACGAGATGGCGGCCTCCACCGAGACCCGTTTCGTCATCATCACGCACAATCCCATCACCATGGCCCGCATGAACCGCCTCTTCGGCGTCACCATGGCCGAACAGGGCGTCTCCCAGCTTGTCTCCGTCGACCTGCAGACGGCCGAGCAGCTGCGCGAGGCGTCGTAGCCGTTCCTCTTTTTGGACGGTGACGCAGCGGAACAAACACCCCTCTCATGCATTGAACAGCGCCTGACGTTCCCGCAGGATCTTGTGCAATTGGGGATCAAACGTGAGCAGAGACGCACTTTACATGATCATCGGCGCCCTCGTCGTCGTGGTGGCCGGGTTTTCCTATTATGCCTGGCAGCAGGAGAAGAAGCCCGACGGCGTCGAGATCCGTCTGGACCAGCAGGGGCTTTCCATCGAGGGGAATTGAAGCCGTTTTTTCACCGGGGCTTGTCCTCCGTCTTCGAGATGCGAAAACACTCCCGCAGTTCTTTCGCCGCAGTTCCGGCAAAGGCGCCCCGCTCCTTGTTGGAATTGCTCAAGGCCGTGTTCCCGCTGGGGCACGGCTTTTATTTGGCTCTCGTAATGTTGCATTGCCGTCGCAAATTTGATGCGTTGCAACAAAAAACGCGTCATGCCGCGTTTTCAACAAGATGCAGTTCATGTAGATTGTCAGGACGCATATGGGGAGGCGTGCATGAATAAGTGGGTCTATACCTTTGGGGGAGGCCGCGCCGAAGGCAGCGCGGGCGATCGCAACACGCTCGGCGGCAAGGGCGCGAACCTCGCCGAAATGTGCAATCTCGGCCTGCCGGTGCCGCCCGGGCTCACCATCGTCACCTCCGCCTGCAACCACTATTACGACAACGGCCGCCGGCTGCCGGACGATCTGAAGGATCAGGTCCGCACCGCGCTTCGTCAGATGGAGGGCATCACCGGCCGCCTCTTCGGCGACATGACGAAGCCGTTGCTGCTTTCCGTGCGCTCCGGTGCGCGCGCCTCCATGCCGGGCATGATGGACACGGTCCTCAACCTCGGTCTCAACGACCGCACGGTGGAGGCACTTGGCCATGATGCCGGCGATGCGCGTTTTGCCTGGGACAGTTACCGCCGCTTCATCCAGATGTATGGCGACGTCGTCATGGGGCTCGACCACGAGGTCTTCGAGGAGATCCTGGAGGACGAGAAGGGCCGGCTCGGGCACGAGCAGGATACCGAGCTCTCGGCCGTCGAATGGCAGCACGTTATCGCCCGCTACAAGGAGACGATCGAGGAGGAGCTGGGCGAAGCGTTCCCGCAGGATCCTGAAGTCCAGCTTTGGGGCGCGATCGGCGCCGTCTTCGCGAGCTGGATGAACGCGCGCGCGGTGACCTATCGCACGCTGCACAACATTCCCGCCGTCTGGGGCACGGCCGTGAATGTTCAGGCACTGGTCTTCGGCAATCTCGGCAATTCCTCCGCCACGGGCGTCGCCTTCACGCGCAACCCCTCGACGGGCGAGAACAAGCTCTACGGCGAATTCCTCGTCAATGCCCAGGGCGAGGATGTCGTCGCCGGCATCCGCACGCCGCAGAACATCACCGAGGAGGCGCGCATCGCCTCCGGCTCCGACCGTCCGTCGCTTGAAAAGCTGATGCCGGAGGCCTTTGCCGAGTTCCGCGGCATCTGCGACCGGCTGGAGCGGCATTACCGCGACATGCAGGACCTCGAATTCACCATCGAGCGCGGCAAGCTCTGGATGCTGCAGACCCGCTCGGGCAAGCGCACGGCCAAGGCCGCGCTGAAGATCGCCGTCGACATGGCGACGGAAGGCCTGATCAGCGAGGGCGAAGCCGTCGCGCGCATCGATCCCGCCTCGCTCGACCAGCTTCTGCACCCGACCATCGATCCGCGCGCACGGCGCGACGTTATCGGCTCCGGCCTGCCGGCTTCGCCGGGCGCGGCGACCGGCGCGATCGTCTTCACCTCGGAAGACGCCGTCGCGGCGCAGGAGGAGGGGCGCAGGGTCATTCTCGTGCGCATCGAGACGAGCCCGGAAGACATTCACGGCATGCATGCCGCCGAAGGCATCCTGACCACCCGCGGCGGCATGACCAGCCATGCGGCCGTCGTCGCCCGCGGCATGGGCACGCCGTGCGTGTCCGGCGCGGGCACGCTGCGCGTCGATCTGCGCAACGAGCTTCTCGTCGCCCATGGCGTGACGCTGAAGAAGGGCGACGTCATCACCATCGATGGCTCCTCCGGCCAGGTGCTGAAGGGCGAGATCCCCATGCTCCAGCCGGAACTGTCGGGCGATTTCGGCCGCATCATGGAGTGGGCCGACCGCACGCGCCGCATGAAGGTGCGCACCAATGCCGAGACGCCGGCGGATGCCCGCGCGGCGCGCTCCTTCGGCGCGGAGGGCATCGGCCTTTGCCGCACCGAGCACATGTTCTTCGAAGGCAGCCGCATCAATGTGATGCGCGAGATGATTCTCGCCGAGGATGAAGCCGGTCGCCGCGCCTCGCTGGCGAAACTCCTGCCCATGCAGCGCTCCGATTTCGCCGAACTGTTCGAGATCATGCACGGTCTGCCGGTGACGATCCGCCTGCTCGATCCGCCGTTGCACGAGTTCCTGCCGAAGAGCGACGAGGAGATCGCCGAAGTGGCGACCGCCCTTGCCATCGAGGAGGCGGCGCTGCGCCGGCGCGTCGATACGCTGCACGAGTTCAATCCCATGCTCGGCCACCGCGGCTGCCGCCTCGCCATCTCCTATCCGGAAATCGCCGAGATGCAGGCGCGCGCCATCTTCGAGGCCGCCGCGGAGGCGGCCAAGACGACCGGTGCGGCCGTCGAGCCGGAGATCATGGTGCCGCTCGTCGGCCTCAAGGCGGAGCTGGATTACGTCAAGGCCCGCATCGAGGCGGTCGCCAAGGCGGTGATCGCGGAAACCGGCGTCGCCATCGACTATCTCGTCGGCACGATGATCGAGCTGCCGCGCGCCGCCCTTCGCGCCCATGTCATCGCCGAGTCGGCCGAGTTCTTCTCCTTCGGCACCAACGACCTGACGCAGACGACCTTCGGCATTTCACGCGACGACGCCTCGGCGTTCCTGTCGACCTATATTCAGAAGGGCATCGTCGAGCAGGACCCGTTCGTGCAGCTCGATTTCGACGGGGTGGGCGAGCTCATCCGCATCGCCGCCGAGCGCGGCCGGAGCACGCGCAACGACCTGAAGCTCGGCATCTGCGGTGAGCATGGCGGCGACCCGGCCTCGATCCATTTCTGCGAGGAGGCCGGGCTCGACTATGTCTCCTGTTCGCCCTTCCGCGTGCCGATCGCCCGGCTTGCCGCAGCGCAGGCGGCGTTCAACGGCAAGGCCTGACGACCGCTGTGTTGTGATCTCGCTTCGGCTGGAAAGGCTCTAGCGCCGCCGAACGGGCACATAGATATAGGTCGGCCGGTCCCACATCGGCGATTGCAGGCGCGCCGCGCGGAAGTCCGCGCGACGGTCGAGCTCGATACGCTGCAGGCATTCGGCAAAGGCGTCCGTGCCCGGGCGAAAACCGTAGGACCGGCACTTGGCCTCGTCATTGGCGCGCACTTCGGCAGCCGTCTGGCAGCCGGCGAGGAAAAGGGCGGTGGCGGCGAGGGCGGCGAAACGAAGAAGCATCTTGGGCATGCGGGCTCCGGCGAACTGTTGCGCGCCATGGATAGGCCCGTCGGCGCGCCGCGGCAAGGTCTTCCGGCAATCTCCACCCGGGCGGAGTGCGCCGGGGCCGTCCCCAAGCCGGCCGTGCACGAGGGGGCGGCCGCCTTGCGGCAATGATAGTCGTGCAATCAGGATCCTGAAGTGCGGTGGCGACTCGGTCGCGGCCTTGTACCTAGATGCGTTGCAGCACATCCACGAAGGCATCGGCGAATCGCTTGAGGTCCTTCGTCGTCTCGTCGGGCGCCTCCACGCGAATGGCGGTCCCCTCCGCATCGAGCAACGCGAAGACCACGGCGAGCGCGCCACCCTCGCCCTGCGGCACGCGCAGCGCGGCGATGCGCCGGCAATCCTCGGCAAGGCCGGAGGCGGGCAGGTCGAAAAGGAAGTCACCGCCCAGTTGGCCGGCGGCAGTGCGCACGGCCTCGGCAAAGCCAGCCTCGTCGCCGGAAAAGCCGTCGAGCGACAGTTCGAGCTCCAGAAGCTCCAGCGGGAGGGCGGGTTCGCCCGTGGGCGCGGTGATAGCGGTGTCGGCGGCCGTCTGCGTCGGCAACATCATCTTGCTCCTTGGTCTACCCCCGTTCGTAAACCGTCGTTAACGAGCGTGGCGAATTTGCGGCACGCAAGGATTTTTGCCGCTCTGCCGCATGTTGTCCCCGGCCAGGAGGTCGCATGGCGCGGTGGGCGGTGCTTCAGGTTTCCGTAGAACCTGAACGGTACGCCGCAATGTCTTAAATCGATTCCGGTTTCGGCAAATTTGCAGTAGGAAAAGGACGCGGCAGCGAGCGCCGCGCGCGCATCCGGTGAGGCCATGGCAATCACGATCCAGTACGAACGGCCCGTTTCGCATGCGGCGCACTGGGCGCGGCGCATGGCGCTGTTTTCCTGTCTGCTGTTCGTCGCCGTCGTGCTGTCGCATCGTTTCGGCCCGCTCACCACGCCGCACTTCCTGGCGCTGGCCGGCTTTTCCGCCGCCATGGCCGTCCTTGCCATGCTGCTGGCGGCGATCGGTCTCGCGCGGCTCTGGCATGTCGGCGCGCGCGGCGGCAAGGCGGCGCTGATGGCGCTGCTGCTCTGCCTGCTGCCGCTCGGTTTCACCGGTGCTGCCGCCTATGCCTATTTTTACAAGCCGGCGCTCTACGACGTGACGACGGATACGGCCGCCGCCCCGCCCTGGCTTGCCGAGCCCGCCGCCGAGCAGGACTGGCTGCCGCGCATCGGCCCGGTCGGCCCGCGCGACCGCGCGGTGCAGCTCGAGGCCTATCCCGGCCTTTCGGGCCGCCGTTACGACGGAGCGCTCGACCGTGTCTACCAGGGGGTGCGCAAGGTCGCCGCCGCCTATGGCATCACCATCACCGCCGAGGACGGGCTCGACAACATCCTCGCCGACCTCGAAGACCTCGTCGTCGATCCGGCCAAGGTGGCCAAGAGCCAGGAAGCGCTGGGTGACGTGCCGATCCCCGAGGCGCGCCCGCTGGATACGCCGCTTCTTCCCCGCATCGGCGGTCCCGGCGACGTTCTCCTGCAGGGGGAGTGGCGCTCGCCGGTCTTCGGCTTCCGCTTCGATCTTGTCATCCGCCTGCGCGAGGAGGCGGAGACGACGCTCGTCGACATGCGCGCCGCCTCGCGTTACGGCCCGCACGATCTCGGCATTGGCGCGGAACTGGTCGAAGGCTACCTGAAGGCGCTCGACGCCGAACTCCTGGGCATTGCCGGCGACTGAGGCCCTTCGATCCGCCGCTGTGTCGAAAACCTCAGAGGCCGGGGGCGGGGAAATAGAGCCCCTTCAGCGCGGGCGGGCCTTCCGTGACCACCTCGCCGCGCGCGACGAGGTCCTCCAGATGCGCCAGCACGGAAAGAGCCGCCGCGCCATGCAGGCGCGGATCCGTTTCGCGGTAGATCACCTTCACCATGTCCGCAATCAGCCGGTCTCCGGCGCGCACACGCTCGCGCACGGCCCGCTCGCGCATGCGCCGGTGGGTCCTCAGCCCACGCAGAAAGGCCGCCGGCTCGGTGACGGGGCCGCCATGGCCGGGCAGGTAGAGCCGGTCGTCGCGCTCCAGAAGCCGTTCGAGCGAGGCCATGTAGTCCGCCATGGCGCCATCCGGCGGCGCCACGATGGTGGTCGCCCAGGCCATGACATGGTCGGCGGAAAAGACGATGCCATCGGGCCCGTCGAGCGCGAAGGCGGCATGGTTGGCGGTATGGCCGGGGGTGAGCAGTGCCGTCAGCGCCCAGCCGTCGCCCGCCACGCTCTCGCCATGGCCAAGCGCGATATCGGGCACGAAGTCCACGTCCGCGCTTTCCGCAAAAGGATTGCTCTCGCCGGCATGCAGCGGCCGTGCGGCGCGGTGCGGCCCTTCCGCGACGATGATCGCGCCCGTCTCCGCCTTCAGCCGGCGGGCGAGCGGCGAGTGGTCGCGGTGCGTATGGCTGACGGCGATGTGGGTCACGTCGCGCCCGGCGAGTGCCCGCATCAGCGCCGCAAAATGCGCATCGTCCTCGGGGCCGGGGTCGATCACCGCCACCGAGCGGTCGCCGACGATGTAGCTGTTGGTGCCGTGGAAGGTGAAGGGGCCCGGATTGTTGACGGTGATGCGCTGCACGCGCGTCGCCACGGGCACGGCCTCGCCATGGGCGGGCTTGAATTCGAGGTCGAACCGCGGCGCTTCCCGGCCAGTGTCGCTTGCCGTCGTCACTTGTATTCGATCTCGAGGAAGCTCATCGGCGCGTCGCCGCCATTGACGACATTGTGTGCCACGCCCGCCTCGCGCCGGTAGACGGCGCCCGTCTTGGTGTGCACCCGCCGGTCGCCGGTCTCCTCCTCGATCAGGAAGTCGCAATCGGTCATCGGCACGACGACATAACCGAGCCCGTGCACATGATGGCCGGTATCGGCGCCCGGTTCGAAATCCCAGCGCGTGACACGCACGACGGCATCGTCGAGGAGAACGGTGGGTACGGCCGGCGGGCGGGCGCGGAACTGGGGCATGGCGGGCTCCTCACGGGAAAGGGCAGGGCGGGGAGAGCCCGGCCGGTGCCGGACGCCCGCCGAAAGGCGATCGTTCGACCGGACCCTATCGCCGCCTCGCGCCCCTGCCAAGCACCAAGCGGCAGTTCGTCGCCATTCGCACGTACCGCCCGGAGAATAATCACCCCGAACCGGAAGTTAAGCATTGTCCATGCCGCCCGCCTTTGCTATCAGGCTTGCGCCGTGTTGGGGCGTCGCCAAGCGGTAAGGCACCGGTTTTTGGTACCGGCATTCCCAGGTTCGAATCCTGGCGCCCCAGCCACGGCTTTCCCCATGGATTCATCTGCGCTGCAGGACTGGTGATAGCCAGGCCGGCGACCCGCATCGTTTCTCCCTCTCCATGCGCAGCTTTCATTGAAATGAAGAGCGGCGCCTCTATGTTGGTCTTGCCGAGTCAGAGCCGGTAGAGATCAACAGGGAGCAAGACATGGGTATCTTCAGTTCCATCAAGGAAAAGCTTTTCGGCAAGGCAGAGGAAAAGCCGGCGGAAACCATCACGGCCGAAGCCGTGAAGCCGGCAACCGCGGATGTTTCCGCCACGCCGGCGGCCGGCAGCGAAACGGTGGCGAAAACGACCGGAAGCCAGCCCGCCGTCGCCAAGCCGAGCCAGCCGGTGGACGTCGCCGCGGTCCTCGACGCGGCCGTTGCCAAGAATGGCCAGAAGCTCGACTGGCGCCGCTCCATCGTTGACATGATGAAGGCCCTCGGCATGGATGCCAGCCTCAAGGAGCGCAAGGAGCTGGCCGACGAACTCGGCTATACCGGCGACAAGAACGATTCCGCCAGCATGAACATCTGGCTGCACAAGGCCTTGCTGAAGGCCCTCGCCGAAAACGGCGGCAAGGTGCCTGCCGATCTGCTGGACTGATCGAAAGCGGACGCCCGCCGGCAAAGCCCGGCGGGCGTCTGGAACAGGCCGCCTGCATCGCATGTCCCACGCAGGGCGTCGTCGTTGTCAGGCACGCGCGTCGGCCTTCCGAACGCCTACAGCCCCGTCATCCCGCCCTGAACGGTGGCTAGAGCGTTGCCGGTGAACCCATGTTTACCGAAGATGCCTAGGCAAGCCCGCCCAGCGGGATCAGTTCCGGTGCGCCCGGCTGCCAGTCGTTTCCTTCCCAGTCCCCGAGCCAGCGGTCCACGCGCAGGCCTGCCCCGGCGATGAGCGTCTCCAGCTCCGCCTTTTCGGGAAAGGCGATGCGGGAGGCGGCGGAGAGGCGTTTTCCGGTGGCGCGGATCTCGTAGTGGGTGCCGTAGGTGACGATGCCCGTCGCGGCATCGTGGGTGACGTCGTTCCAGGCGGCGACGGGACCGAAGCGGGGATGATCGACGAGGCGCATCGACGCCTCCGGCACCCACTCCTCCCATTCCCGGCAGGCGGGGTTGCGGCTGTCGAAGACGAAGCGGCCGTCGGGCGCTAGATGCGCGGCGATGGTCGCGAGGACCGCGGCGCGATCATCCCGCGTCAGGAAGACCTGGAAGGCATGGCCGGTCAGCACGACCAGCGCGAAGCGGCGGCCGAGCCGCAGCGTACGCGCATCGCCCTCGACGAAGTCGACGCCTTCGGCACCAGGCTTTCCGCGGGCGATGGCGAGCATGGCCGGGGCCGGATCGACACCGACCACCGTGCGGCCGCCGGCGAGTGCAACGGCAAGCGCGCCCGTGCCGCAGCCAAGATCCAGCACGCTCTCCGTCCCTTCGGCCAGTGCTTTGCAACAGGCGAAATCCGGCGAACGCTCCCAGCCGTTTTCCAGGTCGTAGAAATCGGCAAGCTCCGGGTCGTGGTAGAGGCGGTCTTCGTCCATGGTGTGCTCCAAGAAAAAGGCCGCGTTTTCGCGCGGCCTTGGAGAGGGTTGGTCGGGCTGCCGCTTACGACGCCGCGTCGAGAACCTTCTCGCAATGGGTCGGGCCGCCCTTCGGATCGACGCGGTCGCCGACGGCGCGGATGGTGTTGATCCGGTAGGCCTCGCTCACCGCCAGCTCCACGGTGCAGGACTTGCCCTTCACGAAGCCGCCGCGCCACTTGTAGAGCGTCGTGCCGCCCGCGCCGGCCGTGTCGGAGATCGGCGGGCCATAGGCCGCGAAGAAGCTGCCGGCGGTCTTGCCGTTCCAGCGGGCCTGCAACGGGTTGGACGCGACGGAGACGGTGGTGCATCCGGCGAGGGCAAGCGCGACGCCTGCCAGAATTGCAATGCGGGAGTTCATGGGTGCCATTTCCTTGGGGCTTTGGTGCGGCCGCGAATGTGAGCCTGGCACCGCCATAGCGCAGCGCGCCGAAAAGGGGAATCGCCGCCGCGCCAACTTTGCCGTCGTCCCCAGCGAAGACGTCTCAAACGTGCGGATTTGCAACAGTTTGCGGTGCGGCGGCAACCGCCTGCGAAGAGGACCCGGCGGTTTCGCACCGGGCCCCCGCGCAGCGGGTGTCACAGAAGGAAGTCGCCCTTGTCGAGATTGCTGAGGCTGAACTTCTTGAGGATCAGGACGTCGTTGCCGCCGAGCTCGATATGCACGTCGCTGCCGACCTGATCGGCCTTGGCCAGCACCTTGTTGACGCTGGAGAAATTGTAGGAGCGCAGGTCGATATCGTCGACATTGTTCTTGAAGTCGGTGATCGTGTCGCGGCCGTAACCCTTCTTGAAGATGAAGATGTCCGAGCCCTTGCCGCCGGTCAGCGTGTCGTTGCCCGTGCCGCCGGCAAGCTTGTCATTGCCGGCCGCGCCTTTGAGCGTGTCGCTGCCGCCATTGCCGATCAGGTAGTTCTTGCCCTGGTTGCCGAGGATCGTGTCGTTGCCCGAGCCGCCCTTGGCGTTCTCGATGAGCGAACGCAGATCGCCGTTGAAGAGCAGCGCGTTGAAGATGTTGCCGCGGGCATAGCCGTCGTTCGGCCCGCCGCCGAGATAGCCGAGCTGGGTCTTGCTGAACATGGAATAGGCGCCAGGACGCAGATCGATCTCGACGCCCGTCTTGTAGGCGCTGAGGTCGTAGGTGTCGGTGCCGCCGCCATCCCAGACCGTGGCGAAGATGCGGTCGCCGCCGGCATCGATGGCGACCTTGCCGTTGACGAAGGTATCGCCGCTGCCCGGCTTCCACTTGTAGACGGTTGCGCCCTTGTTCGTCGTGTAGTCCGCGCCATACATGTGCTGCAGCGCGTAGATATCGGCCATCATGAAGGTCTGCGGACCGCCGAACTCTTCGTACTGATAGCCGCTGGCATTGTCGCCGACGAAGGAGTTGTAGGTCATCACCGAGTATTCGGGACTGTTCCATTCGCTCTGGATCGCACCGAACGTATCGGTTTCATGGGCATGCTTCAGGCCGAGCGCATGGCCGAGTTCGTGGACGAGCGTGTGCCAGGCGTAGTTGCCGGCCTTCGGCGTGCGGTAATCGTTGATGGTGCCGGCATATTCCGTGCTGAACCAGATGTCGCCGCCGGTGGCGCCGGTGTCCGGGTAGTAGGCGTGGGCGGTCGGTTTGGCATCGTCCGACTGGGCGAAGCGCAAGATCGCGGTGCTGGTCGTGCCGGCAGAAAAATTCAGGTTGGTGAACCCTTCGACGGAGAAACCGTCATTCGCACCGCCCCCGAAGCTCTTCTCCATGATGAAGAGTGCGGCGTTCTTCTGCATGGCCGAGACGGCCCCGAAATTGTTGTCGGGCTCGCCGCTGTAGGAGTAGCTGCTCGTCGATGTGGGGAAGGCATAGGTGACGCCCGTGCCGCCCCAGGCAAAGCCGCTGAGAACGGAATCGACGAACTGTGATCCCGTCGCGGTGACTGTCTTGGTGAGTTTGCCCGTTCCCGTCATTGCTGTACCCCTTCAAGCAGAGTTCGTGTGTTGTCGTTTTCGGGCGCGTACCGTCACCCCCAGCGTGCATCGTTGCAGCTTCGGTTCGGCCCCCGCCGTGAGTCCATGGCATCTTATGGCGGCAAGACGTTCATGCAAGAAGCCTTATTCACGAGCGGAAGAACAAATTTGGTCGTATGTGCGCTTTTCGTGCCCGCCTTGCCTGCCCGTCGCCGGAAAAGCCCCGCCCGCAATCGCGGTGGGGTGTTTTCGGCGCTGGGGAGGGTGCGGTTGGCCGGTCGCCGTCAATGCGTCGTCGGCACGTCGTCGTCTTCGAGGAACGACTGGATGCCGTCGCGGGCGACGGTCGCGAGAAATTCGTCGAAGGCTTCCCGGTCCGTGGCGAAGGGCTCGTCCCATTCGAAGAGATCTTCCTTCTCCGTGACGACCTCCAGCTTCCAATCCTCTTGCGTTCCGGCCGGGCGGAAGATGTCGACGAGGACCGTGACGCCGTCCTCGGTATATTCGCCGGACAGTTCGGAATGCTCGAGCTTGGGTTTCTTGGCCATGGTCTTCCTCGAAGGTGAATCCGGGCAATGTTCGCAAAGCCGGACCGTTATCCTATCTTGATGAAGATCGCAAAGCCGCGCGAGATGCTGCGAGCGGTCTGCTGGGCTTAGGAAGGATTTTTTTTGGGATTCGGGAGAATGTCAGAGCCGCCTGAATTTCAGGGGTTCGAGCTGGTCGGAGTGGAGTGATTCGAACACTCGACCCCCACGTCCCGAACGTGGTGCGCTACCAGACTGCGCTACACTCCGTGACCAGCGGCGCCTCTATAGAACAGGCTTTTCGTTTCGACAAGCGCAAAATATCAAAAAAATTCGCACTGTTGGGGAAAGTGCCGGAAGGCCGGGGAATTTTTGTTCCGTGCATGTGGATGGTGGGAACCGGCGCTCGGTTTTTGCGTTTGCGCGCCATGGAACAGATCATCGCCGACCTCTTTCCGCGCACAGCGGTGCCCTATCCCGTGCTCCTCGCCCGCCTGACGGGGGCGATCCTGCTCGGTGCGGTGATCGGGGCGGAGCGGGAATACCGCGCCCACGCCGCGGGGCTGCGCACCCATATCCTCGTGGCGCTGGCCGCTTGCGTCTTCGCCATCCTCTCCATCGAAAGCGTGCACATGGCGGGTTTTTCCGATGATCAGGTGCGCATCGATCCGCTGCGCGTCATCGAGGCCGTCACCTCAGGCGTCGCCTTCCTGGCCGCGGGCATGATCGTGTTTTCACGGGGCGAGGTGAGGGGGCTGACGACGGGGGCGGGCATGTGGCTTGCCGGTGCCGTCGGGCTTTCGGTTGGCCTCGGCTACTGGTTCGTGGCGGTCGTTGCGACCGTTGCGTGTTTCGTCGTTCTCTTCATTCTCGCCAAGATCGAGATTGGCAGCGATGCGCAGGACGAGCCGACACGGAACAAGGAAACGTGACCGTTCAGGTTATGTTTTGATCATTTCATCGGAATTCTGTTGATTTGCGAATAAATCGGGCCCTATACCGTCTTCAAACGAGGACGCGCGCAAGGATGCGGGCGGCCCCCGCATCCGGCCTGTCGCGGCGGAGCGGTCGAGTGGCCCTTCGCCGCCCGGATGATGGTCGTCCCATCGGCCAGCCTCCGGCGTCGATCTTTAAAGAGACATTGTCATGCGTCCATCGGGCAAGGCCGGTGTAGAGGAACTCAGAGCCGCGCTGAAGTCGAGCGCTGCGGGCTTCCTTGCCATAGGGCTCTTCAGCTTCTTCGTGAACCTGCTCGTGCTGACCGGGCCGCTCTTCATGCTGCAGATCTACGACCGGGTGCTCTCCTCCCGCTCGGAAGCGACGCTGGTGGCGCTGACGGGGCTGATCATCGGCCTCTATCTCGTCATGGGCGTGCTCGACCATATCCGCAGCCGCGTCGCCGCGCGCATCGGCGCCCGCTTCCAGGCCCGCTTCGACAAGCGCGTCTTCAACGCCGTGCTCGACCGCACGAACCTGCACGCCCAGGGCATTTCCACCGTCACCGGCATGCGCGATCTCGATTCGATCCAGAAGGTGCTGTCCTCGCCCGCGCTCTTTACGGTCTTCGACATTCCGTGGACGCCTTTCTTCCTCTTCGTCATCTTCACCTTCCATCCCTGGATGGGCATGCTCGGCGTCGTCGGCGGCCTCATTCTCGTCGGGCTCACCTGGCTCAACCAGAACGGCACGAAGGAAGACCAGGAGCGGGCGATGATCGCCGGCCGGCTCAGCGACGAGATGACCCAGACGCTGCAGAAGGAGAGCGACACGGTGCGCGCCCTCGGCATGCGCCGCGCGGTGGCCGGCCGCTGGCAGCTCCTGCGCGACAAGGCGCTCGAGGCCAACATCCGCTATTCGGACAGCAACGGCTTCTATTCCATCAGCTCGAAGACCTTCCGCGTCTTCCTGCAGTCGGCGATCCTCGCGCTCGGCGCCTATCTGGTGCTGCAGAACGAGATCACTGCCGGCGCGATGATCGCAAGTTCCATCATCATCGGGCGGGCACTGGCACCCATCGAGGGCGCGATTGGCCAGTGGTCGCTCATCCAGCGTGCCATGCAGGGCTGGCGCAACCTTTCCCAGCTGCTCGCGCGCGTGCCGGAGGAAGACGCGCGCACCGCGCTGCCGAAGCCGCGCGCCGTCCTTGAGGTCGAGCAGGTCACGGTCGTGCCGCCCGGCGAGCAGGTCGCAACGCTCCGCATGCTGAACCTGGAGCTGCATCCGGGCCAGGCGCTCGGCGTCATCGGCCAGAGCGCCTCCGGCAAGTCGACGCTCGCCCGCGTGCTGACCGGCATCTGGCCGCCGGCCGCCGGCAAGGTGCGCCTCGACGGCGCCTCGCTGGAACAGTACGGCACGGATGGCCTTGCCGACCATGTCGGCTACCTGCCGCAGGATGTCGTGCTGTTCGAAGGGACGGTGGCGGAAAACATCGCGCGCATGGCGCTCGATCCCGATCCGGTCAAAGTGGTGGAGGCGGCCAGGAAGGCCGGTGCGCACGACATGATCCTGCGCCTGCCCGACGGCTACGATACCAAGCTGCCGGCTATGGGCGGCCGTCTCTCCGGCGGCCAGAAGCAGCGCGTCGGCCTCGCCCGCGCCCTCTATGGCGATCCGGTGCTGGTCGTGCTCGACGAGCCGAATTCCAATCTCGATGCCGAGGGCTCGATGGCGCTCAACCTTGCCATCCGCAACATGAAGGCGGAGGGCAAGTCCGTCGTCATCATGGCGCATCGCCCGGCGGCGATCGAGGAGTGCGAGCTCATCCTCATCATGGAAAACGGCCAGCGCCTGGCTTTCGGCCCGCGCGACGACGTGTTGCGGGCGCATCTGCGCAACCACACGCAGGTCGTCGCCGGCACCGGCGGCAGCAACAAGTAAGGGTTTTGAAGCCATGGTTCGGGAAACGGGCGCCAAGGACAAGAAGTGGACCAGCCGCGGTTACGCGATCGCCGGCTATGCGACGGTCTTCGTGCTGCTCGGCGGCATGGGCGCCTGGGCCGCGCTGACGCGCATCAACGGCGCGGTCGTCGCCGGCGGCATCATCGAGGTCGCCAGCAACCGCCAGATCGTGCAGCACCTGACGGGCGGCGTGGTCGGCGATATCCGCGTCAAGGAAGGCGATGCCGTGAAGGCGGGCGACGTGCTGATGCGCCTCGACGACACCTTCGACCGCTCCGAGCTTGCCGTCATCGAAGGCCAGCTCTTCAGCCTGCTCGGCACGGCGGCGCGTCTGCAGGCGGAGCAGGACGAGAAGACCGAGATCAGCTTCGATCCCGAACTGCTCAAGGCCGTTGCCACCGATCCGGAGGCGGCTGAAATCGTCGCCGGCCAGAAGCGGCTGATGGCTGCCCGCGCCGAAACGCGCGGCAAGCAGGCCGGCCAGCTTCAGGAGAAGAAGGCGCAGATCGCCAAGCAGAACGAGGGCCTGGAAAGCCGCATCAAGGCGCTGGAAACCCAGCTCGGCCTGATCGGCAAGGAGCTGGAGGCCCAGAACAAGCTGCTCGCCCAGTCGCTGACCAATGCCAGCCGCGTGCTGGCGCTGCAGCGGGAAGAGGCGGAAATCCTCGGCACGATCAGCCAGGCCCGCGCCAATATCGCGGAAAATGCCGGCCGCGTTGCCGAGATCGAGATCGCCATCCTCAACATCCATTCGACGGTGCGCGAGGAAGCGACGACGGCGCTGCGCGAGATCGAGGCGAAGGTCGCCGAGCTCAAGGAAAACCGCAACGCCAAGCTGGAGACGCTGAGCCGCATGGACATCACCGCGCCGATGGCCGGCGTCGTGCTCGGCATGCAGGTCCACGCGCTGCGCTCGGTCATCCGCCCGGCCGATCCGCTGCTCTACATCATCCCGCAGGAGCAGGACCTCATCATCACCACGCAGATCTCGCCGACGCAGATCGATCAGGTCCATATCGGCCAGAAGGCGCATATCCGCTTTGCCGCCTTCGATCACCGCTCGACGCCGGAAATCTTCGGCCATGTGACGAAGGTCGCCGCCGACGTGCTCGCCGACCAGCGCACCGGCGCCACCTACTACAAGGCGGAGATCAAGCCGGACAGCGGCGAGATGGCCAAGCTCGGCGACAAGCATGTCATGCCCGGCATGCCGGTGGAAACCTTCATCCAGACCTCCGAGCGCTCGCCGCTGGAATATCTGGTGAAGCCGCTCGCCGATTATTTCGCCAAGGCATTCCGGGAAAGATGAATCGGTCGGGAAGTGGAGAGAAGGCGTAATTTTCGGTAAATTTAGCGGGTTGAAACATTCGTCCCCGAGGCGTAGGGCGGGCGGAAGAACAATTCGTGGAGTAAAACCGTGAAAGCCATCGCCTCTCTTTCCGCCTTTGTCGGAAAGACCTTTGCCCTCTGGGTCATTCTTTTCGCCGTGCTCGGCTTCGTCCTTCCCGATACGTTCAAGCAACTGACGCCCTATATCGTCACCCTGCTTGGAATCATCATGTTCGGCATGGGCCTGACACTGTCGCTGGATGACTTCAAGGAAGTCGCCAGGCGCCCGGTGGATGTCGGCATCGGCGTGGCCGCGCAGTTCCTCATCATGCCGATCGTCGCCGTGATCCTGACGATGATCATCCCCATGTCGCCGGAAGTCGCCGCGGGCGTCATCCTCGTCGGCTGCTGCCCGGGCGGCACGTCCAGCAATGTCATGACCTATCTGTCGAAGGGTGATGTCGCGCTCAGCGTCGCCTGCACCAGCGTGACGACGCTGGCGGCGCCGATCGTCACGCCTTTCCTCGTCTGGCTTTTCGCCAGCCAGTTCCTGCCGGTCGATGCCATGGCCATGTTCATCAGCATCGTAAAGGTCATTCTCCTGCCGCTCGCGCTCGGCTTCCTGCTGCAGAAGCTGCTGCCCGGCATGGTAAAGGCGGCGGTTCCGGCCTTGCCGCTTGTCAGCGTCGTCGGCATCGTGCTCATCGTCGCTGCCGTCGTCGGCGCCAGCAAGGCGGCAATCGCCTCGTCGGGTCTGATGATCTTCGCCGTCGTCGTGCTGCACAACGGGATCGGCTATCTGCTCGGCTACCTCGCCGCGCGCGCGTCCGGGCTTTCGGTCGCCAAGCGCAAGGCGATCGCCATCGAGGTCGGCATGCAGAACAGCGGCCTTGGCGCAGCGCTTGCCAACGCGCATTTTTCACCGGTCGCTGCCGTTCCGAGCGCCATCTTCAGCGTCTGGCACAATATTTCCGGCGCGCTGATCGCGAACTACTTTTCGCAGGTACCGAACGACGAGGATGCCGGCCGGCTCGAGACGCAGACGCGCTGATCGCCGAAGGGGAGAGGGCGTCCCTGACCGACCGCTGATGGAACAATTCGCAGCCTCGGCCATTTCCCGGTCAACACAACGGTTTGGGAAAGGAAACTTCGATGGCTCGGGCTTTGATCCTCTGGTTGATGGGCGTTCCGCTCTTCGTCGTGCTCCTGCTCTGGTACTTCTTCTTTTGAGCGCACGACACAGGAAAAAGGGGCCGTTGCGGCCCCTTTTTCGTTCTCGAAGCTGACGCAGCCCCTTATCCGCCTGCCGGCACCTTCTCCCCGCAAGCGGGAAGAAGGGATATGCCGCGCCGCCATGGATTTTCGGGAAACCCTTGCCTCCCTTTCCTTCTCCCCGCTTGCGGGGAGAAGGTCGCGGCAGCGGGATGAGGGGCCTAGCGCTAAACCCTATTCGTCGAGATCCGCCAGGATTTCCGCCGCCCGGCCGACACTGGTGTGGCGCACGTCCACGTCCTGACGGCGGCTCGCGAAGAGTTCTGTCGCCATGATCTTTTCGGCCAGATCGGCCGGCAGGGAGAGCAGCACGCGCTGGTCGTCCTTGTGGATGCCGCCGAGTTCCGAGCGGCGTCCGGTGATCATGCCGCCGGCCACCGTGTTGTTGGTGTCGGGGTCGATCAGGATGAAGGCACCGGTCGTGCGGTTCTGCTCGTAGGTGTCGAAGATCGCCTGTTCGTCGAAGGTGAGATGCACCTTGCCGATGGCGTTCATGCCAAGCTTTTCGGCCGAACTCCACTTCGAGGTTTTGAGGTCGAGCTGGCTTATCGGATCGACGCTGACGCGCTGGCGGCGCGAGCCGCTCTTCAGCCAGTAACGCTTGCCGGGTTCGATGCCCTCGGGCTGGAGCGCGACGAGCTGCGCGTCAAAACCGCGGCCGGTCATCGGCTGGCTGTCGATGGCGACGATCATGTCGCCGCGCGAAACGTCCACCTGGCGGTCGAGCACGAGCGTGATCGCATCGCCCGCGACGGCGGCGTTGCGCACGAGGTCGAAGGTGACGATCTTGGTGACGTTCGCCACCATGCCGGAGGGCAGGATGACCACGCTGTCGCCCGGCTTCACCGAGCCGCCGGCAACCGTGCCCTGATAGCCACGAAAGCTTTCGCCGGGGCGGGAGACGCGCTGCACCGGCAGGCGGAAGCCGACCGTCTGGTTCGAGCGGGTGGTGGCCTTCTCCAGCGTCTCGACCAGCGTCGGGCCGTCATACCAGGGCATGGCGGCGCTGCCGTCATAGACGACGTTCTCGCCCTTCAGCGCCGACATCGGAATGGCGGTGATCTGCTTGACACCGAGCGTTAGCGCGAATTCCTTGAAATCGTGCGTGATCTGCTCGAAACGGGCGCGCTCGTAGTTGGTCAGGTCGATCTTGTTGACGGCGAGCACGAACTGCCGGATGCCCATCAGCGAGGCGATGGTCGCGTGGCGGCGCGTCTGTTCGAGGATGCCGGCACGGGCGTCGACCAGCAGAACGGCAAGGTCGGCCGTCGAAGCGCCGGTCGCCATGTTGCGGGTATATTGCTCGTGGCCGGGCGTGTCGGCGACGATGAACGAGCGGCGGTCCGTCGAGAAGTAGCGATAGGCGACGTCGATGGTGATGCCCTGTTCACGCTCGGCCTGGAGGCCGTCGAGCAGCAGGGCGAAATCGGGCAGGCCGAGGTCGTTCTGCTTGCCGGAACTATCACGCTCCAGCGTCGCGGCCTGGTCTTCCTTGACGGCCTTGGTGTCCCAGAGCAGGCGGCCGATCAGCGTCGACTTGCCGTCATCGACCGAGCCGCAGGTGATGAGGCGAAGCGGGCGGGAATCGCGGATCGCCCGAACCTGATCAATGGCCGGCTCTTCTACGGGGAGAAGCACTTCGGCGGTTGCAGTGGCGGAAACGGTCATCTCAGAAATACCCTTCGCGTTTCTTCTTTTCCATGGAGCCGGACTGGTCGCGGTCGATCGCGCGGCCCTGACGTTCGGAGACGGTGGCGGTCTCCAGTTCAGTGATGATGTCGTCGAGCGTCGTGGCTTGCGAGCGGATCGCCCCGGTCAGCGGGAAGCAGCCGAGCGTGCGGAAGCGGATGACGCCTTCCTGCTTGACTTCGCCGGGCAAGAGTTCGAGGCGCGGATCCTCGGCGAGGATCATCATGCCGTCGCGCTCCACGTAAGGCCGCTTCTCCGCGAAATAGAGCGGTACGATCGGGATGTCCTCGGCCTGGATGTAGCGCCAGATGTCGACCTCGGTCCAGTTGGACAGCGGGAAGGCGCGCACGCTTTCGCCCTGGCGGATCATGCCGTTATAGACGTTCCACAGTTCCGGGCGCTGGTTGCGCGGATCCCAGCGATGGTCCGGCGTGCGGAAGGAGTAGATGCGCTCCTTGGCGCGCGAGGCTTCCTCGTCGCGCCGCGCGCCGCCGAAGGCCGCGTCGAACTTGCCGGCGTCGAGCGCATGGCGCAGCGCCTCGGTCTTCATGATGTCCGTGTAGAGCGCGGAACCATGGGTGAAGGGTGTGACGTTCTCAGCCGCGCCGCGCGGATTGACGTGCTCGATCAGGTCGAGGTCGTAGTCCTTCACGATCTTGTCGCGGAAGGTGATCATCTCGGCGAATTTCCAGCCCGTGTTGACGTGCAGCAGCGGGAAGGGCACGCGGCCGGGATAGAAGGCCTTGCGCGCCAGATGCAGGAGAACCGAGGAATCCTTGCCGATCGAGTAAAGCATCACCGGCCGTTCGAACTCGGCGGCGACTTCGCGGAAGATGTGGATCGCTTCGTTTTCCAGCGCCTTCAGATGCGGATCGAGCGGGGGCTTGGGCGTTGCGTTGTGCTTCGCTTCCGCTTCGTGACGGGTATCGGACATGAAAGGGGTAACTCCGGATAACTGTGCCTGTCGAGGCGAATGGTTTTTTAAAGGGCGCTCGATTCGAGGGAGGGGAGTGCCGATTCGGGAACGTGCAGGCCGCATTCGCGCTTTTCGTCGTTTTCCCACCACCAGCGGCCGGCCCGTTCGGGTTCGCCCGGCTTGATGGCGCGCGTACAGGGCTCGCAGCCGATCGAGGGATAACCGCGCTTGTGCATCGGGTTCACCGGAACGGCATTGTCGGCCACATAGGCGTTGATGCGCTCGATATCCCAATCCGCCAGCGGGTTGATCTTGATCAGGCCCCGTTCCGCGTCGAACTCCGCGAACGGCGTGTCGGCACGGTTGCCGGACTGGCCGCGGCGCAGGCCGGTGATCCAGAAGGATGCCCCTTCGAGTGCGCGCGCAAGCGGCTTCAGCTTGCGCACGCCACAACAGGCGTGGCGGGCTTCGACGCTCTCGTAGAAGCCGTTGAGGCCGTATTGCGCGGCATAGGCGTCGATATCCTCCTTACGGGGATGATAGCGCGTGATGGTGATGCCGTACTGGTCCTCGGTCTCGGCAATGAGATCGACGGTCTCCTTGAAGAGCCGGCCGGTCTCCAGCGTCGAAACGTCGATCGGCAGCCGCTCGGTGCCGATGGCGGCGGTGATCACCTGGTCCTCGATGCCGAGGCTGGTGGTGAACACGGCGCGCCCGCCCAGCCCGGCCACCAGCGCAAGACGGCCGGCAAGGTCGAGTTCGGCGAGTTTGTCATTCAGGGCCTGCGCGGTCCCGTTTCCGGTAAGAGCAGTCATTCGTTCGGTGCCTTTATGAGAAGTTGCCGGATTATCGCAGCCTTGTCCCCCGCGAGACAGCAAAACGGATTTCTGAAACACCGGCGCGGGAGCAAATATCTCTCCATCTCGCGCCACGGGCAGAAATCCTGCCGCCTTGGATCGACGCCGAGAGGGGCTTTAAAAAACTTGACATAAAAAATCAGATTTAATAGCTGAGTATCAAATTCAGGTATTATGCGCGCGTGCGCCCGACAGGAAGGAACGAGCAAATGGCGATCAAGATTTCGGTCAAGGATGCGAACAAGGATGGCAAGGGCATCAATTTCGGCTCTTACCTCACCAACTTCGACAAGACCTACCTCCGCGATGGCTACGGCTCCTTCAACAGCACGGACCCGATGGCCATGAGCGGCACGCAATACGCCAGCACCAATGCCAAGGACTATGGCGTCGTGCTCACCTCCGGCAAGGCGAAGTGGGACTACGATCTGGCGACCCACAAGATCTCCGGCTCGCTGAACGCAATCACCTTCGGCAACAAGGTCGAGCTCGTCGGTTCCCGCTTCAAGTCGGTCTCCGATATCGAGATCACCGGCCTCAACGTGACGGACAAGACCCTCAGCGGCAAGATCCTGAGCGACATCATGGGCGGCAAGAACACCGATGGCGGCGCGACGACCAGCCTCGAGAAAATCCTCAAGGCAAATGCCATCGAGTTCTCCGGCAGCACCGGCAGCGATACCTTCACCGGTTTCGGCAAGGCCGACAAGATCTCCGGCAACAACGGCAACGACACGCTGAAAGGCGGCGGCGGCAACGACACGATTTCCGGCGGCTCGGGCAATGACAAGCTCTATGGCGATTCCGGCAACGACAAGCTTTCGGGCGGGACCGGCAACGACACGCTCGACGGCGGTACGGGCAATGACAGGCTGACCGGCGGCTCCGGCAACGATGTCTTCATCTTCAAGAAGGGCCAGGGCAACGACACGATCACCGACTTCCAGGCCGGCAGCGCCAAGGGTGACGTGATCCGCCTCGACAAGTCGGTCCTGTCGAACTTCAACGACGTGCTTTCGCATGCCACCGAAAAGTCCGGCGATCTCGTCATCGAATACGGCAAGAACAGCATCAAGCTCGAAGGCATCGACAAGGCAGACCTTCACGCCAACGATTTCTTCTTCTTCTGAGCCTCCGGTCGGAAGCGGACAGGAAGGGCCGGGCGATTGCCCGGCCTTTTCATTTGGGTAAGGCCGTTCAACTATCCTTGAACAGCCTTACCCGGTGAGGCGTGTATCCTGTCTGTCGGGGCAGAACCGACAGAGGAAAATGCCGTGCAAGCTGCAACAACCAGAATGGTCGTCCTTGCCGCTGCCGCGTCGATGACCACTTTCGCCGCCTTCGCCCATCACGGCTGGCGTTGGGCCGAAGAGGCGCAGAGCGACCTCACCGGCACGATCCGCACCGTGTCGATCGCACCGCCGCACCCCTCGCTGGACGTCGAAACGGTCTCGGACGGGGTGTGGAAGATCGAGCTCGGCAATCCACGCCAGACGCAGCGGTCCGGCTTTGCCCAAGACTCGGCAAAGCCCGGCGACACGATCGTCGTCCTGGGCAACCGTTCGCTCGACCAGACGGAAAAGCGCATGAAGGCCGTGCGCATCACCGTTGCCGGAAAAGTCTTCGACATCTATCCCGAGCGCATTCAAACGAACTGACGAGGCGGACATGGAGGCGCTCGCCTGGCTCTCCACGACGCCGGTCGCCGCCGCGCTGAAGGCGTCCGGCACGTTCTATCTCCTCGTCAACGCCGCCCACATCCTGGCGATCGGCCTCATCGTTGGCGCCATCCTGCCGCTCGATCTGCGCCTCATCGGCGTCTTGCGGACACCGCCGGTCGCGACCATCGGGCCGCTGTTGTCACGCACAGCAGGGATCGGCGTTGCCGCGGCGGTCGCGACCGGCCTTTGTCTCTTCTCCGTGCGTCCGCAGGAATACGCCGAAAACCCCGCCTTCCTCGCCAAGGTCGCGCTCATCGCCCTCGGCGTCCTTAATGCGGTTGTTCTGCACGCCCGCGGCGCGTGGCGCGGGGTGATCGAGACGGACAGCGTGCCGTTTCTCGTGCGCGCGCAGGCGCTGTTGTCGCTGGCCGTCTGGATCGGTGCGGTGTTGGCAGGGCGCTGGATCGCCTTCATCTGATCGTGCGCTCGGGGTCAGGCGTCAGGGTGCCCCAGCGCTCGTCCCAGAGATCCTCCTCGTCGACGACGACCAGCTCGCGCGGTGCCGGCGCGCCGGCGATCACCTGCTCTGCGCCGGCCAGCGCCTCCTCGACGGGAATGGGGATCGTGTCGCGGCCCTGCGCCGGGTCGGTGAGGAAAGCGCAGGGACCGCCAAGGCCCTCGATCAGCGTGACGACGAGGTCGGTCTCCTTGCGGATATGACGATGCGAAACCTTTTTGTAGATTGCCACAGGGTCCCCCTTTGAGGCGATTGCCCGCCTCAACACCTTGCAACCATTAAGGTTCCGAACTTTTTACCGGTCGCTCACCGCCGCGCGCGGGTTCTTCCAAGGCTCCTGGTTGGAGCGGGCGAGCGGCTGCCTGCCAAGGATGTGGTCGGCTGCCTTCTCGCCGGTCATGATCGACGGCGCGTTGAGGTTGCCGTAGGTGACATGCGGGAAGATCGAACTGTCCGCGACGCGAAGACCCTCGACGCCGATGACGCGCGTTTCCGGATCGACCACCGCCATCGGGTCGCTCGCCGCGCCCATGCGGCAGGTGCCGCAGGGGTGATAGGCGCTCTCCAGGTGCTCGCGCAGGAAGGCGTCGATCTCCGCGTCCGTCTCGACCTTCGCGCCCGGCTGGATTTCCGGCCCGCGGAATTCGTCGAACGCCTGCTGGCCAAAAATTTCGCGGGTGAGGCGCACGCAATGGCGGAACTTGATCCAGTCTTCCTCGTGGCTCATGTAGTTGAAGCGGATGACCGGATCGGCCATCGGATCGGACGAGCGCAGCGTCACGCTGCCCCGAGACTTCGACAGGTTATAACCGACATGGGCCTGGAAACCGTGGCTCTTGGCCGCCGCCTTGCCGTCGTAAGAAATCGCGACGGGCAGGAAATGGTACTGGATATCCGGCTGCTTCAGGCCCGGCGCGGAGCGCAGGAAGGCGCAGGCCTCGAACTGGTTGGACGCGCCAAGGCCCCCCTTGGAGAGAAGCCACTGCGCCCCCGCCACGCCCTGCCAGAACCAGGGCAGCCAGGAATAGAGCGAGACCGGCTTGGTCGAGACCTGCTGGAAGTAGAATTCCATATGGTCCTGCAGGTTGGCGCCGACGCCCGGCCGGTCGACCTTCACATCGATCCCCATGTCCTTGAGGTGCTGGCCGGGGCCGATGCCCGACAGCATCAGCAGTTTCGGCGAATTGAACGAGGAGGCGGAAACGATCACCTCGCGGTTCGCCTTCACCACCTCGATCTTGCCGTTCCGCTCGATCTCGACGCCGACCGCCCGGCCATTCTCGATGACGATCTTTCGGGCAAAGCAGCGGACCAGCGAGACGTTCGGCCGCTTCATGGCGGGGCGCAGATACGCATTCGCCGCCGACCAGCGACGGCCGTCGTGGATCGTCTGCTCCATCAGGCCGAAACCTTCCTGCTTGGAGCCGTTATAGTCCTCCGTCAGCTCGAAGCCCGCCTGGCTGCCGGCCTGGATGAAGGCGTGGAAGAGCGGGTTCGTCACTGGCCCGCGCCGCACATGCAGCGGCCCGTCGGTGCCGCGCCAGCCGGCCTCGCCACCGCTGGAGGTCTCCATGCGCTTGTAATAGGGCAGCACATCCGCATAGGCCCAGCCCTGCGCGCCGAGCGCCTCCCAGCGGTTGAAGTCCTCCGCATGGCCGCGCACATAGACAAGGCCGTTGATCGACGACGAGCCGCCGATCACCTTTCCGCGCGGCGCGGTGATCCGGCGGTTGTTGAGGTGTGGCTCGGGCTCGGAAAGGTAGCCCCAGTTATAACGCTTCATGCTCATCGGCCAGGCAAGCGCTGCCGGCATCTGGATGAACGGCCCGATATCCGAGCCGCCATATTCCAGCACCATGACCGTATGCTTGCCGTCCTCCGAGAGTCGGTAGGCAATCGCCGAGCCGGCGGAGCCGGAGCCGATGATGATGTAGTCTGCGTTCTGCATGGTGAACTTCGCTTTCCCCTAAAATGCCCCTCATCCGGCTGCCGCCACTTTTCACCACAGGCGGGGAGAAGGGATGTGCCGCGCCGTTTTCCGTTCTCTGGACGTGCGTAAGGCACGTTCCCTCTCCCCGCTTGCGGGGAGAGGGCTAGGGTGAGGGGCAACCCCTCAATACGGCGCCTCGACCTTGCCCATCGACACGTACACCGTCTTCAGCTCGGAATAGTGCTCCAGCGCGGCAAGCGAATTCTCGCGGCCGAAGCCGGATTGTTTGGAGCCGCCGAAGGGGATTTCCACGGGGGCGAGGTTGTAGGCGTTGATCCAGAGCGTGCCGGCTTCGAGCTGGTCGACGACGCGGTGGGCGCGGGTGATATCCGTCGTGAAGACGCCGCCGGAGAGGCCGAATTCCGTGGCGTTGCCGCGCGCGATCACCTCGTCCTCACTGTCGAAATCGAGCACGCACATCACGGGGCCGAAGATTTCCTCGCGGGCGATGGTCATCTCGTCGGTGACGTCGGCGAAAACGGTCGGCTGGATGTAGGTGCCTTCACCCGGCACGTCGTTCGGAATGCCGCCGCCGGTCAGCAGCGTCGCGCCTTCGGCCTTGCCCTTCTCGATATAGTCCAGAACCTTGTCGCGCTGGGCTTTCGAGACCATCGGGCCGAGCTGCGTCGCCTCGTCCATGGGGTCGCCGATCAGGATCTTTTCCGTGCGCTCTTTCAAGCGAGACAGGAACCTGTCCTTGATGCCCTTCTGCACGAAGACGCGGGTGCCGTTCGAGCAGACCTGGCCGGTCGAATAGAAATTGCCGAGCATCGCGCCGCCGATGGCGCTTTCAAGGTCCGCGTCGTCGAAGACGATGAGCGGCGACTTGCCGCCGAGTTCCATCGTGACGTGCTTGAGGTCGGAGGCGGCGGCGCCCGCCACCTTCTTGCCCGTCGGCACGGAGCCGGTCAGCGAGACCTTGGCGACGTCAGGATGGTTGACGAGCAGCGGGCCGGTGGAGCGGTCGCCCTGGATGACGTTGTAGAGACCCTTCGGCAGGCCGGCCTCGATGAGGATTTCTGCGATCTTCAGAGCGCCGAGCGGTGTGTTTTCCGAAGGCTTGAAGACCATGGCATTGCCGCAGACGAGGGCCGGCGCGCCTTTCCAGCAGGCGATCTGCTGCGGATAGTTCCAGGCGCCGATGCCGACGCACACGCCGAGCGGCACGCGCTTGGTGAAGGCGAAATCCTGGCCGAGCGGGATATAGTCACCGTTGAGGCCGGCGGCCGCGATGCCGCCGAAGAATTCGAAGGCGTCGGCGCCCGAAGTCGGATCGGCGATGATCGTCTCCTGGATCGGCTTGCCCGTGTCGAGCGTTTCGAGTTCGGAAAGCGCGCGGTTGCGCTCGCGCATGATTTCCGCCGCGCGTTTCAGGATGCGGCCGCGTGCGGTCGGGCTCATCGCGGCCCATTCCTTCTGCGCGCGCTTGGCGGACGCGATCGCCTTTTCGACGATGGCCGGCGTTGCGGCGTGGAGGCGGGCGATCACCTCGCCGGTGGCGGGGTAGATGCTGTCGAAGGGCGTGCCGGCGGTGTCTTCCACATAGTCGCCGTCGATGAAGTGCGAGGCTTTCGGTTGGGCTTTCATCTCATTCTCCCCGCGGGTAGCGTTTGGATTCCTCGAGATTGTCGAGGTTCATGTGGTTGCGCATGTAACGTTCGGATGCCTTCTGCAGCGGCTGGTGGTCCCAGGGATAATAGGCCCCGTTCCTCAGCGCTTCGTAGACCACCCAGCGCCGCGCCTGGCTTTCGCGAACGCTCGCGTCGAAGGCCTCCATGTCCCAGCGCGCTTCGCGCATCTGCCTAAAGGCGGCGAGCGTCGCCCTGATGACGGGATCGTCGGAGGTCGCAAGGTTCGTCAGCTCCAGCGGATCGGCGTCGAGGTCGTAAAGCTGTTCCGGGTCGAGTTCGCAGTGGATGTATTTCCACTTGCCCTCGCGGATGCCGACGATGGGCGCATAGGAGGCTTCCGCCGCATATTCCATCAGCACCGGAGACGTCCGCTCGGCGCCGTTGATGACCGGCAAGAGGCTCTCGCCGTCCGTCCACGGCATCACCTCTTCCATGGAAATGCCGGCGAGGTCGCAGAGCGTCGGCGTGACATCGAGGTTCGACGTCGGCGCGAGATGCAGGCCGGAGGTGACGCCCGGGCCTGCAATCATCAGCGGCACGCGGGCCGAACCCTCGAAAAAGTTCATCTTGAACCACAGGCCGCGCTCGCCGAGCATGTCGCCGTGATCCGAGCAGAAGAGGATCAGCGTTTTTTCCAGCATGCGCGTGCGCGTCAGCGTATCGACGAGTTCGCCGACCTTTTCGTCGAGATAGGAGATGTTGGCGAAATAGGCCTGGCGCGAGCGGCGCACGTCCTCGCCGCTGATGGCGAATTTGGCATAGTCGCAGGAGTGCAGGATGCGGGCGGAATGCGGGTCCTGGCTCTCGAGCATTCCGACCTCGGGCAGAAGGTGCGCGCAGTCCTCGTAGAGATCCCAGAATTTTCTCCGCGCCACGTAAGGGTCGTGCGGATGGGTGAAGGAGACGGTGAGGCACCAGGGGCGGCGCGCGTCGTCGTCGTTTTCGCGGGAGAGATGATAGAGCTTCTGGTTGGCGAGGAAGGCGACCTCGTCGTCATACTCCATCTGGTTGGTGATCTCGGCAACACCGGCGCCCGTCACCGACCCCATATTGTGATACCACCAGTCGATGCGTTCGCCGGGCTTGCGGTAATCCGGCGTCCAGCCGAAATCGGCGGGATAGATGTCCGTCGTCAACCGTTCCTCGAAGCCGTGGAGCTGGTCCGGCCCGACGAAGTGCATTTTGCCCGACAGCGCCGTGTAGTAGCCGGCGCGGCGCAGGTGATGGGCGAAGGTCGGGATCGAGGAGATGTATTCGGCGGCGTTGTCATAGACCTGCGTGCGGCTCGGAAGCTGGCCGGCCATGAAGGAGGCGCGGGCCGGCGCGCAGAGCGGGGAAGAGGTGTAGTTGTTGCGGAACCGCGCCGAGCGCGCCGCGAGCGCCTTCATGTGCGGCGCATGCAGGAAATCCGCCGGCCCGTCCGGGAAGAACTTTCCGTTGAGCTGATCGACCATGATGATCAGGATGTTCGGCTTGCTGGCGGTCACGGGCGGATCCTTGAAGGGGAAGCGAGGTTTTGACAGTTCTATCGCTGCGCGGTGACGGAAGGCCGCCGCCCTGCGGCGGGCGGGGGCGATCCTGCGACAACCCCGGCCGCATCTGATGCCGCCAGCTGCGCCTGCACATAACTCTCCGTCAGCGCGATCGAGGATTCGATGCTGACCGGCGCGGATCTCAGGCCCTGCCGCAGGTAGAGCCCGTCGATCATTGCTGCCGCCCCGTCGGCGATCTCCCCCGCGGTCCCGGCAGGGCAGAGTTGCTTGAGGCTCGACAGGAGATTGGAGTTCAGCCGCCGTGCATAGACGACGAGGAGACGGCGCACCGCTTCCGAACGCTGGGCCTCGGTATAGAAGGCAAGCCAGGCGGCGACCGTTTCCGGCGCAAACTGGTGCGCCTGGAAGTTCACGCGGATGATCGCCGAGAGCCGTTCCCGTGGCGTTTCCGCCGCCCCGAGCGCCGCCACCGCATCGGCGCGCAGCTGGCGCAGCAGGCTGCGGATCGTCTCGATGACGAGCTGTTCCTTGGAGCCGAAATAGTGATGGGCAAGGGCGGGGGACACGCCGGCATGGCGGGCGATTTCCGACATGGTGACAGCCAGCGAGCCATGATCGCCGACCGCCCTCAGCGTCGCGTCCACCAGCGCCTTGCGGCGCACCGGCTCCATTCCAACTTTCGGCATGGCGTTTTCCTGATTTTCTGCAAGGGTATTTTTAATTGATCGATCAATCAATAAAAATCTTTGCGCTTCACGCTGCGTCAATTCGCTGTCGCGAAGAGGGAGCGTTCCGTGTTAGCCTGCCTTTGTTTTCATTCTTCTTTCGAGGTGCAACATGGTCCTCTCTCCCGGAATGAACCCCCTCTCGGACGTGCGCGCAAAATGGGGCTGGTTCGTCGCGCTCGGCGTCGTCCTGCTCGTCTTCGGCGGCATCGCCGCGGCCAATCTCTTCTGGGCGACGGTCGCCTCGGTCTATTATGTCGGCATGCTGATGATCGTCGGCGGCGCGGTGCATCTCGCCCATGCCTTCCAGGTCAAGGCCTGGCGGGAGACGATCGCCTGGGCGCTGAGTGCGCTGCTCTATCTTGCCGCCGGCGTGCTCGCCTTCGTCAATCCGGTGCTGACCTCGGCCGTGCTGACCCTGCTGATGGCGGCCGCGCTCCTTGTCGCGGGGCTGTTCCGCATCTTCGCGGCCCTGCGGGTCCGGCCGGAAAAGGGCTGGGGCTGGCTGCTTGCCGGCGGCATCGTCACGGCGCTCGCAGGCCTCGTCTTCCTCATCGGCTGGCCGGTCAACAGCCTCTGGCTGCTCGGCCTGTTCCTCGCCTTCGACCTTGCCATGCAGGGCTGGGCGCTGATTGCCTTCGGCCTGGCGCTGCGGAAATAGCCACCCGTTCAGCCGCCCCGCCGGGTGCCGGTGGGGTGGCGTTTGACAGGCGGGACGGCAAGGCCTAGAAAAATCGCGTGGGATGGGGATGGAGCTCCCCGACAACCGCCGTTTGACCGGCTGATAGCTCCTGCCAAGACCGGCCAACGATGGCCGTCGGCGGCGGGAGCATGTTCTGCGACCGCCCGTGGGCGGTTTTTTGTTGTCCGGATGTCGCATCAACGGACTGTGAGGGCAACGCACATGAGCTATCTGATCGTCTTTCTCGGCGCGGGCATCGGCGGGGCCGGGCGCCATGGGGTGAATGTGCTGGCCGCCCGGCTGTTCGGCACGGCCTTTCCCGCCGGCACGCTCGCCATCAACGTGTTCGGCTGCCTGCTGATGGGGCTGATCGCCGGTGTCTTCGCCTTCCGCGGTCACCTGCCGCAGGAGATGCGGCTGTTCCTGACGACGGGTATCCTCGGCGGCTTCACCACTTTTTCCGCCTTCTCGCTCGATGCGGCGCTGCTCTGGGAGCGCGGCGAAGCGGGGTTGGCGGTGCTTTATGTCGGCGCATCAGTAATTTTTTCGCTGCTCGCCGTGGCGGCGGGACTTGCAGTTTCACGTCTTATGCTCGCAGGAGGTGCAATGTGAAGGCGTTCCTGACGTCCTGGCAGGTCTGGGCGCTCGGCTCGGCGGTCTTTGCCGCGCTGACGGCAGTCTTCGCCAAGATCGGCATCTCCGAGGTCAATTCCGACTTCGCGACCTTCGTGCGCACCGTCGTCATCCTCCTGGCGCTCGCCCTCATGCTGACGCTGGCCGGGAACTGGCAGGCGCCGGGCTCGGTGCCGGCAAGGAGCTGGATTTTCCTCATTCTCTCGGGCCTTGCGACCGGAGCCTCCTGGCTTTGTTACTTCCGCGCGCTGCAGATCGGCAAGGCCGCCCAGGTCGCGCCGGTCGACAAGCTTTCCGTCGTTCTGGTCGCCATCTTCGCCGTTCTGTTCCTCGGCGAACAGCTTTCCACGGCCCATTGGATCGCCGTTCTGATGATCGGCGGCGGCGCCTTGCTGCTGGCTCTGCCCATATGAGGGAGTTCTTTTTCAACTCCTTGTAGTCATTGAGATTTCACCGAACTGTCACAGTACGGAAACGAATTTTTCAGGTCTCGGCGGAGAAACTTCGCGGCAACGTTCACGTCTCGGAGCCGCGCATGTCCGCCGCCGAACTGCTTGCCCTTCGCCGCTTCGGGGATGGCGAGATCGTCACGCTCGCCAAGCTGGTCATCGAAACGGCCTTCCAGCCGATCGTCGAGGCTGCGACAGGGGCGGTCTTCGGCTACGAATCGCTGATGCGCGGCTTCGATCGCCTCGGCTTCCGCTCGCCGCTCGACCTGATCGACCGGGCGCACGAGGCGGGACAGCTCCTGGCGCTGGAGCACATGGTCAACAGCCGCGCCATCGCTGCCTTCGCCGCGCTGCCGGACTTCCGCTCGCGTACACTCTTCGTCAATCTCGATTCCCGTCTGGTGCCTGACGGCGCCGATCTCGTCGACCGGCTCTCCGGGCATCTTGCTCGCGCCGGCATTCCGGCTTCCTCGATCTGCTTCGAGATCTCCGAGCGCTTCGACAACGACACGCTGCCGGAATTCGCCGTGCTCGTCCGCAAGCTGCGCCTTGCCGGTTTCAAGCTTGCGATCGACGATTTCGGCGTCGGCCACAACGGCCTGAAGCTGCTCTGCGACCACCCGGTCGACTACCTGAAGATCGACCGCCATTTCATCTCCGGCATGGAGAGTGACGCGCGCCGGCGCCATCTCGTGCGCAACACCGTCAATGCCGCCCACGTGCTCGGCATCCGCGTCATCGCCGAGGGGGTGGAGAGCGAGGCGGAGTTCATCGCCTGCCGCGATGCCGGCTGCGATCTCGTGCAGGGCTGGTTCGTGTCGCGTCCGGTCACGGATTTTTCGGCGCTGAGCCCGGTCTATGCGCAGGTCGCGCGGGCCGGCGGGCGGCGCCGCTCCTCCCGCACGCTCGACAGCATCCTCATTCGCCGCGAGATCGAGCAGGTCGCGGTGCTGCGCGAGAACGAGAGCCTGGAATCGGTCTTCGAATTCTTCCGGCGCGATCCGAAACGCACCTTCTTCCCGGTGCTCAACGCCAATGACGAGCCGCGCGGCATCCTGCACGAATACCACGTCAAGGAGCTCTCCTATCACCCCTTTGGCCGCGATCTCCTGAAGAATAAGCTCTACCAGAAGAGCCTGTCGCATTTCGTCACCATGGCGCCGATCGCCGATCTCGATACGCCCGCCGAACAGCTGCTCGACGTCTTCACCGGCATGGGCGGCAACGAATGCGTGATCCTGACGGAGAACCTGCGGTATGCCGGCATCCTCTCGGCCTCCTCGCTCCTGAAGATCATCAACGAGAAGCGCCTGAAGACGGCGGAGGACCAGAACCCGCTGACCGGCCTTCCCGGCAACCGCTCGATCCGCGACTACCTGCAGGACAAGGCGCTCGACGGCGATCAGACCCGATGCCTGTGTTACTTCGATTTCGACAATTTCAAGCCGTTCAACGATCACTACGGCTTCCACAAGGGGGACCTTGCGCTCTCGCTCTTCGCCTCGCTGATGCGCCGCGATTTCGTCGGCGAGGACGTCTTCATCGGCCATGTCGGGGGGGACGATTTCTTCGCGGGCGTTTCCGGACGTCCCGTCGAGGCGGTGCGGGAGGTATTGGAGCGGCTGCTGGCCGATTTCACCCGCGAGGTGCGCTCGCTCTATTCGCCGGAGGATCGGCTGGCCGGAGAAATCCGCGGCCGCGACCGCGCCGGCCAGGAGACGACCTTTCCGCTGATGCGCTGCTCGGCCGTCGTTCTCGTGTTGCCGGAGGGGGAGGTGATCGGTGAGGCGGGGCTGATCAGCAGCCGCATCGCCGGCCTGAAGGCGGATGCCAAGGGCAGCGACGGGGGGCTCGTGCTGTCCTCGGCATCCGCGAACGCAGGGCAGGGGGCCGCCCTCCGTTGATACAGGAGGGCAGGCCCCTTCGAGCCTGCCCCTGCCACGTTAGCGAAGGATCTTCACCGTCTTCGCCTCGTGGTTCTTGCCGGACATGTCGAAGGAAACGGACACCTTCTCGCCAGCCTTCAGCCCGGGGTCGTGGAACCCTTTGGGAAGCTGGTAGACGGTGCCATCGGAAAGCGTCAGAGACATCGACGCCTTGTTGTAGTCCTTGACCGTGCCGGTCGCCGTCTGGGCGGCGAGGGCAAGCGCCGGGGTGGCGAGAACCGTGACGATGGCGAGATTGGAAAGAAGAACACGCATCTGTGTCGTCCTGAGTGAGCCCCGGGCGGGGGCAATGTGAAACCGTCCGGAAGCGTCGTGTCGCGGCCCCTTGGGGGTGGAGCCGCCGGCGCTCCCCGGCTTCGAGATGGACGGTAGGCCCGGAAAAATCCGTTTTCAAATTAACAAGATTTAATTCTGACTGTCGCGAAACGGCCGGAATTTCAGGGCTTTGCGGCCGAAACTTGGCATATCCGCCGGTAACGTTTCTGTCGCACAAACCCTCGCAAGCGATTCAAAAGATTCGCGCTTTCGGCTAGAATCGCCGCAAGAGAGCGCCACCTCATGCCTGCCGGGAGATAAGCCCATGTCACTTCCCTCATCCATGACCCATGTCGGGCTCAGCGAACATGGCGGCCCCGACAATCTCGTGGTGATGGAGGGCCGCACGCCGCAGCCGAAGCGCGGCGAGATTCTCGTGCGCGTCGCGGCCGCCGGCATCAACCGGCCGGACGTGCTTCAGCGCAAGGGCGATTATCCGCCACCGCCCGATGCCAGCCCCATTCTCGGCCTCGAAATCGCCGGCGAGGTGGTGGCGCTCGGCGAGGACGTCACCGGCTACACGCTCGGCGACAGGGTCTGCGCGCTGGCCAATGGCGGCGGTTATGCGCAATATTGCGCGGTGCCGGCCGGCCAGGCGCTGCCGTTCCCGAAGGGTTTTGACGCGGTGCAGGCCGCGGCCCTGCCGGAAACCTTCTTCACCGTCTGGGCCAATCTCTTCATGATGGCGGGCCTGAAGCCCGGCGAGAGCGTGCTGATCCACGGCGGGTCGAGCGGCATCGGCACGACGGCGATCCAGCTCGCCAGCGCGCTCGGTTCACGCGTCTTCACGACGGCCGGTACGGCGGAGAAGTGTGCCGCCTGCGTTGATCTCGGCGCCAGCCGTGCGATCAACTACCGCAGCGAGGATTTCTGCGCCGTCATTGCCGAGGAGACCGGCCGGGCCGGCGTCGACGTCATCCTCGACATGATCGGCGCGGCCTATTTCGAGCGGAACCTGAAGTCGCTCGCCCGCGACGGGCGCCTGTCGATCATCGCCTTCCTCGGCGGCACCTTCGCGGAGAAGGTGAGCCTTGCGCCCATCCTGCAGAAGCGCCTGCACCTGATGGGCTCGGCCATGCGCCCGCGCACAGCGGCGGAAAAGCAGGAGATCCGCGACGCGCTCCTGGAGAAGGCCTGGCCGCTCTTGGAGGGGGGGCGCATCGCCCCCGTCATCCACGCCGTCATGCCGTTCAGCGAGGCGGCCGCCGGCCACCGCATGATGGAGCATGGCGATCATATCGGAAAGATCATGCTGACCTTCGAGTAGCGCGTTTCCGGTCGAAGCGGCGCCGCCTTGGCGCGGGGCGGCTCAAGGCGCCTGCTCGATGCGGTCGCGGCCGAGGCGCTTGGCGCTGTAGAGTGCGCGGTCGGCCCGCTCGAACAGGTCCTCCACCGCATTGCCGCAGAATTCCGCGACGCCCGCCGACATGGTGTAGGCGCAGCCGGGGCCGGCACGGTCTTCTGCCCGCGCCACATGGCAGCGAAGGCGCTCCATGGCGTGCATCGCCTCGCCAAGACCGGCGCCCGGCATCAGCATGAGGAATTCCTCCCCGCCGATCCGGGCGAAGAGATCGCCGGCGCGCGATTGCTGCCGTCCCGCCGCGGCAAAATGCCGGAGCACCTCGTCACCCCGGGCATGGCCATAGCGGTCGTTGATCGCCTTGAAATGATCGAGATCGATAAGCGCGAGCGAGAGCCGCGCACCGTCGCGAAAGGCGATCCGCATTTCCGCGTCCAGCCTAGCCATCGCCGCGCGGCGGTTGAGGAGGCCCGTCAACGGGTCCGTGTCGGCGGCAAGCTGCGCCGCGTCGCGGGCGATCTGCAGCATGCGCTCGTTGGATTTGAGCATGGTGATGTCGGTGAAGACGCTCCACAGCCAGCCGTCGCCCAAAAGCGTCTCGTTCACCAGGAACCAGCGGTCGTCGCCGATGTCGATCTCGAAGGCGCGCTGCGGGCGGCTGCGTCGCTTGGCATGGGCCATGTCCAGGAAGGCATCGATCGGTCCACTCATCCGCGGGCCGACACCGTTGGCATGGCAGTGGCGCATGATGTCGGCAAAGGTGCGGGCGCCCGGCTGTACGTCGAAAAGCGCGCGAAAGACCATCGAGGCATAGGAAAGCTCGTCCTCCGGCGAAAACAGCGCGAAGGCGACGCCGGACGCGTCGAGCCCGGACAGTATGAGATCCGTTGTGGCCCGGTCCCGGATGAGGGCGAGCGGCAGGATCGCATCGACATGCGTCATGCCGCTCCCGCCCGGCCACCTGTGCCCGTCGTTGCGTTTCACCCGCCGTTTCCTTCTCGTGACCGAATCGTCGGGTGTCACACCGGACGATCGCCATTGTTTGTGGCAGAAGGTGGCGGGGTCGCAACGAAGACCCTCGGTTTCCGTTAACAAATCCTCAATCCGCCGCCGTGCCCCTTACGGCGGGAAGGCGGAGGGCAAGGAGGATGCCCACGGCAGCCGGCAGGGCGAGCAGCGCATAGAGCCAGCGCGCCGCCGTCAACGCCCCGTTCACGCCGCCGGGGTGCACGAGGCCCGTGGAATTGACGATGACGCCGGCAAGCGCCGCGCCGAAGGCGGCCCCCAGCGCCTGCATGGTGGTGATCGCCGCCGAGGCCTTGTCCGTCTCGCCGGGCGGTGCAAGATGCAGAACGAGGGTGACGAGATGCGCCCAGCCCATGCCGATACCGAACCCCATGAGGAAGATGAAGACGGTGGCGATCGTGAGCAGCACGAGACTGCTTGCCGGATTGTGCCGGGCGAGCGCGACGACGAGGAGGACGGTCGCCAGCGTCTCGATCAGCGCGCCCGCGACGATCACCCGGTTGGCGCGGCGCCCCTTGAGGCCGGCGGTGGCGAAGGCCGCGATGGTCCAGCCGAGCGCCAGCAGCGCCACGAGATAGCCGGAGACGAGCGGGCTCACGCCATGCAGCACCTGCAGGAAGTAGGGGATGTAGATATCCGAGCAGATCGTCACCAGCAGCAAGAGCATGATGAGGTAGACGCGGGCGAGTGGCGAGCCGAGGCTGATCGTGCCTGCCGGCAGCAGCCGCCCCTCGGCCCGGCGCTCGATCGCGACCGTCGCCAGCACCGCAAGCACGGCGGCCGCCGCAAAGGCGCCGCGCAGCACCGGCGCCGCCACGGAACTGGCGAAGGACAGCACCACCACGGCGGCAACGAGCAGTGCGATCTGCAGGAACGGCGTCTTCGTCGTCACGCGCTCGCCTTCGCCCGACGGCAGCAGCCGCGGCGCGGCGACGGTCATCAGCACCGAGAGCGGCACGAGCAGCGCGAAGGCCTCGCGCCAGGCGCTGCCGGCGGCAAAGACGCCGCCGATCGTCGGGCCGAGGAAGGTGGCGATGCCCCAGGCCGCGGCATAGAGCGTCGAAGCGGTGCTCCACAGCGGTTCGGGATAGACATGGCGGATGAAGGCATAGCCGAGCGCCACGAGGAAGCCCGCGCCGAGCCCCTGGACCGCCCGGCCGGCAAGCACTGTCTCCATGGTCGGCGCGACGGCGCAGACGAGGCTGCCGATGCCGAAGAGCAGCGCGCCGGCCCTGTAGCAATGGTTGAGCGTCACCCTTTCCGGCCGCACGGCGACGAAGGTGGAGCCGAGCACGGAAGCCGCCACATAGATCGTCGTCGCCCAGGCGAAGAGCGAAAGGCCGCCGATATCGCGCACGATCGAGGGCATCAGCGTGGCGGTGATATAGGTCTCCACCGCATGCAGCATGATGCCGCCGCCGAGCATCAGCGTGCTGAACAGATAGGCGCGGGAGAACAGGCTGGAAAGCCGCGGTGCGGCATCCTTCGGGATCGTGACACTGTCGGACATGGATAGGCCTTGCGAATTCGAGGCCGAAGACCTCGCATGGGGCACACGGCAGTTCAAGCCGTGACTTTTGGGTGAAAGAGGAGCCGTCAGGCGCGGGGCGTGGCCGATGCCGATGAAAAGCTGCTCGGTAGACGCGGAGGCAGACCTACATCAGATGCCCGGTCCACCAGCCGCGATCGCTGGACACCCTGATCAGCACCATGATCACGGTCGCGATGATGCCGCCGATGAACAGCGCCGTCGCGTGCCGGACATAGGCCGGAGACCCCGCCGTGGCGGCCGGCACCATGGGCTTCAGGATGAAAAGCGCGATCATCACGAGAATGTCGAAGATGACCGAGACGAGGGGCCATGGTGGCAGGGCAAATTCGGTGCCCGGGATGAACACCCTCCACAGGCAGCGCAGGATCAGGAAGCCGGCAACAACCGCAAGAGCGATCGCTGCTCTGGATTGGGAACCTTGCTCGGCCATGCGTCGCTCGCCCCTGAAAGATTGGCGGGTATGAAAGCATGGCCTTGCAGAAACGGCAATCGCGGCGGTGGCCTTCGTCGGCCCTTCCCGGGTCGGGGAAGGGCCGACGCGCAGGTGAGGCAAGCTTCGCCGGGGCCTACGGGTTCCATTCCCCCGCCACCTGCCGCGTCGCGATATTGAAGCGGTTCCACATGTTGATCGCCGCGATCTCGACGACCAGCGCGGCGAGCGTCTTTTCGTCATAGTGCCGGGCTGCCTCGTTCCAGATCGCATCCGGCACCGGCTCCTCGCGGTCGGCGATGCGCGTCAGCGCCTCGGTCAGCGCCAGAGCGGCCCGTTCCGCGTCCGTGTAGAACGGCGCCTCGCGCCAGGCGGCGACGGAGAGGATGCGCCGGTCGCTCTCGCCGGCCTTCTTCATGATGCGCGGGTGCAGATCGACGCAGAAGCCGCAGCCGTTGATCTGGCTGGCGCGCAGATGCACGAGATGGGCGGTCTTTTCCGGCAGTTCCGTCTTCTGGGCAGCGCCCTGCAGCGCCTGCATGGCCTTCATGACGTCGGGCAGCACGGCAACGATATTGGTCATACGGGATTGCATTTCATCACTCCTTGATTTGTTTTCAGCATCGACGGCAGCGAGCCCTGTCACACCGGTGCGGCTTCGTTCGTCATGGCCATGACGCCGCTGGACGAAGGAGTGTGACCGATGCGCGAAAAAAGTTTCTGGACCGACCGTTTCGAGGCCGAGCGCGGGCGCCTGCGCGCCGTTGCGCTGCGCATGCTGGGCTCGCAGGGCGAGGCCGAGGATGCGGTGCAGGAGGCCTGGCTGCGGCTGGAGCGGGCGGGCGGCGGCGAGATCGACAATCTTGGCGGCTGGCTGACCACCGTCGTCGGCCGCATCTGCCTCGACATGCTGCGTGCCCGCGCCCGGCGGCGCGAGGAGCCGATCGACGGCGAGGACGGCGCGGTCCAGCACGCAGATCCTGGCGCGGCGGCCGACGAGCAGGCGGCGCTTGCCGATTCGGTCGGCCTTGCGCTTCTCGTCGTGCTGGAGCGCCTCGCGCCGGCCGAACGCCTCGCCTTCGTGCTGCACGACATGTTCGACGTGCCCTTCGAGGAGATCGGCCGCATCGTCGACCGTTCGCCCGTCGCCGCCCGCCAGCTCGCCAGCCGCGCCCGCCGCCGCGTGCAGGGCCTGCCGGAAACTCCGTCCGCCGATTACGACCGTCGTAAAAACGTCGTCGCGGCCTTCCTCGCCGCCTCGCGCGACGGCGATTTTTCTGGCCTGCTCGCCGTGCTCGATCCCGACGTCGTCTTCCATGCGGACGCCGATGCCGTCCGGCTCGGCTCGCTTGCGGAAATGCACGGCGCCCAGGCCGTGGCGACCAACTTCAAGGGCAAGGCGACGGCGGCAAGGCTCGCGCTCATCGACGGCCAGCTCGGCCTCGCCGTCATTCTCGGCGGCGCGCTCAAGCTCGTCGTGCTCATGGAGGTGGAGGGCGATCACATTATCGCAATCGATTCCATTGCCGATCCCGCGCGCGTTGCGGCTTGCGAGGTGGCGTATCTGTAAAGGGGGGATTCGGGCGGACGGCGCTACACGCCGATGCGTCCGATCGCCGGGATCTTGATCGCCGGGCGGTAGAAATCCACGCCGGCGACGAGGCCCATGATGTGCAGCTCCAGCCCGGAGCGCAGGCCGGCGGAGATGCCGACGAGGCCGTAGAGCGTCGCATGCACGTCCTTGCCGTCGGGATCGATCGCGAAGATCCTGCCCTCCGGCAGGTAGTCGCGCCCGACCGCGTCCGGCGGCAGCACCACGCCGAGTTCCGGCACCGAGCGCAGCACATGCGCGACGAAGGTGTTGGAGTTCGGCCCCGGCCAGATGCGATAGCCACCGGGTTTGGAGTAGGGGTAGGCCGCGATGGCCTTCTCGATCTTCGGGATCAGCCGCGCCGCCTCCTCGCCGCTGACGCTGACCACCACGCGGGGCGTGTTGGAGTACCAGAAGGCGTCCGGCGCATAGCCGTTCTTGCGCACCGGCGTGCCCCAGCCGACCTTGTCGTAGCGGTTGTAGCTTCCGGCGTTCGCCTCCTTGGTGACGATCCAGGCGTGGCTCGCCACCGCGCCCTTGAGGCCGCCCGTCGCGGCGGAGAAGATGTGGATCGTCGCCTGTGGCGTGTCTTCGGCCCCGGGCAGGATGCCGGCGGATTTCCAGTTCGCCTCCCGCCAGTTCTGCGGCCGGTCCTTGATGTACCAGTAGCCCGCCGAGGCGAGCGCCGGCATGAGGTAGATCACGAGGAAGAGGACAAGGACATTCCTCAACAGTTTCATGCGTGGCACCTCCGAAATCGCGTGTGCGGACCCAGGTTTTCGGATAATACCGCACCGGAAACCGGAAATTTGAGGGCATGAACATGGCAAACCCCGTCCTTGTCGAAGTCACCCGCGGCAATCTCGTCGAAAGCCGCCATCGCGGCATGGTCGTCGCGGTCGACGGCGATGGCAAGGTGGTGTTTTCGCAGGGCGATATCGAGGCCGGCGTCTTCCCGCGTTCGGCCTGCAAGGCCATGCAGGGCCTGCCGCTCGTCGAAAGCGGCGCGGCGGACGCCTACGGCTTCGGCAATAGGGAACTGGCGCTCGCCTGTTCTTCGCACAGCGGCGAGCCGGAACATGCAAGCCTTGCCGGTGCCATGCTGGCCGCCGCCGGCGTCGACGAGAGCGTCCTGGAATGCGGCGCCCACTGGTCCTTCGAGCAGCCGGTGCTGATCGGTCAGGCGCGCGGCCTCGAGCGGCCGAGTGCGCTCCACAACAACTGCTCTGGTAAACATGCCGGCTTCGTCTGCGCCGCCTGCCACACCGGCAAGGACCTCAAGGGCTATGTGCGCTACGAGCACCCGGTCCAGGCGGAGATCCGCGGCGTCATGGAAAGCCTGACGGGCGCTGCGCTCGCGACCGACAATTGCGGCGTCGACGGCTGCTCCATCCCCACCTATGCCATGCCGCTGAAGAGCCTCGCGCACGGTTTTGCCAAGATGGCGACCGGCACCGGCCTTGCCCCTGAGCGCGCGAAGGCCGCGCGCCGGCTGATGGAGGCGTGCATGGCCGAGCCCTTCTACGTCGCCGGCACCAAGCGGGCCTGCACGCGGCTGATGAAGACGGCTCCCGGCCGCATCTTCGCCAAGACCGGCGCCGAGGGCGTCTTCTGCGCGGCCATCCCGGAAAAGGGCATCGCCATCGCCCTCAAATGCGAGGACGGCACGACCCGCGCCGCCGAAAGCATGGTCGCCGCCACGCTCGCCCGCTTCTTCGTCGACGAACCCGCCCTCCACGCCGCCCTGATGGCCGAAGCCAACCGCTCCATGTCGAACTGGAACGGCGTTCATGTCGGCGACGTCCGCGTCACGGACGCTTTCGCGGCCTGATCAGGCCTCGATGATCTCCATCCCCGCTTCCCGGTAGGGGGCAAGCGTCTCCGGCGGCAGGCCGGGCGGGAGAAGGAGACCGGTGGCGGCGGCGAGCGGCAGGATCTTCCAGGGCGAGGCGCAGCCGAGTTTTTCCCGCGTCAGCAGGACCCAGGTCGCCGCGGCGTTCTCGGCGATGGTGCGTTTGGTGGCGGCTTCCTCCATGTCGCCGGTGGTGAAGCCGTGCGTCGGATGCGCGGCCGTCACGCCCATGAAGTAGAGATCCGCCTTCAGGCCGCGTATCGCCTCCAGCGCCATGGCGCCGGTCGACACCATCGAATGTCTGTAGAGCCTGCCGCCGATCAGCACGATCTCGGCGGTCGGGTGGCGCTCGAGCTCGCAGGCGATCGTCGGGCTGTGCGTCACCACCGTGAAGGCGAAATTGCGCGGCAGCAGGCGGGCAAGCGCCGCCGTCGTCGTGCCGCCATCGAGGAAGATCACCTGGCCGGGCTCGATCATCGCCGCCGCGCGCGCGCCGAGCGCGGTCTTCTCGTCCGCGGCCACCGCCTGTCGCGCCGAAAAATCCGGCAGCGGTGGAGCGAGCGGCAGCGCGCCGCCATGCACGCGCTTGAGCAGGCCGTCCGCCGCCATTTCCCGAAGATCCCGCCGGATCGTGTCCTCCGACAGGTCGAGTTCCGCGGCGAGCGTCTTTGCGACGATCTCGCCGTCGCGGTCGAGACGCTGGGCGATCAGCGTTTTTCTCTGGCTGGTCAGCATATCTGTGCTCCATCTTGACTATGCACGAAATTACACGAATAATCATGAAATATCCAGAAAATTCCGGATATTTCATGCATTAAGCGTAAGGAGTAAGACATGCTGATCCTGATTGCCGGCCCCTATCGTTCGGGCACCGGAGACGATCCCGTGAAGATGACGGAGAACCTGAAGCGGCTGGAGGCGCCGTCCTATGCGCTGTTCAAGGCGGGCCATGTGCCGATGATCGGCGAATGGGTGGCGCTGCCCGTCTGGCATGCGGCCGGGGGCAAGACGGTGGGCGACGCACTGCACGAGGAGATTTTCTACCCGACGGCGCACCGCCTGCTCGAACTCTGCGAGGGCGTGCTGCGCCTTCCGGGGGACTCCAAGGGGGCGGACAACGACGTGCGCATCGCCCGCGAGCGCGGCATTCCGGTCTGGCACCGGCTGGAGGACGTGCCGGGCTGCGCGGCGGCTGCATAATTTTTGCAGGTCCCTGTCGGGAAGGGGCGCGGTGATCCGTCCTTGTGGCATAACGGGCGATCCGCCGCCGGCGGCGCCCGCGACATGGCAAACCAAGGAGAACGTTCATGCGCATGATCTTCGTCAACCTGCTCGTCAAGGACCTGCCCGCGACCCGCCGTTTCTTCGGCGCCCTCGGCTTTTCCTTCAATGAGGCCTACAGCGACGAAACCGCCGCCTGCATGGTGGTGGACGAGAACATCTTTGTCATGCACCTGACGGAGCCGAAGTTCGCCCAGTTCGTCACGGGCAAGGTCGGCGATCCCGAGGAGGCGACGCAGGTGCTGACCTGCCTTTCCGCCGCGAGCCGTCAGGAGGTCGACGACATCAAGGCGAAAGCGCTCGCCGCTGGCGGGCGCGAATGGAAGCCGAACATCGAGTTCGGCCCGATGTACGGCTGCTCCTTCCAGGATCCGAACGGCAATGTCTGGGAGTTCATGCACATGGACCAGTCGGTCGGCTGAGGGCGGGCGAGGGACTGCGCGGAGACTGGCGTCCCGCCCCTCATCCGCCCGCCTGCCGGCATCTTGTCCCCACAAGCGGGGAGAAGGAACGGGCGGAAATGTCTGGGAAATTGGCACCGTTTCGGGAAAGCGGTGCGGCAACTCCTTCTCCCCGCCTGCGGGGAGAAGGTCGCGACAGCGGGATGAGGGGCCTTTTTCACTCTATGAGACCCGCATCCCCGGCGATTGCTCCGTAAGATCCTACGCCAACAGCTTGCGCAGCCGCGCAGGCGCCTTGAGGCGCCAGGCCTCGGTCATCCGCTGCCGCAGTTCCGCATCGCCGATCGCGGCGGCGCGCAGGAGGAGGGCCGGCCAACCATTGTAGTGGTCCGTCTCATAGTAGATTTCGGGCGCCATCTCGATCAGGCGCTCCTTCTCGTCCATCGGCGCCATCAAGACCAAGGTCTCGGCATCCTTGATGCGCAGGAAGAGTTTTCCCGCCACCTTGAGTGCGGGCGTGCCGTAGGATGTGCCAGTCTCGACGCCCGGCAGGCCTGTTGCGAGGCGCTGGAGCCGCGCCAGGAGCGCTTCGATCGTGTCTTCAGGCATGTGCCATCCTCCCCGGCCAGGATAGACCGGACCGGGGGGAACGGCGAGGGGAGGATCAGAGTGGCCGGGTGCAGGCCTCGGCCCGCAGGGCCGGGGTACGGAAGAGCCCGAAGGGCAGGTCGCCGAGCGCGCGCGAATCCATCGCCTCGATCTCGGGATGGGACAGCGGGTCGCGCAGCCAGACGGGCGCCTCCGCAGCATCGGCCTCGGCGCGCAGTGCTTCTGCGGCTCTGGAGAAAATCTTGAACATTGCCTTCTCCTTGTGGTTCGCTACCATGGATGATGGCTGATAATCGCGCTGAAAGGCCGTTCCCGCAATCGAGCAGTTCAGGATGAGGATATAGAAAAGCTATATGAGAAACCTCAATCGCGTGCATCTCAACGGCCTGCGGGCGCTCGAAGCGGTGGGTCGGCTCGGCTCGCTGCAGGCGGCGGCGGAAGAGCTCGGCGTAACGGTGGGCGCGGTGAGCCAGCAGATCATCAAGGCGGAGGACCAGCTCGGCCGGGCGATCTTCGACCGCACCGCGCGCGGCCTGCAGCACACGGCCTTCGGCACGCCGTTCCTCGCGCGGCTTTCGGCAGGTTTCGGCCAGCTTTCCGAGGCGGTCGCCACCACCCAGCGCCGCGACGATGCGATCCTGACGATTTCGGTCGCGCCGATCTTCGCCTCGCGCTGGCTCATCCACCGCATCGACCGTTTCGCCGCCGCCCATCCCGATATCAGCCTGCGCATCGAGGCCTCGACGACGCTGGTCGATCTGGCGCGCTCCGATGTCGACCTCTGCATCCGTGTCGGCCCGGGCACCTGGCCGGATGTGGCGGCGGAATTCCTGGTGCCGCAGGTCGTCTTCCCGGTCTGCGCGCCGGCGCTGGCGGAGGGGATCCGGACGCCACAGGACCTGTCGGAGCAACCGGCCGTGGTCGACGGCAACGATGCCTTCACCTGGGAGCGCTGGCTGGCGCTTGCCGGGTTCGCCGTGCCGCCGCCCAAGGCGCGGCATGTCTTTTCCGATGCCTCGCTCTGCCTCGATGCGGCGCTGGCAGGGCAGGGCGTGCTGCTGGCCTATCCGGTGCTGGCCTCCTGGGCACTGAAGGAGGGGCGGCTCGTCGCGCCGTTCCCCATCCGGGTGGAAACCGGCATGGGCTATTATTTCGTGACGGCGCCGGGTGTGCCGGAGCCGCGCAAGGTTTCGCTGTTCAAGCGCTGGCTGCGCGCGGCGCTGGCCGAGGACGAGGACGGCTTTGCCGGCGCGGTCATTCCGGCTCGGCGAGCCGCGTCGCTATCATCGCCTTGAAGGCCGGGCGCGCCTGGCAGGCCGCAAGCCAGGCCTTGACGTTCGGTGCCGCGTCGAAGAGCTGCTCCTGGCTCATCGCATAGCGGAAGACCTCCGCAAGATTGAGGTCGGCGACGGTGAAGCGGTTGCCGACGACATGGCCGGTGGCGGCAAGATGGGCATCCAGCCGCCTGAAACAGGTCCTCAGCGCCCGCGCGGCGCCGCGGATGGCAAGACGGCCTTCCTCGCTCTCGGCGGACTTGCTGTTGTTCAGCATGATGATCTTCACGGCATGCGGCTCGACCTCGGTTGCCGCCCACATCGTCCATTGCAGCATGTCCGCCTCTTCGGTGATCGTCTGGCCGGAGAGCGGGCCGCCATGCTTGCGGGCGAGGTAGAGGTTGATCGCCAGCGATTCCATCATGACGAAGCCATCGTCGTCGATGCAGGGAATGAGGCCGGTCGGATTGACGGCGAGAAACGCCGGCGACTGGGTGTTGAGCGGGGCGTCGGCCGCCTGCGGGTCGTCGAGCCGGTAGGCCTGGATGACCGGCACGCTTTCGAAGGGAAGGCCGAGTTCGCCGGCAAGCCAGTAGTTGCGCGAGGCGCGCGAGCGGTAGACGCCGTAGATGGTGAGCATGGATCCTCCCTGGGATGCCCGGCTTGGTGCGGGCTTGCGTCAGAACAAAGAACCCGGACGATCTCTCGCGCTAGATGAAAGACGAAACGGCCCGGGCCGTGCCGCACCATAGGCGGCGGTTCGGGGAAGCGGTAGAGCGCCGGCCTGATCGATCCATGAATTGTCGTGATGGTGCCGGGCCTGCTTTGTCGCATTGACCTTCCGCCGGCCTGGGGCTAAGGGCGAAGGGTCCGTGCGGATCGCGGATGGGGACGACCGATGACACGATGCATGACACGCTGGGCCGCTTGCCTGCGCATTCTCTGCGCGGTCGCCCTGCTGTTCGTCGGTTTCGCCCACCAGCCGGCCTCGGCCACCCAGCCGAGCGCGCTGGAGCTTACCCAGTACGTTCTTCCCGACGGCACCCTGCCGGACATCTGCCTCAACGACATGGTCGACGGCAAGGTCAAGCATGTGACGCCGGTGAAGTGCGAGGCCTGCCGCATCGGCAGTGCCATGCTGATACCGACGCCAGCCGATCTTGACGGCGCCGTGTTTGTCTTCCGCCGTGTCGCGGCGCTCCCCCTCATCGAGGAGGCGTTGCGCCCGCGGCGCGAGCGTCCCGGCGCGCCGCCCCGCGCGCCTCCCTTCCTGTCCGCCTGATCGTTGCGCCCGCACGCCGGTTTACCGCCGTGTGCCGAAACTCCAGCCTGACAGGACCCTTGCATGTCCGTGATTTCCGATGCGCCGGCCGTTGCCGCCGCTGAACCCTCCGCGCTCGCGCAGCGCCTCTACCGCGCCATCTGGCGATGGCACTTCTTCGCCGGCCTTCTCGCCGTGCCCTTCATGATCAGCCTTGCCATCACCGGCGGGCTCTACCTCTTCAACGACGAGATCGACGCCAGCCTGTTCCGCTACCGCAACTATGTCGCGGTCGGCGGCACGGAGCTGCCGCCCTCGGCCATCGTGGAAAAGGCCGTCACCGCCGTGCCCGGCGCGGCGCTCTCCTCCTACCGCACGCCGGCCGGCGCGGACCGCTCGGCCCGCGTGACCGTCTCCACCGAGGCCGGCAAGGTGCTGGTCTTCGTCAATCCCTATGACGGTGCCGTTCTGGATACGGTCGGCGCCAAGGAGGAATTCAACCAGGTCGTCGAGGACCTGCACAGCCTCGATTACTTCGGCACGTCCTGGGAGCGCATCATCGAGGTCGTCGCCGGGTTTGCGGTGGTGCTCGTCCTGACCGGGGTCTATCTCTGGTGGCCGCGCAACCAGACGGGCGGCGTGCTCAGCGTGCGCGGCACGCCGGCCCGGCGCGTCTTCTGGCGCGACCTGCATGCCGTCACCGGCATCTTCGCCGCCGTGCTCATCCTGTTCCTGGCCTTCAGCGGCCTGCTGTGGACCGGTTTCTGGGGCAGCAAGGTCAACGGTTATCTCACGGCGAACGGCATGGGCTATCCGGTCGAGCTGTGGGACCGGGTGCCGCATTCCATGCTGGTCACCACGGATGTGCTGCCGAAGACCGCCTGGCTCCTCGAAAACGCGCCGGTGCCGACTTCCACGCCGCCGGGCGAGGGGCAGGTGGCACTGCCCGCCATCGGCCTCGACAATGCTGTATCGATCGCCAACGCCGCCGGCATGCTGCCCGGCTACGACCTCTCGCCGCCCTCGGGCGAGACCGGTGTCTACACTGCGGCGATCTATCCGGCCGACCTGCAATACGAGCGTACGCTGCACATCGACCAGTATACCGGCGAACGCCTCGTCGATACTGCCTATGCCGACTATCCGGCGACCGGCAAGCTGATCGAATGGGGCATCAACGTGCACAAGGGGCAGGAGTGGGGGCTGTTCAACCAGCTTCTCATGCTCTCCACCTGCCTCGTCGTCATCGCGATGAGCCTGTCGGGTGTCGTCATGTGGTGGAAGCGCCGGCCGAAGGGCCGCATCGGCGTGCCGCCCGGCCCGCGCGAGGGGCGCATCTATGCCGGCCTGTGGGCCATCGCCGCCGTCTTCGGCGTGCTCTTCCCGCTGACCGGCCTCACCATCCTCGCCATGATCCTCCTCGACCAGGTCGTCATCCGCTTCGTGCCGCCGCTGCGGCGCTTCTTTTCCTGAACCGAAAGCCAGAAAGGATTTTCTCCATGAAACGTATTTTTGCCTCCGTCGTCGCCCTGGCGCTCTCCGCCTCGGCCGTCTTCGCCCACGAGTTCACCCTCGGCAGCCTGGAGATCGGCCATCCCGCCTCCAAGGCGACGCTGCCGGGCCAGCCCGTCGGCGGCGGTTTCATGACCATCACCAACAAGGGCACCGAGGCCGACCGCCTCGTCTCCATCACCGCGCCTGACGTCTCCGACGACGTGCAGATCCACGAAATGGCCGTGGAGAACGACGTGATGAAGATGCGCCAGCTGCCCGACGGCATCGAGATCCCGGCCGGCGCCAAGGTCGAGCTGAAGTCCGGCGGACTGCACGTCATGTTCATGCGTATCAAGCATCCCTTCAAGGAAGGCGAGACATTCAAGGCGACGCTGAATTTCGAGAAGGCCGGCAAGATCGACGTGGATTTCAAGATCGAGGCCGCCAAGCCGGGCGCCAAGCCGGCTGACGGCGCCGCTGCTAGCCATGAAGGCCACCAATAGTGGCTGCGGGTGAAGAGACGCGAGCGAGCGGGCGGCCGCTCGTCCTGCGGCTTGCCTATGCCTTCCCCGTTTTCGGGTGGATGCTGCGGGAAGCCGCCGAGGGCCCGGCGGTCGCCAAGACGCTGTTCGTCGTCAATTGCCTGCTGATCTGGATCCTCGCGATCGCGATCTTCGGCTACCCCGCGATTATCCTGCCGGCGCTCGCCATGGTGCCGGTGATCTTCACGGTGCTGATCCTGATCACCAAGGGGTGATGGTGGCCACCAGGGGATGAGAGCGGATGAGGGGGCGATGCGGCTGCCCCCTCATCCACCATGGCGCCTCTCCGTTCGGGCAGGAAGGAGAGACGCGTTGCGGGACGGGGTCAGCCCGTCCGGTTCCGTTCGATCGTCAGATGCGCGAAGGTCGAGCCCTCGCTTGCAAGGTCTCCGGTGGTGCGCTCGTTCCAGCGGTAGCCGGCAATGGCGCCGTTCGGGGTATCCTCGAAGATGTTGCCGGAGACGAGGGCCGAGCCCGCTTCCTCCACGACCGTCACCGCGCAGCCGACCGGGCTCTGGCGCACCAGATTGCCGCTGACGACGAGGCCGCGCATATAGGGGCCCCAGCCGAGCATCAGCCCCCATTTCGGGGCATTCTCCACCGTGTTGCCGGAGACGACCGTATCGGCCTCCACGGCAATGCCGAAGCCGAAGCCAGCGCCGTCGTGGACATAGGGGCCTTCGAGCTTCAGGTTGCGCACCACGTTGCCGCTGACGGTGGCCAGCCGCCCGCCCTCGTCGAAATTGACGATGAGGATGCCGTTGGCGGCGCCGTCGACGAGGTTGCTGTTGACCAGTGCGCCCTCGAAACCGAATTCGGAGTAGATCGCCGTCTCGCCGCTGTCGAGACAGGTGTTGCCCGCTATCTGTACGTTGGAGCCGGCATTGGCGCGGATGGCGGAAAAGGCGCAGCCGGAAATGTGGTTGTTGCTGATCATCACCGCGTCGGCGCGGAAGATGTTGATGCCGTTGCCATATTGGCCGGTGCCGCCATGGGTGGCGGAGATCCGGGCGATGCGGTTGCCCGAGACGATCGTGCCGTCGCGGCCCTTCTCCCAGCGGTGGATGAGGATGCCGCCGTTGCCGCAGTCGAAGACGTGGTTGCCGGTGACCGAGAGGTCGCGGCTCTCGACGGCATAGAGCGCGTATTCGGCCGCGCCCGAAAGCCGGCTGCGCTCGACGCGCCCGCCGCAGCGCTGCAGGCTGACGGCGGTCTTGGAAGAGCCCTGGATCTCGCAGTTCTCGATGATCACATTGGCGACGTTGCTGAAATGCACGAGACCATCCACCGTGTCGCCGAGCCAGCGGTTCGCCCCGTCGATAACGAGATTGGCAAGCTCGATCCGACCCGCGCCATCGGCCGCGAAGAGGTGGCCGTCGCCGCCATAGACGATGCGGGTGGCGCCCGGTACGCCGGTGAGGCGGGTGTTGTCGGGCAGCGTGATGTTGGAGACAGCATAGTCGCCCGGCGGCAGGAAGACCGGCATGTTCTTCGCCGCCGCGTCCTTCAGCAGCCTGGCGAAGGCCTTGCTCTTGCGGTCGTCCGCCCCGGGACGGATGCCGTGCGCCGACGCATCGATGCTGCCCCTGAGGTCGACGTCGACGACCGGCAGCTGCGTGCGGGCGTGTGCCGGGGCGGCGATGCCTGCCGCGCCGAGACCGAGACCCGAGAGGAATAACCGTCTGCTAACCATGAAAGCTCCTTGCCGGCAAAGGAGCAGGAACCGTGCCAGGTGGTGTTGTGCCGAAACGGCACGGTAAGGATGCTGCGCGCCAGGGTTGCCGAAATGGGGCGGAAGGCCCCGGATTGGCAGCATTTCGCCGGTTTCCTTTAGGGTTGGATAACGACTCTAGGTGTACCGTCGGGCATTCCGAAAGGAGAGGCGGCCGGCAATGTCTTTCCTCGCGTTTGGGACTTGCAGGGATTCATGTCGACAAAACTGTCTCACCTTGGCAACGACGAGGCCGACCCGACGGTGCGGTTGATGTCCGCCAGCCAGCGTCTCATCAGCGAGGCGGCCCGGCTCTTCCCGCTCGCCTCCGCGCAGAGCGAGCGCACGATGTGGCTCGAGGCCATGATCGACGAGGTGCCCGACTACCTCTACTTCAAGGACAGGAACAGCCGCTTCGTCGTCGCCAACCGCGCGATCGTCATCGACAACCGGCGCGAGGGGCTGGAGAGCCTCGAAGGCCTCTCCGACTTCGATATCCATCCGGAACATGTCGCGCGCGGCTTCTTCGAGACCGAACAGGAGATCATCCGTTCCGGCCGGCCGATGCTCGACATGGAGGAGCTGATCCGCGATTCCACGGGCCGGCTCAAATGGCTGCTCACCTCGAAACTGCCCGTGCGCAACGGCGAGGGCGAGGTGATCGGCCTTGTCGGCGTCGCGCGGGACATCACCGAGCGCAAGCGCTCCGAGAGCCTGCATGTCGGTCAGGCGCATCTTCTGAAGATGATCGCGCTCGGCGCGCCGCTGACCGAGGTCTTCTCTTCGCTCATCCTCCTCATCGAGGCGCATGTGCCCGATGTCCTCGGCTCCGTCCTGATGCTTGCGCACGACGGCAAGCGCATGCTGAGCGGCGCCGCGCCCAATCTCGATCCCGGCTATTGCAAGCTGATCGACGGCCTGGAGATCGGCCCGAAGGTCGGCTCCTGCGGCACGGCCATGTGGCGGGGCGAACCCGTCATCGTCTCCGACATCCAGACCGACCCGCTCTGGGAGGATTTCAAGGCGCTCGTTGCGCCCTACGGCTTCCGCGCCTGCTGGTCCTCGCCGATCCGCTCCTACCAGGGCAAGGTGCTCGGCTCCTTCGCGCTCTATTCGCGCAGCAGCGGCGAGCCCACTGCCGAATGCATGAAGCTCGTCGGCATGGCGACGCACATTGCCGGCATCGCCATTGAGCGCAAGGAAGCGGAAGACAGCATCCAGTTCATGGCCCATCACGACACGCTGACGGGCCTGCCGAACCGCAGCATGCTCGACGAGCGCGTCGCCTCGGCCATCGAGGCGGCGGACGAGCGCGGTGGCTCGATGACGCTCGCCTTCCTCGATCTCGACAATTTCAAGCTGGTCAATGACAGCCTCGGCCACCATGCCGGCGACGCGCTGCTGAAGATCGTCGCCGCGCGCATGCAGCAGTGCGTGCGGGCGAGCGACAGCATCGTGCGTCTCGGCGGCGACGAGTTCGTCGTGCTGATCAACGGTGCGATGCGCAAGGGCGAGAGCGTGGAGGACCGGCTGCGCGCCGTGCGCGAGGCGGTCGCCGAGCCCGTTCTCATCGAGGGCCGTTCCTTCCAGATCACCTGCAGCATGGGCGTTGCCGCCTATCCGGAGCACGGACGCAACGCGACCGAGCTGATGGCCCGCGCGGATGCCGCCATGTACCGCGCCAAGGAGATCGGCCGCGATGCCATGCAGGTCTTCACCGCCGAGCTTGCCAACCGGGCGCACGAGAAGCTGGAGCGCCAGGAGGAACTGCGCCACGCACTCGCCCAGGGCGAGCTCTTCCTGCAATACCAGCCGCAGATGGATCTTGCGACCGGGCGCATCTTTGCCGTCGAGGCGCTGATCCGCTGGCGCCATCCCGAGCGCGGGCTGATCGGCCCAGGTGATTTCATTCCGCTGGCCGAGGAGACCGGGCTGATCGGCCCGATCGGCGACTGGACCCTGCGCGCCGCCTGCCGGCAGAACAAGGCGTGGCAGGAAAGCGGCCTGCCGCCCATCGTCGTCAGCGTCAACGTCTCGGCCCGCCAGTTCCAGGAGAAGGACTGGGTCGAGCGCGTCGCCGCAGCCCTCGCCGAAAGCGGGCTGGAGGCGCGCTATCTGGAGCTGGAGCTCACCGAAAGCCTGATCATGCAGGATGTCCAGCAGGCGGTGGAGACCATGCACCGTCTCGAAAAGCTCGGCGTGCACCTGGCCATCGACGATTTCGGCACCGGCTATTCCAGCCTTTCCTCGCTGAAGCGCTTTCCCGTCGGCCGCCTGAAGATCGACCGCTCCTTCGTGCAGGACCTGCCCGACGACGGTGACGATGCCGCCATCGCCCGCGCCGTCATCTCGCTCGCCCATACGCTGCAGCTGCGGGTGATCGCCGAAGGCGTCGAGACGCGCGAACAGGTGGACTTCCTGCGCGACGCCGGCTGCGACGAGATCCAGGGCTATTACCTTTCCCGCCCCATCGACGCCCGCGCTCTTCAGGCGATCCTCTGTATTCCCAGTCTCTAGGGCAATTCCAGCAAAAGTGCGCAGCGGTTTTGCGCCCGGAATAGCGTTAAAACAAGGAGCTGGAGCGCCTTCGCGATTCAAGGAAAGGCGGAAATGCTCTCGCCTTCAGCCGGCGGCCTTGTAGCGCTTCTGCGCGGTCCGCTCCGGCGCTGCGCCCGCGCGCAGGTTCGCACCGGTCTTGTGCAGGTACATGCGCTGGTCGGCGTCCTTGATGAGCGCGTCCTCGCTCATATATTCCTGCGTGCCGGTTTCCGACACGCCGATGCTGATCGAGAAATCCGGGTTTTCCAGAGAGAATTCGCTGGCGATGCGCTGGGCGATTTGCTGAGCGCCGGCATGGTCGCAATCGGGCAGGATCACGCAGAATTCGTCGCCGCCGACCCGGCAGGCGAAATCCGCCGAGCGCACCTGGTTGCTCATGCAGTGGCCGAGCGAGATGAGGATCTCGTCGCCCTTGGCATGGCCGTAGGTATCGTTGATGTGCTTGAACTTGTTGACGTCGATATAGATGAGGCTGAGCAGCGTGTGGCGGCGCTGGGCCATGCGCAGCTCGCTCTTCATGATCTTCATCATGCCGCGCTTGTTGTAGAGGCCGGTCAGCGAGTCCCGTTCGGCGTGGTTGCCGAGCGTCTTGGCCTTTTCTTCCAGCGCATAGGCATAGGCCTCGGTGCGCTTCTTGGCGCTTTCGACCTCGCTTACCAGCGTGTCGATATAGGTGTCGAAGACGAGCGTGATGTCGAAGAAGAACAACTTGTCGATCGCGACCATGATCGGGCGCAGGATCGCCGGATCGGCGAAATGCCGTTCGAGGGTGGAGAACAGGATGTGCTTGAGCGTGCGCACGCCGGACAGGAAGAGTTTCGGCTCGACGCCGATGCGCTTGTGCACCAGGCCGATGCGCAGGCGGCTGTTGACATATTCGCCGTCGTAGTAACCGGAGAACATCTCGATGATGTATTTGCGCTGGGCCGCGCGCAGCCGGCGCATCGTCTCGGAATCGCCGATGACGATGGAGATCTCGTCAAATTCCGTCTGGTGCCGGTAGAAGGCCTCGACGATGTCCTCGATCTCGCTTTCGATCAGTTTCTTCAGGCTGGCGATGAGGTCCAGCTCGTCCTGGCTGAGGTCGAGCAGCTGCATGCGATGAAAGATTTCGATCTCGTTGATGCGCATCTGCTCGAGAAGCGTCTTGTCTGTCATCATGGGGGCGGAATCCTCGCTGCCGGCGACTGGTGCACGAAGTATGAATTTTCTTGTTAAACAAAGTCTAAAAATGACGATTGTCAGGCTTTCGCAGGCGGGATTTCTTTGTGGGCCGAATGGGCCTTGACATTGTTATGTTGATATCAACAGTAAGGGGCATGTCCGACGATGTCCTGATTCCCTACGAGACGACCCTTTTCGTGCGCGACAATTGCCTGTGCCTGCATGCCCAGCGCGCGGCGCGGGCGCTGGCCCGGCGGTTCGACGACGCCCTGCGCCCCTATGGTCTTACCAACGGCCAGTTCTCGCTGCTGATGGCGCTGAACCGGCCGGAACCGCCGCCGATGGGCCCGGTCGCCGCCGTGCTGGCCATGGACCGCACGACGCTGACGGCCGCGCTGAAGCCGCTCGAGCGTCGCGGCCTCGTCGTCATCGAGGCCGATCCGCGCGACCGGCGCGGTCGGCTGCTGCGCCTGACGGGCGAGGGGCGCCGGCTGCTGACGAAGGCCTTCCCGGTCTGGAAGGAAACGCACGAGAAGATCGACCGCCAGCTTTCGGACGTCGACATGGCGGCGCTGCGCGCCGGCATGCTGGCGATCGCCTGAGCGGACGCACAGGGCAAGAGCCTCGGTTTGCGGCCCGCCGCGGGCGCCTGCCACTGGCGGCGCGCGCGAAACCCACTATCTTCTTCCAGATGAAGCCCGACCAGCTCCTCCATCCGGCGCCCGCCGGCCTCTATTGCCCTGCCGGCGATTTCTACATCGATCCCGTCCGCCCCGTGGCGAGGGCGCTGATCACGCACGGCCATTCCGACCATGCCCGCGCCGGCCATGGCGCGGTGCTGGCGACGCGCGAGACGCTCGACATCATGGAAATCCGTTACGGCGCGGATTTCTGCGGCACGAGGCAGGCGGCGGCCTTCGGCGAGCGCATCGACCTTTCCGGCGTCACCGTCTCCTTCCATCCTGCCGGCCATGTGCTCGGCTCGGCGCAGATTGCCGTCGAACGGAACGGGCTGCGCATCGTCGCGTCGGGCGATTACAAACGCGGCGCCGACCCGACCTCGACCCCTTACGAGCCGGTGCCTTGCGATGTCTTCATCACCGAGGCGACCTTCGGCCTGCCGGTCTTCCACCATCCCGAGCCGAAGGGCGAGATGGGCAAGCTGCTGTCCTCGCTGCGGCAGTTCCCTGAGCGCAGCCATCTCCTCGGCGCTTATTCGCTGGGCAAGGCGCAGCGCGTCATTCGCCTGCTGCGTGATTGTGGCTATGACGCACCGATCTACATCCACGGTTCGCTCGCCCGCCTTTGCGACTATTATGTCAGCTGCGGCATCGCGCTCGGCGATCTGCGTCCCGCCACGACGGAGGGCAGCAGCCCCGCCGACTTCCGCGGCGCCGTCGTCGTCGGCCCGCCTTCCGCCTTCGCCGACCGCTGGGCGCGGCGCTTCAACGAGCCGCTCGTCGCCTTCGCCTCCGGCTGGATGATGGTGCGCCAGCGGGCAAAACAGGGCGGCGTCGAGCTGCCGCTCGTCATCTCCGACCATTGCGACTGGCCTGAATTGACCGAGACGATCCGCGAGCTTGCGCCGCGCGAGGTCTGGGTGACGCATGGCCGTGAGGAGGCACTGGTGCGCTGGTGCGAACTCGCTGGCGTCCCGGCCCGGCCGCTGCATCTCGTCGGCTATGAGGATGAGGGGGATTGAGGCTGAAACGCACCCGCTGCCATCGCGCGAAAGGTCATCCATGAGAGCCTTCGCCACACTCCTCGACCGCCTCGTGCTCACCCCGTCGCGGGGCGGCAAGCTGACGCTGCTTGCCGACTACTTCCGCGATACGCCCGATCCCGATCGCGGCTACGGCCTTGCCGCCCTTGCCGGCACGCTGGACCTGAAAAGCGTCAAGCCGGCGCTCCTGCGCGAACTCGTGCTGGAGCGGATGGACGAGGTGCTCTTCCGCTATTCCTACGACTATGTCGGCGACCTCGCGGAAACCATCGCGCTCGTCTGGGACCAGGAGCGCAAGGAGCGGGTGCCGGACGAAACACAGCCCCGGCTCGGTACGGTCGTCGCGCGCATGAACGGGCTCGGCCGCACGGAGGTACGCGGCGCCGTGCGCGATCTTCTCGATCGGCTCGATCCCTCCGCCCGCTTCGCCTTCCTGAAGCTGGCGACCGGCGGCCTGCGCATCGGCGTCTCCGCCCGCCTCGCCAAGCAGGCGCTCGCCGATTTCTCGGGCAAGGATGTCGCCGAGATCGAGACGCTGTGGCACGGGCTTGCGCCGCCCTATGAGCCGCTCTTCGCCTGGCTGGAGGGAAGGGCGGAGCGCCCGGTGCTCGCAACGCCCGCCATCTTCCATTCCGTCATGCTCGCCAATCCCGTGGGCGAGGGGGACCTCGACACGCTCGATCCCGCGGATTTTGCCGCCGAGTGGAAATGGGACGGCATTCGCGTGCAACTCTCCGCGGCCGGCAGCACGCGCCGCCTCTATTCCCGCTCCGGCGATGATATCTCCGCCGCCTTTCCCGATGTGCTCGACGCGATCAACTTCGAGGGCGTGGTGGATGGCGAGCTGCTGGTCGGCGGCACGGCGCGCACGAACAGCCCGACGCGCACCTTTTCCGACCTCCAGCAGCGCCTCAACCGGAAAACCGTCACCGCGCGCATGCTGGAGGACTATCCCGCCTTCGTGCGGGCCTATGACGTGCTCTTCGACGGCGACGGGGATGTGCGTCCCGAAGGCTTTTCCGCCCGCCGCGCCCGCCTCGGCGCGATCATCGAAAGGGCGCCGCACGACCGGTTCGACCTCTCGCCGCTGGTCCCGTTCACCTCGTGGGAGGAACTGGAGAAAATCCGCCGCGATCCGCCCGATCCGGTCATCGAGGGGGTGATGCTCAAGCGGCTCGACAGCGCCTATCAGGCCGGCCGCATGAAGGGTCCGTGGTTCAAGTGGAAGCGCGATCCCTTCAACATCGACGCCGTCATGATGTATGCCCAGCGCGGCCACGGCAAACGGTCGAGCTACTATTCCGATTTCACCTTCGGCGTCTGGACCGATGGTCCAGAAGGCCCCATGCTGGTTCCCGTTGGCAAGGCCTATTTCGGCTTCACCGATGCCGAACTCGACGTGCTCGACCGTTATGTGCGCAACAACACGACAGACCGCTTCGGCCCCGTGCGCGCCGTCCGGGCCGAGCCCGGCTACGGCTTCGTGCTGGAGGTCGCCTTCGAAGGCATCAACCGTTCCACCCGCCACAAATCCGGTGTCGCCATGCGCTTCCCCCGCATCGCCCGCCTGCGACAGGACAAGCTGCCCGCCGACGCCGACCGGCTGGAGACGCTGATGGCGATGGTGGAGGCGAAGGAGGCTTAAAGCCCCAGTGCCGAAAGATCCGGTCCGAGCGGCACGATGCCGCTCGGGTTCAGCGTCTTGATCGAATAATAGCCGTGCTTGATGTGGTCGATGCTGACCGTCTCGCGCACGCCGGGGAGGTCGAGCACGCGCTTCGTATAGGCCGAGAGCGCCGGATAGTCGGCAAGCTGCCGGCGGTTGCACTTGAAGAGGCCGAAATAGGCGGCGTCGAAGCGGACGAGGGTGACGAAGAGGCGGGTGTCGGCCTCGGTGAAGATCGTGCCGGTGAGGAACGGCCCGCCGGCGGCAAGGCGTGCCTCCAATTCGTCCAGCATCGAAAAGACGCCGTCGAAGGCCTCCTCGTAGGCGGCCTGCGTGGTGGCGAAGCCGGCGCGGTAGACGCCGTTGTTGAGCGCGGGATAGATGCGTTCGTTGAGCGTGTCGATCTCGCCGCGCAGGGCTTCGGGATAAAGGTCGACGCTTTCGTCCGCCAGCGCGCCGAAACCGCTGTTCAGCATGCGTATGATGTCGGCGGATTCGTTGTTGACGATCGTCTTCGATGCCTTGTCCCAGAGCACCGGCACGGTGGCGCGGCCGGTAAAGGTCGGCGCGGCGCGGGTGTAGAGCTCGTGCATGTAGGTCGCGCCGTTGAGGTCGTCGCGGTTCGCGCCGGGATAGTCGCCGAAGCGCCAGCCCTGGGCGGACAGCGCCGGCTCGACGATCGAGACGGAAATCACGTCGTCGAGCTTCTTCAGCGTGCGGGTGATCAGCGTGCGCGAGGCCCACGGGCAGATCAGCGCGATATAGAGCTGGTAGCGCCCGGCCTCGGCCGCAAAGCCGCCGTCGCCCGTCGGGCCGGCGCTGCCATCGGGCGTCACCCAGTTGCGGAAGCTCGAAACCTGCCGCACGAAGCCGCCCTTGGCGTCCTTTGCCTGGACGGGTTGCCAGTCTTCCGTCCATTTGCCGTTGACAAGCATCGTGCCACCCTCGTTTCGGTTGAAGTTGCCATCCGGGATAGTCCGCGCGCGCGAAAACGGCAATTCGTCCGGTGATTGACACAGCGTTCACAAACCGGGTCCGCCGTGGCCGGGCGGCGACAGCGCGGCGAAAAGCGGGCGCGCAAGCCTGAGGTCAGCCGCAATTGCCACAATTGCGGCAGGGTTATGGACCTAATTTGCCGCTTGTTAGTTAGTGATTCAGCCTCTCGCCCCATTCTACGTTTCCGCACAACGGATTTGACGATCTCCATGACCGACACCGCGCTCTCCCGCCGCCGTTTTCTGCAGTTCTCCGGCCTTGCTATGACGACGGGGCTTGCGGGCTGCACATCCTCGATGAACACCGACCGGTTCCGCGAGGAGACACGGCCCTATTTCCGCAATCCCGCGCTCGAAGGCCGGCCGGAATATATCGACGGCAGGCAGCCGACCGGCATCTACGGCCAGACGCCGCCATCGGGCCTGTTGCCCGAATCCTCCCGGTACGCCGCGATCTACGCCCCGGTCTCCGACGGCGGCTATCAGGTGCCGGCGGTGCCCTACCAGCAGATCGACGCGCGTTATTACCGCCAGGAGGTCGAGAGCCCGTTCGGCGAGCGGCCGGGCACGATCATCGTCGATACGGGAAACCGCTTCCTCTACCTCATCCAGCCGAACGGCCGCGCCATGCGCTACGGCGTCGGCATCGGCCGGCAGGGTTTTTCCTGGTCGGGCCGCGGCGTTATCCAGTGGAAGCAGGCCTGGCCGAAATGGACGCCGCCGGACGAGATGGTCGCGCGCCAGCCGGAACTCGTCAAATACTCCGCCGCCAATGGCGGTATGCCCGGCGGCCTCAACAACCCGCTCGGCGCACGCGCCCTCTACATCTTCCAGAACGGCGAGGACACGCTCTATCGCCTGCACGGTTCGCCGGAATGGAAATCCATCGGCAAGGCCGTGTCCTCCGGCTGCGTGCGCATGCTCAACCAGGATGTGATGGATCTCTACGATCGCGTGAAGGGCAAGGCGCCGATCCTGGTGATCTGAGCGCAAACCGTTCCCCGCCAACCTCCTTCGTCATGGTCGGGCCTGACCCGACCATCCACACTCCGGTGCGGTGATGGATCTACGGGGCGAGCCCGAGGATGACGCTGGTGGGTAGGGCAAGCCCGCCCGAATGAGCGGGCAGGAGAAAGCAACCGCAGGACGGCGTTAAACCGCCGCCGGCGAGATCAGGTGCGCGCCGTCGATCTGCGGCAGGTCACCGGTGGAAACGGCCTTGCCGCCCTCCATGCGTACCTTGCCCTCGGCAACGAGCCGCAGCGCGAGCGGATAGCTGCGGTGCTCCACCGTCAGCACCCGTGCGGCGAGCGTGTCGGACGTGTCGCCCGGCAGAACCGGCACGGCGGCCTGCACGACGACCGGGCCTTCATCCATGCCTTCGGTCACGAAATGCACCGTGCAGCCGGCGACGCGCATGCCGGCGTCGATGGCACGCTGGTGCGTGTGGAGGCCGGGGAAGAGCGGCAGCAGGGATGGGTGGATGTTGAGGATACGGCCTTCATACCGGTTGACGAAGGCGCCGGAGATGAGGCGCATGTAGCCGGCAAGGCAGATGAGATCGGGCGAGAGCGTCTCGAGCGCTTCCAGAATGGCAGCCTCGTGCGCGTCCTTGCTGGCATAGTCCTTGCGCAGGAAGGTGCGGGTCGCGATGCCCAGCGCCTCGGCCTTGGCCAGGCCGCCGGCCTCCGCCTTGTCGGAGAAGACGGCGACGATCTCGGCCGGGAAATCCGGGGCCTCCGCGGCCTTCGCCAGAGCCAGCATGTTGGAGCCGCCGCCAGAAATGAAGGCGACGACGCGCTTGCGGGATCCGCTCATAGGGCGAGCGTGCCCTTGTAGATCGTGCCGGTGGCGCCCTCTTCGCGCGCGACCATGCGGCCGAGACGGAAGGCGGTTTCACCCTCGCGGGCGAGGACAGCGATAACCGCGTCGGCCTTGTCGGCCGGAACGACGGCGATCATGCCGACGCCGCAGTTGAAGGTGCGCAGCATTTCCGTGGCCGCCACGCCGCCGGTTTTCGCCAGCCACGAGAACACGGCCGGCGCCTTGACGGCGGCAAGGTCGATCTCGGCGGCAAGGTGCTTCGGCAGCACGCGCGGAATGTTCTCCGGAAAACCGCCGCCGGTGATATGCGCCAGCGCCTTGATGGATCCGCTCTCGCGGATCGCTTTCAGGAGCGGCTTCACATAGATCTTCGTCGGCGTCAGCAGCGCCTCGCCAAGGCTCTTTGCGGTGTCGAACGGGGCGGGCGCATCCCAGGCGAGGCCCGAGAGCGTCACGATCTTGCGCACCAGCGAATAGCCGTTGGAATGCACGCCCGAGGAGGCGAGGCCGAGGATGACGTCGCCTTCGGCGATGTCGCCCGAGGGCAGCAGCTCGCCACGCTCGGCCGCGCCGACGGCAAAGCCCGCGAGGTCATAGTCGCCATGCGAATACATGCCCGGCATTTCCGCCGTCTCGCCGCCGATGAGCGCGCAGCCGGCCTGCCGGCAGCCTTCGGCGATGCCTTCGACGATTGCGGCGCCCTGGTCGGGGTCGAGCTTGCCGGTGGCGAAATAGTCGAGGAAGAAGAGGGGTTCGGCGCCCTGGACGACAAGATCGTTGACGCACATGGCGACGAGGTCGATGCCGACCGTGTCGTGCCTGTCGGCGTCGATGGCGATCTTCAGCTTGGTGCCGACGCCGTCATTGGCGGCAACGAGGACCGGATCCTTGAACCCGGCGGCCTTGAGGTCGAACAGGCCGCCGAAGCCGCCGATCTCGCCATCCGCGCCCGGGCGGCGCGTCGAGCGCACGGCCGGCTTGATCTTCTCGACCATCAGGTTGCCCGCGTCGATGTCGACGCCCGCGTCGCTATAGGTCAGACCGTTCTTTTCCGACTGGCTCATGCTCACGTCTCCGGCTTGAGGCCCGCTTGAGGCTTGTCGCGCCCGATTGGCATGACGGGGGATGAAGTGCAAGCAGAATGCCGGGAATGCAGGGATTTTTTCACCGGTTTGCAGGGATGGCGGCGCTGCTTGCCCCTCACCCTAGCCCTCTCCCCGCAGGCGGGGAGAGGGGACCTGCCCCGCATGATGTGGAAATAGGGGAAAACGGCGCGGCGCATTTCCTTCGCCCCGCTTGCGGGGAGAAGGTGGCCGGCAGGCCGGATGAGGGGAAAATTGAGGACAAACGCCATTCCCCCATCACCCCACCGAGCCTTGACCTTTCTCATGCCCGCATCCTATCTCCTCATGCATTGCGGCAAAACACGAGGAAGAAACGCGATGGCAGCCCATATCAGCGGTGCGGGACTGAAGCGGCAGGTGGTCTTCTGGCTCATCGCGCTCGCCTTCTTCCTCCTCTTCCTCCTCGTGTTCAGCGATATCCTGCTGCCCTTCATCGCCGGCATGGCGCTCGCCTATTTCCTCGATCCGGTCGCCGACCGGCTGGAGCGCTGGGGCCTCAGCCGGCTGATGGCGACGGTGGTCATCCTCGTCGCCTTCGTCATCCTCTTCGCGCTGTCGCTGATGATCGTCATCCCGCTGCTGGCCACGCAGGCGGCGGATTTCCTGGAGAAGCTGCCGGGCTACGTCACGCAGTTGCAGGAGCTGGTGGCGAGCTTCAATCCCGACCTGTTGCCCACCTGGATCAGCAGCCAGATGGGCACGATCAAGCAGAGCTTTTCCTCCATCCTCGCCGAAGGCGCGGGTTTCCTCGGCACGGTGTTCAAGCAGGTCTGGAACTCCGGCATGGCGCTGGTCAACATCGTCTCGCTTCTGGTCATCACGCCCGTCGTTGCCTTCTATCTCCTGCTCGACTGGGACCGCATGATCGCCAAGGTGGACAGCTGGGTACCGCGCGACCACGTCGCCAACGTGCGTCAGATCGCGACCGAAATGGACGCGGCGATTGCCGGCTTCGTGCGCGGGCAGGGTTCTATCTGCATCATCCTCGGCCTGTTCTACGGCATCGGGTTGTCCTTTGCCGGCCTCAATTTTGGCCTGCTGATCGGCCTCTTCGCCGGCCTCATCAGCTTCATTCCCTATGTCGGCTCGCTGGTCGGCCTGGTGCTGGCGGTGGGGGTTGCCGTCGTGCAGTTCTGGCCGGACTACTGGATGGTGGTGCTCGTCGCCGTCATCTTCTTCGCCGGCCAGTTCATCGAGGGCAACATCCTGCAGCCCAAGCTCGTCGGTTCACGCGTTGGCCTGCATCCGGTCTGGCTGATGTTCGCGCTGGTCGCCTTCGGCGCGCTCTTCGGCTTCGTCGGCCTGATGATCGCGGTGCCGGCAGCTGCGGCCGTCGGCGTGCTTGTCCGCTTCGGCCTGCAGCGTTACCTTGACAGCGACCTTTACTACGGCGCGAGCAAACCCGTCCTGCTCGAAGAGAGCACGCCCGAGGGTTGACCGATGGCGCGGCTGCCCCAAGGGGAGCAGTCTTGCCCGGACTTGCGCCAGAACGAAGAGTTAGTACCGAGTAGCACCATGACATCGCGCAAGACCGCCGAACAATTGCCGCTGGCCTTCGGGCACGACCCCGCGACGGGGCGCGACGACCTTTTGCTCGCCGAGCCGGTCAACGCCGCCGTGGCGATGATCGACGCCTGGCCGCACTGGCCGTCGCCGGTCGTCGTCATCGCCGGTCCCGTCGGCTCGGGAAAATCGCATCTCGCGGCCATCTGGCGCGAGAAGGCGGGGGCCGAGATCATCGAGGCGAAGGCGGGCAGGGGCGCCGAAGCGGCGGCCGAGCGCGGGCCGGTGCTGATCGAGGACGCTGACCGGGCCGGTTTTGACGACCGCACGCTCTTCCACATCATCAACAATGTGCGCCAGAACGGCCATACGCTGATGATCACCAGCCGGCTCTGGCCGATGTCCTGGCCGGTCGAGCTGGCGGACCTGCGCTCGCGCCTGAAGGCCGCCACGGTGGTCGAGATCGGCGAGCCGGACGACGAACTGCTCTCGCAGGTCATCATAAAGCTCTTCGCCGACCGTCAGCTCTTCGTCGATGAAAGGCTTGTGGCCTATATCGTCGCCCGCATGGAACGCTCGCTGGAGGCCGCCCAGACGCTCGTCGAGCGCCTCGACCGGCTGGCGCTTGCCCGCGGCAGCCGGATCACCCGCGCGCTGGCGCAGGAGGTGCTCGGCGACATGACCGGGGGCGAGGATTTCGCCGGCTAAACCGGCCTGCCGGATTGACTGTCACAGTTCCGTCGTCAAACTACGCTAAGCGGTTCGGGGAAAAGTGGAAATCGGTTTCCGTCCGAACCCGCGTGGCAAGCATGCGGCCGATCCGGCGGCAAAGTGGGGCGGACTCTCCAATGGATACAGCGACTTCGGAACATGCGCAGGAAAAGCCCGTCGAGCAGGTGCCGCCGCCGGAAGGTGCGACCGTCGATGTCGAAGCCTTGATGGCAAGCCCCGAACGCTTCATCAACCGTGAATTCTCCTGGCTGCAGTTCAATCGCCGCGTCCTAGAGGAAACGCTGAACACCGCCCATCCGCTGCTGGAGCGCGTGCGCTTCCTGTCGATCTCGGCGGGCAATCTCGACGAATTCTTCATGGTGCGTGTCGCCGGCCTCGAGGGCCAGGTGCGCCAGGGCGTCGGCATCCGCAGCCCCGACGGCAAGACTTCGGCCGAACAGCTCGACGACATCCTCAAGGAGATCGACAATCTCCAGATGGAGCAGCAGGCCTCGCTTGCCGTGCTCCAGCAGTATCTCGCCAAGGAAGACATCCTGATCGTGCGCCCGACCGGGCTGTCGAGCGACGACAAGGTCTGGCTGCAGCAGGAATTCACCCAGTCGATCTTCCCGGTTCTGACGCCGCTGTCGATCGACCCGGCCCATCCGTTCCCCTTCATCCCCAATCTGGGCTTCTCGATCGGCCTGCAGCTGGAAAGCACGACGGGCAAGGAGCCGATGACGGCGCTCCTGCGCCTGCCGGTCGCGCTAGACCGCTTCATCCGCCTGCCCGACGCCAAGGGTGCGATCCGCTACATCACGCTGGAGGACGCGGTCGGGCTCTTTATCGGAAGGCTTTTCCCCGGCTACATCGTGCGCGGCTCGGGCACCTTCCGCATCATCCGGGACAGCGATATCGAAGTGGAGGAAGAGGCCGAAGATCTCGTGCGCTTCTTCGAGACGGCGCTGAAGCGCCGCCGTCGCGGCTCGGTGATCCGCATCGAGACCGATTCGGAAATGCCCGAATCGCTGCGCCGCTTCGTCGTCGGCGAACTCAACGTGCCGGACAACCGTGTCGCCGTTCTGCCCGGCCTTCTCGCCCTCAACACGCTGTCGGAAATCGCCAAGGCGCCGCGCAACGACCTTCGGTTCGAGCCCTACAATGCCCGATTTCCCGAACGCGTCCGAGAGCACGCCGGAGACTGCTTCGCCGCCATCCGCGAAAAGGACATGGTCGTCCACCACCCCTACGAAAGCTTCGACGTGGTGGTCCAGTTCCTTCTCCAGGCTGCGCGCGATCCTGACGTTCTGGCGATAAAGCAGACGCTCTACCGCACCTCCAACGACAGCCCGATCGTGCGCGCGCTGATCGACGCCGCCGAGGCCGGCAAGTCGGTGACGGCGCTGGTGGAACTGAAGGCCCGCTTCGACGAGGAAGCCAACATCCGCTGGGCGCGCGACCTCGAACGCGCCGGCGTGCAGGTCGTCTTCGGTTTCATCGAACTGAAGACCCATTCCAAGATGTCGATGGTCGTGCGCCGCGAGGAGGGCAAGCTTCGTACCTATTGCCACCTCGGCACCGGCAACTACCATCCGATCACCGCGAAGATCTATACGGATCTTTCCTTCTTCACCTGTAACCCGACGATCGCCAACGACATGGCGAACATCTTCAACTTCATCACCGGCTACGGCGAGCCCGAAGCCGGCATGAAGCTCGCTTTCTCGCCCTATACGCTGCGCCCGCGTATTCTCCGCCATATCGAGGAGGAGATTGCGCATGCCAGGAACGGCGCTCCGGCGGCCATCTGGATGAAGATGAATTCACTGGTCGACCCCGACATCATCGACGCGCTCTATCGCGCGAGCCAGGCGGGCGTGGAGGTGGATCTCGTCGTGCGTGGCATCTGCTGCCTGCGCCCGCAGGTTCCCGGCCTTTCCGACAACATCCATGTCAAATCCATCGTCGGGCGGTTCCTCGAACATTCCCGCATCTTCTGCTTCGGCAACGGCCACGGGCTTCCCTCGGACAAGGCGCTGGTCTATATAAGCTCCGCGGACATGATGCCGCGAAACCTGGACCGGCGAGTCGAGACACTCGTGCCTTTGATCAACCGGACGGTGCATGAGCAGGTTCTCTCGCAGATCATGTTGGGCAATCTCATCGATAACCAGCAGAGCTACGAGATTCTTGCGGACGGAACGTCCCGGCGCATGGAAGTGCAGCCCGGTGCCGAGCCGTTCAACGCTCAGCACTACTTCATGACCAACCCCAGCCTGTCCGGCCGGGGTGAAGCTCTGAAGTCCTCGGCACCGAAGGCGATCGCGGGCTGGAAAGGCCGCCGTAAGAAGTAAACTGGATATGCATGGTTGAGTCTGAAGCCCAGGGGCGTTTGCCTGGAATTGCCCCGGTGTCAGTCGTGGATATCGGTTCGAACTCGATTCGCCTCGTGATCTACGAGGGCATGAGCCGTTCGCCGGCCATCCTGTTCAACGAGAAGGTCATGTGCGGCCTCGGCAAGGGTCTTGCCAAGACCGGTCGCATGGATCCCGCCAGCGTCGAGCGGGCGCTTGCCGCCCTTCATCGCTTCAAGGCGCTCTCCTGGCAGGCGCGCGCCTCCACCATGTTCGCGCTGGCGACCGCCGCGGCGCGCGAGGCGGAAAACGGTCCGGATTTCATCCACCAGGCGCAGCTCATCCTCGGCCAGAAGATCCGCGTCCTCACCGGCGAGGAAGAGGCCTATTTCTCCGCGCTCGGCATCGTCAGCGGTTTTCACGATCCCGACGGCATCGTCGGCGACCTTGGCGGCGGCTCGCTGGAGCTGGTCGACGTGGCGGGCGCCATGATCGGCCGCGGCATCACGCTGCCGCTTGGCGGCATCCGCCTCTCGGAAGCCTCCGGCGGCTCGACCGCCCAGGCCCGTATCGTCGCGCGCAAGTACCTTCGCACCGCCAACCTCCTGAAGAACGGCACCGGCCGCGCCTTCTATGCCGTCGGCGGCACCTGGCGCGCCATCGGCGCCCTGCACATGGAGGTGCAGAACTATCCGCTGCACATGATCCAGGGCTATGAGCTCGGCTTTGCCGATGCCATGGATTTCCTGACGGACATCGTGACGGCCAAGGACCAGAAGGACGCCGCCTATGCGGCGATCTCCAAGGGCCGCCGTAACCTGCTTCCCTTCGGCGCCGTCGCCCTGCAGGAGACGATCGCGCTGATGAAGCCCTCCCGGGTCTTCTTCTCCGCGCAGGGCGTGCGCGAAGGTTTTCTCTATTCGCTCTTGCCCGACCGGGAAAAGGGGCGCGATCCACTGCTTGCCGCCGCCGGCGAGCTTGCTATCCTGCGCGCCCGCTCGCCGGAACATGCCCGCGAGCTTGCCGAATGGACCGGCCGCATGATGCCGTTCTTCGGCATCACCGAAACGGAGGAGGAGCGCCGCTACCGTGAGGCCGCCTGCCTGCTTGCCGATATCAGCTGGCGCGCCCATCCCGATTATCGCGGCCTGCAGGCGCTGAACCTCATCGCACACGGCACCTTCATCGGCATCACCCATCCGGGCCGCGCCTTCATCGCACTCACCAATTACTACCGCTTCGAAGGCCTGAACGACGATGCCGTCAGCAGTTCGCTGGCCGCGATCGCCACGCCCCGGCTGCGTGAGCTGGCGAAACTCGTCGGTGCCCTGCTGCGGATCGTCTACCCGTTCTCGGCCTCCATGCCCGGCGTCGTGCCGCACCTTTCCATCCGCAAGTCGAGCGCGCCGGATACCGACCTCGAATTCGTCGTGCCCGCCGATTTTTCCGAGCTTGCCGGCGAACGGCTCGACGGCCGCCTCCAGCAGCTTGCCAAGCTGACGGGCAGGAAGCTCGCCTTCCGGTTCCTGTGAGGCCCGCGATGAGAGCCCTGACCCTTCTTTCAGCCCTGTTCTTTGCCGCAAGCGCGGCTGCGCAGGAATGGCAGGCGGTCGAGCGCGTCGAGCCCTACAGCGTCGCGGGTTCGACGGGGCTCGAGATCTACCAGTCGATCGGCGCGCGCGGTCCGAAGCTCGGCGTTGCCCGCGTCATCGCCCATACCGGCTTCAAGCTTACCTGGACGCGCAAGTACGAGCGCCAGGGCAATGCCTGCACCATCACGGTCAACAGGCCGAAGCTGATCATCACCTATACGCTGCCCAAGCTGAAGACGAAGCTCTCCGAGCCGCTGAAGAGCCGCTGGGACACCTTCATTGCCGGCGTGACCGCCCATGAGAAGGTGCATGGCGATTTCATCAGGGACATGGTGAAGGAGATCGAGGCGGCGAGCGTCGGCATGACGGTCGAAAACGATCCCAATTGCCAGAAGATCCGCCCGCAGCTTCAGGCAAAGCTCGGCGAACTCTCCCAGGCCCAGCGCACCCGCAGCCGCGACTTCGACCAGGTCGAACTCAACGACGGCGGCAACGTCCACCAGCTCATCCTGCAACTGGTCGATCCGCGCTAGACATCAAGGGGAGCAGCGGCGCCCGGAGGCGCCGCCGCAGATGTTCACTCGGCCTTCAGCAGGTCGCCCGCTTCGATGAGCACGAACTCGTTGTCGTCGGCCTTGTCGAGGGCGCGGCCGGCGGAGAAGGGCAGGTTGTTGTCGTTGCCGACGATGATGTGGGTCTCGTCGATGCGGTCGACATTCTCGATCGTCAGGAACGGCATGTCGTAGAAGCCTTCGCCGCCGCCCTGGCGCTTCCTGTTGTCGGGGTCGGCGATCTTCAGGAGGTCGATATAGCCGATCTTGCGCACGGCCTTGCCGGCATTCTCGTCGGTCATGGCGATCTTGTAGATGCGCTTGACCTTCGAGGCGGTGGCAAAGCAGTCGGGCTTGGGGTCCTTGGCGTCGGCGCAGGCCTTGTCCGCAGTGCCGACGCCGTTGTCGCGTTCGATCACCAGCGCGGTCGTTTCGTCCAGCATGTTGAAGTCGCCGATCGCCTCGCCGCCCTCGGCGAGCGGATAGAGCCAGCTGCGGCCCGTCCACGCCCTGGAGGCGACGTCGAGCTCGATGATGCGCAGCGCAGGCCGTCCGTCTGCCTGCTCGACGCTCTCGCTGTCCACCCAGATCGGGCCTTCCAGGAGACCGTAGAGCTTCGTGCCGTCCTTGGAGAGCGCCAGGCCCTCATAGCCGCCGGAACGCTTCAGGTTGAAGGCCGGCATCTTCTTGGTGGGATCGGCCTGCACGGCGAGCGTCGCATTGTCCGGCGAGGTGACCGGCTTGCCGTCCACCTCGGTGGCGATCACGTCGGTGAGCTTGCCGTCGAGGTCGAATTTCAGGATGTAGGGGCCGAATTCCTCGCCGACCCAGAAGCCGTCGGCAACCGGCTGGATGGATTCGACGTCGAAGTCGCCGCCCGTCAGATAGCGCTTTTCCGCGCCTTCCATGACGATCGGGAACGGCGCTTTTTTATCCGGGTCCGAGAGGAAGACGGTCTTGACCGGCTCCATCGTGCCCTTGTCCCAGTCGAAGCGCACATTGTGCAGCATCAGCATGGCGTCGGTGGAGTTCAGCTTGTTGCCGAAACCGTTGTCGGAAAGCGTCCAGAACGAGCCGTCCTCCATGGCCTTGATGCCGGAGAAACCCTGCATCGGCTGGCCGTCGAAGGGCAGCGACAGGCCGGTCTCGCGCACGCCGTCCTTGCCCATGACGGTGTCGAGCGCCTCGGTGCGCTTGCGGTCGGCGGTGGTGAACTTGCCCGAGGTCTTCAGATAGGTGGCGGCATCGGCCGGGGCGGCGATGATCGTGTTGGCCGGCAGGATCGCATGGGCCTTCAGCGTGGCCGGAAATTCCTTGTCGCTGGCCCCGGCGGCGGTTGCCATCAGGAGTGCGAGCGCGGCGGTCGAAAAAAGATGTCTGGTCATGAATATCCCCATCGGGTTGGCAAAACGAGGCCGTTGATAGGGGGCGCACATGACTGCTGCTTGACAGTTGCTTGTCGCTTTCGTGACGGTCCGGGGGATTTCTGGGATCAGATAGCGAGCGCCGCAAAGCGGCCGGGCGTCATGCCGAGCGCCTTCTTGAAGTGGCGGTTGAGATGCGCCTGGTCGGCAAAGCCGCTGGCAAAGGCGGCTTCGGCGATGCTTTCCCCCGCAGCGATCAGGGTTTTTGCCCGCTCCAGCCGGCGCATGACGAGATAACGGTGCGGGCTGGTGCCGAGCAGCTGGCGGAACTGCCGGGACAGCGCGAAGCGGTCCAGTCCGGTCACCTGTTCGAGCTCCGCGGAGTTCACCTGCCGGGAAAGGTTTTCCCTGAGGAAATCGCAGGCCCGGCGCACCTCCGGATGGGCGAGCCGGCCCATCTTCGCCTGCGGCGCGCCGGCATGGTCGAGCAGAAGGCCGGCGATTTCTCCCAGCAGCTCGTCGAGCTTCAGCGGTTCGATTGCCGCATCCATGCTGCCGATGGCGTCCAGCAGCAGGCCCGCCAGCTTCGGATCGTCAATGACGGGCGCGGCGACGAAGGGCAGCGAGCGCCCGCGCGCGGCGGTCGCAGGCAGGAAGCGCTCCGGCGGGATGTAGATCATGCGGTAGGTGAGGCCGTCCTCGGTGGCCGCGCCCCCGTCATGCATCTCGTCGGGATGCAGCACGATCACGTTGCCGGGCGGGCTGAAGCGGGCCTCGCCGCGATAGGAGAAGGTCTGGATGCCGGCCATGGTGACGCCGAGCGCATAGGTGTCGTGCCGGTGCGGCTCGAAGCCCTTACCGTGGAAGCGCGCCTCGATGCGTTCGATGCCGGCGAGTTCCGGCGCCACGAGGATGCGGTCCCTTTCCGTGCACGAACGTTCAAGCGGGCCTTCGACCGCGCCTGCTATCGCATTGGCCGCGGAATGGTCCGCAGCCTCTTCCCGGGAGTATACCTGCATGTTCGATACCAAGTTCGCCATCGTCCTGCGCGAGGACCTGGAGGTCTGGCAGAAGCTGAACGTGACCGCCTTCCTGTCCGGCGGCGTCATCGGCCGGAAACCGGAGCTGATCGGCGAAGCTTATCGCGATGCGGCCGGCAATGTCTACAATGCGCTGAGCGTGCAGCCGGTCATCGTGCTGTCGGGGGACGGAACGACGCTGTCGAAGATCCATGCCCGGGCGCTGGAACGCGACGTCCCGGCCTCCGTCTATATCGAGGAAATGTTTGCGACCGGCCACGATGCCGCCAACCGCGCCGTCTTTTCAGAATTCGGGCCCGCCGACGCCAAGGTCGTCGGCATCGCGGTGCACGCCGACAAGAAGACGGTCGACCGAATCACCAAGGGAGCGAAGCTGCACGCCTGACTGGGGCATTTCCAGCGAACTCCGGTTTACCGGAAATGCCCTGGATTCTTGTTTTTACCGCATTATCCGACGCCGAAGCGATCTCGCTTCGGCTGGAAATGCGCTAAAGTGCGACCGCCTCGATCTTCTTGTCGACGAAGCGCAGTGCCACCTTGCCGGTGATGAGGTTGAGGGCTGTTTCCCCGAAGAGCTCGCGGCGCCAGCCGGAGAGGGCGGCGACCTCGGCCTTCTCGCCGTCGACGGCGATCTTTTCCAGATCGTCGCTGTTGGCGATGATCTTGGCGGCGACGCCTTCCTTCTCCGAGACGATCTTCAGGAGCACCTTCAGCATTTCGCTGGCCGCGGCAGCCCCCTCCGGCACGTGGGCCTGTCGGGGCAGGCGCGGCAGGTCGGTCTTCGGAATGGCGAGCGCCTCGTTGATGGCCTCCAGCAGGGCGGCACCCGATTGCGAGCGCTCCCAGCCCTTGGGAATGGTGCGCAGGCGCGCCAGCGCCTCGGCATCGGCCGGTTGCTGCTGGGCGATCTCGTAGATCGTGTCGTCCTTCAGGATGCGCGACCGCGGCACGTTGCGACCACGCGCCTCGCGCTCGCGCCAGGCGGCGACCTTCTGCAGCACCGCCAGCTCGATCGGCTTCTTGACGCGCATCTTCAGCCGCTTCCAGGCGTCGTCCGGATGCAGGTCGTAGGTCTCGCGCGATTCCAGGACCGCCATTTCCTCGGTCAGCCACAGCGAGCGGCCGGCGGCCTCCAGCTTCTCCTTGAGCGCGAGATAGACGTCGCGCAGGTGCGTCACGTCGGCCAGCGCATATTCGAGCTGCTTTTCGGTGAGCGGCCGGCGGCTCCAGTCGGTGAAGCGCGAGGACTTGTCGATATGCACGCTCTTGATCTTCTGGACGAGCTGGTCGTAGGACACGCTGTCGCCGAAGCCGCAGACCATGGCGGCAACCTGCGTGTCGAAGATCGGATGCGGAATGAGGTCGCCGCGGTTGACGATGATCTCGATGTCCTGCCGGGCGGCATGGAACACCTTCAGCACCGCCGGGTTCGCCATCAGGGCGAAGAAGGGGGCGAGGTCGAGACCCTTGGCCAGCGGATCGACGATCACCTCGATCTCGGGTCCCGCCAGCTGGATCAGGCAGAGTTCCGGCCAGAAGGTGGTTTCCCGCAGGAACTCCGTGTCGATGGTCAGATACTCGGACCGGGCGAGTGTCTCACAGGCTTCGGCAAGGGCTGCGGTGGTCTCGATGATCTGCATAGCGGCTCGGGCGGACTTTCTCGTTCTTGGATCGGGCAGCTTTAGACGTTCCACGGTTTTGCCACAATCGAAAACTTGGCCCTCCGGATGTCAGGTCACCCGCACATAGCTCGTCATGCCGGTCTTCTGGTGCTCGATGATGTGGCAATGAAACACCCAGTCGCCCGGATTGTCGGCGACGAGGGCGAGCTGCACCTTCTCGTCCGGCAGGATAAGGTAGGTGTCGGAAAAATGCGGGCGGATCGCCTGCTTGTTGGAATTCATCGGCCGGAAGACGAGGCCGTGCAGGTGGAGGGGGTGGACCTGCGGCGTCGGGTTCTCGACATTGAAGATATAGGTCCGGCCCGCCTTCATCTCGGCGAGCGGGGCGGTCGGGTCGCCCGTGTCGTCCGCCCACGGCACCTTGTTGATGGCCCAGAAATTGTAGCCGAGCGAGCCGCAGATGCCGTCCTTCGGCCGCTCCTCCGCCGAGGCGCTGAGGATGAAGGGGATTTCGGTGGCGGCGGAAAGGTCCGGCTCGGGCAGCGGATTTTGCGAAAGCAACGGCAGGTCGCGCGCGTCGCGCTTCAGCGAGGCGCCGGTGGCGCGGAAGGTGGCGAGCGTTGCCGGCTTCGTGCCGCGCAGGTCCTTCAGCGCCGCGACGGCGCCTTCCATGTCGGGCATGCGCAGCGCGAGATCGAGCCGCTGGCCGGGGCCGATCAGCAGATGGTCGAGCGCAAAGCGCGTCGCCGCCGGATTGCCGTCGAGGGCGATGACCGTGGCCTCCGCGCCTTCCACCTGCAGCGCAAGGATGCGGGTGACGTCGGTCGCGGCAAGGCGCAGGCGCACGAGGCCGCCGGCCGGCGCGTCATATTGCGGCGACTGCCGCCAGTTGGCGGTGCGCACCGTGCCGAAGGTGCCGGCCCGGGCGGCATCGCGCGGCTTGAACTGGGCGATGAACTGGCCGTCGCCGCCGAGCCGCCAGTCGCGCAGGTTGAGCACGATCTCGGCGTCGAAGACCGGATCTGCCGGGTCCTCCACCACGATGAGCCCGGCAAGGCCGCGGCCCATCTGTTCCAGCGTGTTGCAGTGGGGATGGTACCAGAAGGTGCCGGCATCGGGCGGGGTGAAGGCATAGTCGAACCCGTCGCCGCCATAGACATAGGGCTGGGTCAGGAAGGGCACGCCGTCCATCTTGTTGTCGATGCGAAGCCCATGCCAGTGGATCGTCGTCGGCTCGTCGAGCCTGTTGTCGAGGCGCAGCGCAAAGGCTTCGCCGCGCCGCATGCGCAGCACCGGCGGAATCTCGGCATCGCCATAGGTCATGATGCCCCTGGTCGGGCCCTTGCCGGTGAGCATCGCCTCGCCGGGACGGGCGACGAGCGTTGTCGCCGCCGCCGCCTTCGCCAGCCCGCCATAGCGGCCGGCCAGCCCGACGCCGCCGGCATAGGCCCCGGCGACGAGTGCGCCCTTCATCAGCGTGCGGCGTGTCAGCATGGCAGTCCCTCCGGTGCGTCCCTTGCTTCTAAACCTGAGGACATGGCTCAGCAATAAGTGCCGCTCGACCACATTGCCGCAGGCTCAGGGCTCGCCGTTGCGGTCCTTGTCGGCGAGCTTGTTGAAGAAGAAGGAGGTGCGCAGGAGGTTGCGGAAGCGGCTGCGCCGCGCGCCGGCGGGCACGGCCGGGCGGGCGCTCATGCGCAGCGCCGTATAGGCCATGAAGGCGACGAGGATGACGGCGGTGTAGAGGAACAGTGCCTGCGGGCCGAAGAACTGCAGCAGAACCGAGGCGAAGAGCGGGCCGATGATTGCCCCGCAGGACCAGAAGAACAGCATGCCGGCGGAAACCAGCGCATGTTCGCCTTCGCCCGCATGGTCGTTGGCATGGGCGGAGCAGAGCGAATAGAGCGGCATGGCGAAGGCGCCGAAGACGAAGATGCCGACAAGGTTCTTCAGTTCGTCGCCGCTGGCGAAGATGGCGAGGTAGAGCGCGGCAAGTGCCGAACCGAAGGTGGCGATGAGGATGATCAGGCGCCGGTCGAGCCGGTCGGAATAGAGGCCGAGGGGATATTGCAGCACCACGCCGCCGACGATGCCGGCGCTCATGAAGCTGGCGATCGCCGTCACCGTCAGGCCGATGTCGTGGGCGTAGATCGGCCCGAGATTGCGGAAGGCCGCATTGGTGAGGCCGACGACGATGCAGCCGACGGTCGCCAGCGGCGAGATGTTCCAGAGCTTCTTCACGTCGAAGCGGATCGCCTCCGGCACCGTCGGGCTGGAGCGGTCGGCAAGCGAGATCGGCACCAGCGACAGCGACAGCGACATGGCGACGATGGCGAAGAGCTCGAAGCCGCCGATGCCGATGCCCGGGATGAGATACTGTGCCGCCGTCACGGAGCCGAGGTCGACGAGGCGGTAGATCGAGAGGGTGCGTGCCCGGTTGGCATTGGTGACGGCGGCGTTCAGCCAGCTCTCGACGGTGGCGAAGAGGCTGGCGAAACAGATGCCGGCGACGAGCCGCATGGCGAACCAGAAGATCGGGTCGACGACCAGGAGCATGGCGATCGCCGAGGCCGAGGCGATGGCCGCCATGGCGGAGAAGGTGCGGATATGGCCGATGGCGCGCAGGACGCGTGTCACATAGATGCAGCCGATGGCAAACCCGATGGAATAGCCCGCGCCGACGAAGCCGATGACCGAGGTGGAAAAGCCTTCCTGCGAGGCGCGCAGCGCGATGAACGTACCCTGCAGCCCGTTCCCTCCGATCAGGATGCCTGCGGTGACGAGAAGGGGAATCAGGGGGCGAATCGTGGACATGCGGCCACTATGGCGAAGGATTTCCTGAATGGGAGAGGGAAAGCGGGGCGGGCGCGGAAATTGTATGCAATCCGGACCGGCGCCCCTCCCGCCGGCGCTATTCGTCGAGCAGTTCCGCCATGACGCGCAGGTGATCGGCCTGCAGGGGTTTTTCGAAATAGCTTTTCACGAAGCTGTATTGCATCGCCCGTTCGCGGTCCTTGCCGAGATGGGAGCTCGTCAGCATGGCGACGACGGGGGCGTGCACCTCGAATTCCTCGGCATAGCGGTCGAGGAATTCGAAGCCGTTCATGACGGGCATGTTGATGTCGAGGATGATGGCGTTGGGCGTCTCGCGGTGCAGGATGTCGAGCGCCTCCGCACCGTCGAACGCCTTCAGGATGCGGATCGACGGATCGTATTTGCGGATGGTGTATTCACAGATGAACTGGTCGTTCTCATCGTCATCGACGATCAGGATCGATTGGATATTCATGCTCAGTCCCCGTCGGGCAGTTCTATGATGAACCGGCTGCCCTTATCTCTAGCTTCATAGAGCGCCGTGCCGCCGAGGGCTTCCGTGCTCTTTCTCAATATGTAGAGGCCGAGCCCGCTGCCGAAGGATCGGTTCGGGTGTAGCCGTTTGAACATCTTGAACAACAAATGGCGGCTTGCGGGCGGAACGCCCAGGCCGTTGTCTTCCACCGACAGCCGCAGCTTGCCGGCATAGCGGAAGGCGCGGATGTCGATCGCCGGCTCGGCTTCCTTCGGGTCGTGATACTTGACCGCGTTGGAGAGCATGTTGCCGACGATGACCTGGAATTTCGACGGCTTGCTTAGGATTGTCAATTCCGCCGGCACATGATTTTCGATGCGGATCCGCTTGGAATCCTCAAGATGCGACAGCGCGTCGATCGCCTCGGACACGAGCGCCCGCAGCGCGATGGGCCGCTCTTCCTCCTCCATCAGCCGGTTGCGGGTGATGGTGATGATGTTCTGGATCAGGTGATCGAGCCGGCGGAAATTCTTCTCCATGCGCTGCAATGTCTGGCCGAGCGCCGTGATCTCGCCTTCCGCCAGCATGTCCCTGGAAATGGTGAGCAGGCCGAGCGAGGAGGCGATCGGCGAGCGCAGGTCGTGCGAGGTACGGTAGGCGAACTCCTCCAGTTCGGCATTGGCCTCGATCAGCGCCTGCTCGCTCGCCTTGCGCTCGGAAATGTCGCGCACGATGCCGCTGTAGATGACCGCGCCGTCGAGCTCCAGCTTGGCGACGGCAAGGTCGAGCGGGAAAATGCTGCCGTCCTTGCGCCGGCCCTCCACCTCGCGGCCGATGCCGATGATCTTCGCCTCGCCGCTGTGGTTGTAGTTGGAAATGTAGCGGTCGTGCTCGCCGTGATAGGGCTCGGGCATCAGCATCTTGACGTTGCGCCCCATCATCTCCTCCGGCGAAAAGCCGAAGATGCGCGTGCAGGCCGGGTTGGCCGAGAGGATGAGGCCGCGGTCGTCGATGGTGATGATGCCGTCCACCGCGTTGTCGATGATGGCCGTGAGCCGGGCGCGGCTTTCTGCGAGATCCGCTGCCATGCGCCGCGCACGACGGGACGAGAAATAGAGGTGCGCGACGAGGGCGCCGTAGAGAAGGCCGGAGATCAGCACCAGCGAGGAGAGCGTCGCGCGGGCATTCGTGCCGTCGCCCGAGAAGGTGATGCCGAACGAGGCCTCGTAGCGCTCCAGCTCGTAATAGGCCATGCCGAGCAGGAGAAGGTAGGTGGCAAGGCCGAGCACGCCGGCAAGCGTCAACCGGTCCTGGCCGGTCTCTTCCGTGCCCACGAAGATGAGCGCGACGCTGACGGCGACGAAGCAGCTCCCGCTCTGGAAGGACATGCGCGTGAAGCGCACCCAGTCGTGGGCGAAGTCCAGCGAGATCGCGTAGCCGATCAGGGCGGCCGCCGCGATGATGAAGATGACGAAGCCGAGCGCTATCTGCATCATGCTGTTGCGGCCGGACAGGGCCCGCAGCGCCAGAGCCAGGCTGACCAGCATCAGGCAGAGCGCCGTGTTGGGGGCGATCCGCCCCGGCAGGCTGGTGCCGATATCGACGAAGGGCGTGTGCAGCAGCGTGTCGATGCCCGCATCGATGCCGAAGACATGCTGGGAGAGGGCCAGTGCGCCATAGAGGAAGACCGGCAGCATCATCAGTGCCGGCAGGCGCACGAGGCCGCGTGTGGAAAGAAGGAGCGCGAGCCCGACGATGGCGAAGGCGAGGGCCGCATTGAACTTCATGCCGAACAGGTAGGGATGGCGCTTCGCCAGGTCGATGGGCTCCGCAAGCCAGATCGCCACCATGACGGTGCCCACGACGATGCACCAAAGGCCCGCCGCGACGTTCGCCCTTTGCCAGGACCATGCAGAATTCAAGAGTGCCCCCATCGCGGTTCGACCGCCGCGCGCACTCTAGCGTGAAGGTTGCATCGCGAACAGGTGCCGTAGGGGAAGGATACGGTAAAATCTCCGCCGGTCAGGCGGCATCGTCCCGCGTCGTGCCGGTGTCGAGCTGCCCGGTGAGGGTTTGCAGATCCGCGGTCAGGGCCTGCAGGGCCTCGACCGAACAGCCCGTCGCCTTGCCGATCTGCATGCGGATCGCCACGGCCTCGCGCTTCATCGCATGGCCCTTGTCAGTGAGGGTGATGAGGACCTGACGCTCGTCGCTCCGGTCGCGGGCACGGTGGATGTAGCCGGCTGCCTCCAGCCGCTTGAGGAGAGGGGAGAGCGTGCCGGAATCAAGGCCGAGCGTCGTGCCCAGCGCCTTCACCGTGCGCCCGTCCTCCTCCCACAGCGTCATCAGCACGATATATTGCGGATAGGTGAGGCCATAGGGATCGAGCAGCGGCTTGTAGGTGCGGTTCAGCGCATGGGCGGCCGAATAGACGGCGAAACAGAGCTGCTGGTCGAGGGCCAGCATGCCCGCGGGGATATCGTCCGTCTCAGCTTCGTCACGTTTGTCGGTCATGGTGCCATTGTCGCACAAACGGCCAAAATTGCAATTTGCAAAATCATATTGCGCGCAATCTAATTTTGCGCTATCTAGATTCCATCAGCAACGAAACCCGGAAGGAGACATCCCATGCCCATTCTCTACAGAACCAAGGCTTCTGCAACCGGCGGCCGCGCCGGCCATGGCGCAACCGAAGACGGCACCGTCGACGTCACGCTCACCCTGCCGAAGGAACTCGGTGGTGACGGCGCGGCCGGCGCCAACCCGGAAAAGCTCTTCGCGGTCGGTTATTCCGCCTGCTTCCTCGGCGCGCTGAAGTTCGTCGCCGGCAAGGAAAAGGTAAAGATCCCCGATGACGCCAAGGTCACGGCGACCGTCGGCATCGGCCCGCGCGAAGATGGCGGCGGTTTCGGCCTCGAAGCCGCGCTCGAAGTCTCCGTGCCCGGCGTCGACAAGGCCGTGGTCGAGGACCTCGCCAAGAAGGCCCATGTCGTGTGCCCCTACAGCCACGCCACCCGCGGCAATCTGGACGTCAAGACCACCGTCGTCTGATCGGCTTGTGAGCCAAACGAAAAAGGCCGCCCGGAACATGTCCCGGGCGGCCTTTTTGTGTCCTTGGGGCAGGTCAGAACTCTTCCCAGCTCTCCGCCTTCAGGGCCGTGTTGCCGGCAAGGCGGGGCCGGGCCTGCGCCATGCGCTGCGGCGCAGCCTGCGCCACGCGGGCCGGCTGCGCGAGCGTGAAGCGGCCGATCAGCTGCCGCAGCTTTTCGGCCTGCGCCACCAGCGTTGCGGAGGCGGCGTTGGTTTCCTCCACCATGGCGGCATTCTGCTGCGTCGTCTGGTCCATCTGGTTGACGGCCGTGTTGATCTCCGAGAGCCCGACGGACTGTTCGCGGGCGGAGACGGCGATCGCCTCCA